>Ga0222718_10000018_pt1 | contig 189221 bp, 160 predicted proteins | sample C33_27DmetaG_FD_165045 | JGI IMG/M metagenome (GOLD analysis project Ga0222718, IMG submission 165045) | Estuarine water microbial communities from San Francisco Bay, California, United States - C33_27D | ecosystem: Environmental > Aquatic > Marine > Unclassified | place: USA: California...
TCCTGGCGCGGCTGCCGACGATGCGGGCCACGGCGATCTTCGAGTTGTCGTAGCTGATCCGCGTGGGGACACCGCCGAAGAACTCGAACGCGCGGCGGTGGCCTTCCAGAAAGGATTCGGTGCATTCACGCGGAAACGCTTGGATGAAGATCGCATCCGAGTACGGCAGCGTCATCATGAACAGCGCCACCTTGACCTGTTCTCCATTCAGCCAGACATCGGCATAACCAAAGTCAACCTGAGCTTCCCCCGGCGGATGCGACAGCGGCAAGAACACCTCGCGGGTCTGCTGTTTCCAGGCCCGGACCACATGGCTGACGATCGTCATGCCGCCTGTGTAGCCATGCTCGTCTTTCAGCCGCTGAAAGATCTTATGGATCGTATGCCGCTGCTTGCGATGCACCTGCCGGTCAGTGGTGAGAATTTCTTCAATGATCGGTCGGAACGGATCAATCTTTGATTTGCGTGGTTTGGTCTGGCGATACCCGGGCGGTTCGGTGTGAGTGAGAATCTTCTGGAGCGTATCCCAGTGAATCTCGAATTCGGCACAGGCAGCGCGTTTGCTGATCTCACCGGTCAACACGCGGCGACGAATTTCGGCCCATTTCTGCATATCGGTAAACACCCTGACCTCCTGCTGAGTTTCATCATCAGAAATCTCTAGGAAATCAGAGAGTCTGATCAAAACTCAACAGGTGATCCTCTGGGCGCTACGTTTTTAGTCCGACGAACCACTCCCCGACAAGCGCTACGTTTTCTGGCCGATGTTTACAGGGTTATGGCATTCGCCGTTTACGGTACCTCGAGACGGACTGCAATGTCGTCGGGCGTGGGGCCGGGGCCACTCCAACCGTCGAGCCTTGCCATGTCGACGCCCCCTTCGTCCGTTCCATTCAAGCCAAGCGAATAGATCAAGACGCTGTTTTCAACAGTCTTGAGCTGAAACGGTTTGCCGGTTAACGCGTCAACCAATGGTTCACTGACCAGCGGCTTCAGCGGCTCGAGCGACTTGGGATAGGTTCCATGCTCGAAGCGATATAGCTCGGCCGCCAGTCCCGCCTGCACCACCCGTCGTCGCGTGTTTGGCCGCGACTCCACGCGGCGCAGGTAACGCGATGAGATTTGGTTGAAGTACATTTGCGCCATGAATTGCGTCAGCTCCGCCGGTCCCGCCTTCGCCCGCTCGATCAAGGTCGTGGCATACTGTTCCGAGTCCAGCTGCACCATTGTATTCTCAAAGGCGATCAGCTCCTTGCGTCGCGCGGGCGTGCGGTGAAGATCGTGTTGCTCGTCGAAGAGGCGGTTGACTCGCCGCATCACCTCTGGCCAGTCAAGCTCTTGGATACGGGACAAGGTGCGCTTGTCGACCGTGGCGAGCTTGGACAGTTGTCGGACCGTCTCTTGATGATGAACAGCTGCGAATTGGATCGCGTCCAATGCTTGGTAGCGAAGCTCGACATTCAGCAACTCCATCGCTTCGCGTGGGGCGGGAAGCTGTTGAAGCAAAAGCAAGTACCGTTTGCATTCCGCTCTCGTCAATTTGCCAGACTCCACCAAGTCGAGGTCGCCCAGGCTGGCCATTTCCTCAATAGCCATGCCCGTCATCCACTGAACCAGATTGCCCTGTCCCGTCAGCCAGCCAACGCGATGAATTGCCTGAAGGTCAGATTGAACGCCTTGGATGTCTGCTTCTCCGATTCGCAGCAGAGCCCTTCGATACAGCATCCGTGCCAGTTCCCGGCTATGCTGGGCGGAATCAACAGCCTGAAGGCGCGACAGCGGTGCCGCACGAATTGTCATTTCCGACGTGAGCAATGCGGCGATTGCTGCGCCTAGCCTCTCTCCGGGATCCTTGGACTTGATCCGCTCGTCAAAGAATCCCTGTATCTCTTTAATGCGTCTGGCGTGATCCTCCGCGGATGTCACCTGCGGCACGTAGTTGTGCGGTCGTTTGGAGGCGTCGACGAGCCGATCCAACGCGGACTTTCGCATGCCGAGCCAGCGCGCCTCGTGGGGGAATTGGGCTGCAGTCCAAGGACCGCGCGAATTGTCGAAGGACTCGAATGCCTTGTTTTCCAGCTCAGAATACTCGTTCCCAAACCGATATCCCTGCAAGAATGGTTGGTCTTCATCCGGCGTGATCGGCTGGAGACCCAGTCGCTTCCAGAATTCGGTGAGCGTATCCGGTTCAAACTCCGGCGGGCCAAACTCCCTCAGAAGAGCGACTTCCCAGTTTGTCGCCGCGGTCACCCCTTCGGAATACCGACGATTAACTGCCTCCAGATAATCAACGTGGCCGGACTCGTCCAGCGGCTCGGTGATGTGGGTTACTTGCTTGTCGGGACGAATGACGACCTGACCGCGCGAGGCGACCTGACCGCCCGAATCGCAGCCCCCCCCAATCGCAATCCAGAACGTGAGGCTGCTAACAGCTGCAAGGTTTTTCATGCACCACCTAATTAATAAGATCACCGCTTATCGGTTGTTTGCCGTGTTTTCCTGCCGAAAGGCGTCTACTGAGCGTGCTATTCGCTGGGAATCTAAAATTCTTGGTCGTTGCGAAACGTGTCGAGGTTTTCATCCGTTCCCCTACTGCCAGACGACGCCAAACTTGAAAAAGGCCGGTTTCCGCAAACAGTTAATTCTACAGCATTTGCATCGCGGGACTCAATTGCAACTCACTTGTGGCGCACCATCTGACATCAGCACTTCAGGGCAGCTCGGGACGTCTCGGTCCGAAACGGGCGAGTAGAGCTAGGCCGAAGAACTCAATCTTGCGTGCGTTCAAAGAACACTCGACCAGCTTCTGGTTGATAAACCAGCATGAAGTACTGATGTCCGCCGCCCCGCAAATAGCACGCACCACCTTCGGGCAGTACCCACCAACTGGGCGTTTCGACGGGACTCTCCGCAGGTTCTTGGGCGGGCTTCAACTCATACCGCCGCACCAATTCCTCCACCAGCTTATCGGCAGCGCCGTCAAAGCGAAACCGCTCAACAGAATCGGTCGGTAAAGACGACATGCTTCTAATGATAGCGGTTGGTGATATCAGGGAGGGCTTCAGAAATGAAATCGCGATAGGCCGCATCGAGTGCCGCTTGTCTGGTTGCTTTCGCACCTTTGGCTGTCAGGTTAACAGCGGGCGGGCGCGAGCGCGCCACCTAGAGGTCTGTCGTTTGCGGCCAGCAAAGCACTCATGAGGCATTAGTCCTCGTCTTCGTTGGTTTCAATTTGGAACGATTGCCAATCGTCGGTGGTCACGAAATGGATGCATTTCGGGCGTTGGCCATTGAGATCCTCTTCCAACCCATAGGACAGTTTCCAACCGCCATCGATTCTCTCAACGGTATCGACCTGGTAATCGTATTGCCCGTTGATGCCTCGGCGTTCCGCAAAGCCACTCCACTGGTCTGCCATCCCGGGCTCGAACATCTTGACTTCGTCGTCCGGCCCGACACGGTAGACATAACAGCTCGTGGGGATCACGATAAAGTCGCCGACCGCATACGGCTCATCGATCATGCCGAGCGACGACTCATTTTCGTAGCTTGCAACGGTCAATTCGCGTCCGTCTCGAATAAGCCGATACGTTCGCAGGTAGGTGGGGTCGGGCCAATCGTTTTCAGATTTCTCAATGCACTCATGGATCTCGCAATCATGCACGGTCCAGCTCTTACTCGAGAGCGGCTGCCATTTACTACCGCAGCCCACTAGGAGTACTCCTGCGCTGATGATTGAGGTTGCGAGGCAAGCCCCAATGATCCATTCGCGATGATTGTGTTTGTCGTGCATTTCTGCAGGGTGAGAGTTCATTCAATTCAGGAGCTGCTCGGACAGCTTCTTCAGATTCCGTTCGACGGGCGAAAGGGAATCCGTTTTTACTTCCGGAATTGCAGTCCGCGAAGCTTTGGGAATCTCTGTGCGCGAAGGATGAGCATCGTACACAGCTCCTACTCGCGACTGAACGTCTTCCGACGCAGCATCTCCGATTGTATCGACAACAGGCAGTTGATCCACAAGCAAACTCGGGCCAGGGAGAATGTAGAAACGAAAATAATTTCCCTTAGCAAGTTCGAACGTCTTACCGCCGGCGCTTAAGGTGTGCGTACGCCCATCGAGGGAATAATCCAATGCATGTGTTTTTCCTTCGATTCTGTATTTGCGTCTGGCCTGCCAGACGAACTTGTCGGGCACATTGCCGGAAGACACGCTTGGCTCGTGAGCCTTGAGTGATGGATCGACAACGAATTCGAAGTGGGCAAAACGGCGAGGTGGTTCGTTTTGTGCGACGTACTCTGGATTGGCTTGGACGATGTTGTCCGTTCCACCACCGACGACGAGTGGTTGGTCGGGGGAGTCGTTGGGGACTGTTTCTTTGTCGCGTGTCTTCGCCGACTCCTTCCTCACAAATTTCTCTTTAACCTGGTTCATGGGAATTTCTTGGTTGCCGAGCCAAAATCCGTCGTCGGTAAATTCGATTCGATTGATTTCCGAGTCCTCTCCAACGATCGCTCCTTCCACCTGCGACCACTTGCATTCAATGGTGACATGATTTGGTCCGGAATCAACAATCGTGAATTTATGTTGCGCGACCTGCCCGTCGATAACAGTCGTTCTTGTGTCGCCGCGGTAAGTGATTTCCATTTTTCCAAACACACTGCCAAACGACGCAAGTTTGTCGGCGTCATAATGCCCGGTAGACTCCAGGAAGGCTATGCTCGCTGCTCTATCGGAAACATAGGTTCCCGCGAGACGTTCGGCAGGCGATTGCTTGATTGGCGATTTCCCGCCCTGCATGCCGGCTCCGGCATCGCTTAAATTCTCGACCGTAGGTGAATCTCCGCAGCCAACGGCACAAAGCAGAACGCTTAGGCAGGTGAGGGTTCGAAACATTCGCATTAAATGATCTCCGTTGAGAAAAATAGTGTGCATCAATGCCATATTGTCGCCCGCCGGCGTGGACGTGGACCGGTGAGTTCCGACTGGATTTGAGGTCGGTGTTCCAGATCCTGTCCCTGCGAATTGCACATCCTCGACAGTCTGCTTCCCCGGAAGGGACCCCCAGGGGGGGGGGCTCTGATTCCCCGTGTTTTACAGCATACCGCAAGACCACGACCGTACCACGATGGGACGCATTTTTCATCCGTTATTGGCCCTGTTGGCCTCCGCCACACGGCAGGAACTGGCCCGCCAGGTGGGCTACCTCAAAGAAGAAAACCGAATCCTCCGATCGCGGTTGAGCTTCCACCGATCACCACGGGCCATACGGTGCCTTCGCCTGGTTTGCCTCCAATGCCCACGCACGTTCACCCCAGTTCCTCATAATACCTGGACCGAATCGCTTCCGTTTCATGCGCTCTGGCAAAGGACACGCCAAACCAACCTGCAAGCGTTCGGCCCAGCCAGTCGGCAGTCTCAAAGTCGATTTCTTTCGGCAGCAGCCTGACTGCAGAATCCGACAGGTTTGCATCTAATCCCCAGTAGCGGACTTCCCTCCCGTCATTGACATGTACCAGTTCCATCAGCTCAAAGGACTCCAGATCCGATCTGTGAATCATCCCGGATGACAGGGGAAACACCAATTTCTTCCGTATGCGCAGCAACTGTTCAGTAGCAACAAACACGGTACGTCCAAACAGAAGCCACAGTATCAGCCAGACGAAATAGCTTACAAATCCAATGCCCGCTATCAGCGCCATGAGATTGCGCTTCGTGCTGAGCGTCTCCGTCTCGAAGCGGCCCACCTCGCTACCCGACGCCGCTTGTTTATCCGGCTGACTCGCCCTTCCGCCAACCACGTGGCGTAGCGCCGGGTCCACGCACAACCGCTCGGCGTCGTTGACATCTTCGTAGCCTGCTAGTCGGCTGTAGATCGATTGACGCAACAACGGCACGAGTTGGTGTTGCTTGTTGCGGCCCTGGCGTGAATCGGTCAGCACATCTCCGCCCATTTCCGTTAGCCCGAGTGCTTCATCTAGTTCTCGGTAGGCCAACAGCCCGGCATCACTGGTGACCTTGCTGCCGCAGAATTTTAGCTTCAAGCAACTGTCAAAACCGACCCGCAAATCGTCATTTTTGGCGTCACCCATTGGGTTCCCCTGTCACCTTGGCATGTTGATCGTCCGCAACCCTGTCTTTCAAGAGTCTGGCGCAAATCGCGTGCCAAAGTGTGGGAAGTCAAATGGGAAATGTGGGTTAATTCGTGTCTCAGAGCTTGGGCCACGTCAATTACTCGGAACGAATACCCGCCTTCGAAGAACTCGCAGGCTTTGGGCGGGACGACCTCAGGGTGGGTCATGTCTAACGGCAAAATGGTCAAGTCAGAAGTAGTCGCTTTGAATCAAGATCGATCTCTAATCGCACATCATAAATGCACAAGGTCTGCTATTGCATCTTGAATGCGTTGGTAGTTTGGTTACAATCGCAGGGGGGTCAGGGGGGCGTCGCGCATTTTTGCTCAGGCGTAACGAATTCGATTCCTTCGCTCTTTCAGCTGCTATCGCCCATTCTCCGAGTTCCATCGTCGAGCCGAGCCCTTCTCTACCGGTTTCTACCGAAATCGTTGAAATCCGCTGAAATTCGGTGTAATCTCCACTCATTGAAAAAGTCGAAAAACATAGGGTATTTCGACGTTGTGAGTTGCAGACAAGAGCTGCTGGCCATTCCTGGCAGCCAAAAGGTCACCGGTTCGAGCCCGGTATCCTCCACTTGATGTAAACTCTTGCTGATTCGCAGTTTGTGATTACCTGCTCTCTTCGGGCAGCGCGGCACTACACCGCCTTTACACTAGGTGTATGGAGTCCCCGCGCATGTCTTACCCGAAAAAACCTACCGATTCTCTCCACAAGCCGACCGGTCAAATCATCACGCGTGTGCGCTTGAATGGTCAATAGAAGATGCTCTATCTGGGAACTTGGAACTCTCCCGAATCCAAGACCAAGTATGAAGAGATACTGACCGAATGGCTTCTACAGAATGATCGATCTACTCAGGGACAGATACGCACTGATGAACTTGTCTTGCTCTACCTCGATCACACCCAGGAGTATCACCGCAAAGACGGTGAACTCACCTCCGAATATTCCTGCATCAAGTCCGCTCTGCGATTTGTCGTGCAGCACTGCGCTCGTGTGCGTGTCCGGGAGTTTGGCCCCAAGTTGCTCAAGGAGGTTCGCGACTGCATGATCGCAGCGGAGTTCACCCGATCCACGATTAACAAGCATGTGGGCCGTATTCGCCGCATGTTCCGCTGGGGCGTCGAAAACGAATACGTGCCTGGCTCTGTTATAGAAATTTGCTGTCTGTGAAGGGGGCTTCGAGTGCAACCGACGGCAGCCAAAGAAACCGAACCCGTTCAACCTGTTCCCTTCAGTGAAATCAACGGTACGCTTCGCGAAGTCCCACCAACTGTGGCCGCGATGATATGGTTTCAGTCGGCTACTGGTTCCAGACCGGGCGAGACAATTTTTCTCCGTGAGCGGGATGAAAACTTGACGACATCACATCAGAATCGTCAATCGCACATCCAGAGTGGGGGGGGGGCAAAATATCACCGACCAGACTCATAAGCTCCAGTGTTAAGCGTTCGAAATTTCTTTGATTTATTATTGTTGGACAGAGTATCTCCTCACGATGTTTTGTCTTTGGGATGTTCGAGTGCCTTTCGTCTCGCTATGTCTTCGCTGCTGTTCGGTGGAATCACGGCAATCATCGTTGACAATATTGAGATGCCAAAGACGAACATTCCGACAATAAGAATTGTGGTATCACTCATATTTATTCCCCGCCATGATTAGTGTTCCTAATGACAAAATCGATGGAACCCAAAGCCCAACGAATGCGCCTTGTTCTTTGAAGCCGTTGAACCACAGACCCACCGAGAAAGCAAATGAGGCTGCGGCTGCTGCCAGAAAACCAAGTTTTGATATTGTTTGTCGACTCATGATAAATTCTCCCGGCTGCCTAAAATTTGAAGTAGTCATCTCTAAAGTAACTTTCCTAATTTGTAGCCAAGCCCCGCAGATTGTCCACTGACAGTCATTAGCCGAGGATTGATCACAAACTTTGGGGCGGTTTCCGTTGCAACCGCGTCTTACGGTAGACCAACAATGGCGGAGAACAAATGGAACCTCTTTTGCTCTATTTGGATTAAAAGAATGTGCCAGCGCAATGAGAATCAGGGTAGAGAGCACGGAGAGCCTGGTTTCGGCAAGAAAGCCGTCAATCTTGCCAAGGCTGCCATCAAGCATGCTGTAGATAGTGTCAAGAAACTGGAAGAATCAAAATATCAGTCGCGTCTCGAAATCTGTGGCACTTGCTCTTCTTGCGACTTGAACCGCATGATTTGTCTCCACATGGATTGTGGGTGTCAAGTGACCCGCAAAGCTCGTTGGAGTTTTTTGCCCCTACGTTAAGGACGATAGAATTTATGCCAGCAATTCTGGAATAATTTCACCGGCAACATCGGTCAGGCGATAGTCTCGACCGTTAAATCGGTAAGTCAGCCGTTCGTGATCAATCCCCAGCAAGTGCAGAATCGTCGCGTGCAGATCATTCACACCGACACGATTTTCAACGGCTTTATATCCGAATTCATCACTCGCACCGTATTGAACTCCCCCCTTGATGCCTCCTCCCGCCATCCACATGGTGAATGCATTCGGATTGTGATCGCGTCCCAGACTTCCCTGAGAATCGGAAGTCCGTCCGAATTCTCCACCCCAAATTACCAATGTGGAATCTAATAACCCGCGTGCCTTCAAATCGGACAACAAAGTCCCAATTGGCTGGTCAACCGACTTGGCAGCAATCCTGTGATTGGCTCCGATATCGCCATGACCATCCCAAGGAACATCTCCCACGCCACCTGCTCCTCCATTTGTCCCTGCATAAAGTTGGACAAAACGCACACCGCGTTCAATCAACCGACGAGCGATGATGCACTGCTTGGCAACCAGATCCGTTTCCTTCGCACCGACTCCATATTCGTCTTGAGTCGTTTTGGTTTCGAGCGTGACGTCCATCGCTTCGGGTGCCGAGGACTGCATTCGGTAAGCAAGCTCAAACGACTCCAGCCTCGCAGCCAGATCGGCTTCGTGCGCTCGCAATTCTTGGTGCTTTGCATTCAGAGCATTCAATACATCCAATTGACTGCGTTGTTGTTCATTGGTCATCCCGTTTCGTCGAGCTAAGTTTGCAATTGGCGTTGCACTGCGACCATCAATGGCTGTTGGTTGATAAACTTTCGGGAGGAAGCCGGGAGACCAGATCGGATCTCCTCCTCGCGGCTTCACACCATGCATGACGACAAAACCCGGAAGATTGCGATTTGCAGAACCCAGGCCGTAACTCACCCAAGAACCCATACAAGGCCGACCTTGCAAAAAGACTCCTGAGTTCATTTCCAACATTGCGGGAGTGTGATTGTTAGATCGTGAAAAACAGGAATAAATGAATGCCATGTCGTCGACATGCTTCGTCATGTGGGGAAAGATTTCCGAAGCCCAAGCACCCGATTCACCATATTGTGCCCATTTGAAAGGAGACTTTAACACCTTGCCGCTAGTTGTGAAGAATCCGGTCTTTGGATCGGCGCCTGCCAGCGATTGGCCATCATGATTCTTCAATTGCGGCTTGTAATCGAAGGTATCGACTTGAGAAGGAGAACCCGGCATGAACAGCCAGATGACCTGTTTGGCCTTCGGAGCAAAATGAGGAGGGCGAGTCGCCAGTGAGCTTCCCGCGGCAGGTGCCGCGTTCAATAACCCTTCGTCTTGAAGCAAGGCAGTGAGCCCCAAAGCCCCCGCACCGAGCCCCGATTGTTTGAGAAAATGGCGGCGGTTCAAAAAATGAGATAATTGTGAATCGTTCATGCTCGAGACTTTATTATGAAACGAAAAAGAGAGATTGAGATCGTTTTTCAGTGGTCAGTCAATAAAGAGAAACTCATTCAGACAAAATACCAGTTGACAGAAATCGGTGACTGCGACATTAGTGGATTGTGGAGTCGCTCCATAGCTGGCCGCTTGCTGTTGGATAAATTGTGTCATCGTGGTCAGTTCAGATTCGCTGGGTGCACGGGCGAGCGCAATTTGATAGCCCTGTGTGACAACCTTCTCAATGGCATAGTCCTCTGCGAGATTTGTACCGGTCGAAATCCGTTGCGCAAATTTTTCCGCGAGGCTGCGAACGAACGGAGAGTTCATCATGGCCAATGCCTGCGGTGGAACGGTTGTCGCGTTTCGTTGCCCAATCCCCTGCATCGCGTCAGGGGCATCAAATAATTGCAGGAACGGGATCAACGATCCCCGCTTCATTTTGAGATAGACACTGCGGCGTCGATCTTCCTGTTTTAATGACCCCGGCCCATACATTTTCTCGTCTAGTTCGCCACTGACTGAGAGCAATGCATCACGCACGATCTCTGCTTCGATCCGCCGTGGTTCATGTCGCCAGAATAATTGATTTTCCGGATCCCGTTCCAACCCCGCTGAACTCACATTGTTTCCTTGACGATACGCGCTACTGTTCAGGATCAATCGGTGAATCGGTTTCAGTCGCCATCCTTCAGCAATGAGTCGACTCGCCAGATAATCCAACAACTCAGGATGCGTTGGACGTTCTCCTTGGGTACCGAAGTCACTGGGAGTGCTGACAATCCCCCGACCTGTGTAATGCTGCCAGAGGCGATTGACAATCACACGGGCCAGAAGATTTCCTGCCCCCTGTTCGTGATCAACAAGCCAGTCGGCAAAGGCGATGCGTGCGGCTTGCGGAGTTTCTTTGTTACCCTCCTGTTTGATCAACCATTCATTCTCAGCTTCGGGAGCCGTTGTTAGCACTTGGAGAAAACCGGGAGTCGCCAAACCCTGCTTGGCGTTGGAGTTCCCGCGAGAGAGGAAATAAACTTTGCGAGTATCGGCACCAAAATTATAGGTGGCACCTCCTTTGCGAGCGGCAAAAATTGGCATCAAATCCTGCTTGGGATGCAGTTCGTTATGTTTTTGCTCGGCCTGATTGAGTACCTGCCAGCCTTCGTCATAAGGAGCATACCATTTCAACAATTCCGCGTTTTGTTGATCGTTACGTTTGTCATCCTCCAGTTTGAGAATGTCTGCGATGTTTTTAGGGGGACCGGTCGGCAGAGCTTTGAAGTAGAAACCTGAAGGGCCAGCTCCATTGATGATCTTAACCAGCAACTCATTGCGACCTGATTTGAGCGCGAGTTTCACTTTATCCTGGTCCGGAGCAGCGCCGCCCATCACTTTTTTGTTCAACACAGATTTCCCGTTCAGCCAGACGCGAATTCCATCATCGCGACCCAATGAAATTTCCAGTGGCCCTTCAATGGCCGCAGTAATGGTGCGAAACAGATAGTTGGCCGAGTTTTCACCCGTCAACGTGTTGTGGACTGTCTCGTCTTTCCATTCTGGACGCGGCACCCATTTCACTTGCCCCTTCAGAAAGGTCTCAGCCAGGTCGACTTTTTTCTCGGGGGGAGATTGCTGGTCGTACGCTTTGTCATAATTCTCGGCTGGAAACGGACCAGCATGATGCCAGCCGCTCAATTTTGGTTGGACCGCCTCTGTGGGACGCGATTCCATCCAAACAGATAATTTTCCGGGGAGCGTCTCTTTTTCATAGCTCAAACGTGCGTCGATGAACGGTTTGTGCTCGGTATCAAACGCCGCTTTTTCTACTCGATATTTTTCAGGTTGGCGATCGAACTGAAAGTCCTGAAAACCAACTTCGGCAAACGAAGAGACCAATCGATAGTAGTCACGACTCGGAATCGGATCGAATTTATGATCGTGACATCTCGCACAACCTAATGTTAATCCCAACGTCGCCGTACCGACGGTCGCGATCAGATCGTCTAATTGCTCGTAACGACTTCGTTCGCGTTCCTTTTGTGTCTGTTGAGAAGTGAATGGTCCCGACGCCAACAATCCGGTTGCAGCCTGAGCCATTTCATCGTTACCGCCCAGCAAGTCTCCAGCAATCTGCAAACGAATAAATTCGTCGTAAGGCATGTCCTGGTTGAACGCCTTGATGACAAAGTCTCGATAGTGGTAGGCGGCGGGACGATCTTTATCAAACGCATACCCGTTACTCTCTGCAAACCGTGCCAGATCAAGCCAGTGTCGTGCCCAACGCTCTCCAAAATGTTCAGAGCTCAGAAGTTGTTCCGTCAGTTTTTCATAAGCCTGAGGATCTGGATCATTCACAAACGATTCGACGTCAGCCGGTTCGGGAGGTAATCCACACACGTCAAAATACAATCGGCGTATCAGCACACGACGATCGGCAGAAGAGTTGGGAGGAATCTGTTGCGTCTCAAGCGAAGACAAGACAAAGCGATCAATCTCGTTTTGGCACCACGCTTCTTGAGCAACATCGGGCGGTGGGGAAGAGTTTAACGGTTGAAAAGCCCAATGTTTCCGCCCCGCTTCAATATCGATTTGAGCCGCTTCGAGTTCGACTTTCCCTTCTCGTGGATCGGCGGCACCGCTTTTCACCCATTTTTCGAAGTCAGCGATGACGTTGTCAGCGAGCTTCGATTTGGGAGGCATTTCGAACGAGGTATGACGAATTGCTTGAATCAACAGACTCTTCTCCAAGTCGCCCGGCACAACAGCCGGACCACTTTCACCCCCCAGACGAATTCCTTCTCGTGTGTCGAGTAACAATTCCGCTTCCAGCTTTCCGTTGGTCTTCGCAGTCGCCGAGTGACACTGATAGCACGAGTTCACCAACACGGGACGAATTTTCGTTTCAAAAAATTGCAGTTCTTCGGGCGTCGGCTCCGCAGAATATGCTGCTGAACACAAACCAAAGGTCAGACACGCGAAGGAAAGTCGATGAGCATTCATAGTGGAAGAGTATTTTGGGAAAAGGTCGGTAGGAAACTTCGGGCAATCCCTCGGAGAAACTGCCGCAGAGTATGTGCTATTCTATCACCTTGAGCTCCATCAATCCTTCATTTTTTGACCGAACGAGAGGATTCCTCGCTAAACACTGACAATCTCGCCTGCTCAATCAATGAATTCGATAAACAAAGACAGCATTCACACTGGCTCAGCATCAACGAATTGCTCTCGAGGTTGTTTCATAGAGTTGACCGAAGATTCAAGAGAACTTTTGGGCAATCTGAAATCGCCAGATTTTAGCAGATTATTTGGACTTTAAGAGCGTCTTTAGCGTTCGGGCCAGCCTACGCCGCCTTCCGGTCAAAGGTTTTCACCAGCCATCTGACGTTTGACTTCATCCGGTTCTTATCTGACCGGTGGTAGATGATCGCGCGACATGTGGCTGCGCTGGTGGTTGTAGTATTCCGTGAACTGGGCCAGCATTAGGTCCAAATGCCGTTTCCCGAAGATGATGAACTTGTTCAAGCATTCCAGCTTGATCGTTTCGATGAACCGCTTTGTGACGGTTTTCACGCCGAAGAAGTCGAAATGAGTATTCCCCGCCCTTTTTTTAAGCAGGAATTGACCAAGAAGCCATGAGACTGTATACTTAATATACTGCAACCAATGATTTTTGGGCTTTGAAAAATGTATTTCAGGCGTCATAGGTTCAGGAAAAGTTTTGAGTGAAGTGAAAGTTGTAGTAATGACTGAAGGTACGATTAAGAAGCTGACTGACAAGGGTTTTGGATTCATTGACGACGGAAGTGGAAAAGATATGTTCTTCCACATGTCAAATCTCGATGGACTCCAATTCGATGATCTTCAAGAAGGTCAACGCGTTGAGTACACCGAAGGACAAGGTCCTAAGGGCCCACGTGCAGAGAACGTTCGCGTTATCTGAGCTGCCAACCCAATGTCGAAGTCTGACGGGGTTGGTCGTTAGCGACTTACAAAGCCTTATCAGAATGATAACAGAAGCCGGTGAGAAATCGCCGGCTTTTTTCATGCACCTCGAACTTCCCTTCGGTTCATGCAATGGTTTTGATCTCAGGCCAGTAAACGGGTGGTAAATCTTGGTCATGACAGGACTCCTCATTCCATCATCAGAAACCCAGGTTCGTCTCACCTCAAAGTAGGCGAGAATGAGAATTTTCTTGAGCCATTTGCTGCTATTGTCCCAGCTCGGTCCACTGGAAGCAAATCCAAAATATTCTGTTGTTCCTGCGTCCTTCTCTGAAGACAATCGATACGTCGAATCTCGCAATCAACAAAGAAAACGCTCGCAATGAAGCCCGCATTCCTATTTATGGTATTGTGTTTTGTCCCCAGGTTGATTCAAGCCGAGGAGATCACACGCATTTGGCTGACGCACAAAACCAATGATCCCAGTAAGATCGTGGTCAACTGGATGAGCGACAAACCGGGTGATTCTGTGGTGCGTTACGGCTTGACAGAAAAGTATGTCCAGCGGGTGGAATTGAACAATGACACGACGTTGCACCACGTCGAAATTCCTCTCAAGCACCGAGACACGACGTTTCACTATTCAGTCAGTACAGGAAATCAGCATTCAGCCGACATGACGTTCAAGGCTTATCCGACTGACGAGTTACGCGTGGCCATCGTTGCCGACTGGCAAGGCCAACCCGACTTGTCTGCTGTTCAGAACGATGACGTGCATCTGCTGCTGACCGCAGGCGACAACATTGCCCGCCTTTGGGATCAGTGTGGAGAAGGAAAGAAGGACTGCATCAAGCCTTATGCAAAATTGATTGACACCTACCCGGAGCTATTCCGCTCCACTCCGTTCATGCCCGTGCTCGGCAATCATGACCGGGAGATTCGACCTCGGGGAAGCAAGCCTCCGGCAGAGCCTGTTTATGATGTTGAAGCCACCGCGTTTCGGCGTTTCTTCGAGCTACCGGGGGACGAATGGAAGTGGTACTTCGATCTGCCCGACTTCCGTCTGCGATTTGTGGGCCTCGACTTCAATCACATTTCAGACTTCAATACCACTTGGCAAACCTGTCATGCGTTCGGGGAAGACTCGCAGCAGTTTCAATGGTACAAGAAGCTCATGCAAAAATCGCCCGGCTTTGTCGTGACGCTCTATAACGAACGAAACGCCAGCGTGCGCAATCAAGCCCAGAAACAATGGCAGGACTTGTTCCAACGAGGTACTTGCTGCATCACGGGATTTGGTTACTTTGCCGAACGTGCCGAAGTGAACGGAACCCCGTACTACAACACAGCCCTGAACGGCAGGGGCCATCAATATCCCGATCCAAACTCGAAGTTTCTCGCCGGAATAGACAGTTACATCCTGCTGAGCGTCAAGCGAGACGGGCCAATGACGGTCGAAATCAAGAGCCTGAAAAACACGATACTTGATCGCCAAGCATACGATGTCTCCAACCAGAACTGAGCACGCAATCAGAACGATTCGACGTTCACTTTCACTCGGGAACGTGTGTATCCAGTGTTTGACGAAATCGACGGGGAGATTCGGCAATGAAGGCCGGGGACGGAGTTCTAAGAACATTCCAAACTCACCGTGGATGCTCTCTTCGACATCGACCAATTGGAAGCCTGAATCATCGTGATCCTTGGCTGGATCGTCCAGCCATCCGGTTCGCCAATGACTTACCGGTCATTAATGGATGGACAATCCTTTCGAAGATCAAGCGATTAGAGTCGCTTAAAAACTAAGCAGCTTGAAAGAAGATAACGAGACTCCAGTCGTGAGAAATTGTGTTCGCCACAGCACATCGCAAGACGTCCTGCGGAGGACACAACACTCTGCCAAAGCCTTCGTGGAGACGAAGTCTCTCAACTGGCCAGATCTGACAAAGCCTCTCTCTACCGACCTCATTATCAACTTGTCACAGAAGCTTTAAGCCAATGTCACGTTTTCAGCACAAGGGCCTTTTGGTCCTTGACCTTCTGTGAAACTGACTTTTTGTCCTTCGTACAAGTCATCGTAATTCGCGCCTTGCAGACTTTTGGAGTGGAAGAACAGGTCTTTTGAACCTCCCGTGTCGATGAATCCAAAACCTTTGTCTGTCAACTTCTTGATTGTGCCTTCAGCCATGTTTCCGCGTTCCTGAATAGGTTGTAATTGATGATGTGACTCACCGGAACAAATCCGGCAGACACTCATCTGGTCCCAGAAGTGTACCCATAAAATCACCAAAACGTAAGTGGCTGGTCTGCGGAAGTCTCAGGCTGCCAAAAGGACACCGACTCTCTCTTCCCAATTTTGCGGAGACAGTTTGTGCGTCAATAAGGAGAAAAGTGCATTTATCAGCATAAAACAGCCATTCACCGAGGCAATCTCCGATGAAATTTCTCTTATGCCGCATCAATCCTATTTCAGCTCTGCGGCTCGGATCCACGTCTCCCAGCACCTTAACCTTCAGCCGAATTCAGGGATTCACCCATTTTAGGGCCATGAATCAGTTCGCTTCGACAAACGCACGATCATCTCTGGTGCGGTAGAGAAACGCATCCGACGTCAGCAGTGAGACGAGTAGTGCATTCATGCTGCCGTTATTGTCTTTGTAGGCACGCCAAGCATCCTGAACAACAGGGGCATCGTTGATCGTTTCGTTTCGCCCCATCCAAAACCGGAAAGCATGACGTACAAACACCTGCTCAACGCGTTCACTTTCCGCGAGTTTCTGAATCATCTCGATGGCATTGGCCACTTTGCCATCAAGCGACGGGTCGCCGGAATCGATGATTTCACCCGTGGTATCAACCGGTTTTTCGAGTTCTACTTCCCGATACAAACCCGCGTGATTGAACATTTCAAACGGCAGGCCAAGTGGATCCATCTTCTGATGACAGGTCCAGCAATAGGTTTCCCTAGTGACCCTCATACGGTTGCGGAGTGTGTTTCCAGGCTCATCCGGCAACATCGCATCCACGGTAATCGGGACATCGGGAATCCCGCCGCCCAAAAGACGTTCACGAACCCACCGACCTCTCAGAATCGCATGATTGTCCATGGCATCAGAGTGCGAGACCAACCAACTGGGATGAGTCAGAATTCCCAAACGCTGACCTTCTGGGATTGTCGCCAGAAAACGATCCGGCTTCATGGACCCGTTTCCAAAGCTGCGACGACTCACACGAGAATAAATTTTCTCTCCCGAGAGATCCGCTTCAGCCACATTGTAATTTTGGTTCGCTTTTCTTCTTTTTTTGGCGGCAGCGATCTTCTTTTCGACCGCCGTCAACGCCTTCTTTTTTTGAGCGAGTAATCGCTGCGTTGCCTTCTCTTCGGGGTTGGCCTCTAACTTGGTTTCTAGCTCGGTGACTTCATTCTGAGCCGCTTCGAGTTCGGCGGCCTCTTTCTGAGCAATTTCGACTTCCAGCTTCTTTGCCTCCGCTTGTGCCGCGACTCGTTCCTCTTTGGAAAGTTTCTTACCGAAAAAGACATTATCGTCTTTGGTGGCGACAACTTTATTCGTTGTCAGCAGTTGTTTCAGGACGTCCTGATCTTGATGAAGGATGAGTTCAATCAATCGATCAGTGCTTGCCGTCGCATCAAACATCGCACGATAATAATTTTGACCTCTGGCTTTCACTCCCGTTTCGGCTAATGCTTTTGAGTCTTTGCAGATATAGCCACCCAAGTCATAGTCGAAGTAATCGCGAAAGAAACGCAAGACACGTGGCTTGCGAACAGTATCATCAGCCAACATCCGCTCCACTTCACGTTTGACATCTGCCTTGGTCCGCATACGCCCCTCAACAATGGCCTTGCGAAGTTCATCATCGGGCTTGATATATCCCAGGGCATGATTGACGGCCAGCCCCAATTCCCAGTCCTGAAGCATGACGCGACCATGAGAGTCGGGCTTGCCGTATTCAACCAACTCTGGTCGGAAGAGCGCGTCTCTGTCGAGGAAGATGGAGGAAAGACCGAGCACGGCTCCCTCTTCCTTACCGAGTTTCTCGATGGACTGCTTGACAATCTTCAGGTAGTCGTCTGATTCTGTTTGACTCGGAGGCCTGAAGGTGAGACGTTCAAAAAGATCATCAACGGCAGCACGTAACCGCTCATCGGTCACGCCATCATCTTTCATGAGGTCATAGACCGGCGTCAACGGACGCTTCACCTTAGTGCTGTAGACGATACTTGTTGGCAGGCCTCGCAGGTCGCCTTTCATCTTGTCCGCGATTGATTTGGGGTCGTCGGTGATCTGGTACGGCTGGGCGATACTCAGCGGCCCCTCAGCCATGTACTGAATAATATCCTCTGCAACACCCATGATCTGCGTCGCTTCTGCGCTATTCACGGTGTAGAAATCGGGATAATTTTCCAAACCATGATTGCGTGCTGAGGATAAAATCGCGGGGACGCTCTTGACGGATGTGGCATAGGCCACTGTGCCACCTTGCCACTGAATGATGCGATCCGTACCAAAGTAAAGTTTGAGTTCACCACCATGATTGGTCGGCACGACATCGCCATGAGTACGAAGGCCGGGCTTTTCAGGATCGAACTCCGGCTCTGTGTTAATCAATTCGTTGAGCCGGGTGATGTGTTCCTGTGGTGTCACTCGCCAGATACGTGCCGGAGATGAAGTCGGCACGAGTTTAATATCTTCGGGTAGCGGACCGAAGAGCAGGGCATGATCAATAAAGTTCCCTTTGTGGGGATCATGATGGGCCTGAAATCCACCTTTGTCGTGCATGACTCGCGTTAACTCACCCACGACCCAGTCAGAAAACTTCAGCCTTTCGACGACATCGGGCTGCGTCATTTCTTGAGGTGGCATTTCTCGCAAGGAGACCTGTGCCCAAACAGCTTTCCAGGTCGCTGCGTTCACTTCATCCACTGGTCCCAAGTCGTGGAGCGAGAGATTGCCTTCAGGCTCCGTCTCTCCATGGCAGTCCACACAGTGGCTGGTCAAAAACGGCTGAGCAAAGCTGCTGTAGTCTGAATCGACTTTTTGACCTGGCTTATAAGCCTCACCACTCGCAACAGACATCAAACTCGATGAGAGTATAATGACCAACCCAAATCTGACCGTAATCATACCAGCAGTTCCTTCAGCGGACCGTTTCCATCATCGAACTTCTTGGCCAGCTTGTCGTCCATATTGAAGCGATCACAGTTCTGCCCGGCGGCACGCAAAATCGTCGCGTAGAGTGAATTGATAGGTCGCTTGCCATCGAGTTGCGTGAAGCAACCAGTCTTGAAGGCTCCATCGAAGTCGCCCAATAGCATGACGGGCCAGTTCGCACCGTTAGTATGTTGCTTGTCTGCGTTGTTGCTCGTGTAGACAATCAAAGTGTGGTCCATCATGGAACCGCTGCCCTCGGGGATACTTTCCAATGCTTCCATGATTCTCACCAGCATACGGCTATTGTACTGACGAATTTTGATCCAGATCGGGTTTTCGGGTTGCTCCATGTGACCCAGGTTGTGGCCTTGTTGCTCGACACCCAATCCCTTCCAAGCTCCGAAGATCTCGCCACGTCCCGAACCGATGGTCAGTGTATTGGTGATTCCCGAAGTAAGAGCCGAGATGCCGAGGTCCAATAGAATATCGTGCCAGTCGGTTTCGAATTTCGGCTTGGTGTATCGCTCATCCACAACGGGTGCAAACTTGCGTAAATGATCGGAAACCGTCTCAAGACGGTTGCGCAAGCCATTCAGGTCACTGAATCCCTGCACGTATTGACTGTAGCGTTGACGTTCTGCAGATGGCAGCGATTGGCCGTTGGCGGCGGCCAGCATTTCGATCTGATTCAACAGATTCGATTTCGCTTCATGTTGGAGTCGAATGTCGCCGGTGGAGATACCACCAAATAGCATTTGATACAAGTGATTCGGGTTCGAGTGCATGAAGATCGGCTGGCCCGCACCACTGGCCGACAAAGTCGCAATTGTCGGCTTCGACGTCATGTTCTCAATCGAGTCCATCCCGATGCAGAGATGGGGCAGGAGCGTTGGTGGCAACACCTTGCTCAGTTCATAATCAATCGTCGATGCACTGGGAGGAACGCCATCACTACCGCGATATCCACCGAGTGCTCCGAAGAAGGCGCTGTGTGAAGGGCTGGTATGAATGCCGTGCAGGCCGTTGATAATATGGAGTCGTTCTTTGTAAGGCTCGAGCGCGCTAATGGGCTCGGGAAGTTTGGCATTTGCCAGCGAACTGCTACCAGTCATCCCCTCGGGAATGCAGGTCTTCGGATCGAAGCCCTGATTCTGCATGAAAAAGATGACTCGCTTTGGATTTGAATTGCTGATCGGTGCTCCCAGCAGACGTTCGGGAACAAGGGAGAGGCCAAATGCAGCGCCGGCACCGGACGCCACGCTTTGCAGCATTGTTCTACGATTAAGCATGATCGATCTTTCAACGGGATTAACAGCCAATTGTGTTATTTTCTGTATCGGACATGACGGGTCAATGCCCTTACAGCAATCGCTTGATTCTGAAATGGATGAAATCAAAGCGACGTGCGAGGTGGGATAAACGTGAGGAAATCCAAATTCATTATAATACAGATGCATGAGGCGATGCAATTATTTTCTCGGGAGTAGAACTTCCTCCAGACACGCCACACATCTCCCCGTATCCCCTTTCATAGATACCACTTACGACTTACCAAGAATTTCATAGATCCTCGAGGTCGTCAGCACGTTCCACACATTCGACGCGGGTGGCCCCGAAAGATGCTCTCATATTCACAGATCGTGCGTAACAAAGCTGCGGGGCAGTCTTTGCCTTCCGAAACTTGTTGACTGCATCAGATTTGAGAGATTGATCTTTTTTCCACGCTGATGAGAGCCCCAGCCACATATTTTGGAATTCGTCGGCGTTCTTGGCGAACTCCGCGGTAAATGAAATTTGGTTCCCTCTCATCTCACTGGCGGACAAGCCGCCAGTGCCACCCAATAAGAGAATGAACCCTTTGCGTTTGTTTGCTCTTCGAGGCTTTGCGTCAATTTTATGATCTCTCAATCTCATCTTGCAATTTCATTCGTACCAGAGTTAGCGTTCGTGGTTCGTTGATATTTTGAGCCGCCGGCGCGACAGCATTTCGCATCGATCAACGTAAATCCTGATTGAGAAATGAGATAGCGTAATCACTAACCATTGAAAGTGGAGGGTGGCTGGCGAACGGAGCGTAGCGAAGCCCCCAGACAGATCCATGCTCTGTGGGTGACCTGACGGTCATCCACAGCCACCCAATCAGTTTGCTCAAAATCAACTTACAACAACGCATGCAAAATCCTGATAAGTTCCGGGGGCTTCCATTTCACGGAGCGCCCGCCGCCACCCTTTTTTATTCGCTTGATTCGAGTCATTCGTGGTTGTCGATTCTTTGATTCCAACAAGCAGTCATGCAGGAGCATGACCTACAAAATTACAAAACTCGTCTTGCTTCATGCGCTCTACCAGAGTTAGCGTTCGTGGTTCGCCTGACGGCGAATTGATCTTTGGCAATTCGACTTACACATAGCCATTGTGCGCAAGCACATTGGATAGGTTTGAGTGTCATTCATTGTTCATCAATGACGACCACTGCAACGTGAGAAAGAGAGCGATCTCGCGTGACGTAGAAAATGCGCACCCACAAAAAGTAACACTCACTCACAAAATGAAGATCAACGCAAACCGAACGGTGCCAACAACTTGCTCAAGAGTATGGAAGATTCGGAATCAAGATTCGGGAAGATTTGATTCAACATTTGGTCAAGATTCGGTCAAGGTGTGTCCCCGAATCTCCAAATCTTGACATCTTGAAACGGCGGTTGAGTGTTTGAGAGACGACATCGGAACCAAAAAAAGCCCCCACAATCATAATGATCGAGGGGGCTTCGAACTCTTGAAGAACAATTAGATTAGTACTGAGAGAGTTCACACAAGAAGTAGGTGCGATCCCAACAGCTCACATAACCAGACTCCGTCGTATGGTGGGAACACCAGAATTCTGCCCGATAGATGCAGTCAATCTGCTGAAAGGCTTGCAACTGTGATGCGAAACAAGTTCCCAGCACAAAACACAGTAAAGCCATTCTCATTAATAACTTCGATTTCATGATAACTCTTTCTAATAATACAATACCTGGTTAGTGAGATGGATAACCAGGGCAATCGCATGATTTGAGCCTTATTTTCCCGAGAGAATCTTCTCCAGGACCTTCGGATTCCAGCCCGCCATCAAACGTTTCCCGCGCAGACTCGCTTTCACCGTCGTGTTTCTCTTTAACAGCGACAACGCCACGCGACGAAATGCTCCCGCGATTTCCGGGCCGTTCCCTTTCCGAATCCGGCTGGCGTCTTCTGCAAAAGTTACATCCAACGACCAGTGTAATTGGTTCTCCACCGTCCAGTGATTGCGAAGATGTTTCGCGATCCTCCGAACCTTCGGCGGCAACGAACTGATGAAGTAGATCAACTCTTCCGAAGTCTTGCCGTTCACAGTTCGCTCGCGATACACCATGCCGATCGTCCGGATGTCGCACCACTTTCCATCACGAAGTTCGGCAGGAGCCGGAGCGACCGTGTAGGCTCGTAGTTCCTCTCGACCGTGTTTCCGTTCACGGGTTTTATGAATCCGCACACGCGAGTTGCGATAATCGTCTTCCGCATAGCGTATGAACTCCGCGCTGATGATCTCTTGCAGCGACTCCTGATTGCCTTTCACAGTGAGAATGTAATCCGCCTCTTGGTCTCGAATCGCTTTGGCGGTCTCCTGCTGGCAGTGCATCGCATCGAGCGTGACCACGGCTCCCGATAGTTCCAACATCTTCAGCAGTTTGGGAACCGCCGTGATTTCGTTGGAGTGTTCGTCGACGGCGATTTGTCCCAGACAAAGATTCTCGTCGCTGGCCCACGCGCTGACCATTTGCAATGCGGACCGGCCTGCTTCCGAATCGAAACTTTGGCGAAGTGTCTTGCCGTCGATATGGACACCTTGATCTTGCAGGCAAATCGCCAGCGATTCGACCCATTGTTGTAGACAGTCGTAGAACTCGTCGGTATCGAGTCGGGCAAAGACACGCCCAAGTGTGTCGTGAGAAGGGATGCCGTTTTCGAGTTCGAGGAAGCGGCGGAACCAGGCTTCCTTGGCGTCCGCGAACCGTTCGAGATCGGCCCAGGTATCGACGCCGCAGATGGCTCCGCACAAGGCGATGACCAGCATGTCGGAGAGCTTGTGATCGACCTTTTTAATTTGTCGGGGATCGCTCAGCGCGTGAAAGATTGTTAAAATGGTAGGCGGTTTTGTAAGCATGACAACGGTTCCTCGGAAGTGGGTTTTGAGTATTCCGAGGCAGTCCCTGGCCTCACGTGTGAACTCTTCAAACCATGCAACTTCCAAGCCGAAATATCATGCGATTGCCCTGTTATTGAGAGACTGACCCGCACTCGATGGTTGATTATATTGCGAAAAATCCATATCCAATAGATCGTTCTCTCCCTCGGGAACTGTCACGGAGGAACCTCAATCGGGACACTTACCCGTCTTGCCAGCAAGTTGGTCTTTGACACGCATTGCTCGACCGCAGCCATCACAGTTAAAATCAATCACCACAAAACTCCTCCCGTTGCCGGTCGATAGGAACATTACGAGCATGCATGCAGTTAAAAGACTGCATACAGTCTTGTTCGTAAGCAACCACGGTACAAGCATCTACGAGATTTGTAATCCGTCCGCTGTTCGGTTTTGCGACTGAGGAATCAGAAAATCTCGATGCACCAACTTCGCAGAAGACATTTCATGTGATATTACAAATTCGAGTGATGCCACCTGCAACTCATTCGCCATCGAGTCGTGGGAGAAGGTGACCCATTTTAGCGCGTTTGGTTTCCATGTATTTCTCGCGTTCTTTTTCGGGCGGCGCGACAATGGGAACCTGTTCCACTAATTTGAGATCGAAGCCTGGGTAGATGAAGGCGTCGGTCTTCTTCGGATTATTCGTCAGCAAGCGAATGTTCGACAGGCCAAGATCTTTGAGGATCTGCATGCCAATCATGTAGTCACGCATATCAGACTTGAAGCCGAGCTTGTGATTCGCTTCGACGGTATCGTATCCCTCATCCTGTAACTGATACGCTTTAAGCTTGGCGGTCAGCCCAATTCCGCGTCCTTCTTGTGGTAAGTAGACAACGGCTCCTGTCCCTTCATTGTGAATCATGCTCATTGCCATGTGGAGTTGATCACCGCAATCGCAACGGAGAGAATCGATCAAGTCGCCCGTGAAACAGGAAGAATGCATTCGCACCAGAGGTGCTTCCACTTTTGAAAGATCTCCCCAGACAATGGCTATCGGTTCCTGATCTTCGTGTTTGACGCTATATGCAATGACTTTCGGCGACCCAAATTGTGCAGTGGGGATTTTGACTTCCACCTCACGCGACACCAACCGTTCGCTTACGCGACGATGGCGAATGATTTCTTCAATCGAGATGATTGGGATTTCATACTGTTCGGAAACTTGTTTGAGTTCTTCATAACCGGCCATACCGAGTCCCGTCTGACTGGTAATTTCGATCAGAACTCCTACCGGATTGAGTCCTGCCATCTCCATCAAGTCAACGGTCGCTTCGGTGTGTCCGGCACGCCGAAGCACGCCGCCACTTTTTGCTTTGAGTGGTTTAATATGACCAGGACGCAAAAAATCTTCAGAAACCGCCTTCGGGTTAGCAAGTTCATTTAGCGTTAATGCCCGCGAGATCGGGCTGACTCCCGTTCCGGCATCCCGGTGGTCAATGGGAACCTGAAAGGGTGTTTGATGCGGAGCAGTATTATCATCGGAATCGACGATGGGATTAAATCGCAATCGTTGCGCAACCTCAGCCGTCATGGGAGCACACAATTCTCCACGCCCCACTTTGAGCATAAAATTGACCATTTCAGGGGTAATTGTCTCAGCCGCACACACGAAATCGCCTTCGTTTTCGCGTTCTTCAGCATCAACCACGATGACCATATGCCCCTCACGAAGTGCTTTCACGGCATCATTAAGAGGTGACCACTGTTTCTGATCGTTAGAATCTGGCATAGGAGATCTCAATTGGGAGATAATTCAATGTTCATCGATATCTTACGGCACGAGGAGAGAACTGACCAATGTAGAGCGTAGGATTTCGTGCAGGATCGGCGTTGAAAGCGGATTTCCTCGCAAAATCATCATATTCCGAGCAGCTTCCCAAGTCACACGACTGTTGGAACGAGTCCGAGTCATTTTCAGAAATACCCGTCATTCCAATAAAATGTTGACATTCCAATGATTGTTGATATGTTGGATGTAGGCCATAAGCTGTTGATACAGCCGATATTGAAACAACAAAGTGCATCATTCCGATGACGGGTTTTGCATTTTGGCCCACCATGACATCCTCCACACGACTATCCCACCAGCAGTCGACCCGCCTCACGAAGAGGAGAGACATCGATGCGACACTTCTTATTACAGACCTCACTTGCCCTCACATGCCTGTTTTCCACAGGTCTCGTTGGTTCTGCAGTTGAACCCCAAGGGCTCGGCGACCCCGGAACTTTGCAATCGATTCAGGTCGAGCCGAATCTAAGCGGGCAGGGGATTTCTATCCGAAGTAAAGATGCCCGTCAGCAACTTTTCGTGACGGGTGTGTTTAGTTCGGGACAGCTCCACGACTTCACTCGCAAGACAACTTATACGACCGAGCCAAATGGCATCGTGACTATCAGCTCTGAAGGCATGGTGACTCCACTCGCCGATGGCGATGTCAAAATCATTGCCAAGTCAGAAGGGAAACAAGCCGAGGCTTCCGTCAAGGTCACCGGGTTTGCTGAGCAAACTCCCATCAACTTCAAGAATCAAATCGTCCCCGTCTTCACGAAGCTGGGCTGTAACAGTGGTGGCTGTCATGGAAAATCGGGTGGGCAAAACGGATTCGCATTGTCGCTACTCGGTTTTTATCCCGAAGACGATTACGAATTTCTGGTGAAAGAAGCACGGGGACGTCGACTGTTTCCAGCCTCTCCCGGCGCATCTCTTTTGTTAACCAAACCGGTCGGTCAATCACCTCATGGTGGTGGAAAGAGAACAGAAGTTGGCAGCTACGAATACCGCATGATTTATCGCTGGATCGAACAGGGAATGCCTTATGGCTCAGAAGACGATGCCTATGTCACAGGGATTCGCTGTCTGCCTGAAGGTCGAATCATGGACCGTGGCTCGGACCAACAAATCACCGTACTGGCAGAATACAGTGACGGTACGACTGAAGACGTCACACGCATGGCACTCTACGAGGCCAATGACAGTGAGATGGCGGAAGTGACTGAAGAAGGTGTCGTCAAAACTCTCGACCTGGCGGGTGAAGTTGCCATCATGGCCCGCTATCAGGGACAAGTCGCGACATTCCGAGCCACAATTCCATTGGGCGCACCAACCGATAGTATTCCTGCACTAAACAACGACATCGACCAGAAAGTCTTTGCGAAATTGAATGTGCTGGGGATCCCGGCTTCCGACGTTTGCGATGACGCGACGTTTCTGCGTCGTGTCAGTATCGATATCACTGGTGGCGTTCCGAGCGAATCCGAAGTGAAAGCGTTTCTCGAAAACACTGATCCTGACAAACGGGCAAAAGCAATCGACCAGTTGCTCGATTCTCCCGCGTATGCGGACTACTTTGCGAACAAATGGAACCTGGTATTACGCAACAAGAACCCAAGAGCAGGGGAAGAAGAAGCAACCTTTGCCTTTTATCGCTGGATCTGGGACAGCGTCTACGAAAATAAACCGTACGACGAGTTCGTAAGCGAGTTGTTGACGGCGAGTGGGAATGTTCGCTTCAATCCTCCCGTTGTGTGGTATCGACAGGTCGCAACACCGGAAGAACGTGTGGAAGATACCGCTCAGCTCTTCTTGGGGCTGAGGATTCAATGCGCTCGCTGCCACCATCATCCCTTCGAGAAGTGGAGCCAGAACGATTACTACAGTTTCAAGGCGTTCTTCAACCGAATCGGTACGAAGAACCAAATTTCAAGGCAACAATATTTCGTCCAAGCCGAATTGTTCCACAATGTCGGAATCGCCACTGACAAGAATCCACGTTCAGGGGCGACTCTCAAGCCGGCTGGTTTAGGTTCCGAACCGCTTGAAATCCCCGACGAACGCGACCCTCGCGCCTATCTGGCCGACTGGATGTCGTCTCCCGAGAACCCATTCTTAGCCAAAGCGGTCGTCAATCGTTACTGGAAACACTTCTTCTCACGAGGCATTGTCGAACCGGAAGATGATATGCGAGAAACCAATCCTCCCTCCAACCCGGAGTTATTGAACGCATTAGCAGACAACTTCATCAAGAGTGGCTTCGACCTGAAACAACTGGTACGCTCCATCTGCAACTCAAAAACGTATCAGCTTAGTTCCTTGCCGAACGAGTATAACCTGAAAGACAAACAGAACTTCTCTCGCTATTATCCCAAACGATTAACGGCAGAAGTTCTCTATGATGCGTTCCACGATGTGACGGCAACGACACAAGGCTACAGTGGATTGCCCACTGGCACACGAGCCATTCAACTTCCCGACCCCGGCAAAGGGCCGTACTTCCTCAAAGTCTTCGGACAACCTGCCGGCGATACGGCTTGCGAATGCGAGCGATCTCAAGAAGCAAATCTGGCACAGGCCCTACATTTACTGAATAGTAGCGAAGTGCAGAACAAGATTTCCTCGGGGAGTGGTCGAGCCGCCATGCTCGCCAAGGATAAAGAGCGAACCCACGAAGAGAAACTTCATGAGTTATACCGTTGGGTCTTCTCGCGGAATCCTCGTTCCGAAGAACTCTCTGTCGCGATCGCCCATATCCAGAAGCATGAAGAGAACCCACAAGTCGCCTATGAAGACATTTTATGGGCTTTGATCAACAGTAAGGAATTTCTGTTTAATCACTGATAAATCAGGGATGTTCCGCAAAACGGCCTTTAAAGTCGATCCGGTTATCCGGGTCGACTTTTTTTGTGTAGACAGCCAGACTCGACCAGTTTTTTTTCGACCTTGGCGACCTCTCTCGTTATCATGAACTAATCACGATGAAGCGATACTATTCATCGTTCCCACCAATATCCACACAATCATGTGAATCCTGCGCGTAAATCCGTTCGAACCACATTCAACGGATCATCACAGACCAACCGAAAGAAGAGGTCGGAATGTTATTTCCCGCTCAAATGCGCATTGCCAGTTTAATTCTACTGGTCTTGTTACTTGGCTCCAACTTAGAAGCTCAAGTCGCCCAAACGAGTATCAGTGCAGTCTCTCCTCCGGGAGCCCAGCGTGGACAAACCATCGATGTCACGATTAGCAGTGGCAAAGATCTCGACATGGTCGATAAATTAGTCTTCAGTCACGCCGGTATCACGGCCAAACAGAAGATGAGAGACCAAGCGGGCAAACAGGTTCCCGTCACCAACACATTTGAACTGACAGTTGCGGCTGATGTTCCAATTGGATTCCATGATGTCCGCGCTCACGGTTATTTCGGCATCAGCAACCCGCGAACCTTCGTCATCAGCGACTCACCCGAAGTTTTGGAAAACGATGCCAACAACACTCTCGACACGGCACAACCGGTCGAACTCGGCCACATTGTAAACGGAGCCAGCAATCGCGCTGCTGACGTTGATTTCTATAAGCTCACTCTCCCCGCCAATTATCATCTTGTGACTGAAGCTGAAGCACAAACTATCGATTCGCGAATGCGGGCTCAAATCGAACTCCTTAACGCCAGCGGTCGTCGTCTCGAACGCTCGCGTGGCGGTTATCGAGGCGACCCGGTTCTCGATTACACAGTGAAAGATGCAGGCGAATATTATTTGAAAGTCACCGAATTCAGTTATCGTGGCAGCAACGATTATTTCTACCGCTTACATGTGAACTCACGACCGCATATCGACTTCATCATACCCGCTTCGGGGCAACCAGGTTCGAACTCCTCGTACACAATTCACGGGCGTAATCTTCCGGGAGGCGCACCAAGCGGAGTCATCATTGATGGTGTAGAATTGCAGAAAGTCACAACCAACATCGCCATTCCCGCCAATCCTGACCAATTGAAGCTTAACCATAATCTTCTGCCAGCAGAATCCTCGGCTGATGTCTTCGGTTGGCGTTTGCAAACTCCGCAAGGAACCTCGAACTCACTTTCCATCCATTATGCCGATGCTCCGGTGATTCTTGAACAGGAACCCAACAACGACGCTACGCATGCTCAACAAATTACGATACCGACCGACATCACAGGACAGTTCCAGGAAAAACTCGACACAGACTGGTATCAGTTCACCGCAAAAGCAGGCGATGTCTATGCAATTGAGGCTTACGGTCAACGTCTTGGGAAACAGACTGACCCACGTTTTATTGTGGAGCAAGTCACCGTCAACGACAAAGGAGAAGAATCCGTCAAACGACTCACTGATCAAGACGATGTAAAAACAACGATTGGTGGCGACGACTTCAATACTCGACACCGTGATCCCGTCTGGATGCTCACGGTTCCGGCAGATGGAGCCTACCGGGTGATGATCAGTGATCGCTATCGTGAGAACCGTGGAGACGCACAACTTCTCTACCGGCTGGTCATTCGTAAACAAACTCCCGACTTCCGCTTGGTTGCCTTCGCATCAACTCCTAATGCGGCCGCTAATCAACCGGGTACGACCGGCGTCTTGTCTCTCCGCAAAGGAGACAACTCGTACATTGATGTCCTTGCTCATCGAATCGATGGATTTAATGGCGTCATTGATGTGAAAGTTGAAAATCTGCCCGCCGGTGTCACATGCCCGGGTGCTGTCATTGGCCCAGGGACGAACTCGGCTCGTCTGATTTTGACAGCAGCTCCCGATGCCGAAATCAATGCGACAGCCATCCAAGTCAAAGGGGAAGCAAAAATCGAGGCTCCACAAACCCAAAAAGAATTAAAGGCAGCCGTCGCAGCGATCAAACCGACAGAAGACAAAATCCCGGCTTTGAGCAAAGCCGTTGCGGATGTCATGCCTAAAATTCAAGCCGCGCAGAAGAAACTGGAAACCGACCGGCAAACGGCGGAAGCCCAGGTAAAAACGGCTCTCACCAGTCTTACGAATGCTCAAAAAGCACAACAGACAGCGCAAGCTGTTGTCACTGAACAACAAAAGAAAGTTCAGGCGGCAGAAACCGTTCTCAATACTCGCAATGCGGAATTGAAGACCACCCAAGACGCTCTCACCAAAGCCAAAGCCGATGCAGCCGCTGACGCCGAAAATCAGGACAAAGCGAATGCTGTCAAAACAGTTGAGCAACAGGTGCAAGTCGCGACCAAAAATCAGCAGGATGCGACCAACGCCGTCAACGCCGAAAAGCAAAAACTGACTCAGGTCGATAATGATCTGAAGGCAAAAACAGCAGTCGCCACGAAAGCGGCAGCCGACAAGAAAACCGCCGATGACAATCTGAAAAACAAAGTCACCCAGGCCGAAGCTGAACTCAAAAAAATTCAGGATGTGTTGAAGGCTGCGCAAGACAAATTGACCGCTGGACAAAAAGTAATCGGCGACACGAAGCAGAAGGTCAACACCCTACAACAACAACTCCAACAAACCGCAAAACCAACAACTCACATCGCGCGGACAGCCTCTCTCATCTGGACCGGTAGCCAGAACACGGGCGAAAATACCGACTCGCGCCTAACACGCTCGTTGATGGTCAGCGTGATGGACGACCTTGCCGAGTTTCAGGCAGTTGTCACAGCCCCCTCAAATCGTTTTGAGGTCTCGCAAAGCTCCCAGGTCTTGATCCCGGTGAAGGTCGAACGGCGAGAAGGTTTTGACAACAACGTCACTCTTACATTCGCCGGCTTCGATGCGCGAACCAGTAAACTGCAAGTCGAAAACAAGCCTCTCAACAAAGGTGAGACCGAGGGAGTTCGCCGCGTTTTCATTCCCAAAGATTCTCCTCCCGGCGCTTATACATTGTATCTGAATTCACAAGCACAAGTTTCGTATGCGAGAAACCCAGTCGCCATCGCAGAGGCCAAAGCAACTGTTGATACTGCTGAGGCAGACCGCAAAGCAAAAGAAGAAGCCAACAAACAGGCCATCGCTGCTCAGCAGAAAGCCGACGCCGATCTGAAAGCCACCGAGCAAAAACTGAAGACGGCGACCGATGCATTGACCAATGCTCAAAAAGCACAACAAGCATCTCAAAAAGTGGTGACCGATCAACAGGCAGTCGTCAAGACAGCCGAAGCAACCCTCAAAACTCGCGATGCAGAACTCAAAACCGCACAAGACGCCCTAGCGAAAGCGAAAGCCGACCTAGAAGCCGACAAAGAGAACCCAGAGAAGGCCAAAGCCGTCGCAACTACCGAGCAACAGCTTCAAACTGCGACGAAAGCACAAGTCGATGCGACCAACGCGACGAACGCGGAGAAGCAAAAGTTGACTCAAGCTGAGGCAGATCTCAAAGTCAAAACTGAAGCAGTGACAAAAGCGGATGCCGAGAAGAAAACGACAGAAACCGCGGTCGCAACCTCTAAAGAGGTCAAAACAAAAGCAGATGCCACCGCTAAAACTGCCGCCGACGCTTTAAAAACTGCCACAACCGCCAAAACAAATGCTGATAAAAATCTGCAAAACGTCACAAATGCCAACAAAGCAAAAAACGTGAACCTAACCGTCCCTTCGACTCCCGTTGTCCTGGTCGTGAGTGAAGCCCCTTATGAAGTCGCCATTGCTGCTCCCGATGGTGGCAATCTCAAGAAAGGCGCATCAACCGATGTAAAAGTCACTGTGAAGCGTATCCCCCGATTCGATGGCCCCGTGACAGTCACCTTACCACTTCCCCCTGGAGTGACCGGCCTCAAAGCCGACCCTTTAACAATTCCCCCCGATCAAACTGAAGGCATCCTGAAGATTCACGCCGATGGGAATGCCCCCGACGGAAAACCGACGAACTTGATCATCCGCGGGCAAGCCGATTTTCTCGGCAAAGCGTCCGTTGATGCACCATTGAGCCTCAACCTCACAAAATAAACATCCCCAGCTTTCTCTTTATCAATTTCCAACCGAGCTCTTTTGATCCACCAACACAGGTCTCAAATCATGACACGTGTCTTCACTCTATTCTCCGCGATCTTACTTTCGAATCTGCTATCAGCTTCAGCGGAAGACAAACTACCAGTGATCAATCACGAGGATCCGAAACTGGGTCGACCCGTCGATTTTGAGCGGGATGTCTATCCTATTCTCGATGCCAAGTGCGTCGCCTGCCACAACGTGGCCGTTGATGAGAGCAAACTGGTACTGGAAGATGTCGAGGGAATTTTGAAGGGTGGAAAACGTGGCCCGTCTGTAATTGCAAAAAAACCGGACGAAAGTTGGTTATTCAAAATGGCTGCCCGAATAGATGGTCCTGCCATGCCCCCACAACCAAACTCCGTCGAGGCTCCACCGTTATCTCCTAAAGAGTTAGGCATCATTCGACAGTGGATTATCGAGGGAGCGGCTGCAGGCAGCGGCGCAGCAAAGATGGTCATCAATTGGGGACCAGTCCCTCCAGAGATTCAATCAAGTTACAGCTTGGCCCTCTCTCCCTATACACGTTTGGCTGCCGTTGCACGAGCTAACCAAATTCATGTCTACGACATCGCCAGTCAAAAACAGATCAACCAACTGACAGACTCTGCACTCGCAGGGTTGAAGTTCAACGAACAGCCTCTTTATCCCAAAGGAGCCGCCCATCAAGACTTCGTCCACGCTCTGGCATTTCATCCGTCTGGAAAAATGTTGGCCAGTAGCGGATACCGCGTGATCAAACTATGGGAGCAACCACAAAACGTACGTCTGTGGGAAAGCCCCGCACTCAGCGGCGAAATCACCGCTTCCGCGATCTCCGCGGATCGTAAATTCATCGCAAGCGGGCTCTCAGATGGAAAGGTATTGCTAATTGATGCGGCCACTGGAAAGACGCTACGCGAGTTCCCCGGATTGACGACTGCCGTAACAGGCGTTGCGTTCAAACCGGATGTATCCCAGATCATTGCAGGAAGCCACGACAAAAAGACCATCGCCTGGAATGTTGCTGACGCTGCTGTTGTGGGAGAAATTGTCACACCCGTTGAAATCGAATCCCTCATCATCAATAAGGACGGCAATCGTCTCGTGACGGGGCATCGTGACAATATGATTCGCGTTTGGGAGATGCCGGGAGTCGCCAAACCCAAAGAGGGTGAGACCGACATCAAACCACTCGCCGAACTGAAAGGGCACAGCCAACCCATCACCACGCTGGTCGCGCATCCAACCGATGCCAATCAATACCTCTCAGGATCTGCAGACAAAACCGCCCGCCTTTGGCGTCTCGACAACGGCCAGAACCTCCGCACGTTTACCCACAATGCAGCAGTCCACGATTCTGATATTTCGTCCGATGGAACTCAAGTTGTGACAGCCGGGCAGGATGGTTTCGCACGTGTTTGGCGTGCCGATAATGGGCAGAAAATCGCAGAGGTCTCAGGAGATTTGACGGCAATCCACGATCAGGTACTCAAAGCGGAAACAGCATCTGTCGCCAAACAGAAAGTAACCCTTGCCGATGCTGCCGTCAAAGCGGATGAAAAATCTGTCACCGAGCGAACTGAAGCCCTGAAAAAAGCAAACGAAGCTGTCACCGAGGTCGATAAAAAACTGAAAGAAGCACAAGACAAAGTCCCACCGGCGCAAGAGGTCGTCAACAAAGCCAAAACCGAATTCGAGGCCAAAAAAGATGACAAAGCCTTAGAAAAGAAACTGAAAGACGCGGAAACAGCTCTTACGAAAGTCCAAGACGAATTGAAAAAAGCGGAAGAAGCGAAGAAAGTCGCCGACAATGCCGTCAAACTTTCAGGTCAGTCTCTCAAAAAATCACAAGCCTCGTTAGAAGAACGCAAGAAAACTCTCGAAACGGCGACTCAACAACAAACAGCCGCCGATAACGAATCCAAAGCCGCAACTGAAACACTGAAAACAAGCGTCAAGCCAATTCAGTCTGTCGCGTTTTCCCCAGACGGAAAATCATTCGCAACGGGTGTAGAGAGCGGTCACTGGACAACCTGGAATAGCGCAGATGGGCAGGGCATAGACACTTTTCAACGCTCTCAAGCCCCAGTCACATCGATCGTATTTGTTTCAGAGACAACGGTTCTCACAGCAGGGAAGGACAAACAGTTTGCCACCTGGAATACACAGCCTGATTGGCAATTGATCGCCCGACTCGGACCACCGGCCGACAAACCACTCGATATCGCAGATTCTGTCCTTGAAGACCGCGTCGTTTCACTCGATTTCAGTCCTGATGGAAAATGGCTCGCGTCGGGTGGTGGAGAACCATCACGGAGCGGAGAGCTCATCCTCTGGGACATCGAGAAGCGTACTGTGAAACAAAAGTTCGAGGAGGCACACAGTGATACCGTTTTAGGCGTCGAGTTTTCTCACGACGGACAATTTCTCGTTTCGGGTTCTGCCGACAAATTCGCCAAAATTTTCTCTGCGACGACGGGGCAATTAGTCCGTGCGTACGAAGGACACACTCATCATGTGATGGATGTCACCATCAAGAAGGATAACTCTGAACTTGCGACTGCAGGTGCCGACAACGCGATTAAAATTTGGAATGCAGAAACAGGCGAACAAAAACGAACCATCAGCAACTACTCCAAGCAAGTGACGGCCATCCAGTACGAAGGTGATAAGGATAATATATTGAGCTGTGGTGGCGATAAGACTGTCCGCTATCATCGCACACCCAATGGACAGAACTTTCGCAATTTTGGGGGAGCGACCGACTATCAATATGCCTCGGCCGTGTCCCGTGACGGCAAGCTAGTTCTTGCCGCAGGAAATGATGGAATTCTGCGTCTCTGGAATGGCACGAACGGACAGGCAATCGCAACTCTGGAGCCGCCAAAAGCTGAAGTAACTCAGCCGGTTTCCACTCAAAAATAATCGCGACACTGGACTAATTGGTCGAACTTGATTGGCTTGCAGTCTCCTACGCGAATCGCGACACCTAGAGTCCGTAAACACTTATTTGTCGACGAAAACCACGAGAATCCACATGTCTCAAGAACTTTATCAACGTCTGCTGGCCGAACTCGAATCACTCGTCCTGATCGATCCTCACACCCATATCAACCCCCATTCTGCGGCCTCCACTACGCTGGCAGACATCATGGGGTATCACTACTACACAGAGCTGGCTCATTCTGCCGGTTTGCCCAAAGAGCAAATCGAACAACCGGGAATTGAGCCCAAAGAAAAAGTCGGTCGACTGGTCGAGAAACTGCATACACTGGAGAACACCGCACAGGTGAGCTGGTTGTTAGAAATTTGCCGGGAGTTTTTCGACTTTGATGAAGAAATGCTAACACCCGACAACTGGGAAACAGTCTATGACACGGCACTCCATAAAATGGCTCAACCTGACTGGGAAGAGCAGGTTCTCAAGCAGAGCAAATTAGAGAAAGTTTTTCTGACCAATGACTTTGACGATCCATTGGAAGGATTTGACACCTCGCTGTACATCCCTTGTCTGCGTACTGATGATCTCGTCTTCCATCTGACAAAACCTGAAACGCAACAACGATTGCAAAAGGCCACCGGCCTCGGTTGCGGATCCGCTGACGAACTGAAATCTGCCATCGGTAAACTGTTCGAACACTTCACTGCAAACAATGTAAAGGCGTGTGCGATTTCATTACCTCCCGACTTCGCACCCGCCCCCATTGACGGGGCTCGTGCAAACACGGTCGTCACGAAAGCCGGGCAAGGAAGTGAGCTGTCAGCCGATGAAGCCCGCGATTTGTCCTGCTTTGTCTTCTGGACACTTGCAGAATACTGTTCCGAATACAAACTTCCCTTCGACTTGATGATTGGCGTCAATCGAAGAGTCTACGAAGAGGGTGTCTTCCAGGGACAGGATCTGTACGACAAACGGACATCGTTGATCCTGTACTCAAAATTATTCAATGCGTTTCCGCAGGTCACTTTTCCCGTTTCGGTGCTGGCTCAAACCAGTAATCAGGAACTCGTCAGTTACAGTTGGATTTTCCCCAACGTCGTCACCAACGGTCATTGGTGGTACTCCAATATTCCAGCTTATATCGAACTCGATTGCCGTAGTCGCCTCCAGGCGGTCCCACAAACCAAGCAAATTGGTTACTACAGCGATATGTATAAACTCGAATTCGCCTTGCCCAAATTTGCCATGTACCGACGAATCCTCGCCAAAGTCCTCTCTGAAGACTTTGTACAAGGACGCGGATGGTCGGAAGAAAAAGCCGTCTCATTAGGGCATTTAACCTTGAGAGGCAACGTCGAAACGATTTTCAAAATGTGATCTCGATATACTCTGACGGTCCGTTGTTGTATTAAGTTGTTGTATTAATACGTGCAGATCGGTAATTGCGTCACCTTTGCTCGCAGCTTAGAATATACCGATTCTTTCTTTCCTTTTTTGCGGAACGACCTCTCATGTCGAAACTGGTTCTCTTACAAGGCGGACAAGCCACTCCATTTGCACTCACGGAAGAGCAAAATGTGATTGGCAGACTTCCAGAATGCGCGATTCAACTACAATCGAACATGGTCTCTCGGAAACACGCTGAAGTTGCCAAGTCCGACGGCAAATTTCTGGTCAGAGATCTCGGTAGTGGTAACGGCACATTCCTCAATGGAAAGAAAGTTGAAACCCCAACAGCGTTGAAGCACAACGATCGACTGAAAGTCGGCCCGATGCTGTTTCGTTTTGAAACCGACGAGCCACAACCTCCGGCTGCCGAAATTCAAGAATCTGATTTTCTCGCCGATGATTCTGAAGGCTCGACGATCATGGCGACAGCCACCAACCTCGATGGCTTCGGTATGCTGGATGTTGCTCCTGAGGCAAAGCTGAAGGGGGTTCTTGAAATCAGCCGCAATCTAGCGGGGTCTGTGGAAATTGACAAGATTCTTCCCAAGATTCTTGATACTCTTTTCCGTATTTTTCCCGGATCAGATCGTGGATCAATTGTCTTGAAAGACTCCGAGTCGGGAACACTCCGCCCCGCGGCCCAAAAGCATCGAAATCCCACAGAAGACGAAACCGTTAAACTCAGTCGTACTGTTTTGAACAAAGTGATTCAAGAGAAGGCAGGGATTCTCTCTGCTGATGCAAGTAGTGACCAACAATTTAGCGCGGCGGAATCGATTTCTGCACTTTCGATTCGATCCATGATGTGCGTGCCAATCATTGATCTCGAAGGAGAGGCAATTGGCGCAATCAATATTGACACGCAAAACCCCATTTCTCAGTTCAAACAAGAAGATCTCGAGATCCTCTTAGCCATCGCCGGACAAGCAGGCATCACTATTGCCAACGCCAGACTCTACGAGTCATTTCTGCAAAAACAAAAGCAGGACAGCGAAATGCAAATCGCACAAAACGTCCAGGTCGCATTGCTACCCGAGAGCCTTCCCGAAATCGAAGGCTACTCGTTCTTCGCCTCTTACGAATCTGCTCAAGCGGTGGGGGGAGACTACTACGACTGCTTTAAGCTTCCCGACAACCGTGTTGTGGTTTCATTTGGAGATGTGGCGGGGAAGGGGGTTCCCGCATCGTTAGTAATGTCTCGGATCGCAAGTGTCGTGCAATGCACTCTGAAACACGAAACCGATGTGCAACAAGCCATGCTCACAATTAATGACTTGATGAGTTCACATAGTATCGATGGGCGATTTGTCACGTATGTACTCTGTGTCATCGATCTGAATTCACACGAAATCACCTTCGCGAACGGAGGCCACATGTGTCCGATCGTCCGTAAGGCCGATGGCTCGCTCATCGAAATTGGCGAGGAAGAAATTGGCATCCCGGTCGGAATTATGGAAGGCTATCCGTATGAAATAGTGAAATACACTCTCAATCCGGGAGAGACCGTTGTGATTTATACCGACGGCGTCAGTGAAGCCATGAATTCCAAAGAAGAGCTTTATGGAATGGAACGGCTCAATGAAATCGTCTCACACAACAGTAGCGACCCCGAAGAACTGGGAATTGTCATTCGCGAAGATGTTCGTAAACATGCGGGCGGATTCCCTCAAAACGACGACATTACCCTAATGACGTTTGGAAGAACGGAATGATGATTCCTCCAAGTGCGAATCAGGGATTCATCCGTTTTTCGTGATTGATCTCTGAAGGTTCAGCGACTTTGAGATAGCCCAATGCATTAAGGACTTCCAGGACTTCACTCCAAGTCGGAAACTGACGACCACTCAATCGTTTGTAGTCGTCCATAGCCTTCATGAACTCGACTTCTTCCGCGTCATAGTCACGTTCGCAAGTTGTTGGGTCGATCTGTTTTCGACGTTCCTGCTTTCCATCCTCCGGCCCACGATCCTCTCTCCGTCGATCAACTTTCAACACTCCGTCGGACACTTTACTCTTGGATTTCGTCTCGACATTCATGGTTGGTTGCTCCATTGGTCATACTGGAATTCTCAAGGTAAGTGCCCAGATTTTTGACAACTCACCATTCCGAATGAGTCAACCGGATACTGCCGGATGACGTCGCTCAACAAGTATGACACGAATACTTTTGCACGCCAGAACATTTTACAGATTAAGGGGTTACCACCCACCGCCACTCAGGGATTCCCCTATCGCAAATGAGATTGTTATAGGATTTACGCGGCATTGATGATCATTCATTGATCAATATTGCGCCAAAGTAGAGTTTCCAACCCCCATCGACACACTGCCAAAAGGCGTACCCTCCCTCAAACAAGCCGAGCGTATCGGCTGCGAAACTCAGTGACTGACGAGCACTTCTCTGCTTCACGACGGGAATATTCAGGAGTTCGAACAGCTCATCAGAAGGCTCACCAATCACCTCTCGAACAACCTGAAAGTCGACCATGACACCCAACTGCGAGTTCGCCAACTCTCGGTTTTTCAAAGCCCCAAAAGGACTGTCGGACTGCGTTCCATTGGCCTCCAGAACGGCTTGCCGGACTCGTTCTTCGTCGGAGGCGATGAGAAGGTGCGAATTGGTCACCACAAAAGAGGGCTCCCATCCGAGTCGAGATTTGTACCTGTGAACACGATCACCGCCAGGGAGATCCTCTGAAATGACATCCTCTGCCAAACGCTTTTCTGAAATCGCAAGAAATTTCAGGCCCGAACGGAGCAAGTTCTCCAGCGATTGCTTCAGAGTCACCGTTTCGTCACGAGCAGGCTCCAAGCTTGTGCTCATTAAGAACTCAACGGGATGCTTTGACTGTGAATCACCACGCCTGATTTCCATCATCCATTGTGCCCCCATAGCAGGAAGAACATCAAGATACGGATCTTTATCGATGAGTAATCCAGAAAGGATTTCGCGAAAGTATTCCTGTTCCTGATTCTTCTCATGCGCCAATCGGCGGTCGATAAGAGTTCCCAGGAAGCCAAGCCCACCACGACCTGTCATCAATGACATCGTTTCGGGAGAAAGAGAATCTAGAATACCGGGCTGAGGTGGAAATTTTTTGCGGTATGCGATCAATTGATCCGGCTCTTTCCCTGTTTTGTAAATTAAATGAAGCGCGGCATGAACTCCTGCTTCCGTGTCGACTTCCAGTAACAGGCTCTCCGCACGTTTGAGCTGATCGAGGAGTACTCCCTGTGGTCCTCCCACTTGCGGTAATTGAATGACACCTTTCCATAATTCGGGACGAAACCACACACGCATCCAGCTAGCGTCACTCGCTTGCGTAATTCCCTGTTTCCAGAAAGGTTGTTGCGATAGACTCGACTCTTGAGAAATTTTCGAGGGTTTAGATAAATCACGTATCAACTCTTCGCGATCACTAAGCGCGAAGAACCCTTCTTCGAGAATGTAGTAAACAGTGATCTTGTGCGTTGCCCGTTTCCAATGCCCACCTTCCATTTGAGTCACATCTGCATTTTCCATGAGATGCCACAAATCCAAGAGTCGTTCGGCCTGCTCATAATTGGCAGGTCGTGTCATCAAAACTCCCGCTGGTCTCTGATCAGCCTGTGGATAGATGGCGATCAGAGCTTGCTCTCCTACCAGATTCAACATTGAGTTCGGGATTGGTGTCCCCAGGATTTCCTGCAACTGAGAGAGAGTTTCTTTGAGCTTTGTAACATCCGACGCTCCGAGCCATTTTTGATACAGCTCCAAAGACTCCAGACGAGCACGTAGATCGGAACTTGCCAGTTCTTCAAGATGAGTGGGGAGATCATCTACGATTACACACAAACCGGCATCCGCTTTGACGCGTTCCAGCAAGTCGGCTGCTGAAACATCACTAACAGGCCCTAGTAGCGCCAAACATGTTGCAACGAAGAATACCTTCATCCCCAAGCTCCTTTGCCACCGAACAATCATACGATGGCGATGAGATTGATGAGTGAATCGAAAATGAGAATATTGCATTTACCGTGATCCTGTTTCGGGAAACAAGGCTGTCAAAAAGCTAACAGATTGTGTGAACTCTTCTTTCAAAGGTTGCAGCTCAGCGGGAACAAATGACAAGCGTTCGCTGCCAGCAGAATGATTGTCAGTTGCTAATGATTCGGGCTCTGCAATCGCCGTCTTCAAGGGGGCCATTGTGGACTGAGCCTCTCCTAACAGACTTCCGTAGGCATTACGGGTTTCAAGAATCACCTGCTCTAAATCCACCTTCTCGGAAGCCCTTAAGTCGTCCTGGCTCACTGCGGACCCATTCACCAACATCGTTGGTGAATCATCCTGGGAACCGTTTGGCTTGTTGAAAAGAATGATGAATAATATTGCAACTGAAGTGGCAAGTATCGTGATCAGTGGAATGCGAGAAAGACTCATGCTCTGTGTGGAGGATTTTGGAAGATCGTCTCCGTCAAGAAGGGCTAGAATCTCCTCCGTCAGATCGGGAGTATCTTCAAAACTTGTCCATTCTTCAACGGCATGGTCGAGTAGCTGATGGTCTTCGCACGCACGACGACAGGCCTCACACTTTTCCAAGTGCTCACGCCAGCCATTAAGGGGCAGGGGGGTGCGTGCCTCAACCGCCGCCTCCAATTGTTGTTTCAGCTCATTACAATTCATAACTTAACTCCGGAACAACGCCACGTTGCCTCAATATCTCGGCCAGTTTTTTTCGAGTTCGATGTAACCATGTTTTAATCGTTCCTTCGGGATGTCCGAGAACTTCACCAACCTCTGCACAGCTTAGTTGGTGTTCGTGGAATAACAAAAAACACTCTCGATGCACGGGCAACAACACTTTCAACGCTAAATCCAATTCTTCTGCAAGATCGACTCGGCCAGGATTCTGATCGAGTGCTCCCGGCTCCCCGGAAAAATCTGTGGGAAATGGTTTTCGACTTCTCTTCATAAGAGCTGTCCGGCAACGGTTGGCAGTAATTGTCAGTAACCAGGGTTTCATCGGTCTTTCAGAGTCCCACCGGTCGAGTGCTCGCACCGCCCTCACCAGAGACTCCTGAGCCACATCTTCTGCGTCTTCATAATTACCCAACATTCGATAACACAATGAAAAGACCATACGCTGATAGCGATCAACATATTTGCGCAGCGCATCACGATCACCGTCAAGGCAACTCGTGACAAGCTCTGCGTCGGTCTGCATCAGTGATCTTCCCGCTCGAATCCTCGGCAAGTTCTCATTCGACTCGCAACGCGCAATTCATGAGAATATCGTCTGCTGGTAATTCCATCTGTTTAACCATACCCGGCGTGGCAATGATCAGTTTCAAGCGTTTTCAAAAGACGTAAAAAAAGCCTCTTCCTTTATCAAAAGAGGCTTTGAGATAAGTTTTCAGCCAAGCTAACTACTTCTGAATGCACTCCCGTGCAACCTGACGAGCTTCTTTCCAGGCATGCTTGATCGTGAAGGCTCGTGCCTCAATCTGTTCTTCTGTGTAAGGACGTGTCCCTTCGCTGGTCGGTAAACCTGCTAGAGATAACGTGAGCGGCATGAGGTCCAGAAATTCGCGATATCGCCTTTGTGTATCCTCTGGTTTTTTTTCGTCTGACATATTTTACGTTTCCAAAATAGCAAATTTAAAGAGGGGACAGCACCGACATTAAAAAATGAATCCTGCCTCCGAACCTTACCGACGTTGCTTCATTTTATTCAAGAGATCGGCAGCCGTGTTGGAAGGATTCTCGTCATCAGAACCCTTATTCTTCTGAGCCCCACCCCCGGAACCAACTACCACGTCTTTTGCCCCTGTCTCCGCAGGATCAGGTAAGCTAATCGACGGCAAGTCTTTGGGAGCCTCGGGAGCCTGTGGTGCCTCTTGCTGCGTTGGTTGCTGTTGCTGCTGATCCGCAGGCATCGGTTGCTGGGGATAGTACGGATAACCTGGAGGAGGGTACGGCATTCCTTGTGGTGGATAGTAACCCGGTGGATATTGTGGGTAGTACCCTTGTTGTGGCATGTTGGGCCACGGTTGTTGCGGATTTTGTGGTTGTTGATTTGGATCGAAAGTCGGAATCGTTCCGGTATCACCCGTATTCTGTCCGCTGAACTGTTCGGTCGGGGAATCGGCTTCGGGATCATTTCCGAGCGGTAGCTTCACATCGACCAATGTTTGCGAGCCTGACTGCTCGAGATCAGCTTCGATCAGAATGCGAGAATCTTCATCGAGATTGAAATCATCGGCGGGTTCAGCGGCGGCTTCTTCAGTTTGAAGCAAGACAATTTCAAAATCGAGGTTCCCGATTCGAACTCGGTCGCCCGATTCCAGAACACGCTGACCTTCCAATCGCTCGTCATTAACCTGGGTTCCGTTAGTGCTCCCCAGATCACGAATACGTAGCGTGTAATCATCAAGTGTGAAGACACAATGATGGCGACTCACCATGTCGCTGTTTGGTCTCAGATGGCAGTCACTTTCGCGACCGACCAAGAACTTCTTCCCTAAGGCAATTGACTTTCCAGCCTGCTTGCCTCCAAGCACTTTCAATTCCGCTTGTAACATTCGAGTAACCTCGCGTTGTGAATTAAAACGAAATCGTACCATTGTACGACTCTCCCGCGATTGGGGAAATCTCCCGTCCACGAGAAATAAATCTGATTGTCTGTTCGTAGAGTAAAAATGTAACGCGAAAGGAAAACGCCTCAAAAAAAGATGAGTTCTCAGAGAGTGGTATTGATGCCCCTGCGTCTAAAATTCTCATTGGAGGAACCGGATTAAAAACGATCCGATATTTCCGTAATCAATCAATGAATAACAACTTATGTCACCGTATCACTGTGTATCTTTCTTGTCAACGAAATTTTGAGACACGGGAATAGGGGGAACCCCTATTTTCAAAGACCAGAACGAGATCCTTTTGACGATTCAAATCTTCTACCGGCATAGCGGTATTTGTCCTGAACCAACGCGTCTACACTTGGACGAAGAGCAACTGGGAGCTGAGCTGTTTTCAGGCAATTTTCAAAGAGACTGAACATCACCTGTACAATCTCTTCACAAAGTTCAGAGACGTTCAAATCTTGCCCCTTTAGCCCGAGCTCATGAACACCGGGAAACTGAGGGGCAAATTGGGAACGTCCTATCAAAATGCTCCCATGCTGGAGAATCGCCCCTTTTCGTCGTCTCTGAGCACTCCCCACAACTTTATGCGATCCATGAACAAGATCGCGTTCGTCACCACGGGAGTAGCACAGAAAAGGTTCCCCGGCAGGAAAAGACTTGGAAACACCCCGAAACTCACAAGCAAATCCTTGGCGCGCGAGAGCGTCCCGTATGACCTGATGAATTTCTGAATACAAATCTGAGGGGGATTCTTGCCATCGATTCTCTGATGGCAACGAACAGGAATAGGTCAGTTCATGATGGTGCAGAATCGCTCCACCACCTGTCAGCCGTCGCACAACGTCGAGAGACTTCATCTCCTCGGGAATTGTTTCAGGCTGATAATCCTGAAAGTACCCAAGAGTAATCGTCGGAGCCGACCATTGATACAAGCGAAAATGCCCCATTCGTTCGCTGATGGCTCGTTCCAACAACACTTCATCGATGGCCATATTCTCAACACCGGTCGCTGTTTCACATTCGTGAAAGATTTCACAGCGAATCGGGACGGACATTGTGAACCCCCTGTTATTGCGCTTGTGCCGACCACTTCAAGACCGGCTTACGTGCAGCAGCAACATCATCGGGACGACTGTGCATTGTGGAGTGTGGCGCTTGATGAAGAAATTCGGGTTCTTCATCGACGATCTGACGGATGGCATCCGCGAAGGCATCAAGCGTGGCGCGAGATTCTGTTTCCGTAGGCTCGATCATCAATGCTTCCGCGACCACCAACGGGAAGTAAACAGTCGGCGCGTGGAAGCCAAAGTCGAGCAATCTCTTGCCCACATCCATTGCCGATATTCCCTTTTCTTTTTGCAGAATTTTGGCCGAGGCCACAAACTCGTGCATGCACCGGTCACCATTGGGAACAGGAAGAATGTCCTTCAATTTTGCGAGTAGATAATTGGCGTTGAGGACCGCGATTTCAGAAATCTCTCTGACTCCATCCGGGCCAAGGGTACGCAGATAGAAATAACCTCGCAGCAATATGCCTACATTTCCAAAGAACGACCGGACTCGGCCAATCGATTTTTCAGGATCCCTTAATGAATAAAACGGCTCGCCATCGTCTCCCTCTAACTTGGTCAAAACTGGTCCCGGCAAATATGGCTCCAGAAAATCGCGGACAGCGATCGGACCTGATCCGGGACCGCCTCCACCATGAGGACCAGTAAATGTCTTGTGGACATTGTAGTGCATCATGTCACCACCAAAGTCACCGGGACGCGTAATCCCAAGAATGGCGTTCATATTTGCACCATCAATATAAACCAGCCCACCCGCTTCGTGCATCAAACGACTGATCTCGGCAATCTCTTTTTCAAACAATCCGACCGTGTTCGGATTCGTAATCATAAAGACAGCCGTATTTTCATCAATGTTGGCCTTCAACTCTTCCATGTCCACCAGACCATCAACCGTCGAGTTGAGTTGCACACACTCGAAGCCAGCAATCGCGGCGCTGGCAGGATTGGTTCCGTGAGCACTCGCAGGAAAGAGAACCTTCTTTCGATCTTCACCTTTGTCCTGAAAATAAGCAGCAGCGGTCAACAACGCCGTTAACTCTCCTTGAGCACCTGCAGCCGGCTGCAACGAGACAGCCGGTAAGCCGGCAATCTCACCCAACATTTCCTGCATTTCATACAGAATCGCCAACATCCCCTGAATTCGACTCTCGTCGAGATAGGGATGTAAGTCGCCAATACCGGGAAGTTTTGCCCAGCGTTCATGTCGCTTGGGATTGTACTTCATCGTACAACTGCCGAGCGGATAGAAGTGTGTATCCACCGACATGTTGAGTTGGGACAAATTGACAAAATGGCGCACGACATCGGCCTCGGTCACTTCTGGAAGTGGAGGAGGTTGGTCGGCAAGTTGGTCGGCGGGCAAAAGATCTGCCAACGGTTTGACAGGCACGTCAGACTCGGGAAACTGGGTGCCGCGTCGTCCCGGCTGCGAAAGATCAAAAATCAATTTTGTGGCTTGTTGGTTACGCATGTTGCGCGAGAATCCTTTCCGAAATTCCGTTGGCCAGAACTTCAGCGAGGCTATCGATTTCCTCGCGTGTTCGTTTTTCAGTCACAGCTACCAAAAGCAGGTTTTCAGTGTCGGCAGCCAAGCCGTCAGCAAACAGAGACAACTTGGGACCGAGACCCAAACCAGATTCTGCGGCTCTGGCAATCACTTCTTCTGCGGGGACCGGACAACGCAAAACAAACTCTTTGAAGAAGGGACGATCAAAGGCCAATTCATAACCATCAATCCCAGAGAGCGTCTCGGCCGCGTAATGAGCTTTCTGACAACAGAGTTCACCGACTTCTCTCAAACCTTGCGGACCAATTAATGTCATGTAAATGGTGGCACGTATTGCCAACAATCCCTGATTGGTACAAATATTACTGGTTGCCTTGTCTCTTCGAATATGCTGTTCTCGGGCTTGAAGATTCAATACAAAACAAGGTGCCCCCAGCCGGTCAGAGGTTGTACCGATCACTCTCCCAGGCATCTTTCGCATATACTCCTGGCGACATGCCAGGATCCCCAGAAAGGGACCACCATATTGCATCGGAATACCGAGTGGTTGCCCTTCAGCAGTCACAATATCGACACCGATATCTCCTGGGCGTTTGAGAACTCCCAGACTTAACGGATCGACGGAGCAAATCAACAATGCCCCTTTGTCATGGGCGGCATCTGCCAACTCGGCGACCTGTTCCAGGTTGCCATAAAAATTGGGGTTTTGAATGACGAGAGCAGCGGTCTCCTCATCAAGCGTGGCAATCACCTCATCCAGATTGACGGTGCCCTCAGGAGTGTCGATAACGACCAGCTCTGCCCCTTGCAGCTTTAAGTAGGTTTTCAGAACCTCCCGATACTCTGGGTGAACCGATTGCAGCACAGCGACCTTGTTTGTGCGACGGGTGATCCGCATGGCCATCAAAGCTGCTTCGGTGATGGCCGTACCACCTTCGTACAAAGAGGCATTGGAAACATCCATACCGGTCAACTGACAGATCAGCGTTTGGTATTCGAAGAAGACCTGCAAGCTGCCTTGAGAGGCTTCTGCCTGATAGGGAGTGTAAGCGGTGTAAAATTCTCCACGCGAGCTAATTTCATCGACCACTGACGGAATAAAGTGATCGTAAACCCCCCCCCCCAAGAAGCACGTTAATCCACTCCCTGCCTGATTTTGTTTGGCACGACTGGCAATTTCCTGTTCCAATTCAAGTTCGCACTTTGCGGGCTTGAGATTCAGGTCACCCCGAAACCGAAGCTCTTGTGGAATTGACGCAAATAGCTCTTCGATCGAATTGACCCCGATTTCTTGCAACATTTCCTGTTGCTGCTCGGGGGTAGTGAAGGTATAGCTCACAATGATTTCCTGATTGTTATTACAATTTCCATTTTGCACATCGAAGCTGGAATTTTCGGCTCTCCACGAATCTTGATCTCACCAGCTTCTTACTGCGAACTCATCGCGCCTGCCGTGAGTCGGAGATCAATGCTCTTCCGTCTCACAATGTGCCAGATACGCTGCGTGATCAAGCAATGCGTCAACATCGGTCGCATTGGCGACTTTCAGTTTCATAATCCAGCCATCGCCGAGCGGCTCATTGGTGAGAAGATCGAAATCGTCTTCCAGGGCACCGTTGACTTCGACAACTTCCCCAGCAATTGGAGCGTACAAATCACTGGCTGCTTTGACAGTCTCGATCACTCCGCAATCTTCGCCAACTGACAATGTCCGTCCCACATCGGGTAGTTCAATATAGGAAAGATCCGTCAGTTGACCAGCCGCAAAGTCGGTGATGCCAATCGTCGCCACATCGCCATCGAGAGAGACCCATTCATGAGTCTTCGTATATTTTAATTCGGCAGGATCCATTCCCGCATACTCCGCTCTAAAGGACACCTGGGAACTCGGTCTGGTCCAACACGCAAGACCGTAGCTTGATGCCTCTTACGATAACGGGAGCCTCTATCGGAATAAAGGATCTGCGCAGAGAATTTCGCTCAGGATCGATATTCCGATTCGATTTGCTGAATTTTCTCGACGCGACGGGCGTGTCGTCCTCCCTCAAACTCGGTCCTCGCCCAAATCTCCACCATCCGATTCACGACATTATCGGCTAAAAGGTCGGCAGACAGGCACATGACATTGGCGTCATTGTGCCGACGACTCATCTCGGCAGTTAGATCATCGTGACAGTCGGCCGCGCGAACGCCGGGAAACTTGTTAGCAGTGATGCACATACCGATGCCGGTACCACAAATCAAAATCCCTCGCTCGACTTTCTTTTCAGAAACGTCCTTGGCAACTTTGGAAGCGAAATCAGGGTAATCGACGCTTTCCCCGGCATCTTTTGGTCCATAATCAACAACCTCATGCCCCATGCGTGTCAATAAATCGCTAAGTCGCGATTTGACCTGAACTCCACGGTGATCACTGGCAATGGCAAATTTCATTCGAGTTTTCGCTTCTGTAGTCCGATGCAGGAACGCTCTTGATAGCATTCTGAAGTATTCGGACTTCTCTTATCAAAAATAACAAAATGTATTTCGAGTCTTAATCAATTTCGTCGAGCAACACCTTCAAGTAAGACTCAATCTCGGCTTTACAATCTTCGTATTCCATGAGACCGCCTCCAATCGGATCGGAAACATCGCGTCCTTCCGGTGATAGTAAACGAATCTTCCCTGCCAAATCGGGACGGCTCATCAGAATGGCCTGACGGTGACCATTCGTCAAAGTCAAAATATGATCTGTCTGATCCAACAACTCTTCTGTCAGTTGCCGACTTTCGTGGCCGCTGATATCGATCTCATCGTCTAGCAATAGCTGAACCGCTTCCGGGGATGCGGGATACCCATTGCTGGCCGAAACTCCAGCCGAACCGACAAGAAATCCTCGTTCTGCCAGATCCGCCTCTTCGCATTGTAGCTTCTCAGCCAGCATTTTACGAAGCAACCCTTCCGCCATAGGACTGCGGCAGGTGTTTCCGGTGCAAACAAATAAGTAGGAAAGACCAGTCATTTTTTTCAAATATGATTGAGTAAGTATCCCAGAATGAATGACCCCCCAGTCGTCACCTTTAAGTTCAACGATGGTCGGACCTTGTGTCGATCCCGGGGCCCCTGTATGTACGAGAAAGTCACTTCCGAGAGGTAAAGAATCGCTCCCCGAGGACTCTGACGCGGCTGATACCTTATCAACAGGAATCGGCGAGGTCAAAACCAACGGACCCGACAGCAATTTCTGTAAGTCCCTGATAAAATGCGATTTCGGACTGAGAATTTGTAATTTCTGACCTGTTGTCAGTCTCTGTTGAGTATTTCCCGGTAAGCCTTCCAGTAAACCAAACGGCAAATCAACACCGATTTCAATTTGTAACCCTCCGGGCCAACAGCGAGTCATCAGACGACGACCGACCTCGGAGATCTCTTCCAGATAATCCAAGGCTTGCTGATATCCGGTCAGGCATAAACAGAGTGATTGCCCCGGAAGCAGATGTCCCGCCATTCTCTCAATTGCTGCGGGACGTTGCGACCACCCTACACACACGACTCCCGTGTCGATGGCAGTCTGTATCACTTCGCCCCCCGCCAAGCGCGAAATGACATCCACAACGACATCGCGTCGATTCTCAGAACCTTGATAGTCAATATGAGAGCTCATAGATAAACGTAACTCAGACGGGAACTTCTGAATCTTCGCCCTTCACGCGGTGGGGAACAAGTCTTCAATGGTAAAAACCGCAGAATCCCCGCAGAGGAATCAACACGACAGTTTTAATCCTGGTAGCGAACGGGACTCCAGTCTTTGGCATGTTCGCACATCTTCTCCAGTTTCTTCGGATCGTGACTGCACGCCACAATTCCCGGTAGGCGAAGCATATCAGCCCGGTCGTCGAGCCATAGTTCCTCAAAATGCACCGGTTCACCGCTATGCACCCACAAGGCGTCTCCACCGAGAATCCGGGCAATCTGCAAAGAGACTGGAAAATCGTACACATTGGGTGAATGGATCAAAGATCCGCCGAACTCACCCGTCGCAAACAAAGCAAAAATACAACCGGGCATCGTGTCGGCGGTGAAGCCTTCCAAGCCGATTTCAGACAATCCAGCCGCACGCTCGGTGTCGGCGTCTTGGAACCCGATCATATAGATCTTGTCAGAATCGGGGCGATTCTCTGCCGTGATGGGCGTCATCGAGTCCAATGCCTCTCGTCCCGGAACCGACCAATCATCAGCTCCGCAGCGGATTGTCTCTCCAGAAACTTCGACCCACGTTCCCTGATCACCGGTCTCGGGAATATAGACGAGCGAATAATGCAACGTATCAACGGTTCGCAGACTCAGCATGACCGCGTAGCCATTGCCGGTCTTATCACGATATTGTTTCGTGCCGTCAATCGGGTCGAGACAAATCGTGTACGGACTCTCCTCGGGAAATCGTCCGAGATCACCCGTGGTTTCTTCCGCTTCGATACGGCATTCCTGCAAAATGGGATCGGCATCGCGAATCGCGGCGATCAACAACTCCTGCACGGTCAAATCGGCCAGCGTCAGCGCATCGGTCATCGGGCTGCCCGACTCTTTTTTCCCTTCAATGGAGATGCTGTGATAGCGCAACTGTTTCGCAACGGCACCGCTCCAACGAAACGCATCGGGCATGTGCTTTCCAAGAGCGGCGACGACTTGTTGTAACTTTTGATCAGACATTTTTTTTGTGCTTTGTTTTTTGTGTTTGGTTGGCTGTTCTTAGTCAGCGGGTTGTTGTTGGTCGATAGCTCACAATAATAACCGTTCCCTCAAATTCGCCACTGGACAGTTCATCTTGAATGATCCCCATCACTGACTCTTCGTCGTGACCCCCGGTCCCTGCTCCAATTAGGGGTAGTGCAACTGATTGAAACTTGTGGTCTGATGCGACTTTCAGAGCGTTGCGAACGGAGCTCAATTCCATCACTTATTGACGACAACTTGATCATTCAGTGTGTGGGAATACTCGTAACTCAAACTCTCCAAAAAACGCTTCGCCACATCAATCCCCGTCGCTCGTTGAAATGCGCGCCACCCCGGCACTGCGTTCACTTCGATGACAAACGTGTTTCCATCAGCATCGGTTAATAGATCGACTCCCGCAATTCGGCTATCAATGGTCTCGCTCGCTTTGAGAGCAAGATTGACCTGCTCCGCCGTCGGTTCGATTTTTTGAACCGATCCATTACGAGCCACGTTCGTGCGAAAATCATCGGGAGACTCCCGCTTCATTGCACCGACAACTTCTCCGTCGAGAACCAAAACCCGAGTATCAAACCCCGCATGAGAGACAAACTGCTGTAAGTAGAGAACTGCATTGAGTCGTTCGAGTGTCCGAAACGTCCGAAACGCCAAATCGGGATCACTGACTCGGACGATGCCACGTCCTTCGGCTCCGAACACCGGTTTCACGACGACATCACCGCCGAGTTGTACGAAGGCTTCGAGTGCGTCGTCAGACGATTCTCCCACCCATGTCGACGGAACCGGCAATCCAACAGCAGCCAGTTTCGCGGTTGTCAGTGATTTATCAACGGCACATTCGATGGCCCGCGGAGAATTGACGACCAGTTTCCCCGCAGACTGTAACTGCCCGAGAATGTCCATGCGCGTCACGACTTCTTCGAGCGAGCCGGGGGGCATCGTCCGTACAATGAAGGCATCGAAATCTTTGAGTGCCAATTGATCGCAGAAAAACTGTGTACCTTGCTGAGTCACATTCATCGAGAGACGACGGAAGTCGAGGCGAATGGCCTCGCAGTTCAAACTTCTGGCAGCACGCTGCAAATCGTCAACGTACCAACTCCCCTCATTACCGAAGATGCCGATCTTCACGCCGATGCCTCCGGCGTTTCCGAAAGCTCGGGAACCTGAAACGACTCTTCCAGAATTTCGGGATTTAATTTTCCGTAGCGGAACACCCGACCGGAATCAAGATTTTGAATCATAATACTGGCTGGAGAGAACAAATGCGGATCGATCTTGTAAAAGTCGCGACCCGCATTTTCAAAAATTTCCAGGAAGGGACGACCATAATCCGAGCTTGCTTCTGCGGGAATTCGATCTCCAATCGCTTCAATGGCCGAATCGTCACCTGTCACCCACAAAGAAACATTCGCACCATAGAGCACAGCATCATTGGTCCGGCCAATTCCTTCCAGATCACTTTCAGCAACCGGGGGCAGGGGAGCCGTTCCGAATCCACACTCTACATTTTTCACGTCGTAACCCAGTTCGTGCATTTTGTGCAGCGCGGTCTCGACCGAGCGAGCAACAACTTGCAATGTTCCTGCGAGAGAAGCAGTCGGTGCGACCACCAACGCCAGATTTTCCGGTTTGACTCCACACTTCTCGGCAACGTCTCGACATAATTCATCAGTAGGAAGTTGTGCGGATTCAATCACTCCCACTGCGTGCTCGGTCGTCTCTTTCATCCCGATGTCTGCAAAGATGGCTTCACGACCAGCCGCCGCACGCATCGGACCGGACCCCATCCCAAAGTATCCGTCGTAAGCCAATTGCCACCCGGCATATTGGCTCGCCAGACAGGCGGCGACAGGATGATCGGTCCAAGTACAAATGGTAGGCCAGTTCAGTTCACCCAGATGACCGTTTGAAAGCGAAACACGTCCCAATCCCGCCAGGCAAAGTTCAGCGAGTCGCAACCCGGCATCAATTCCACCACGTGCTTTCACTCCAAAATCAAAAACTTCAGTCCCACAAGCGAGAGTTTTCTGGGCACTTTTCAGTTCAATATCATCCCGACGGATGTTCTCAATCAGTTTCCAGGCATGTTCGTTCAGTCCTAGGGACATGAGGCAACTTTCAGATGGGTGGGAATTCTTTGCGGATATGAATTGTTGATTGTCGCCGCCTGAACGCTGGAAATCAAACCATCTGAGGGACTCAAAACAGGAGAAGTCGTTTTGAGAGCAAATTGACCTGTCAATTCACCTATTTTATATAAAACCTGTTGCCTGCGGTGGTTTTGAAAACGAATGAATAATTCAGTATCATCACCCGACAGATACAATCGCTGATCAAGACTTGCATTAATTGATGACAAAACAGCGTAGGGCCGGTTTCCACCGGCAAAGAGACCAACAGTATTATGAAGTAGGGCAGGGGCCTCCCTGCCATGAGATAATTAGACAGGAGAGTAGAATTCCCCCGTAGGCTGGGACTGGTCCCAGCAACAACAAGTAAGACCGTAACACAACGTCAGGCACAGCCTGACCTACAAACACTCAATTCAATATCAATCACACCAAGGACTTCATTGTGGCTGAACCCAAAAATATGATTGTCGCTCAATCTGGCGGCCCATCTCCCGTTATCAATAATACCGTTCGCGGCATTGTCGAAACCGCACGAGAGATGTCCGAGATCGGCACCGTTTACGGTGGATTTCATGGCATCGAAGGTGTCCTCAAAGAAGAACTTCTCGACCTGACCGCGCAAAGTCCAGAAGAAATCGCCTTGCTGCGAACGACTCCCGCCGCCGGTTCCATCGGGACATGCCGCTATAAACTGAAGGATTGGCAGAACGAAGACTTCGACCGCATCATGGAAGTCTTCAAAACCCACAACATCGGCTACTTCGTCTATGTCGGCGGCAACGATTCCATGGACACGGCCAACAAAGTGGCCAACATTGCTCGCGAGCGAGGTCTCGATGTCTGTGGCCTCGGTGGTCCCAAGACTATCGATAATGATGTCGGCGACAGCGAATTCAAACTGATCGACCATACGCCAGGCTACGGTTCAACGGCTCGTTATTGGTCAAATTTCATCCAAATGTCGAATGAAGAAAACAACGGCAGTTGCCCTGCCGACCCCGTTTTGGTCTGCCAAGCGATGGGCCGTAAGATCGGATATATTCCGGCTGCCGCTCGACTCGCCGATCCGAATCGGGAAATGCCGCTGCAAATCTATTTGGCTGAGAAAAAAGTGACGCTGGAACAGATTCAACACAACATCAACGAATGCCTGAAAGAACACGGACGAGCGATTGTCGTCGTCAGTGAAGGGCTCGAAATCGAAGGTTTGGAAATCCCCGAAGAGTTCGTCGTTCGCGACTCATTCGGCCACGCGATGTTGTCATCAAGCAAGATCACCATTGCTCAGATGCTGGTGAATGCCCTCAACGACGACAAATTCAAACTGGCCGTCAAAGGGGCCGCCCGCTGTAATGTGCCGGGAACTCACCAGCGCAATGACATAGTCCATGCCTCGAACGTCGACCTGACCGAAAGTTATTACGTCGGCCAGAAAGCAGCCCTCATGGCGGCCGCCGGCGAACATGGTTACATGGCATCGATCCTGCGTGCTGACCGCGAGAACTACACCATCGAATATGGCAAAGCTCCGTTGTCAGAAGTCGCCAATAGCGAACGTCACTTCCCGTCCGACTGGATCACTGAATGCGGGACCGACGTGACCGACGATTTCGTCAAATACGCTCGCCCCTTGATTGGCGACAACTGGGTCAGCGTGCCGATCATCGATGGCCGGATTCGCTTGGCACAACTCGATAAAATTTACGCCGACCAGAAACTGGGCTCGTACATTCCCCAAGCAGATCGCATGAAAGCTCCCGAGTAGAGATTAGGAATTAGAAACTAGCAATTAGATTGTAGGGTCCGCTGTGCGGACTGTTCTATCGACGCGAAGAGGCTAAGAAACGCAAAGCTGAAGGAGATGAACTACATGACAGAGAATTCAAATCTCGACTCTGCAATTCTTGCTAAACTTCAAGAGCTATGGGAGGATTCCACCGGCCTGGACCCGGAAGACCTTCAATTGCAACCGGAAACGACACTAGCTGAGATGATGCAAGCTTATCGAGGCGAATCGTGGCTCTTTACTTGCTTCGATGAAGATTTGAATCTGGACGATCTCTGTTTTCGGATTGCGAAGGAGTTTTCCTTGGTCGTGCATCGTGACGAATGGATTTCACTTTTTGGAGGAATCTGGGAAGTGAATCAACAAAAAGAATGGGAACAATTCCAGCAGCAGTTTACTGTTCAAGATTTGATGGAATTCATTCAAAAACCAAAAGTCAGAATTCAATTTGACTCAGTCAACATCTGCGGGAACTACTGTGCCCCCGCTGGAGCCTTCTTTGGAATTCGCGAAGTCGTAAACAGTTTAAAGCCCCATTGTGCCAACTTTGGGCCTAGCACGCCTCTACAAAACATTTTCAAAACTTGCGAACTGAACATTCTCTTGAAAAAGCTGAGTCGTTTAAGCAACACAAATCTCCCTTTGGTTACGGAGAAAATCCCCTCCCCCATACTCTTACTCGTTTTATTTATCTCTTCAGTATTTTCATTAGCAGCAGCCTTCGGAACAGCCACCTCAATGACACACGAAATATGGCCTGTAATGTTCATTCTTTTTACAGCAGTCTCAGCAGCAATCTTTCTTGGCGGAATACAAGGTTTCTTCAATCGAAACCCCTTCGGATACCGTGTCCCAGAGAATATTCAAACCTTTCGCGATTTGGCCGAGTTCATTGCAAAATCTCGTGAGCTTACATAAATCATATGGTAGGGCAGGGGCCTCCCTGCCTCCGAGACAGACCTTACCCCGTAGGCTGGGACTGGTCCCAGCAACAACAAGCACCAACGCAACACGACTTCAGGCACAGCCTGACCTACACTTTTCCCACCATCCACCTCTATCAATTCAAGAACAACACCATGTCACACCCACTCGACAGCTTTGAAAAAAAACACGATTACCTCATCGGCATCGACTCCGACGGCTGTGCCTTTGATGCGATGGAGATCAAGCACAAAGAATGCTTCATCCCCAACTTCATCAAGCACTTCAAACTGCAACCAGTTTCCAAATACGCACGCGAAGCAGCCGAGTTCACCAACCTGTACTCCAAAAGTCGCGGAGCAAACCGCTTCCTTTCGTACATGGAAGCTCTCGACCTGTTGGAAGAACGGCCAGAAGTAATCGCCCGGAATGCCGACATCCCCAAGCTGCAAGGGGTACGTGATTGGACCAAACGAGAAACCAAACTCGGCAACCCGGCATTAAAAGCAGCCGTTGAAGAAACCGGTGATGCCGATTTGAAAATCGCTCTGGCATGGTCGCTGGCCGTGAATGAAACCGTCGCCGACATCGTCACCGGCGTTCCACCATTTCCGCTGGTCCGTGAGTCGCTCGACAAACTGTCTTCACAAGCCGACATGATTGTCTGCTCTTCCACACCCTCGGCTGCGTTACAAACCGAATGGACAGAACACGGCTTGGTCCAATTCGTGCAAGCGATCTGTGGACAGGAAGCGGGAAACAAGAAAGAGATTCTCTCCAAAGCAATGGAACACGGCTACGACAAGAGTAAATGTCTGATGATGGGTGATGCTCCGGGGGATATGAATGCCGCCATGGCGGTTGGCATCTTGTACTTCCCCATCAATCCGGGTCACGAAGATGCCAGTTGGGAGAAGTTCCACAACGAGGGACTGCAAAAGTTCCTCGATGGCACCTTTGCCGGCAGCTATCAGGAAGAACTGATCAACGAGTTCAACACCTACTTGCCAGAAATCCCACCCTGGAAGAAATAGAATCTCGATATCATCAGATGGTTTCACAGCGGGAGTTCCAGAAATGGGACTCCCGCTTTTTTGTGCGCGAAGTTTTGAGGCTCCCTGAAAAACAGTGTTCAGATCACCCCTGCATGTTGGTAGGATGAGCGAGTTCCATTCACCAAGCCCCGCATCGACATGACCGATCCTGAAACGCCTTCCGCAGAAACTCCCGACATAAGCCCCGTCGCACCAACCAAACCTCCCAGGAAAAAGCGAGGCTGTCTACGTTGGTTATTGTTGATTGGACTCATTTCCATCAGCGGAACGGTCTTCTATGTCAATTACTGGTTGTATCACCCCGTCGGTGAAGGACCGGCAGGTCCCACAGTTTCTTCGGCGGCTTTTGAAGAGACTTGGACAGAGCGTCCCGTTGTCTTACTCGGGTTTGGAGACAGTATTATCTCCGGTTACGGCGCATCGAGCGGAAAATCGGTCTTCCAACGCCTCGTCAAAAACCCGGAGGATGAGTTCCCTGAAATGTTGGGGATTTCATTGTCGGCAGTGCTGCCAAATTTGTCAGAAAACAATGTTGCTCTCTCAGGCTCTACGTCACTCGAACATCTCGACATTCTGATCCCCAAAGTCCCCGAATATTCCGAGGATGTTTTCGGGATCGTCATTGCCACTATCGGCGGTAACGATGTCATCCACATGTATGGCCGCACTCCGCCACGGGAAGGGGCCATGTATGGCGCGACGGTCGAACAGGCGAGACCCTGGTTCAAGAATTTTGAAGTGCGTCTCAATACGATTCTGGATGAAATCGCCTCTCGATTTCCCGGAGGACATCAGGTTTTCCTCGCCGACATTTACGACCCCACCGACGGAATTGGTGACACCACAAATGCAGGCTTGCCAGCGTGGTCTGAAGGAATCAAAGTTTTAGATGCATACAACGAGATCATTCGCCGAACTTGCGAACAACGCGACGACACAACTCTGATCACCATGCACGCAGAGTTTATGGGGCACGGCATCCACTCGCGACAGTTCTGGCGTTCCTTCTATCACGAGGATGATCCCGGATACTGGTACTGGGATAATCTCGAAGATCCCAACGACCGAGGCTACGACGCTCTCCGCCGACTATTCCTGAATGCTATGTCGGAAGTGCTACCAAAGCGATTGAAGACGACTCCTGCCGAGAAAAATTGACCTGATCGAACATTCGGAGTAGCTTGGAAGTAGCGCTGGACTTTCGACGGGTACAACTATGCTTGACATTCTGCTCGATCAATCTCATTCCACTCGTGCGCTGTGCCAGCCTCTTTCTCGGCGCAAGTGGCTGAGTATTGGTGGAGTGACGGGGTTGAGTTCTATGTTGTCAGGCAGCGCACAAGCTGACAAAAAACCGGCTGTCGAGATTCCCGGCTTCGGCAAAGCCAAGTCGGTCATCGTGGTTTTCGCCAGTGGTGGACAATCTCAGATTGATACCTGGGATCCCAAACCACATGCCCCGAAAGAAGTTCGTGGAAAGTTTTCACCGATTCAAACCAGTGTTCCCGGCACTTTCATCTGCGAACACATGCCCCGAATCGCCAAAATTGCCGACAAATTCACCATTGTGCGGAGCATGTCTCACGCCGATCTCGATCATGGCTCGGCTTGCTATCTCTCCCTCACCGGACAATATCATCAACGGCGTTCTTCAAACCCCGATCCTTCGCCCAATGATCGGCCCTCTTACGCTGCCATCTATAAACACTTAAAACCTAACGCCGGTTTCGCGGAACCAGCCATCCATATCAACGGACCTTTGCTCGTGCCGATCAAAGTCAGTCCCGCGATGGATGGTGGACTGTTAGGACGAGATGCCCGACCGATGATCCTCGGCAATCTTCTGGCTGCCCCCGTTGTGATGCCGGGTCTTTCGCAACGCGAAGACTTGCCACAAGTTCGTTTGAATGCTCGCAAGTCTCTCCTTGAACAACTCGATCAAGAATCAGGTCGGCTTGAAAACGACGCCTCGATGCTCGATCTTGATACATTGTACGGTCGCGCGTTTGAAATGCTGAAACGCCCGGAAACGCGCAATGCCTTCAAACTTGAAGAAGAGCCCGAAGAACTTCGTCGTCGTTATGGTATGAACCGTTCGGGGCAAGCCTGTTTGCTGGCCCGACGGTTAGTGGAAGCGGGTGTCCCCATGACAACCGTCTTCTTCAATCAATCGGTGCGTGGGCAGGACACGGCCCCAGAGAACACCGATGCTTACGGGTGGGACACTCACAATGATATTTTCATGTCGTTGGAGGATCATCTACTCCCGCGCTTCGATCTCGCGTTTTCCGCATTGCTAGAAGATCTCGAACAACGAGGCTTGCTCGACGAAACTTTAGTATTATGCATGGGAGAATTCGGTCGAGCACCACTCATTGCTTTAGAAAAAAACTTTGTCGGCTCCTCACCAGGACGAAAGCATTGGTCGTTCGTCTATTCGATCGTGGCAGCCGGGGCAGGAGTCAGCAGAGGAAAGATTCTCGGTCAGTCAAACCGTATCGGTGCCTATCCGGTCAATGAGAAATTTGCACCTTGGGATGTGACGGCAACGATATTTTCAGCCCTTGGCGTCAATCCAGCCGGTCATTTCACTGATTCCGCCGGGAGGCCTTTTCCGATCTCTGGAGGAAAAGTGATCTCTGGACTCTATTCAGGCTGAATGACCCGGCAAACCTTTCAAGACTTCTTCAATATCAGTTCGACCGGTTTTCCCTCTTCGACAACAACTTCCAATTTTGATCGTTCGGGATTGCTGTAGTAAGGAGGTAGTGTTTCCTGGGCGGGAGATTCAATCGCCGGTGTCTCATCATCGGCGGCGACAGGACTTCCATCCGGCATGAGCCGTTTGCTGACAGTGACCTTGTATGTTCCGGCTGGTAAACCCGTTCCTCCGCGAGCGTATAACACTTCCTGGAACGCACCAGACTCATCCGTTCTGACAGAACCACCAATCCCCTCGGTCGTACCAGTTGGCACGAACGTCAGGTCCGCAGCCACCAATGGTTCATCACCCAGCAAAACTTTGCCTGTCACTTCAGACAGCGATGGTCCTTCTGGAGCATCGGAACCACCACAGCCCGCCAACAACACAAAACCAAAGAAAACCATGAAAACTAAAACAGGAGGAACCTTATCAAAATCAGACATTAGACAACTTTCCTTGCTGAGCGAACCATTTTTGGAAACTTAAATCGATCTGTCATCATGACAATCATGACACCGCTGTTCTTGCACCTGAGATCAATCAGAATTCTCCAATAACATTTCCGTCTCCCATTCGGGCCAAATTCAACAGGGTGGTGTAATTAATGTTCTCGGAAATGAATCGGACCGACCCATCAGCCAAGGTGACCTGTACTCCACCTGTATGCAAACTCCCGGCTTGCCCCCAACTGTTCAGCACGCCCACTGCTGGGGTCGTCGAGCCTGAGGGAATGTCCCAGACATTCAAGCCACCGGTGACATCGGCACCTGACTGAACCCAACCTCGGTAACCCCAGGGAATCCCGTCACCATTGGCGACTTCGCGTGTGGTCTCAGCAAACATAATCGTATTTGTAGTGCCATCTGTCACATCACGCATCTTGGTATCGCTATTGTGGCCAACGATAAATCGAGTGGCTCTTGATTGTTTTTGATAATAATAACAGTCACCAAGAATGCTTCGGCTGGAACTGAAATCGTAATTGGTCATTGCCCCATTCAATCCGGGACCCGGCCCATACGCGCCACCTGTTTCCACGCGGCGGCCATCGTCTGAAGGACAAGAGAAAACATCGAGAAAAGTCCCCATCAACGTGGCATTTGGAATGAGATCATTCCCGAGAACTCCACCTGATCCTGTATAGCCACAACAAAAACCAGTATCCTGATCGGAGTGGGCGGCCGATTGATCCAATTGATTATAGATCGGGGATTGATCGAGAAACGGCAGCAACAAAGCCAATCCATTCTTGTTATGGATGTTCGCGATCGGTACTTCCGAGCCGTTCACCCGGCACCAACCCAAACTAATGGCGCTCGGAACAAACACCTTATGGGTATCATGGTAGTTGTGCATCGCCAAGGCGATTTGTTTCAACTTGTTTTTGCAAGTGGATCGGCGGGCCGCTTCGCGAGCTTGTTGCACAGCCGGCAACAATAAAGCGACGAGAACAGCAATGATCGCAATCACAACCAGCAGTTCGATCAATGTGAATCCGCGACGTTGGCGACTCATAACAATGCCCCTGAAAAAAGATGGAAACTCAGTAAGACCGTTGTTGTCAGGAGCACTCTGTCAACAAGATCATTTTAAAGGATGCAAATGCCGCGCCAGCCAACAAGGATCCATGCGTTAACACTCATAATCGTTGATATCAAAGCAGATAGGCTGACTAGTATTTATGTACACAATATCATTTCGTGGCAGTTGCTTTGTTCCTCAACACTTCTGCGTAATAAGCTTGCGGGAGTAGGATTCATTAGCAAAAGACACAACGCCATTCAATTTTTACCATCATTCAGTCGTCCGGGAATTGGTCCAGGTCATTGCACGGCGATTACGATCATTCCAAAATTTGCCTGAGCGTACTTTGCATCAACTCTCCAATATTTAAATCCTCAAAGCATCTTTCGATATCGAGAGCCATTTGAATCACAGATGCATTAAGATGAGCCTCATGGCAGACTCGAAAAACGACAACACACTCACCTCAACCGAATACTGGCAAGAAGATTTTTGGAAAATCGGCGAGGCAGAGATTCCCAATCTCGAAATCGACATTCACGATCTCGAATATCGTGAACTGCATCAGTTTCTCAAACAGCATCTCCCCAGCCAAAATAATCTTCGAGTCCTTGAACTTGGCTGCCATCCCGGACGTTTCTTGTGGTATTTCCACACTCACTTTGGCTATCAAGTGGAAGGTGTTGAATATGTCGGTCCCGCCTGCCAACTCACACAGAAGGCTTTAGAGTCACATCAAATTCCGACAAAAATTCATCACGCGGATTTCCTAAAATTCGAGTCTCCTGATGAACCTTTTGACATTGTCTTTAGTGCGGGGCTGGTCGAACATTTTGTCGATGTCTCACCCGCGATCCGAGGTCACACAGAGCTGACCAAACCGGGGGGACTTGTTGTAATCGTCATCCCCAATCACGCCGGCCTCAATGGCGCTATCCTCAAACACATTGATCGAAAAGTTTACGACGCGCATAACCACATGTCGTATCGAGATCTGAAACGTGTCTGCGATCAAGATCCTGAACTGGAATTCGTGACCGGCGGTTATCTCAGCCGCTTCAACCTCTCTCCTTCCAATTTCTTTCAACACAAATTGGAGAAATGGCCACTTTGGTTCTATAAGGTGGTCTTCAAGCTGTATTCTCTCTCTATGCGGGCAGCAAGAATTCTTCCCAACACACGCTGTCTTTCTCCCAACACAATTCTGATTGCCAGAAGAAAAGAAAACGCCCATCCCTCATAATACAACTGAGAGTTCAAAGACGTTTCAGCAGTTTGGCAACTTCTGAAACAGAATTCCGAATATCGTGATGCTGACAAATGTAGTCTCGTGCCGAATCTGCATTGCCATTCGATTTATCAATAGAAATCTCTTGGACTAAACCTCCCAATTGCTCCATCGAACCCTGAGCACAGACTCCCGCTTTTGATGCTTCGAGAAATTCCTCACACACCTTGAATGAAGCAACAGGAACGCCCGATGCGGCCGCTTGCAGAAAAGTATTGGGAAAACCTTCCGAATCAGAGGTATTCACCAAAGCCACTGCGTGTCGATAGACGGCCGGCATGTCGGGGAACGGGACACGATCAATAATTTTCAAATTTGCTGGTGCCGATTGACGCACCTCTGCCGCAAGCTGTTCGTCACCGGGATTCATGATCATCAGAAAAGTTTGATCAGGACACAATCGCGCCAATTCAGGCATCAACTGAGGCTGTTTCTGATTTCGCTCGGCACGCCCTACCCACAAGACATAGCGATCAAACCCTTCTACTTCTGCTGGCAACTTCGAAGATTCCAGACGGTGATCCCATTCTTCGAGATCGATAGGATTCCCCATGAGTTCTCCCGACCGACCGAAATTCTCTTCAAGCATTTTCAGTTGCTCGGGAGTCTGCACGATTACCTGATCAGCATTCTCGACAGAATAATGACAGGCTTTCGCGGGACTATGGTAGATATTCACATAGTCCGACTCTGCCGTGTATCGCTCATCGAGATCGATATCGCTGGCAATGAATAGAACTGATTTCTTTCCTGCGGCTTTCGCCGAAGCAATGACCGCCGCACTGACAACATTCACACCAAAGCAGGCCAAAATATCGGTGTTCATCTCGGAGAACAGTTTGACCGGTTGAACAGGATCCGACTTTGCATGAAACACAGGCCGAAACGGTTCATACAGCGCCAGCACAGGCAATTGCCAAAGCAATTCGATTCGACACTCTTTGAAACTCAACCACGGAAATCTCTGCTTTCGCTTCACAGAGCGAGAGACGGTATTGCGAATTTCCGCGAACCGGTCGTAAACGGGAACAATTTGCACGCCGTCATATTCGAATTTCAGAATCGTTTCGGAAGTACGAACCAGGAACGAAACCTCGATATCTGCCTGTTGAGATAATGCCCGCGCCAATAACCAGGATCTTGTCTCGATCCCGCCGATTCCTCCCGAGACACGAGAATCAATCGCGGGATACGCATCCAGTACGACAAAACAGACGCGCAATGGCCGATCGACAGAGTCGTCCCTGCTGCGATTGTCTTCATTTGTAGAGGCCATCAGAACTCTCAATTCTCGGGATATTCGAGCATCCTAGCGAAAGCGGTATCTCCTCGCGAGTTGTAAAAACAGCTCTCCTCCCGTTCGCTTCAACTTTGCTGCCGGGATCTTTATACTTTGACCCTGAAAACATGTGAAGGAGAGCCCTTCATCATCATATTTCCACACTCGAAACCAACCGGAAGCTGAAATGTCCCAACACGATATCGGACTCGTCGGACTGGCCGTCATGGGCCAGAATCTCGTTCTCAACATCGCCAATCATGGATTCTCCATCGGCGTGTTTAACCGTACCGCAGCCACGACGGATGAATTTGTCGGCGGCCTGAAAGACGAACCCGAAGACAAAGTCTGGGAAGGAACCGCCGACCGAATCGGTGGCTACCACGAACTCAAAGACCTCGTCGCCAATCTTAAACGCCCCCGCCGTGTGATGATCATGGTGAAAGCAGGCGGCCCTGTCGATGCTGTGATCGAAGAACTGAAAACATTGCTCGAACCGGGCGACATCATCATCGATGGTGGCAACTCCGACTTCGTCGATACCAACCGTCGTTCGAAAGAACTGCGAGGCGCCGACTTCCTGTTCATCGGCACGGGAGTCTCGGGTGGAGAAGAAGGAGCTCTCAAAGGGCCATCCATCATGCCGGGTGGACACAAAGAAGCTTGGCCACACGTCAAAGACATTCTGCAATCGATCTCAGCCAAAGTGGACGACGATGTTCCCTGTTGTGATTGGGTCGGCGAAGATGGAGCAGGGCACTACGTCAAGATGGTCCACAACGGCATCGAGTACGGCGACATGCAGCTCATCTGCGAAGCGTATTTCATGCTCAAGCATATGCTCGGCCTGTCGAACGATGAACTCTATCAAGTCTTCAAAGAGTGGAACTCCAGCGAACTCGACAGTTATCTGATCGAGATCACTCGTGACATCTTCACTGTCAAAGACAAAGAGACCGGCAACGATCTGGTCGATATGATTCTCGACACCGCCAAACAAAAAGGAACCGGCAAGTGGATGGGACAACACGCTCTCGATCTGGGTGTGCCGACGACTCTCATCACCGAAGCGGTTTACGCCCGTTGCCTTTCAGGACAGAAAGACGCCCGCGTCCGTGCGTCGGAAGTTCTTGATGGTCCTGAAGTCAAATTTGATGGCGATAAACAACAATTTATCGATGACGTAAAGGCTGCCCTCTACGCCTCGAAGCTCGTCAGTTATGCTCAAGGTTACGTGCAACTTGACGCGGCTGCGGAAGAGTTTGGCTGGAACCTCGAAAACGGCCCCATCGCCCTTTTATGGCGTGGTGGATGCATCATTCGCTCCGCATTCCTCGGTGACATCAAAGCCGCTTTCGACAAGAACCCAAGCCTCGAAAACTTGTTGCTCGACGACTTCTTCAAACAAGCCATCGATAAAGCTCAACCGAGCTGGCGTCGCGTCGTCTCGGCAGCCGTCAATAATGGCATTCCCGTTCCCGGTTTTAGTGCCGCATTGACTTACTACGACGGCTATCGCCGTGATCGCTTGCCAGCGAATCTGCTGCAAGCACAACGAGATTACTTCGGTGCTCACACTTACGAGCGAACCGACAAAGAACGCGGCGAAACCTTCCACACCGACTGGATCCGCGAACGCAATTTAACGTAAGAAGCTTCATAGCCCTCGGGCGCAAGCACTGAGGATGCGAGCAATCCCCAACTCGCACCCATCCCATGTGCTCGCGCACATGGGCTATGACCAACGACACAAACCGCGAGTGGAAAGAAATTTCCACCCGCGTTTTTCTTTATGGAGTTTAGTTCTCCGAAATGATCTCACACTCGAACCGTCTCCTTGCTAAAATGGAAGAGCACCACACGTTCTCAAGAAAGCCGAGACATGTCATTCGATCTCACCGAACTTAAAAAGCTCTCGCGAACAGAGAAACTACAACTTTTCGAAGTCTTGCATGAGGAACTTGCCAACTCGTCCGAAGCCAGACTCCTTTCAGAAACTGATTTGAAAGAAGCACTGCGTAGAAGCGATGAACTCAAAACCGATCCTTCGATCGCAATCGATCGGGATGAGCTTTGGCGGCGTGTCGATGAGTAAAATCGCAACTTCGACTTATCTGTCCTGCCCAAAACATTTGCCTTTCTGATGATTGGCCTCGAAAAACACAAAGACTCACAAACAAGTTTTCGTGATTTTTGTGGCTAACTCCACTCTCATTTTCAAATGATGATAAACAATCAACACCATGCCACCCACCATCATCACGCTGAATCAGTTCCTGCTCGAATACTTTGAAACGCTCGTCAAAGATCTCCCGACCGAAGCTCTCGAAGTACAGGGGAGAGGCACCGGACACTCCGCCTTGTGGCTGCTCGGACATATGGCGATCTCGGTCGATTTCGGCAACCAAGTTCTCGGCAGAGAAACGATCTGCCCCGCGCGGTGGTTTGTCGCCTTCGGCCCAGGCTCGTCCGATGAAATCAAGAATCCTGAGAAGTACGACAGTCGCGAAATGATCGAAGTCATTCGTAGCGGTTATCCAAAGTTGCAGGAACTGGCAATGGCCGCCGATGAAACATTATTGACCGCACCACATCCGGTCGAAATGCTGCAAGATACGGCACTCAAAACTAAAGGTGACTTGCTCGGTCACCTCTTAACAACGCATCTCTCGATGCACCTGGGCCAGCTCTCGTTCTGGAGACGCTTGCAGGGCGAGAAGCCGTTGTTTTGATATCGAATTGGCTAATTCACTTCTCACTTTGAATTCAGGGTAATCACCACATCCGGCATTTCATCAAAGAATTGAAGAGCTAACGATTCAAAGCCTGTCGCCTCGATTCGTATCTGTGTACTTCCCGTCTGGTACGGCCCCGGTTCTGGCTGATCGTTTCCCATATCATATGCCGCGAAGACAGTTGCATAAAACACAAATCGTCCTGTCTCGGGATCATAGATTACATCTTCGGGGATGTTTCGTTTTAATCCCAACAACATCGAGTCATTGGTCCGAAAAAACTGAATATCAACGGGATGTGTTCCATCGTCTCCTCGAATTTCCCCCGTCAACATCACTTCGACGTACCCATCTCCGTGACCAGAACTTGTTGAACTCGGTCGTCTGATTCGGGCCATGCCGATTTCGGACGAAACTCGACTGGATGATCAGCATCAACCATGAGTTGCTCACCCACGGGGCCGCCACAAGCACGTTTACATCCAGCCAAGAATGTTCGCCGGTGCTCACTGGCTGCTTCTTCGCTTCGCCCAATTTCGGAAATGAAGCGTTCATCTCCGAGCAACGCCATCGTTGTGGGTAGAAGTTGTTCGGATTCGGCCAACCACAATAGAGTCTCATGTCCTGAACCATGATGTTCGCACATAAATACAGAGAGGCGAGAGAGTTGATCCTGCAAAGCGGTTGCTGTTTCAGGCTTTTTTGTTTCCAGCCGTTTCAATAGCTGAGGATATTCCAAGAGTGAAACGGCTGCGATGGCCAACTCTTCGCGATTAAACTCCGCCGATGCTTCGGCCAGTTTTTCCGCAGCCTGTTTCCCCAGTTTCAAATCGTACAGAATATATAGTTTGAATGTACGTTCGGATTTTGAACTCAATATCGCATCCAGAATCTGATCTTCATAGGGTTTAGCTTGAACTCCATAGGCCTTAATCAAATCAAACATCGTCCATGAATTGCTAAAAGCGTCATCACTCAGTTTCGAAATAAGAGAATCGATGACATCTTTAAGTGGAGGTAAATGATTCAGGGCTTCTTGGCTCACATACCAGATCACACTTGGGTCGTTGCTATTCAATCCAATCGTTAAAGCCCTGATCACATCAGGATGTGGGCCGTTGGGGGAACAGATCGCCATCGCCGCCGCTTCTCGGACTTCGGGATCATCATCAACAAGACCTCGCTGGATCGCCAAAGCTATTCGACTGATGTCTTCATCGGACAGTTCTTGAATTTGCTTCACATTCGACTCGGTCTCAATCGGCGTACCGGAAAAGCCCAAGTCAGTCACTTCGCTGGGTGGACTCATCAGGTCCTCTAATTCTTGAAAGGCTTTGAGACGTCGGCTAGCGAGTAAGGATTCGGTTCTCGAGATAATTCTCCCAATCTCATCCGTGCCATGGGATGGCCCCCCGAATCGTGTGGAGAGAACAATCAGCACAGCCAGAGACAAACCAACTATCGCTTTTGATCGATTATTTTTCATATCGTGATTTAATTAGTTCAAGACTTAAAAAACGGAAGAACTAAACAGAAGCAAACTGGATGGGTTCAGTTTACCGGAATTCATAAGACCGACTCAAGGTTTTCCACTTCATCCAACAGCCAACTATTCAATCACGAAGTCCGATAAGATCAGTCATTTGCGCCCTCAACCCCGGCTTTCTGCTTTCACTCAGTGCCAATGCCAATTAAGATACACGCGAGGCGGAACACTCGAAAACAGACGGTTGTATCATGAAACTGATCCTGCTCGGCACTGGTGGATACCACCCCAACAACGTCCGCCATACCGCCTGTCTCATGCTCCCCGAACTCGGTCTCATCTTTGACGCGGGGACCAGTTTCTTCCGCGTACCCGAAAGACTGCAAACGGACGAAGTGCAGATTGTCCTTTCGCATGCTCATCTCGATCACATCTGCGGCCTCACGTTTTTCTTGCCGACTCTGATCAAAGGTGATGTCTCATCAGCGACGATTTACAGCGACGACAAGACGCTGAACGCCGTCGGTCAGCATCTCTTCAGCGATGAAATTTTTCCGATTCTGCCTGATTACAATTTTGAGACGATTCCTGAATCATTGGAAGTTGCACAGGGCGGACGATTGACTCACTTCGTGCAAGAGCATCCGGGAGGTTCTCTCGGATTCCGTGTGGATTGGCCCGATCGATCATTCGCCTATTTGACAGATACGCACTGTACCGGGACGGCGTCCGAATTTGTTCGGGGCGTCGATCTTTTGATTCACGAAAGCAATTTTCCTGACGGCTACGAGGAGTTTGCCAAGAAAACAGGACACAGCACCCCAACACCGGTCGCGAATATGGCGAAAGAAGCCGGGGTCGGTCGCTTGATTCTGACGCATCTCGATCCGACACTGGAAGGTAACGACCCGCTCAACCTTTCCACGATCTGCGAAATCTTCCCTCACACCGAAGTCGCCACCGATCTCATGGAAATCGAGTTTTAAGAGACACAATCGAAGACGCTCCAGAATGACACGACTCCACAAAGATCTGATTTCTTCTCTGCGCGAGCCGGAGAACGGCAATCCATTGTACATCGCCGAAGACAAATTTCAGACTTCCCGAGGACTGCCTCTCGGCAAAGTCGTCGAGGGGATTCCACGGTTTGTCAACGATGAACACCTGAAGTCATTTGGGCTGCAATGGAACAAATATGAAGTGGCTCACGACGATGAAGACCGTGCCACCTTTCAAGCCAAAACGGGGTTCTCTCTGAAGGAGATGAAGGGAAAGCGTGTTCTCGATGCTGGTTGCGGGGGAGGGCGGTACTCCAAGATTTGTGGCGAGGCGGGAGCCATCGTCATTGGAGCCGATCATTCGTCAGCCGTCGAGAAAGCCGAGAAACTCTGCGGACATCTGGATCGTGTCCATTTCTTGCAGGCCGACTTGAAGCATCTACCGCTCCAACACCAATCATTTGATTACGTGTTTTCCATTGGGGTCATGCACCACGATAAAAAGACAAAGGCGGTCTTCGACGCCGTCGCCAAGATGGTCAAACCGGGAGGAAAATATGCCGTCTGGTTGTATCGCAAGAATCAGTGGTGGCAGGAAGCGATTAACAATCGGCTACGCGATAAAACGACAAGCTGGTCCACCGAGAAGCTGGAACAGTGGTCGAAACGCGGAGCCAAACTGGGCGGCATGCCCATTCTCAACAAAACGCTCAACAAAGTGGTCAACTTCAGCGCTCACCCGAATGAAGAAAATCGAATCTGCGATACATTCGACTGGTACGCTCCCGAATATCAACACCATCACACCGTCGAGGAACTCTCATCGTGGTTTCTCGACGCTGGCTTTGTCGACTTGAAAGCCTTGCCGCCAGAGAAAAAAGGGTTCCTCTATCGCTGTGCCTATGAATGGAATTTACTGATCGGTAGCGGCGTGAACGTGATGGGTAAGAAGAAGTAATAATTCGACGAGATTCTATTCTATTTCGATCACGTTATTTTCGATCACGCCTCCCTCACCGTCATACGAAATCACTTTGGTCTTTGATTCCGTTGAGACCGCAATGTTTCCAGTCAAGGTCGGAGGAATGGCAGGCTTCTGAACGACGATTGCCGATTTGAAAAAGTGACTGATTCTATTGTCATTCGCTGAGACATTGGCATCGGAAGCAAACAACCCATGCCGCCAGGAATCAAACTGATTTTCTGTCATCACCACTTCGGAACCAGGCAGCGCCCAAACACCAAAGTTGGGCGGCCCCACTTTGCGAAGCGTTGTTCCCTGAAACTGATTCTTTTGCAAAATGACTTTCCCGGCTACCCGAACCCCGGCGACTCCACCTCCCGAAATGTGATTATCTATGAGAGTCGCGGTTGACCCTTTGTGAACCATAATCACGGGAGGTAAACCCTCGCCATTTTCGAAAGAATTGCCAGTCATCATCACGTGCCACCCCGCATTAATCCCGACCGAGACTTTACCGTTATCGGCGACTCGATTCCGAATCAGAATGGATTCACCAGAATCTGTGTTTTCAAATCCGATTCCTGCCATTTTGTTGTGATGACAATTGTTCCCAATCAGAATAGTATGAGCGCCATCTTGCTGACCAATTCCCACACGCTCATTCTCGAAGCATTCGTTTCCGACGATGGTTGGAGTGGCGTGTGAGTTGGCACCAATACCGACAAGTTTGTTGCGATAGCATCGGTTGTTACTGATCACCGGACCAGATTCTTCACTAGCTCCGATACCGGCCATATCATTTTCGTAGCATTCGTTTTTGTCGATGACGGGCCTCGTATCGTGATCGGTGCGGACGCCAATACCGGCTCTCCGATTTTTGTAGCATTTGTTTCCCCGCACAACAGGGCAAGCTCCTTCGCTGATCCCGATTCCGGCACGAATATTCTGATAGCATTCGTTGTTAATCACCAGCGGACTGGCATCATCGTGACCGATCCCGGCATAGAAATTTTCGAAACAGACATTCTCTTCAATCCGAGCAGACGATTTTCTCATTGAACCGATGCCGCCACCCATGTTCCGATAGGTCACATTGCGATAAATGTGTGGAGAGACTCGATACCCTTCTTTCCCCATGATCGCGATTCCGGAATAGCCGACGTGATGTACGATATTGTGCTGAACGGTACATTTTTCAACCCCAATCACACTGATGCCGGCAGTTCCCGGCTCACCGATCTCTTCGTGAGGTTGTTCGTTTCCTTGGGTGGCATGATGATGTTTCCATTGCTCATCGTTGTATTTCCCGACTCCCGTGACCGTGAAACCGTCGAATGTTGATCCTTCCGCCATGCTGACTCCGGGCCCTTCCGCACCTTCAAAGCTGCCGTCAACAATCGTGGCTTCCGCACGTGCGAGACCGAGCTTTCCTCTCTCATTCTCCCCCACACTTTGGACAATCAATCCTGGTTTAAGCTGAATTCTTTCGCGATAGGTTCCCGCTGAGACTAGAACGGTATCTCCCGATTCAGCCGCATCAATTGCCGCCTGAATGGTTTTGTGATCCTGCGGTACGAGTAGCGTTTCGGCGGAAAGCTGCTCGGGAAACCACAGAGACGCAATGACTGCTAGACAGAGCAGAGTGAATCTTTGATTTTGAATCTGAGTCCGAACGCTGGAAGTATTCATGGTTGCCTCTCCTCCGAAAAGATAATTTTATGAACAGCCTTATTCCTGATTCTTCAAATCTTCTCGCCAATCATACGCTTCGGCAACAACTTCACGATGTAAATCGAGCATTTGCTGTTTCATCTTCTCAAGTCGGTCCGGCTGTTGACTGGCTAAATCGTGCTCCTGTCCCGGATCGTTGCGCAGATGATAGAGTCGAAAGTTGAGCAGTCCGGTTTTCTTGATGTCTCCAATGAATTCTTCTTTGAACATATTCTGTTTGGGGAGATCAATTTCGGGGTCGGCAATTAAACAGTAATCGCCATCACGAATCACACAAACTGGACGAGACGGATTGTAGAACCAGTACAGCGGCTTCTCACGCACCAGTTTTTCACCAGTAAACAATGGCTGTAAAGGAACGCCATCCAGAATACGATCAGTGGGAAGCTTGGCACCGGTCGCTTTGCAAATAGTGGGTAACAAATCGACGAGTCCGGCAGGTGTATCAGTCACTTGCCCCGGCTTGATGTGTCCGGGCCAACGGATGATCCCCGGTTCGCGTATTCCACCTTCCCACAATTGCGTTTTACGCCCCTTGAGATTGCCATTACTGCCTGCCATGTAACTACCATTATCGGAAGTGAAGATGACCAACGTATTGTCGTCGGCCCCCATCTCTTCGAGTGTTTTCATCAGCCGACCGACGGCGATGTCCATATTCTCGATGCAGCCGTAATACTGCGGGTTCTTTTTCCCTTTGTGCCGCGCGGCCAGTTCGGGAGGAGCGGCGACTTTGGCATGCGGTTCATGAAACCAGACATTCAGAAAAAACGGGGCATCTTTGTCTCGCTTCTCGTTCAGCCATTCAATCGCCTGGTCGGCCACAATTTGACACGAGTAACCGGGCACTTCACCCAGCGCTTTCCCGTTCAAAACAAAGTTATTGGGATCACGATGAGAGGGAATTGCATTATTTCCTGTTGCCATCCAATGGTCGAAACCATGATCGCCGGGGTTTGGTTTGTCTCCCGATCCTTCTTCCAAGTCGTAACCTAAATGCCATTTTCCGATATGAGCGGTTGAGTACCCCTCTGTTTTGACAAGCTCTGCAATCGTGGTTTCTTCGGTTCTCAGATGCATTTCGTGAGACGTGTGAATCCAGCTATAGATCCCGGCCCGGACAGAAAATCGCCCTGTCATTGTTGCTCCGCGAGAGGGAGAACAAACGGCACACGCCGCATAGAAATCGGTGAACCTCATCCCCTGCGAGGCAAGTTTGTCCAAATTGGGAGTCTGAGTCTCTGGACTGCCATAACAACTCAAATCGCCGTAACCAAGATCATCGGCCAGCATCAACACAACATTTGGCCTCTCGGCCTGTGCCGACAACAAGGAGCCCAGCACAAGCAAACAAGAAACCCCAATCGACGAAATTCGCATGACGACTCACTTTCTTCAGCGCAAAAAAACATTCAGAGATAATCTTTACCTCTGAATGAGAATAACCGAGTCGGATTGTCGATGCGAATTATTTCTTCACAGCCTCAAGAATGGCCTCTGCAGACGGACGTTTGGTTTTCTTGCCAGCAAGAATCGTCTCGACAGTTCCATCTTTACCGATGATGTACGTCGTAAATCCCGTAGTGCTGTAATCGGCGGTCTCTTTGGCCCCGAGATCGAGCAACAACGGGAACTCTGCATTCGCCGTTTTCTGTGATTTGATCAATCCTTCTGCTCCCTCTCGTTCCTCACGAAAGACGACAATCACTTCTCCACCCGCTTTGGAGATGTCTTCGTAATGATTGGAAAGATCTTTCAATTGACCCATACAAAACGGGCACCAGTGTGCGCGGCTGAAAACAACCACCAGTTTCTTCTCTCCCACCCAATCGGATAATTTGACGGTTTCTCCCTCGATGTTGGTCGCTTGAAAATCGGGAGCTTTACTGCCTTGCTTGACTTCATCTGCGTGTGAAAGATTCGTAAGCAGTGCAAAAGTGGCGAGAAACAGACATGTCTTCAAGAGTCTCATAAAAAATCCTTTACTTGAGAAAGCGATGTGGGACATGATGGATACCTTCATTGTACACACACCAAACTGCAAGTCGGTGAAGCAAGATACAGTTTCTCTTATACATTCATAATTCCACACACAGATACAAATCATGAGTCTTACAATCAAACGGATTCTCTGCCCGACCGATTTCAGCGAAACCGCAGGACGGGCTCTCGAATATGCCTGCTCGTTGACTGAGAAATTCAATGCGGAACTGCATGTTTTACATGTCGTTCGCGACTTCGCGTCGGAATGGCCCATGTATGGAGAAGGGACCGTGTTCCCCGGCTATCTTGAAAACATTGAGGAACATGCACAAAACCTGGAAATCGCCGCTTTCAATCAACTGGGGGAGCTTCTTTCTCACGAATGGACCGCAGCACATAATGTGACATTCGCAGTCGAGCACGGAAAAGAGTTCGTCGAGATTGTCCGCTTCGCCCGTGAGTTACCTGCCGATCTGATTGTCATAGGCACGCACGGTCGCGGCGTCATTGCCCATACGCTGCTCGGAAGCATCGCCGAGAAAGTCGTGCAGAAAGCATCCTGTCCCGTCCTGACGGTGAAACCGGACGGACATCAATTTGAATTACCCTGATTCTTTTCACATACATACTTTCACATTCTCAGGAATCCATCATGACTTCAACGGACACCATAAAACCAGAACCTTTTTCTTCGTCACGACGTATGTTTCTGGGGAGTACCTTTGCCGCATCGATGGCGGCGACCATCGTTCCCCGTCACGTTCTCGGCATGGGTTACCTTGCTCCCAGTGAAACGATCAATATTGCCGGCATCGGAGCTGGCGGAATGGGCGGAGGAGACATCAACAGGCATGCCGGCAACGGTGCCAATATTGTCGCTTTGTGCGATGTCGATGATCGACGCGCTGCGGGAACCTACAACAAGTTCCCCAAGGCGACCCGCTACAAAGATTTTCGCATCCTGCTGGAAAAAGAAGAGAAGAATATCGATGCCGTCACGGTCGGCACGCCGGATCACATCCATGCCCCGGCATCTTTGATGGCAATCAACATGGGCAAGCATGTCTATTGTCAGAAGCCGATGACTCATACACTCCACGAAGCGCGTGTCTTGACCAAAGCTGCCGAGAAGGCGGGCGTCGTCACTCAAATGGGAAATCAGGGACATGGAGCCGAAGGAGCACGACTCACCAACGAATGGATTCAGGCAGGACTCATCGGCGATGTGACCGAAGTGCATGTCTGGTCGGATCGTCCCGGAGGCTGGTGGCCACAAGGTGTCGAGAAACCGACCGAAACACCTGCCGTCCCTTCAGAACTCGACTGGGATCTCTGGCTCGGCCCGGCTCCCGAGCGTGCTTATCACTCCGATTACGTCCCGTTCAAATGGCGTGGCTGGTGGGATTTTGGAACTGGCGCATTGGGCGACATGGGCTGTCACATCATCGACCATCCGTATTGGGCCCTCAATCTGGGAGCCCCCGACACCGTCGAAGCTCGCAACACCATCGAAGGTTCGCGCATTGGAAAGAAAGATTGGAACTTCGAGACTTACCCCAAAGCTTCGATGATTCACTACAACTTCCCGGCACGCGGCGATCTGCCACCGGTCAAAATGACCTGGTACGACGGCGGCTTGATGCCGGCCACTCCCGATGAAATGCCCGCCAACGAATCGCTCCCTTCAAACGGTGCGCTCTACATCGGCAGCAAAGGGAAAATGTATCACGGCTCTCACGGCGGCAAACCGCAAGTCATCCCGGTCGAACTCCGTGAAGCCGCAAAAGCGATCCCGAAAACGATCCCTCGCTCTCGCGGCCATTACGAAGAATGGTTTGATGCTTGCCGAGGGGAAGGGGAGACCGTTTGCCACTTTGGTTACGCTGGCCCCATGACCGAAACGGTGTTACTTGGTGTGCTCGCGCTGCGTGCTCCCGGCGAACGCTTACACTGGGACTCTGCCGAGATGAAAGTCACCAACAAGCCGGAATTGAATCAGTTCGTCAGCAAGGAATACCGCAAAGGCTGGGAGATTTAAAAACTGACGCAAAGTCAGAAGATAGCCCTTGAGCGCAAGCTCAAGGGATGCGTGCGAGGCATCCTCATCCCTCCTAAGCGATCCGAATCACACAATCACTCTTTGTGATCAGCTTCGTAGTGCATGCGAAGAAGATCGGCACCGAAGTCGCCGTCGAAGTCACGCCAAACCGCGTGGACGTGGTTCGCTTCATTCTGAGTGCAATCGTATTCGAACAAAAAGATCGGTGTTTGAATGCGATAGTAATGGCCTTCTCCTGGTTCAGTACCACCCATCCAGGCAAAGCGAACATCCTTGGCCGTGAACAGGTTCTTGCGTTCTTCCATCTGTTTTACGATTTCCAGACGATACTTGGTCGCATACACCTTGATCAGATCATTCAATAATTTCTGCTGATCGGCGTTCAGTTCATCCTGACTAATTCCCATGGTCGGCGTGAACAATCCCTTATCGACGTTACGATCTTGAGCGGTGAAAATGTCTTTGTGAGCTTCTGCCGCGATGATCGCTTTTTTCTGTTGCTCAGCCGATAACGATTTCACCAGTTCACGAGCTAAGTCTTCTTCCTCGGCCAATGCTTTGAAGCCTTTGAAGGCTCCTTCTTTGACCATCGCCGGATTGGAACCAAAGAATGACGGCGTGACCGATAACAGCTTCCCTTTGACAATCGTGATGTTGATCGACAAATGATGTCCTTCATAACGCCATGACCAAGTCCCTTTGGCGGAAGGCTCACCAAAGATGGAAACATAATACAACGCCGGGTTGCGGATCGGATTTTTCTCTTCCATCTCGTGAAGAATCTGTTCGAGACTCATCACGGTCTGCACCTGCATGAAGCCTTTGTGGCTGAGTGCCGAGGAGACCAAGCCGCTCGCGAGTGCTTTCTGAGCACCATTCATTTTGGTGAGTGGCAAGCCGAAGCGTTTGCCAGCAGGCTTGATGAATTTATCCGGCACGAAGTACCAGCCTTCGCGTTTGTCGTCTTTCCACTCAAAGTGAGCAGCCGCAGTTTGCTCCTTATCGAGCGACTTAAGAAACAGATTGGCGGCCTTCGCCATCTCTTCAGCCGGGTCGTGAGCCTGAACGGTGGTTCCGACAAAGGAAACAGCCATCGCAACAAGGAGGGCAAATTTGGCGGGCTTGTGCAACATGGGTGGGACTCCAGTGGGTCTATCGTGTGTGAAAATACGCGAGGCGTTGATTGTCGAAAGATACGGGGCAAGTTGCAACTGTTTTCGGGCTTTGGAGAAGAAACTGGCAAGTGGAAATTCGTTGGTAGGCTAGTGTGAGACAAGCGTAACCGGGCACCATGTTTTGCAGAGCGCACGAAAAAACCGCACGCGAGCAAATGATTGCTCGGTGCGGTTTTGGAGTGCTTCAAGAGGCGCCGCCCGGATTCGAACCGGGGAATGACGGATTTGCAATCCGTTGCCTTAGCCACTTGGCCACGGCGCCCTCCCTTACGGGTTATACCGAATTGATCGGATATTCGGACAATCTTCTGAAGTCTTTTTGTGTCAGGATCTTGGAGAACTGAAAAATTCCCGTTTTCGGTCGCTTCCCATGTTCTCCGATTCACAAATGCTAGCTCTTCTCACATCATCATTCAAGAATCTGGAAAACAGAAAGGTGACAAAGAACAGGAAAAACGGGCAATCCTTGCCGGTTATCGGCCAAACCACATGTTCTCACGTCGTTCGAGAAAAAAGGACCAACGGGCGTGGATTCACAGCCCCGCTCACAGTAGCATCAGGGATTGCGACCGCTTTCGGGTCGATATACGCTTTCTGACTTTGATTCCCGACACAATTTATCCACTAATGGTTCATCTATGACTGACTCAAACGGCAATATCAACGAAACTGAAGAACAACTGATCCTGACCGCTCAAACGGCTGTTAGTTCCTGTAACTGGGTGGTTGGTGAATGTGCGGCAAAGTGGACGAAAAAATATGCCAAAGGACGGACCGATGCCGATTTCGCGACTGAAATCGGACTCACTCCCGATCAAGTTTTTCAACGCCGTCGTGTGTGGGAAACTTTTGGCGATGTCTACACAGAATACGCGTCCCTCAAATGGTCACACTTTTACGTCGGCCTGAATTGGGATGATGCTCCCGAGTGCCTTCAATGGGCCGAAGATAACGACGCCACCGTCGCCGAGATGCGTGCCTGGCGTCGTGCCGTTCAGGGAGAAGACCTGACCGAAGAAGCTGTCGATCAACAATACAGCGAATGGGGTGGCGACCCGCATGTCGTGCATGTCCCCTTCGAGAACACGCTCGTCAAAGACCCGGCTGACATGCCGACTCCCAGTGGCGAAGGCAATCGTCTTCGCACTGCGGGTCAACCTGCTGAAACAGTTGGCGCTCATGCACGCGAGTCTCAAGGAGGCGAAGAATACGCTCCCTTCAAACAGGGTGGTACCACGGTTCCCGGAAAAGAGCAGGGCGTGGCGACAGAAGTTCCTCCTCACGAACAAGCCGAGCAATTGGTCAAAAAGCTGACGGTCGCACTGGAGCGGTTTGAGAAGGAAGTCTCGCCAACGGTCGCTCGTGAAATGACAAAGCTGGACGACAAGATGCGTTCACGATTGCTGAAGGCACTGCACGAAGTGAACAGTCGCATTTCAAAAATCTATTAGAATCGACGAAAACGTAGCTGGATTCTCAAGAATTCAGACGAAACGCGAGCGACGTCGATTGTTCTGAACTCTTGCGAGTTCAGCTACGGGTGAGGTTTACGGAGCGGTTCCCATGAACGAGCAACGCCGCAAGTCTCTGAGACGATTGCCGCCGGAGTTCTACCAGAGGCGCGCTTATGTGCATTGGTCTCTCACCATGCAGGATCGAAAGACCGGCTGGCTGACTCCGGTCTTTTATTATAAGTATCGCGAAATACTCACACATACCGCGTTTCGTTTTGGTCTCTGCTGCCCGCTTTATTGCTGCATGCCGGATCATATTCACATGCTTTGGGTCGGTATTCACCCAGTCACTGACCAACGTCTCGCAATGCGTTATTTCCGCAAGCAGTTAAACCCTGTTCTTGAAATAATGCAGTCGAAGCTCCAACACCAACCTTACGACCACGTATTGCGCGAGAGTGAATGCGAGCGCAATGCTTTTGAAGACTTAGCAGAGTACATTGCGCGCAATCCCGAACGGGGGAAGCTGGTTGCTCCCGATGGCTATGCAAATTACTCTTACACCGGATGCCTCGTTCCGGGGTATCCAGAACTGAAACCCTTCGAAACTGGGTTTTGGGAGAGCTTTTGGAGAATCTATTCGCATCTTTGCGAGCACGGCCTGCAAGTCAAGCCACGCAAGGATGCGACGAAAACGTAGCTGGATTCGCAAGAATTCAGACGAAACGCGAGCGACGTCGATTGTTCTGAACTCTTGCGAGTTCAGCTACGAAATTCGATTCGATTTGAGCAAGTTCACGCCTGAGATCAGACCGAAGCATCTTCACCAACCGGCGTAACTTTCGCGCCGGCATTGAGTGCTGAGACGGTCTTCACGCGACAATCGGACCATTCGGGGCGATCAAGAATTTCGAGCTCCACTCGCTTGGCATGTGCCTCGTGTTCGCAAAATGCAAATAAAGACGGCCCCCACGAACTCTGTCCGACTCCCTGTACACTACGAGTCATTAACCAATCGACTAATTCCGCCATGCGGGGGTCGGCATAACGGCCACCCTGAATGGGGGCAAAGTAATCTCCCACTTTCGCACCGTATTCGTAAATTGCGTGAGAGAATGCCGGGAAATCAGCTTCTTGCAAAGCGGGAAGAAGCTCCATCAGAACCAGACGACATAAGTGGCTGGTGACTTCCCACGGCATCGGGTCCAGTTCCATGAACGCGGCTTCTTCATCTGTCCCAGAGAGACCGTGTGAATCCGGGGGAGTAATCAGCAGAATACGCCAATCAGAATTCATGGTGTGATGAGCGACCAAGGTCCCCAAGTCGTTCGGTTGTCGCTTACCTCCATCAACAAGAAACCCACCGCATTGAAAGCCGTGAACTCCCAAAGCAGAACGCTTTCCCCGACCGACAAAACTCGCCAACTGCTCCAAAGGATGCTGATAGCCGTAGAGAGTGTCGAGCCCCTGAGCAATCGACATGGCAAGCTGAGTCCCCGTCCCTAACCCCGAATGCAAAGCCGCATCTGCCTCGACATGAATACTAACGGCAGGACATTTTTGATCGGTGACATTGTCTCGATAATTGTCACGAGACTGGATCACTTTTTCGTGGAACGCATCGGGGCAATCGACAGAATCTTCGTCCGCCAAACGGAAGGAGACATCGATCTGCGGCCAGTCGATCATCATACCGATCCCGCCAAAAAATCGACCTCCTTGCCTGCCGTTTGTTAGCGGGCCGAAATGCAGTCGCGAACCGGTTTGAATGTTCAGGGGATGACTCATTGGGATGAGAGACGATCAGTCGTTGAGTGAAAATTGTCAGTTAGTCTTGAGGAGAAGCACCATCATAGTTGGCAATGTATTCCCGAAGCAAATCAAACGCCTCACGTTCTTGGTCGCCTGCCGTTTTCTCGACAATGATCGCCAAACGCTCGACTTCCCGCGCGATCTCGGCACGTTCGATCATAAACAATCGCGTCGAAAGCACCGCTAACTCCAGAACAGCATGCTTGGCTCTGTTAAACCCCCAGACCTCACGATTGCATCCCACATGCAGGACTTGAGTCTCAATCGAAGTACGCTCTGAGGCATCGTCAATCGATGTGACTTCAAACTCATACCAACGACAGGTCTCCGACAATCGAACTCCTTCAATGGTTTCAGCAGGGACTGTTTCGGGAGAATTCCGAAATTGATGGGTGGCGGCTTGAGCCAGCAATAAGACATCATCAACGACGTGAAAAACACCAGCACCGTGTCGCTTCAGATTTTGGTACGTCCGTGATGTATGAAATGGACGAAACTGAAATTGCGTGAGTTCGCGATCAACAATCGGCCCCATCGGAGAGATATTAGGGCTTCCATCTTCGTTCTGTGTCGTGACGATACCTTCAAGAATCAACGGCATTTCTACACCTGTCGAGAGACGCGATCAAAGACAGAGAGTAGCAGGAAAGCCGTTCGGATTCATCACACTCCAACATTCGAGATCAACGAGTGATACCGACATAGAAGGCGAACAACTGTTCTTCGTCGAAATCTTCGGAGACCAAAGGAATTGCCCAGTCAAAAGCCATCGGAACGGGTCCCATCGCAGGAATTTTCAACCGAATACCGCCACCGACAGTCGCTCGGAAAGAGTTGAATCCAACATCTCTTTCCACAGTACCAAAGTCAGAAAACGCAACAACAGCAAATGTTTCATCCGCGGTCACAGGAACCAAATACTGAACAGATCCCAAAGCCTGAAATTGTCCACCAACCTGAATTCCATTTTCTTTCGGGGAAACTCCTCGGAAATCAAACCCCCGGAAACTCGAATACCCGCCCGCGTAATAGCGCTCGAAGATCGGCGTGTCATCGCCGGTCCAACCCACGTCACCAGAGAACGATAAGATGTGCTTACCTTGACCGTCGATTCGACTGTATGTTGTAAAGAACTTACTCGCACTCAAATCGACCCGCGGGTAGTTAAACTCACCAAATCCTTGCTCGTACGATGCCGAGAGGATATGCCCTTCACTGGGAAGGAACGATGAGTCACGACTGTCATAGGTCGCATTCACTCGAACTGTCGACAAGAGGTTTGAACCAACCACAGCCAACAAATCATCTGGAGGAGGTGTTCCTCGTGGATCTTCGACTCTCACATCTTCCAAGCGTAGCGCGACGCCACCCGACCATTCCGGCGTGAATTGATAACCCAGGTTAACTCGACCACCAGTTCGTTGTTCATTCCAGTCTTCGAGATATCGTTGATAGTAAAACCCGCTCAGCCCCAAACTCACATCTGTGTCGAGGAAATAAGGATTCGTCCAACTTGCGGAATACCGGCTGACTTGGCTTCCCGGAACAGCCTCTAATCGGAAGGTCTGGCCACCACCTCGAAACGCACGCCCTTCAATAATGTCTTCGACACTGGTCGGAGGGCGGAACAAATCAAAATTACGCTCGTCGAGCACAATGTTTCCGACCACACCAGAGTCACTATTCACGCCGGCACCAAACATCAGGCGACCAGTTCGTGCTTCCTGCACGTAAACATCTAGGTCACCTTCTCGATAAGGCTGCACAAATGGTTGAGGCGGTGAATTAAGTGCTGGCCCGAACGGATCCCCTTGTGGAGAATTATCCCACAACAGGCTCCCCGGTTGCTCGATGCCATTTTCATAGTTTTGCCCACGAATTGTGGAAGGGTAATCGGCGTCCTGAGATTGTCCGCGGATAACCTTCGGCTCTGCGAAGTCATCGTTGAGAATCTGCGACAACGGAATTGTGTAAGATGTTTCTTCAACCGATTGACCACGAATAATACCGTTGGGTTGCATAAGTGATCGACTCAAGCGTGTTTCTTCAATCGGTACAGGACGAAATTTAATGTCAGGCCCACCACCGGGGCCGGCTTCCCATAGTTGTCCCCGATTGACCCTGGCTCGACTCCGACGAATTTCAGAGGGGTCGGCCAAATCACCGGGGTACAGAGTAATGGGATTCGTCACCACCGACTCTTTGGTATGCGCCACAGAACGCCCACCATTCCCGACAATATGGACATTGACCCGACGAATTCGCCAGACTTCATCCTCATCGACCAGTAACTCCAAATCGATGACGCCGGGTGTTTCTAAAAATTTGGGAACGGCTTCTACAGTCGCGTTGATACGCCCCATTTTTCCGTATTTCTCTCGAATCTCACTAATATCTTCGTTGAGATTGCGAGTGGTAAAATAATCACCGGGCAAGGTTTTCATCTCGCGACGAATGGAACCTTCCGAAAGCACATTCATGCCGTTCAGTTCGATGTTTCGTATTCGGTATCGAGGGCCTTCGCTCACTTTGTAGGTAATGTAGACACTCTCTTTTTCCGATCCTCTGAACTCGACTGCTTTTTCAATCGTGACGTCGAAGTACCCGAGTGCATTGTAATACGACCTGATTGCCGTCATGTCATCGGTGAGTGAAGACGGATCGTACTTCCCACCAAACCATCTCAAAATTCGAGTTTTGGTAAGCAACTTGGTTTTCAGAACGCGAGAGCTGATATCTTTATTGCCGATAAACTCAACATCGGCGACAGTCACTTTCTTGCCTTCAATAATCTGAAAAACCACTTCCCGCTCGGTTTTACTGGAACCACGCAGCAGCTTCACCTGAACCGCATTGTATCCCAGACCTTGATATTCCTGTTCGATGCGGCGGGCCGCTTCTCGATTCAGTGCGACATCGTAAGGACTGCCTTTTCGCAAACCCGTTAGGACTTCCAAATAGGTGTCGGCATACTTTTCGTTTCCACGAAATTCAACATGCTGAACAATTGGGCGTTCGAGAACTCGAAAAATGACCACTGGGCCTTTATTGGAATCTTCGACGCGAGGTTCGACACTATAAAACCAGCGAGTGCTGTAAAGTTCTCGCACATCTTCACGAATCTGGCGTGGCGAGAGTGGACGCCCCGGCTGTGAATTCACTTTTGTAAGAAGTGCTTTCGGCACAATTGTCTGCAAGCCTTCAAATCGAACGTCACCGATAATTTCATCGGTTTCTTCCAATGCATAGCGTCGGCGTGGCATTGTCGGGCCGCCAAACGAAGGCCCACCCGCTCCCGGAGGAGGTGCACCTGGCTGCGCCATCGCCTCACTCGAAAGAAAAAGACAAAGCCCGATCACCAGGCAAAACAGACGACAGAAAAATCGCAACTTTCTCGAAGAAATTCGAAAAAGGCGACAACTATCGATTGAGGGTAATAATCCAGATGTCATGCAAACGACTTCCTGATCGTTTCCGGCGTGACGATTGCCGATTCAGTGATTCAAATGGAAGGGAACGACTTCCCCGGAGAGCGTCCGTGCTCGCCGGGCGAAGGCGTAAACTCACCTTCACCGATCGGATAAGGTATGAACGGGAATTAGTAATGGATAAGTAGAATCCCCACAAGAGGAACCTGAGTAGAATAAGTCCTGATAATTTGGGGGATTAAGGAAATGCTTTCTCCCACTGACTTCTCCACTTTTTCCCGCTACAATTGAGTTCCCGATTGTCAAATCTACAATTTCACCGGACGAACAATGCCCCTCTGGAAGTTTCTCAAACAACTTTTCTTCGGCCACTCGACAGCCACTCAGAGTCCCTCTCAAAACAATTCACGAAAGCAAAGCCCAGGCGGCAAAACCAAACTTGTCCCCCTTCAGAATCCGCCTCAAAAAACAAAGCTGCCGAACGCTGCTACATCCGACCAGAAGCCTTACCTCTATGCTCGCAAAGAACCCAGCACGGGACTTTGGATCGATTTGCGAGAGGGAGGCGATGAACAGTTTCTGAGCCGGGAAGGGCTACCAAACTTCACCACTCCCGAGGAACTTGCCAACTGGTTGAATATCAAACCGGGGCAATTGGCTTGGCTGACTCATGCATTCGAACCGGGACAGAAAGCAGACTCTGTCGAGAAGTCTCACTATCACTACCATTGGATCCAAAAACGAAGCGGCGGAGAGAGACTGATTGAATCTCCCAAACCACTTCTGAAACAAGTACAACGGCAGATTTTGCACGAGATATTAGACAAGGTTCCCGTCCATCGAAGCTGTCATGGGTTCATCCGAAATCGCTCGATCCTGACTAATGCCAAACCGCATTGCGGTCAGCGAGTCGTCATTAAATATGATCTCCAAAATTTCTATCCCTCTGTGAGACGGAATCGGATCATCGCGATTTTTCGCGGACTCGGCTACAACCGGGAAGTCTCCATCTGGCTGGGACGACTCACAACAACCGCGATTCCCAATTCGATCCCGTTCCCGCAAGAGGGACCGAAAGGTTTACGAGACTATCTCTCGGCCCATTTACCCCAAGGGGCACCCACATCGCCGGCTCTCGCAAATCTCTCTGCGTTTTCACTCGATCTGCGATTACATGGTTTGACCAAGTCCTTCGCAGCCAACTACACCCGTTATGCAGACGACATCACGATTTCTGGTCCAGATAATTTGATGAAAAGCCTGAAAACACTCATTCCGCTCGTCCAACAAGTGATCCGGGAAGAGCGTTTTGTCGTTCAGAAAAAGAAACGGAAAGTGATTCGCAACAATCAACGTCAGCAAATTTGCGGCGTGGTCGTGAATCAGCACACCAATTATCCGCGAAAAGAGTTTGACCGGCTGAAAGCAATCTTGTTCAATTGCGTCCGTTTCGGACCGGGTTCCCAAAATCGCGAGGGAGTTCCGAATTTTCGCGAACATTTGAGCGGACGAATCGGCTTCGTCAAACAATTAAATCACGGGCGAGGTCAGAAGCTCGAATCACTCTGGCAGCAGATCTCCTGGTAAACAATTTCATCGTTGGTAAAGTTCTATGGGGAGCTTCTTTCGAATTCTGGCCAAGCCGGTCACCCGCTTTCTGGTGGGCGTGATCGCGATCCCGTTGTTTCGTTTATTCATGCGTAAAGTCATTCGGCTTCAGCAACTGGATGCCGAGCTCGAAAAAGATATGGAGCAATGGTTCCGTGGGTCTTTGGTTTTGCTCGTCGCGACTGCCAATATGGAATTTGCATTGTTTGGCTGGTTGTATGAACGACCTGAAACGGTTTCAGCACCAAAAACGACGATTTCAAAAGAAGCCGAAAACTTGACAGAGACCGAGGAGCCATACCTTACAGGTGAGGAAATTGACGAAAACGGGCAGATGAAAAAAATCTCTGCATTGGGCGTCTTGCTGATGGGCTTACGACTACTGCTCGCCATGAGTGTGATCGAAATGATGCCCGACCAAGAACTCTTTTCGATCATTCATCCCGGCCCTCCCAAAATCAAATACGACAAATCAAAATCACTCTGGCAACACTTCAGAATCTATACTTGGCCGATGCTGCGCGGAATTGTTTGCCAGCATCTGAACCGCTCCTCACCCGTGCTGGCAATTTTGTGTGCGATTTTCATGGGTTGGGTCGGCTGGCTCTGTTACGGATTGGCCATCACCCAATATCTCATCATCGGGTTGGTGACCTCGAAAGACAAAGCCCTCGACGCACTCTCCGAGTTCGACCGTCAGGTCGCCTTACGACGTCGGGAATTACTGGACGAATTCGATTACATCGAAGAAGAGGTCCAGCGAAAGAATGCCCAAGCCGCGGAAGCGAATACTGCCGAAGACGAATAGTTGTTGACAGAATTTCGCGTACGACGACAATTGATGCGATCCTGTCGGAATAGGAGTTCATCAATGCGACTGCAATCACTACTTGTCAGCTTGATATGCTTGATAGTGCCCCCTCAAGGTAAATGCTGAGGATGATCCTCGACTCACGAAAATTCTGGAGAGTTGGAAGACCGCCCCCGAAGGTCTAGAAAGTTGTCATATCTCAGGTAGGCTTTTTCACTACGACCATGTTTTCGAAAAAGAGAGTCGTGCAGAGTTTAGGATTCACTGGGACCGACGGAAAAAGAGAGAATTCTCTACATTACCAGCCGAAATATCTCCACTCGCGGTTTCTCAAATTCTCAATCGATGTGGCATACCCTATCAGTTCGAAAAGTCAGCACACTCGAAATTCATCTGGTCATTAGACAACACTGTCTCACAAATAGACTGGGAGACAAGAAAAGAAACTCACCTTGGGATTGCCGGGAATGAGTATTACAGTGCCCTTGAACACCTTAATTTTGCAATTCATCCCGCTTTAAGCAAACTCACCGATAAGTACGAATGGCAAATTAAAGAAGAAAAAAAAGATTGTTACGAATTAATCGGAGTCCGACCTTACGCCCGAGGAGAGTTGAGCGTATTTAGCCAAAACAAAGCAAGCAATTCAGAGAACACTCAACAAGTCCATCTCATCGTCAGCAAAAACGATCATTCCATTAGGGCGGTCAAGCTTCCAAATCCTGCAAAAACAGTAGAAAAGGTGTTTGTGATAACAAAAAGAGAGTTCAGCCCACGCACCACAACTATTTGCTTTTTTGATTGGGATAAGACACCACGGAAAACGGCAACTCAGCCTGAAACTTACTCGTCACAAAATCCGCTTTATGCAGTGATTGAAATGCTCCTTCCCTAATCATTTACGTAACCGACAACTTACTCGCCGCGAGTGGTCAGGATTGCTAGAATAAGTCTCTCAAATTCAAGAACTGCAATTTCCGATCAGAGACACCCATGAGCCTTTCTATCACCAAAATTGACTGTTCCCAGGACGCTGCCGAAGATCTCTTCAGTCAGTTACGTGAAAAATTGAGCCCGCGTGGAGACGTCGTCTCCGAAGCCGGTAAACAGCGCACGATGGAACTGTTTGGCGAGCCACTCTCTCCCCAGCAAGTCGTCGAAAAAATCTGCCGGGATGTGCAGGAAGGTGGATTGAAATCACTCCTCGATTACTCGGCCAAACTCGACGGCAAACAGCTCACACTCGAAACGATGCGAGTGTCGGAAGCAGAACTCGATGCGGCACACGAGGCGGCTGATGACAACTATTTGGAAACCATTCGTCGAATTCGAGAAAGCATCATTCTGTTTCAGAGTGAAATCCTGCCTGAGAATGTGCAAATCATTCGCGAAGTCGGTAGTGGAGCAGGGGAGATCGATCTCAGGCAACGATATTTGCCCCTCAAACGCATCGGGATTTGTGTTCCCGGTGGTGCTGCCGCGTATCCCTCGACGTTATTGATGACAGCCGTACCAGCCCAAACAGCCGGCGTCGCGGAAATTGTTGTCGTTGTACCTCCCACGGAGTTTGGTGGCTATAACACTGATCTATTGGCGGCGTGCAAAGAAATCGGTGTGACTGAAGTCTATCGTGTGGGGGGCGCCCAAGCGGTGGCCGCCCTCGCTTATGGTGTTGAAGGAATCGAACGGGTCGACAAAATTGTTGGTCCCGGGAACCTGTTTGTGGCACTTGCGAAGAAACATGTCTTCGGTGAAGTCGATATCGATAGCATTGCCGGACCGAGCGAAGTGATTGTGCTTGCCGACAAAACCGCCAATCCTGAATACATCGCCGCCGACCTGATCTCACAAGCCGAGCATAGTCCCGGTTCGGGCGTGTTGATTACCTGGCATGCTCCTCTGATTGATGCGGTTCACGCGGCGCTGGAATCGCAGTTAGAAACGCTCGAACGGGGAGATCTTGCCCGTCGTGCCCTTGAAGACTACGGCGCGTTGATTCTCGCCCGCGATGCAGACGAAGCCGCGCGATTAACGGATTTACTCGCCCCCGAGCATTTGCACATCTCGATGGATGACCCTGAATCAATGCTCGAACAAGTCCAGAACGCCGGTGCGATCTTCATGGGAAATTTCACACCCGTCGCATTGGGTGACTATCTTGCCGGTCCTTCGCACGTCTTACCAACAGGAGGGACCGCACGATTCGCGAACGGACTCAGCTCGATTGATTTTCTCAAACGATCGTCGATCATTGGCTATAACCGTGAGGCGCTTGCAGAAGCCGACCGAGATCTCAAGTTGATGACCGACAAAGAAGGACTGACCGCTCATTACGCCAGCGCGGCAATTCGCTTGCAACCGGAGCCTTGATTACGATTGAATGCCGACGATGGCTTCATCGACAGAATCGTAGAGTGTCCAGAGTTGATCAAGATGTGTGATTTCAATCACTTCCTTACAATATGGCATGAGGCCACTCAGGACAAACTTGCCTCCGTCTCGTGCCTGCAATCGAGTCCAGGCCCGGAAGATCAACTCGATAAAAGAAGAGCCAAAGAATTTTGTGTGAGAGAGATCCAGCACGACCAGCGGCGGATCAGCCTCATCAACGGCTTTCAGAATGAGGTTTCGAAGGTCGGTCAGTACCGCTTCATCGAGGTTCTCATACTCCTCGCCCAGCTCAATGACAGTCACTTCATCTTGTTGATATACACGTGGTGAGGTGATTTCGGTCATAATTACGTCTCAATTTCTGCACAATGAACAGTGGCCCTGTCGATCGACTTCTCTATCTTACGATGAGTCGATTGAATATCGCAAGATAGCACCCGGTTCGAGACCGTTTTTTTTCGTTTCCCACCAATTGGTTCTACTGGAGAATCACGGGGACTTCCAGCGGCTGATTCTGACGAAAAATCGTTAAAATCACCCGATCACCGGGACGATATCGGGAGAGTGCCTGGTTCACTTTTGAGGGATGATCGATGAGTTCGTCCTCAATGGCGAGAATAATATCACCGCTGATCACCTGCTCGTATCGAGTTAATACCATTCCCTGAATACCGGCTTTTTCGGCAGGACCGCCGGGAAAGACCGCTATCACCTGAACCCCCAATTGACGGTTTTCCCCCGTCTCGATATTCCTGACTGTTGCTAAAAAATCTGTCGTTTTGACCCCCAAAGTTGGAAGTGTTTGCAGAGGATTCTTTGACATCTTATCGATGGCATCTCGCACCGTATCAACGGGAATGGCAAAACCAAAACCGGCCGGCGCACGAATGATGGCCGTATTGACGCCAATCAAACGGCCTTCACTATCCAAGAGAGGCCCCCCCGAATTCCCGGGATTGATTGACGCATCGGTCTGAATGGCTCTTTGAATCTCTGAGCCACTCTCCAGAGGTAACAACTGATCGAGACCACTGATCACACCTTTCGTAAGTGTCAAATCAAGCCCCAAAGGATACCCCAATGCAATGACAGTCTGCCCCACTTTCAAATCGGCCGATGTCCCAACGGGTATGGGATGCAAACTCTCCGCCGGAGCTTCAATTTTCAGCACGGCGAGATCCTGTTCGGGAGAGGCACCGACCACCTTCGCCTCGTAGACCGATTCATCGGCCAATTGCACGGTCGCACCATCGGCGTTTTGAATCACATGAAAGTTGGTCACAATATGACCGCTTTTGTCCCAAATGAAACCCGTTCCGACTCCCGCCTGGTTTTCTTCGACGGAAAACCGAAAACCGAGACGCGCCTCCAGAGTATATTTCCGGGTTTGAATGAAGACCGTTGAATTCTTGAGTTCTTCAAAAAGCTGGATCGTCGCCTGTTCGTCTGCTCCCAACTCACCGCGAGGTGTGATCTTGCGGGATTGAAGCGGGCTATTCAGAGTCCCCGAACGATCCATGTTCTGAAAAACTAACACTCCCACCAACACCATCAGAATCATGACCAACAGAAACTGTTGGGAACCACCGGTCCTCTGGGGATTGAATTGGGGATCAAGTTGAGAATCGGGAGAAACGCTCATAAATCCAGTTCTTGCGAGTCATTGAAAGACCCCTTGAGTTTACCGACGATTCCGTCCGACAACAAATCCAGTCTGTGAAAGCCCTCAAAAGAGTCTTCTCAAATCCAATTCTCACGCAAAGACCGGGTATTCTGAGCCAATTGGGTCTGTTATGATACAAAAGCCCTAATTGGAACCTTGTGATGAATGACTCTGCTTCAAAATCGGAATCCGTGACGCGACGAGACTTTTTGCGTGTTGGCGGTATGGGAGTGGTCGGCTTGAAACTGGCTGAAAAAGCCCGCGCCATGCACCCCTCTCATAAACCACGCAATTGTATTCTGATCCAACTTGCTGGCGGCCCAAGCCAATTGGAAACATTCGATCCGAAACCCGAAGCACCGCGCGAAATCCGCGGACCATTGCGTTCCATTCAAACATCCATTCCGTCAGTTTCGATCAGTGAGTCGCTCCCGAAAATTGCCGAGCGAATGGATCAGATGACACTGATTCGCAGCTTGTCTCACCGGGAAGCCCCCATCCACGAAACCGGCTTACAACTCTTGCATACCGGTCGACTCGCACGCGGAAACATTCAATACCCCTCGTTCGGCTCGGTCATTAAACGCATCTTCGGAGAAGAAGGGGAAAGCTTCGCCGTTCTTCCCGGCCACCTCAGCGGAACCGGCGTGAACACGTGGCGCGGACAAGGTGCCGGATTCCTCGGAACAGAATTCGAGCCGGTCATCCCCATTGATCTTCCCGAAGAACGCGAACAGATTCGTGCATCGTATGGCAATCATCGTTCCGGAAAATTACTGCTGCAAGCTCGACAACTTGTCGAACGGGGAACACGAGTTGTCGTAGTCAATCTGTACGACCAGCTACATGGCGAAATTTCCTGGGATGCTCACGGTCAACCCCCACACAGTCCCACCACGATGAGAGACATTGTGGAAAAGGTTTGTCCACAATTTGACCAGGCATTCGCGGCATTGATTGACGACCTTCGACAACGAGGACTGTTCGATCAAACTGTTGTCTTGGCCTGTGGAGAAATGGGACGAACTCCCGTCATCAATCCCTTCGGTGGACGTGATCACTGGACGCGAGCGTTTTCGTGTATCGTCGCAGGTGACGGCATCCCACGTGGACAGGTCGTCGGTGCCACAGACGCAACCGCCTCAGAGGTGATCGAGCGTCCGGTACAGCTTCCCGAACTCACCGCATCACTTTATCATCTGCTAGGTGTGCCACGAAACACCCTATTAACTCTCGATGATGAAAATGAAGTCCCACTGATCGAAGCCGAACCGATGCCCGAACTCGTCGGTGAACAAGTTCAATCGGTTTAAGTGCTTTCGGCAACGCGAACCGACTCCGGCCACCAAGCGGGCAGGGGAGCAGTGACCGTGACTTCGTCGTAGCGAATGGGGTGTTTGAACGTCAATTCTCGAGCGTGCAAAAGTATCCCCGCGCGATCCTCCAGAAGTTCTCCACCATACAGCTCGTCTCCCACAACGGGGAAACCTCTGGAGGCCAGTTGCCAACGAATTTGATGCATCCGACCGGTGATCAATTCAATCTGGCAGATTGCATAACCGCCATAATCGCCCGGCAACATCTCATAGTTGAGTTTCGCCTCTTTGGCGGCAGGGTCATCGGGATTGCCGGCGTGAGTGCGTGCTTCCGTGGGATGCTTCTTCATCCAATCGGTCAGCATTCCCGTCTCTTGTTCAGGGCGAGTCTTCAAGACGGCCCAATAAATCTTTTTGATGCTTCTTTCGGCAAACTGTTCGGACAATCGAGCCGCACATTTGGAATTCCGCGAGAACACAATGGCACCTGAGACCGGCTTATCCAACCGATGAGGAATACCAAGATAGACGTTGCCCGACTTTTCGTACTTCACAGAAAGGTACTGCTTAACCCGCGTGACAACTGCATCACCACCTCGTGGTGGCGTGTCGGTCATTAAGCCGGCGGGTTTGTTGACGACAATCACCGGTCCATCTTCCAGGAGAATGGAGAGTTCATTGCCAGACTTTTGAGATTCTTCGTCGACGACGTTCAAATCATATCCAGCTTGTGATGACGCCGTTGTGGAGGTGCCGAACAGGTGGCACAAACACCGTGGCCTTCGAGTCGATGATGAGACAGCCGAAATCCGAATTCCGCGGCAATTTCTTCAACCATTTGGCGTATTTTATCGTTCGAGAACTCCGTGAGCTCGCCACATTTTTCACAAATGAAATGGTCGTGCTGAGCGTAACCGTAATCGTGTTCAAAGACATCCTTGTCATTCTGCCGGGCGACTTTGCGAATCATTCCGGCTTCTTCAAGCAACCCGAGAACCCGATAAACCGTCGAACGACTCACACTTCGACCATCTTTACGATGTGAGACACGTTCGATAATGGTATCCGCATCAAAGTGTTCATGATCGGCAAAAACTTCTTCGACAAATATCATCCGCTCACGAGTCAGACGCATCCCACGAGTTGTGAGATACTCCTGAAACTTTTCGGTGGGACTGATGGCAACATCAACAGAACTGACTTCTTTCACAGCGGACTCCAATTGGTGTAGAGCGATGGGCTCGACCTTTCTTCAAGGTGTGGTCTATTCAGATTCAATTTCTTTAAGCAAATTCCCAAGTGCCGACTCCAACTTCTCAGGAGTCTCGTAAACTCCCGCTTTGATGTCTGCTTTGATCCGATCAAGCCGCGCTTGATGCAAATCAGAGGATTGATCCAATTCTTCCATCATTTTGGCGGCTTGCGAAATTTCAACGCCGTCTTTCGGTGCCACGGAATCTGACTGAGTCGTTTCCTGAATCGAGCCGGCTTGTTGAGTCGGTTGAATCGGAGTCGACGAGCGGATTGGGCTGGGTCCGTTCACGTCCATGGTTGCTCCCTCAAAGTCTTAACTGAACACGATTTATTATACAAAGCGTGTCTAACACTAGCAAAAAATGCCAGTTGGGATCAACCTCCGTCTGAGAGAATCACTCCTCCTGCCGAGTTGGAACAACCGACTTAAACACTTTGGACTGTTGAAATTACGAATTCTCAGCTAATTTCAACAATCAACGGTAGGCATAGGGATGGGACTCCTGCATTTTCACATTCGCCAAACCCGTTGACATCGCCTCTTTCACAGCCTTGACTGAATCCTGAATCTCCTGCTCGGAGATATCCAAATGTGTACAAGCCCGAATACGTTGATTCCCCAACGCCAACACTTTGACTCCCCGGCTGAGTAGCGCCATCACCAGTTGCTCCGCGGTTCCGGCTGACTCTTCGACATCGAAGAAGACCAAGTTTGATTCGACTGCATCAAGGTCGATATTCAAACCGTCAATGCCGCTGATTTGTTCTGCCAACATGCGGGCATGTCGATGATCTTCAGCCAGTTTGTCAATGTGATGATCGAGAGCATAAATTGCGGCGGCTGCCCCAATGCCCGCCTGTCTCAACGATCCCCCCAAAATTTTTCGCCCTCGTCGCGCGGTGTCGATGTCTGCCTGAGAGCCAACCAATATCGAACCAAACGGACAACCAAGCCCTTTGGAAAAACAAATGGAGATGGTGTCAATGTGAGGGACCAACTCTGCCGGTTCATAGCCTCCCCCGACGCAGGCGTTAAAAAATCTCGCGCCGTCGAGATGAGTTTTATAGCCTTGCTGTTGTGACCATTGTGAAACACTTAAAAATTGATCCAATGGCCAGACCCGTCCACCACCTTTGTTCGTCGTATTTTCAAAACAAACCAAACGGGACATCGGAAAATGCTGATCGACCGGATGTAGGACTGATTCCACATCAGCCACCTCGAACATCCCACCCACTCCACTAAATATCCGACAGGTCACACCATGCAGAACCGCCGGAGCACCACCTTCGTAGTTGGCGATATGGCCATCTTGATGAATCAATAACTCGTCACCCGCTCGGCAGTGCGCCCATACTCCCAACTGATTCGATTGCGTTCCCGAACAAGCAAACAAGGCCGCCTCTTTACCGAGCAGTTCGGCCATTCGCCGTTCGAGTTCGTTGACAGTCGGGTCTTCACCCCACATGTCATCGCCAACTTCCGCCGAGGCAATGGCCTCTCGCATGCCGTCCGTCGGTTTGGTGACCGTGTCGCTACGCAGATCAATCGATTGAATCATCAGGATTCTTTCTATTCTCTTCTGCCGAAAACTGAATGAAGCGAGCGAACGGAAAGAAGTCTACCTTCGAACGATTGTTTGTTCCCGGTCGGGACCGACAGAAACGATATCAACCGGCACCTCCAAAATTTCTCCCAACGCCTCGACATATTTACGAGCGTTTTCCGGTAAGTCGTCGTAATTGGTGATTCCCGTGGTGTCGGACATCCAACCAGAAATTGTCCGGTAAACGGGTTTGGCAACCGCCAGATCATCCAGATGGCTGGGAAAATCAGTGGTCCGAACTCCGTTGATCTCATAGGCCTCGCAAATCTGCAATTCCTCCAGACCATCGAGAACATCCAGCAGCGCCACGGCGACGGCATCAACACCACTGATGCGAGCTGAATATCCCGCCGCGACCGCGTCAAACCACCCACAACGACGAGGACGCCCGGTCACGGTGCCGTATTCGTTGCCTGTATCACGAATGTATTGACCAACCTCGTTATCGAGTTCAGTGGGAAAAGGGCCTCCACCGACGCGAGTCGTGTAAGCTTTGACAACGCCAATCATTCGGCCGATATGTTTTTCCGGGACGCCGCTCCCATTATGGATTCCGCAACCAGAACTATTGGAAGAAGTCACAAATGGAAACGTGCCATGATCAATGTCCAACAGGCTTCCTTGAGCACCCTCAAACAACAGCTTCTTCCCTTCCTTGATTGACCGATGCAGAAATGCCGTTGTGTCGGCAACATGGGGCTTCAGCCTCTCGGCGTAACCCAAATACTCTTCTTCGATCTGTTTCGCATCAAAAGGCTCGAACTCGGGATCGAGGGCGGCAATGGCCCGATTTTTGAATTCCACAATCGCTGCCAGCTTGTCACTGAAGGTGTCGCGATATAAATCGCCAACACGAATCGCATGAGATCGCCCATACTTTTCCTGGTAACAGGTGCCGATGCCTCGCATCGTCGTCCCGATGGCGGCATCCTTGAGGCTTGCTTCAAGCACACGTTCTTCAGCCAGATGATAAGGCATGATGACGTGAGCCCGATCACTGATCATCAACTGGTTATTCAGTTCGCCCTTCTGGGAGATGATTTGATCGAGTTCTTTGAGCAGCGCCTGCGGGTTAATCACAACTCCTCCCGCAATAACCGACGTAATTCCTTCATGAAGAATCCCGGCAGGCAGCAGAGAAAGTTTGTAAGTCTTGCCGTCAAATTTGACGGTATGGCCGGCGTTGTTCCCACCAAGATAGCGGACGACGATATCGTGTTGATCCGTCAACAGGTCGACCACTTTCCCTTTGGCCTCGTCACCCCATTGCAAACCGATGACGGCTGTAGCGCTCACGTTGTAAATCCTGATGTGTAAAGTAATTGTGTTCGCGGCTTCGCAGCGCGCATTGAGACGCAGCAGAACACCTGAAACCGGCGCTCCGCGCAGACGTCAAATGTAACATTTTTCCGACCAGAAAGGGAGTCTCCACCACCCGTTCCGCACATTTTGCAGCGAGAAATTTTGGCCTGTTTTCAGGCAACAATCGCCGTAACTCAATAAAGTTCAAATGAACTTCCGTTTTCGGGTGACCACAGCCAGGTCACGCTCGTTTCTACTCCCGACTCTCCTCTCCATGTCAGGAATTATCAAATGACACGTTACAAAACGACAGTAATTCGTTGCGCAATGATTGCTATGGTCGCCGGACTTTACTTGCAATCAACCATGACTCAAAAGGCTGATGCCATTGCCGATGCGGGTACAAGCTCTGGAGCCGCCTGCAACGGTGCCTGCATCGGAGTGTTTGACGATTGCTGGCAAACTCTCAGTGGAGACCCGTATTACTTTCCTAATTCTTGCTGGACAGCCAAGGATGCTTGTTACGACCACTGCGATGTCTTTGGCTCACCATTCACTTTGTGGCGGATCTTCTAAATCAAAACACAAAAGCATCGCTTAAACTCTGTGCGAAGGAACTGAATCACTCAAGCAACTCGACTTCGGTAAAGTAAGCGCCCCCCGCTTGACCATCTTCGTTATACAACCACGTGAGAAGTTTTGTTTTCCCTGCGGCAAGATTCATTTCGAATTCGACTCCTTGACTTCCCGGCTCGACCTTCGATTCTTTTTCCTGACCGGCGATTTGAACTTTGGCACGTAGGGCATTCACGGTTTGATTCGCTTCGATGGGCCATTGCCGGAGAGTCAATCGGTAGCGCCCGGCCTGTTTCACATCAACCATCCAAGGGCCAGTCACGCGGGGCAGCCGTTTGATTGAGGAAAAATTCCACGGTGGATTGCCGTTAGGCATATACCAATCCTGCGAACAAAGGACTGTTCGTTTTTCTGCCGGATTACCAAGGTCAATCGAGACCGGAGTCATGCGAGGAGAGACAGATTCCCAAAAGGGTGTGTAACATGCGCGAAGTGCTTTGACCAAATCGGGGCGTTTTGCAGAGATGTCATGGCGTTGAGCAAGATCTGCGTGGATGTCGTAGAGTTCCTTTCCGTCAATCAGTCTCCAGTTCTCTTTGAGCACGCATGAGTATTCCCATTTTTGAGGAGAGGAACTGAAGTATGGCCCTCCCTGAAATTGAACGACCAGATGATCGCGGTGGGGCAGGGCATTGGCATCGCGCAGGCTCTTAGCAAACGATATACCATCAAGAGCGTTCGAATTTGGCAACGGAATCTCACACAGCTCTGCCAAAGTTGGCAAGACATCAATGTGAGCAGCAAGCGAGTCAAGATCGCGACCGCCGACAAACCCACCAGCAGGCCAATGGATGAAAAAGGGAACGCGATGACCGCCTTCGTAGACGGAGGACTTCTTTCCCCTCATGCCGGCGTTATAACCTTTGATCGCTTCACTCGTCAGTCCTTCAAACTTCGCTCCATTGGCCGTCCCGTTATCAGTCATAAAAATGAGAATCGTATTCTCGGCCAGTTTGAGCGTCTCTAACCGCTCGCGCAGTAACCCCAAGTTGTGGTCGATATTGGCGACCATGCCGTAAAACTCTGGGCCAGCGCCCCAGTCTGCATGCCCCCGATAAGAGTCACTCCATTTTTTATCAACGCGGTAGGGGCCGTGTGGTGCATTCAATGCCAGATAGAGAAAAAATGGCTCTGCTTGATTTTGTTCGATAAACTTCAACGACTCGGAAAACCAGACATCGGTGCAATAGCCGTCAAATTTGACGAACTCACCATTTCGTTCATAGGTATCATCAAAATAATCGTTGCCCCAGTAATCGGAAGCCTGCCCGACACCGCCACATCGATGCCAAATTGTATGTTGAAAACCGCGATCCTGTGGGCGATGCGGAGCATTGTCCCCCAGGTGCCACTTGCCACTCATGCCGGTCTTGTAGCCGTTCTCCTCGAACAGATTGGCAATGGTCCGTTCGTCGGTATGTAACATGGTGCGTCCCGAACTTGTGCGATACGCGCCGGTTCGAGCGGGATAACGCCCCGTCATTAACGCCGCTCGGGTGGGTGTACAGAACGAACTGACATGAAAATCGGTGAGCCGGATGGACTCTTGAAAGAGCTGATCCAGATGAGGCGTTTTGAGGATCGGGTTCCCGTGACAAGCCAGGTCACCATACCCTTGATCGTCGGTCATGATCAGAATGACGTTGGGCCGTTCCGCAGCCGATGAAGAGAATCCAAACCAGTTTGCCAGAAGAATCAGTGTGAACAAACGAAACATCTGATTCATGGCAAGATCACTTTATGTTCGGACTCAAATTTTACGAGCAAGTCTTATTCTCAAGACCTAGTTTGCGCAGCTTATGAAACATCGCGACAAATCCCTCTTTGCAAGCATGTGCGAAGCCGTAGGCCACGGCAAGAGCGATTAAGATATCGATCAGCAGTAATTCGTAATGCCAAGCGTCGACACCAGCAAATCCACCACGCTCCCTGAACACCAAGGGAAAGCCGATTTGTTCGAACATATCTGTGTGATAGGCTTTCCATGTTCTCGCCAAAGTCAACAAATTCAAACCCACCATGGCAAGCAATGCGGCCAGAAATCGATAGGCCCAGTATAGACGAGCCGTCTCAGACGAATGGTTTTTGGTCAGATCAGTGGTGTCAGGCATATCGGGACTCCCCCGCAAATTCGAAAAATGACTCGCCAATCTGCAGCAGAAACGGTAGCTGGATTCGCAAGAATTCAGATAAAATACCGGGGGGCAAGGTCGAACATCCTGAACTCTTGCGAGTCCAGCTACGGACAATGTCGAACACTCTGAACTCTGGTTCGTTGCGGTACGGAGCAATGACTTTCGGAAGCATCCCGTGTGCTTGCGCCCACGGGCTATCGAACTCACTCCACAAACTCGACCGTCACGTAATACGCGCCGCGGAGCTTGTTATCGCTGCACTCCATCAAGCTCTGCAAAGTCACATTGCCGACGTTCAGTTTTCGCACAAACTGATAGGCGTTCGCGTCTTCAGTAAGTTCGGCTTTCCAAGCATCATCACCCAACTTAACGCTGATACTCTTTGCATCCAGCGGATGATCGACGCCGGGTGCTCTGCGTCGTAAAGTGAAACGATAAAGCCCCGCGCGCTCGGCATACAAATTCCAGACTCCCGAACCGGGAAGATCTCTTTGGATGTGCGTCTGGTTCCACGGAATCTGCCTTTGATCGACGAGCCAATCGTGAGCCGTGTAGTCGACCGGATTTTGCACTTCTGAACCCACAAACAACGGCACAACTTCGTCAAACCGTTCGTCAATTGATTCCCACCATTTGTTGTATTGGTTGGTCAATCGTTTCACGACATTCGGATGACCGGAAGCGACGTTCGATTTCTGGCCTGGGTCGGCAACAATATCGTAGAGTTCTTTGCCGTTGATGAGTCGCCACTGTTCGGTCATGACGGCCGATTGCTTCCACTTGATCGGGTTTTCAACCCTTTGAGAGTGGACCGTAATCACTCGTTCTTTCCAGCCCTCCGCTTTGCCTTCCAACAGTGGACGAATCGACTTGCCATCGATGATGCGATCTGAGGGGACTTTGAGTCCACAAAAATCAGCCAATGTTGGCAGCATATCAATATGCGCGGTGAGCTGGTCGACATCGCGACCGCCGTACAATTGGCCTTTCCAATACCAGAAGCAGGGAACACGGTGTCCTCCTTCGTATTCGGAGCCTTTGGCGGCTCGCATGCCGGCATTGAAACCACCGTCTCGACTACCGGCAGCCGTGCCGTTATCGGTGGTGAAGATGAGCAGCGTATTGTCATCGAGTCCCCATTCGGTCAGTTTCTGACGCATCCGACCGACGTTTTCATCAATGTTAGTAATCATGCCGTAAAACTCGGCGCGGGGCGATTTGATGCCCATCTCTTTGTAGGGTTTACTATATTTTTCCGCGACCAAAAACGGTCCGTGAGCAGCGTTCGTTGGCAGATAGACAAAGAACGGTTTGGACTTACTGTCTTCAATGAAATTCAAGGCATGATCAAAAAAGACATCGGTGCAATAACCGGTCTGTTTTTCGAGATGACCGTTGTGCCAATAAGTGTCATCAAAGTAATCGTTACCCCAGTAATCGGGAGTCTGCCCGACTCCACCGCCACCGTGTATGACGACTTCCTTGAAGCCGCGATCTTGTGGGCGATAAGGATAAGCTTCCCCGAGATGCCATTTACCAAAACAGCCCGTTTGATAGCCGGCATCCAGGAAGACATCTCCCAGCGTCTGTTCATCTTTGTGCATGATCGACCGCCCCATGATGGTGTGCCAAACTCCCGTGCGAGTGGAATAGCGACCGGTGAGAAGAGCAGAGCGGGTTGGTGAGCAGGTGGGATCGACGTGATAATCGGTCAGACGAACTGACTCAGAATGGAGTTTATCGAGATGAGGAGTTTTGATTTGCTCATTGCCATGACAGGCGAGATCGCCATATCCTTGGTCGTCAGTCATGATCAGAATGACGTTAGGTCGTGCCGCTGCTGTGATCGAAGGCATCAACACGCAACAAAATATCGGCAAAGAAATCGAGCGCAGACGGTCAAACATGAAATCTCTTTCCAGTTATTAAAAGCCTCTTGTGAACTGAACACCGCAAACCGAAAACTATTTCTTCTTTTCTTCTTCTTTCTTCTCAGCGGCGGGCTTTTGTTCCTTCGGTTTCTCTTCTTCCTTCTCGATGCTAACGAAAGCTTCCAATGGCTTGTCGGCAATGAGCGGATAATCGACTTTATCGACTCCCCGATTGACGTAAGCGTTGGCCAGTGATTTCTCCAGAGCAGACTGACCAGCATCGGTCACTTTCGTCTGCCACAGAAAAACCTTCTTCAAGCTCTTCATTGATTTGAGAGTTTCAAGCCCCGCATCGGTGATCTCTGTGCCATACAGATTGAGGTATTCAAGGGAATCGAGGCCCGCCAACTGTTTGAGACCAGTGTCGGTCACTTTCGTTTTTTCGAGATGTAATTTCTTGAGACTTTTGAGACCTGCGATGTGAGGAAGACCGGCATCGGTGATCTCTGTCCCGCGGAGATTCAACTCGACGATGTCTGCCGAGCCTTTCAGCAGAGCCAAAGTCTCGTCGGTAATTTTCTTGTCGGAAAGGTGAAACGCAACGGTGAGTTGCGGCGCATCTTGAGCGACTGGCATCGCTTGCCCACCCGCACTTTCAATCGCCTTGACCAGTTTCGGATCGGCGGCATGAATTGAGGGCAGGGCGGTGGACAAAACAAAGGACAAACAAGTCGAGAGCATAATGGTGAATCGCATGGCGAAATCTCTTCTCCTGGCCGGTCAAATAGGTTGAATTTTGGACGAGGATCGGGCAAGCCGATCTCTGCATTGAGTATAACGGTAGCGGGCAGTGAATGAAAAGAAATCCGGCGCGACTGATTTAGCACTTATTGCGCACAAAAAAACAGCAACCGAAGAAATCTCCGGCTGCTGTTTGGAAAGTTGCGTTTGTCGGCGAATCAGAATCGTAGGCCGATGTTCAAACCACCGCTTCGCAGGCGGAGTCCGCTTTGGTTGTATCTATTGAATGAGCGGTTGCGGTACCCATTACCGAACGACTGATAGCCGAAATTGTTGTAACTTCGTGGTTGGACGAAATAAGTTGTGCTACGTCGTGAATACGACCCATATCCACCGCCGCCACCATAACATCCACCGGGAGCAAACGAAGAATTGAATCCCCCACGATTTCCATGTGAGTGTCCGGGACCACCACCATGTCTGGGATGAGCGGACGCTGTGGAACTAACGCCAAAAAATGCGACTGCAACAAGCATGGCGGGAAGGGCAATGCGTTTCATGATTCTCTCCTAGGAGTTGTGTCTCAAAGTCGTGCCGCAAAGAAACAAACATTGTTTCAGCATTGCGACCAGGTCTTAAGGTAAATCCGGTTCCCGAGGGATCGCGGACACTCTGCGCGCAAAGATTTGCAGATTTTTTGACAAATCCGACTCGCACGCCTCCACAAAACGACATATCTCACTACCCTGAAGACACTTACGAGATTCACGCGACAAAAGATTTTTCTGTCTGTCCATTTCTTACACTCCCAGTGGGGGCAAATCTCTCTCGCAGAGAAACAGCACCTGAGCTACAACTCTCCCACATCGATGCGGCCCCGCGGCACGACGTAAGTTTCGACCCGATCATGGATTCCTTCAAAATGCCAGCCACAACCCCAGTCCTGCCGCGCGAATCATTCGTGCATCTCATCGGACGTGCCGTGACTTCGCTGGTGCAATTGGTGGGAGATATCGGACTGTTTGCTCTGTGCATTGTGCCAAAGCTGTTTCGAGGAGTTCCTTCTTCACGAGTTTTTGTCCCGCTCTGTTTTCAAATTGGCGTCCGATCCGTCTCGGTGATCATGATCACAGGCGGATTCATCGGTATGGTTTTGGCCGTCCAATCGTTTAACCAGTTTCGTTTATTGCATATGGAAAACCGTATGGGAGCGATGATCACGCTCTCACTGGTCACGGAACTTGGCCCCGTTTTGGCAGCAACAATGCTCTCTGGACGAATCGGCAGTGCCATCGCTGCCGAACTTGGGACTATGAAAGTGACCGAACAAATTGAAGCACTTCGCGCATTAGGTGCAAACCCGGTTCAACACCTCGTTGTTCCCCGCTTTCTTGCTTGCTTGTTGATGATTCCTCTGCTCACTGCTGTTGCCGATGCCACGGGTATTCTCACAGGGTGGCTTTTCAGCACGGAAATCCTGGGGATCAACGGCTTCCATTACTGGCATCACGTCAACAAATTCATCACCGCCTGGGATTTTCTCTCAGGACTGACTAAATCCATCTTTTTCGGCGCCATCATTGCGATCATCGCCTGTCACCGAGGATTCCATAGCGAAGGGGGAGCCGAGGGTGTCGGACGTGCGGCAACAGAAGCTTTTGTTTATTCCTTCGTAACAATTCTCGTGGTGGATTTCTTCTTGGGTGTATTTTCCAACAACTTGTATTACCTGATCTGGCCGAACCCTCTTGTGACCGGGTGACGATCTTTTTTCATGAACTCCAATACTACCCCCATCCTGGAACTCCGAAACGTCTCGCGACAGTTTGGATCGCAGCATGTTCTGAGAGACATTACGCTGGCGATTCATCCAGGTGAGACATTAGTGATCATTGGTGAAAGCGGATGCGGGAAAAGTGTCACCATGAAGTTGTTGATGGCATTGCTCAAGCCAACTTCGGGAGATGTTCTGTGGAGCGGGAACCTTGTCAATACGCTGAAAGAACGCGAAATCTCGCAACGACGACTCAAATACGGTTACCTGTTTCAGGGGGCCGCCTTGTTTGACAGTCTCAATGTTTTTGAAAATATCGCCTTCGGTTTGAGGCAAAACACAGACCTGAAAGATCAACAAGTCCACGACATTGTTGTTCAACGACTTCAGGATGTTGGCTTACCTGAAAATGTCTGTCAACAGAAACCTTCCGAACTGTCGGGGGGCATGAAAAAACGTGTCGGTCTTGCACGAGCCATGGCGTTGGATCCACAGGTCATGTTCTTTGACGAACCGACAACGGGCCTCGACCCCATCATGAGCGATGTGATCAACGAACTCATCCTGCGAACGGCCCGCCAGCGCAATGTCACCAATGTTGTCGTGACTCACGATATGCGAACTGTTGAACGTGTGGCCGACCGAGTGATCATGTTTTACCCTTTGGCAAGAATTGGATCCGAAGATTCACAAATCGTTTTTCGGGGTACCAAAAAAGAACTGTTTGACTGCGAGAACCCGTCAGTCAGCCAGTTTGTTCGAGGAGAAGCGGGTGCCCGGATTGAAGAACTGAACGCCGCTTAATTTCTATTTTCGATTGCAAATAACCAAACTGAATATCCATGAACGAACGCAAACTCCATTTCTGGGTTGGACTCTTCTGCCTCTCCGTCATGACAATGATTGGCCTGATGGTCTTTCAATTCGGCAAACTCGGTCAACACTTTCGTCCACGCTACCCAATTGCGATCCATTTTGAAGAGACCCCCGGTCTGTTCAGTCGATCGCCTGTGATGATGAACGGCCTGACGATTGGAGTCGTCTCTGACGTGGAACTCGACGACCAACGCGGTGGTGTCCTCGTAACTGCTGAGATCGAAGAGAAGTTCAAACTCCGTCAAGACACTGAAGTTCATCTTAGAAAATCGCTACTCGGAGATGCCTCACTCGAATTCACGCCGGGTTTGAGTGCTGAATGGCTTGAGCCTGGGGCGATGTTGTCTGGAAACCCACCTTCCGATCCGTTTGAAGTGGTCAACCAAATGCAGACAGAAGTGACAAAAACACTTCGTGCCTTTAACGAAACATCCACCGAGTGGAAGCAAGTTGCCAGCAACATGAATCGCCTGATCGAAACCAAAGAAGGAAATCTCGATCAGGTTCTGGAACAAACAGTTCTTTCGCTCAGTGAATTCACACAGACAATGAAGAAAGCAAGTGACACCTTGCTCGTCGCGCAGAGCCTGTTGGGGGATCCTGAAAATCAGGCCAATCTCAAAAAGACTCTCGCCGCATTGCCCAGACTGACCGAAGAAACAGGACGTACAATTGCCACGGTCAAAGCGACCGTCGAAACCATCAATCAGGCAGCGGGCAAGATTGATCAAAACCTGGCGAATCTGAACGAAGTGACGAAACCTCTGGCTCAACACAGCAAGAGTATCATCATTCGTCTCGACAGTTCACTCGCCAATCTACAATCCGTCACGAAAGAGCTGGACACCTTCGTCAAATTGACGAACACCGAAGAAGGGTCACTACGAAAACTGGCCGTTGACCCCGAATTGTATGACAATTTGAATCGTTCAGCGATTCAGTTAGCAATCCTGCTGAAGAATGCCGACCCACTGGTCAAAGACTTACAAATCTTTAGCGATAAAATCGCCCGCCACCCCGAACTGATCGGAGTCGGCGGAGCATTGAAAGGCAGTTCGGGCCTCAAAGACGAACAAGAAGTCGACCAAATCACTCGCAAGCCGGGACTGTTTGGAAACTGACTTTTAGCGTCGCCTAATCGTTCCGCTATTCAATTCATTACGACGCTCAATTTGAAGTAACGAACGTCTAATCCGTTGATCGGCGGTTAAACCGTCATTGGGAGTTTTCGGCTTCTTTTTCTTCTCTTTAAGTTTGGCCAATGCCTCTTCTTTTTCTTTCTCTTCTTCCTGCTTGGCTTTCTCCGCTTCCTGTTTTTTTGCCAACTCACGCTGCTGCAACATCCACTGCTGTTGCAGGAACATCATCCGCTGTTGCTGCTGCATCTGCGCTTGCCGACTTGGTGCCGACAAAAATTGATTAAATCGCATGAGGTTGAAAAACGAGTTACCGGAAATGCTCACGCTGGGTGTACCCCCGGAAGATAACGCGGAGGGTGCAACAGAAGCCGCAGCGGCAGACGCGCCTTCGCAAACCTGGCCGTATGATGTCTCACAGAAGCTCAATAAAGAGAGAGGGACGACACATAACAGACTCAGAATTTTTTGCGTGGACATCGAGAAAACTCCGTGATGGGGTGTGAAGGAACTTGTACGGCCCAACGACTTCATAATAGCTGTGCGCCTTGTTTTTTTCCAAAAGTTTTTTTCAGGCTCCAGATTATTGAAACTTAATCTGCACCTTAGGGTTATATAAACCATACCCTCGTCTTAGTTTATGAATTTCTGGAAGGTTCTATGAAGTCTACTCAAATATTATCGACCAAACTTCTGACACCAATCTGTCTCGTAACCCTGATCTGTGCGACAAGTGCGATTGCCGCACAAGTTGCTCAGAAACCAGAAAGACCATTTCTGGACACACTCCAAGAATTGAATCTTTCAGGGGAACAGAAAAAACAGGTATTCCAATTGCTGCGAGATTACCGTGACAAATACCAAACAGATCAATTCCGCATCAAGCTCCTGCTGGTTCTCACACCCGAACAAGCCGAAGTTCTCGAAGAATTGAAATCGGCTCCCGGTAGCCGAAAAGTTCCTGACGATATGACTGCCGACCTGGATATCGTCTATGCCAAACGTCCCGGTAGTGATCCCAAATATCTCTCACTGGATATCTACCGCCCCAAGAAGAGTCCGGGCAAACTTCCCGTCATGGTCATGATTCACGGAGGCGGCTGGAGGATCGGCGACAAATCCAATCTTGCCGTAGGCCTCGATAAATCGAAGTATTTTAATCGTCAGGGTTTTGTTTATATCTCTGTGAATTACCGACTCACTCCCGAGGTTCAGCATCCCGGACACATTATTGATGTCGCAGAAGCAATTGCTTGGGTTCACGATCATGTTGGGGATTATGGTGGAGATCCAGAGACTCTGTTTGTCATGGGGCATTCGGCAGGCGCTCACCTCGCCGCGTTGGTCGCGACCGACCATCGACGACTCAAAAAACACGACAAGCAATTCTCAATCATTGATGGTGTTGTATTACTCGACGGAGCAGGGTACGACATCCCCGCCAAACTGAAGATCGGAAACTCTGTCGCCAACGCCATGTATCTGAGTGCATTCACCAAGGACGAAGAAACGCAACGGGATGCTTCGCCCATCCATCATGTCGCCAACGACAAACGGCACCCCCCATTTCTGATCATTCCCATCGAACGTCGTGCCGACTCCAACAAAATGTCCACAGACCTGAAAAATGCACTAATAAAGGCTGATACCACAGCTTCCATTCATGTGGCTGAGGGAAAAACACACGGCAGCGTCAACAACGATATTGGGAACGCAGGGGACAAGCCGACTGCCGCAATCATGAGTTTTCTCAACACCATCATGTTGAAATAGCATGTGAGTAATCAGTGAGCCAGAGAGATTTCGACATTACTGCCGAAGGGAAGATTGGGCCATGACTTATCGGTTGGCGTGATTTTGAGTTCCGAATAGGATTGTCCATCCTCTCGAATCTCGGCAATCTGAGGTGGAATTTCAGAGACAAGACCATGTCGCTTGATCTCGCCAGGAAAGATGACAGCAACTTCTTTCCCAACATGAAACTTTGGTAAATCGCGAGATCGTACCATGATCGTAACATATTCCTGAGCCCGGTCGAGAATCTCGACCAGCGGCTCTCCCTTCCGAACGTGTTTTCCAGCGGACGCACGAAAGACACCAACGATTCCATAAGTGGGCGAAAGAATCTCACTCTGAACACGTAACTTTTCGAGTTGATTGCCTTCAGTTTTCGCTAATTTCAATCGGTGTTGTAGCAACGGAATACCATGAGCGTTACGGACCTGTTCCGTGAGATCGGCACGAATCGACTTGAGTTCAGCGAGACGCTTTTCCAGCAACTCCATTTGTGCGGAGTAAACCTCGGACGCATTATTGGCTGCTTCCTGTTGTAACATCGCCCGAATCCTGACTTCATCAGGAACTGACAAATCATGCACAAAGGGTTTCAAGCCTCCGGCTGCCGCAGTTTGAATCGGGGACTGATTACTCAAGAGTTCGGACCAAGCCACATTACTGAAATCGGCCAGATACTTTTCTTTGAGCAAATCCGCCGACTTTAGTTTATTGCCGTAGATATCATCGTCAATTTCTTTCCATCGCCAACTTAATTCGACGTTAGCCTTGGCTTCTACCTGCTGAAGCTCTAACTCGAGCAGACGCACTTTTTCCTGGTGAATTTCAATTTGCCGATTAAGCGTTGAGGAATCGAGTTTGAGAAGCCGCTGCCCGGCATCGACCGCATCCCCCGAATTCAGAACGAGTGAGATGATTTTTGAATCAATGGGTGCTCGAACAGTTTCTGTGACGGTTTCCAATCGTCCCATCCAAACAAGCTCTGAAGAACTGTCGAGACAACTGGTCATTCCCAAGCTGCTGAACAATGAGACAAGGCAAACGACCATCATCACCGAACGGGGAGCCGGCAAAGGCTCAACGGTGGTGGCAGAGTTCGTGTGATTTAGAGAGTTTGAGTCCATTCAGACCTCAGAAGGGCAAAAGCAGTCCGGGAGATTGCGGACAGGTGGTCCTTTCTTTCCTATCGGCGTGCCAAACCCAATGATTCAGGACAAGGGCAGCTCCATCCCATTTCCACTGAGTTCTCATTCTGAATATGCCGCAACGTCGTAATACTCGGTACTCTTTCGCAAATCCGCAAACTCAACCAGGCCGGAGAAACTTCGCGCATAACAACTGGACATACCAACACAAACAAAGCACCGTGTGTGTACATAAGAATCGTATTTAACTTTCAAAGACTGAAAGAAGGGAATCCATGTGTTGGGAACCATGGGATCAAGCCATAGATGAACTGTGCGGTGAAATTTTGATGCGACTGGCGACCGATGAACCCCCCGTCGATGCGTTGCATGCTGTCAGATTGCTGGGTTGTGAACTGGCCTATGACCAGTCGCAGATGGGGCGTGCCCGCCAGAAAATGATTGAGGGGCAGCCGGCGGTTTTACTGAAACCGGACGACCGACCGGAACGCCTGCAATGGGCAACCGCTCACGAGATTGGGGAAATTTTCGCCTGGCAGATCTGCGAACGAACGAATGCTTCATTAGAAGAATTGCCGGAAGCATTCCGAGAGCAACTGGCCAATCGCTTTGCCAGCCGCCTCTTGCTCCCCACCGATTGGTTCCGGGCAGATCTGCGCATTATGGGGCGAGATTTATTCTTACTCAAAGAGAGATACCGCACCGCAAGCCACGAGTTAATTTCTCGACGGTTACAAGATTTTCACCCCGAGATCATTGTAACAGTGATCGATCAGCAAGAAGTCAGTTCTCGAAAGAATGGGTTTTCGAGACACCCAGGAGGACTGATGCCGGCAGAACGCGAAGCCGTTCGGGAATGTCATCAATCGAGTCGACCTTTCAATACTGAGTCTGGCGGTCTGCGTATGGAGGTTTGGCCCATTCACGAACCGGGATGGAAACGGGAAATCCTCTTCACACTTCCTGGAGTCACGGAAGAATTATCAGAGTATGAGTTCGACCATTCTCCTAGGTAAACCTTAGACACTGTTGAATCCCGATCAAATTGAGGTTCGACCAAGAATTTCGTGACTTCATCTGTCGTTCTGCCAACTGTCTGATTACCATGGAATCGTTCAAACATTCAGGAGTCACAGTCATGACACAGACAGAATTCGTACCCCAAACACGCCGCCAGTTCCTGCAAGCAGGATCGGCTCTATTCGCGGGCAGTCTACTTGGCAATCCCCAATCATTTATTCTCGCACAGGAAACCTCTCCGGTGAATGCTTTCGCTCAAACACCAATGATCGACACACATCAACATCTCTGGGATCTCGATCTGCTGAATCTTCCCTGGTTGGGTGGTGCCCCAGAAACACTGAAACGCAGCTTCGTGATGAGTGATTATCTGTCGGCGACAGCAAAGGTCAACATTTCAAAATCGATCTATATGGAAGTCAATGTCGCCGAGGACGAAAAGGAAAAAGAGGCCGACTACGTCATTGGTTTGGCAAAGTCAGATGACAACCCCATGATCTCGGCGATTATTGGAGGCGTACCTCACAAGGCTGAGTTTGCAGAATACGCACGCAAGTACGCAGACAGCAAATACGTTTGCGGTGTGCGAAATGTTTTGCATGACCCAGACCGTCCTCAAGGAATGTGCCTCGAAGAGACCTTTGTCAAAAACATGCAACTGTTGGGCGAACTGGGACTGACCTTTGATTTTTGTATGCGTCCGGGAGAAATCGGTGACGCCGTCAAACTTGCGAAAAAATGCCCCGAGACACAATTCATCATCGACCATTGTGGTAATATGCCCGTGCAAGGTTTTGAGCCGGCTCTTCTGAAATCATGGCAGGAATCAATGAAGGCAGCCGCCGACTTGAAAAATGTCGCCTGTAAAATTTCCGGGATTGTTGTGACCGCGGAAAAAGGAAAATGGACCGCCAAGGATCTGGCCCCTCATATCAACTTCTGCATGGACACTTTTGGGGAAGACCGAATCGTCTTTGGCGGCGACTGGCCGGTTTGCACGCTCTCTGCCACTTATCAACAGTGGGCTGAAGCACTACTCGATATCGTGAAAGATCGCCCCGACTCGTTCCGCCAAAAACTGTTCCACGATAATGCGTTGAAGATATATGGTGTTTCATGAGAGATGTGGTTCGTGTCATAGTTTTCAGGAAGATTTGCTCCGATGGATTTGTCATTCAAAGCGAACCTGAAGTCATTGATCGTTATTCTCGTGATTGGTTTTCTCGGCTGGCGGTTTCTTCTGGCGATTTTTCATCCACACGACCGAAATCAACTGACGCTCATCAGCCAACTGCCATTAGAATCAAGTCCCGCGAAAATCGACCTCTCAGGTGAAATTGAATGGTCTCAAAATTTCAAGGAGACACGCGAGGTCCAAGGAAATTTTCTCTACATCTCACAAATCAATAATATCTGGTCTGGTGGGAAACTTACGCTAACAGATATTGAGGGCAAGGTGATTTTCAGAGAGAACCTCAGGCCCCCTGGCCGATATTGCGGTAACTATGTCATTTTGCTTAAGCAAGATGGAAGTTCACAAACGGCGTGGAATCATTTCCCCTTTGAAGATGATACCGATTTGGTAGAAGACTAAATTCAGTTTTCACTCATTCGTTCTTTTGCATTGGCTGATCATTGAACAACAACGGCTCCGAACAGAACTTGCACTCAACTTTTTGGTTGAGATACTTGGGAGCCGCACGCAATTCTTGTTGACAATGTGGGCAATCGGCGATGAATGACTTCAGTTCAATCATGGGCTGAGAGAGATCGAGCAGAAATGACGCTTCGCAATGATTGCAACGCACGTTTTGATTGCGGTATTTATCGTTAATTCGCAATTCGCGATCACAGATGGGACAAAGTAAATAGAGGCCGCGAGTCTGTGCAGAAGGGCAGGGGGTTACTTCGGGAAGTGGACGATAATCGGGAATCACAACTGACGGCGGTTCTTGAAGATCTTTATTCAAAATCGTCGAGCAGGACCGACAGCGAATGACATTCGTTGGCACCTCCTCACCACAGGATGGACACGCTCCCCCCGGCCAACTTGTCATCGATATCCCCTGTCTGATGAAATTGACAACCGCACCGAAATTGTTCGCTTTATGGCTTTGCTTCAAGACAAATCAAACGATTGAATGTCCGAAAAAATACTCGCTCACCCGCCACCGATGGCGTGGCATGAGTAGGATCACCCAGTGAGGATGTCCCCAGAAGCTTGAATTCTTTGGCCGCTGCAATGACCGAAACATTGCCATCTTCATCGGGACAGTAGAGTTTTCCGTCAATACAAATCGGTGACGCGCTGACATCGGTTTTACTGACGCGCTCGGTCCACAGATTCTTTGAGGTCACCGGATCGACGCAACTGACAATCCCTTTATCAGACCAGAGAAACAGTAAGTTATTGACATAGAGCGGTGTAGGAACATAGGGAAGCTCCTTCGTTCGCTTATATTTGATGTGTGTACTTGTCACGTCACCCGTTCCATCGGGGGAAATGGCCCACAGGTCAAATCCTTTTCCGCCACCACCATCGGTGGCAATAATGTTTCCCGCAGCAAGAATGGGCGAAGCGACCGTCCGTTTGGGAAACTCGGCCGTGGTCCAAAGTTCTTCCCCAGTCAGAGGATCGTGACCAGTCACTCCCGATGCCCCGCTCACAGTGATTAACTGATCGGGTTTCCCCGGTCGTTCCAAAATCATTGGTGTCGCGTAAGAGGTCTTGCGAACCTTACGAGGAATCGTCCAAACGGTGTCACCGGTCTGTTTATCAAACGCCATGACGGAACTGCTTCCCATCATGTCTTTGGGCAGGATCACCAGGTCTTGGTAGAGAGTCGGAGAGACTCCAAACCCATGCTGGCTGGTGAACGCTCCTAGAATCCGCCGCCACTTTCTTTCTCCGTCTAAGGTGTAAGCATCGAGAATCAATTTCTGATCATCGGCAAAAGCGACAAATAACAATTTCCCGTCAGTGCAGGGGGTACTGGATGCAAAACTGTTTTTGACATGTTTGTGACTGGTATTAAATCCAAGTTTCAGAGACCAAATCTCTTTGCCATTTGTGGGATTCAGGCAGAACAATAGCCGTTGTTCGCCGCCATCCTGTGCGCCCGTCTCTGTTGCCGAGGTGACGAACAATTGGTCCTCCCACACAATTGCCGAACCATGACCACTGCCGGGAAGTTCAATATTCCAAGCGAAATCATCGGCGTCGAATTGTGTCGGAACACCTTTCAAATCACTCACCCCTGTACCATTGGAACCACGAAAACGTGTCCAGTTGTCTTGGGCATTGAGAGCATGGGTGCTTGCAATCGACACCATGAAAGCCGCGGATGCAAAGAGCCATAAGAAACAGCGGTCAATTCGGGAGATCATGAAGAGTTCCTGCACAAATGAGTTGTCATCTTTGTCATGAGAACATGAAGTGATCCAGCATGACTCCCCGACAGTCCAACTTCAAGAGGAAGGTTTGACAGAATCAGAGGACTGAGAATTCTTCAAAATTCCAAAAGAATACAGATCCGGCAGTGTTCAATTTTGATACACTCACTTTGTGACTTACGAAGGATCATCTTCTCGATATCAACAATTTGTCCAACCTATTTTTTAAGATTGCTATCTCGCGGGCATGCCAACACCACATTCTGAAAATCATTCTGGAAAAAATTCCGCTGCTGCCACGTACCTCGTACTTCGCGATGGGACTGCCTGGTCGGAGTCGTACCAACTGACTCCCGGGCAAGTGACCACAATCGGCCGTTCCACGACGAATCGAATCGTGCTTGCCGATGATCTGTGTAGCCGCACTCACTGTGAAATTTTTGTCAGCGATGGCGAGTGGATGATTCGGGACGCCAATAGTCGCAACGGAACTTTTCTGGATGGTGTGCAGATCAATGGCGATCACACAATCCAACCCGAGCAACTGATCGAGATTGGGAATTCCGACTTAGCGATGGTTTATGACCTCACACAGGAAGTGTCCGTCTTCGCACAATTGGGAGATCTCGAACGGGATACAGACCCTGCGATTCATCTGGTATTCGAGGATGAGAACGAGGGGCAGCCCGAAATTATCAGTCGGCGGAGAGAATCTCGCTTTCGTCAGGTGGAGCTGGATTCGTCGGCAGAAAGTCAGAATGCCAGTCGTCAAGTCGCCAGATTGTATCGATTGGCAATGGAAATGGCGGCCCAACAAAACATACAACGGTTGTCTGAAGTGGTCCTAAACGGACTGATGACAGCAACGTCCGCCGATATCGGTGCTGTCTTGCTGATTCCCCCAGAGCTGACAAACCCCATCCCAGGTGACCTGCGAGTGATCGCCTTCACGAGCGAAGCGGAAATGTCCTACCAGAAAGTCTCCCGCTATCTTTCAGAGACAACTTTTGACACCAAAGAAGCGATTCTCGCCCGAGATGTTGCCGATGACTCCAAGTTGGCCACTCGCGACTCGTTGGGCCGAATCCACGCCAACAGCGTGATCTGCGCACCAATTCGTCAGGAAGGACGCATCTTCGGCTTGATTCACCTGTATTCTACCAATCCCGATAACTCTCTCGATGACGATCAATTGGAATTCACCTTGGCGGTCGCCGACCAAACGGCAACAGCCCTCGCCTCACTCGACGAAAAAGAGTCACTTGCTGCCGGACTCGAAGACGCACGAGCAGACTTCGAAACCCTGAAAGAACAAATCTCTCAAAAAGGTCAAATCGTCGGTGATAGCCACTCTGTACAAGACTTGAGAGAGCAGATTGAGCGTATTGCTCCGACCGATGCCACAGTACTCATTCGTGGAGAAAGCGGCGTTGGTAAGGAACTGGTCGCTCGTGGAATACATGAATTCTCCAACCGCACCGACCATCCGTTTGTGACCATGAATTGCGCTGCCCTCAGTGAAACATTACTGGAAAGCGAGCTGTTTGGACATGAACGGGGCTCTTTCACCGGAGCCATCGGGCGAAAAATTGGGAAATTCGAGCAGGCCGATGGAGGGACACTTTTTCTGGACGAAGTCGGCGAAATGGGCCCGGCCATTCAGGCGAAATTTCTACGAGTCCTCGAAGGGCACCCCTTTGAACGTGTTGGTGGGAGCGAACGCATCGAGGTCAATGTGCGCGTCGTCGCGGCGACAAATCGGGATCTCGAAACTGCCGTCAATGAAAATACCTTCCGCAAAGACCTCTACTATCGACTCCACGTCGTTCAGATCGAAGTCCCTCCGTTACGATCAAGAATGGAAGACATTCCCTTACTGGCTAATTATTTTCTGGCCCGAGTCGCCTCTCGTAACGGGCAAGAAATGAAAACTCTTTCGGACGACGCGGTCCGAACCTTGATGAAATATCAATGGCCCGGCAATATCCGGGAATTGCAGAATACTGTCGAAAGAACAGTCATTCTCAGTCGCAATCAGCTCATTCAGGCAAACGACATTCAACTTTCCGCACTCGATGCGCCGAAAGAAGTGCTTCCTGTCAGCAAAATTGAACCAACAAACCCGGAAGCATCGCTGGAAGAGATCGAGCAGCAGCATATTTTGTCGGTGTTGGAGGAAACGGGATGGAATAAGTCAAAATCGGCCCAGATTCTGGGAATTGAGCGTTCGACTCTGGACCGAAAACTGAAGAAGTACAATGTGTCACGCCCCCCCAAGTAGAAGAATACGGCGATCCGACGGATCAAAGTCTCGTCATGATAAAGACCCAATAAAGGGCGACATTGTATAGAATTCCTGATTTCGAGAGAGACGCGAGGAAATATCACCCACTGGTATTCCAGATTCGGGAACTAATAACTTGTCAACGCTACAATTTCATATTTTGTCGCCGAATTCCAAAAAATATCGTTGACATATTTGCCCATCTGGAAAAAAATGATTTCATCAGCCGGAGATGACATCCACTCGCTGGTTTAGCAAAAGAGATTTTTGATGTTGCTGACCACGCCGACCGGTTGACAGGGGCTTCCCGCAGTGAAGCCTTACCAGCGAGCAACGCATGAGGCGTGATGAGAAGTGAGACCAATTTCCGGGATCGTTGTGCATCCCGAACGCGGCAGACGTCGCGAAGATAGAGATACATTTTAGTTAGACGACTTGGAGAAGAAATGTCACAGGAACTGATGAGTGAAGAAATGGATGTTGTCCTCGAAACCGAAGAACTCGTGAACGAGGAGTCGGAAACAGTGATGGATGAGGTCGAAATCAATGAGGGTGTTGATTTCGAGGCTCTCGGAATTGATCCTGAAACCCCGACTCAAGCCAAACCGGGTTCTGAAGAAAAAGTGTTGATGCTGTCAGCTCGATATGCAGCCGGATTGCCTTTGTGGGACAACAGTGATCGCTACGACCACGCTCCCGGTCAATCTGCTCTCAGTGGGTTGAAATTCGAAGCGTGAACGCATCACGCGATTCGAAACACACACCGATCAGTCGATTCTTACAAGAGTCGGCTGATTTTTTATGCGCGACAACTTTTATGCGACACAACCCGGTTCAGTTTCACCTTGTGCCGGAATCGTGATCGATTTCTAAAAAGGCCTGAATCCGCGTGACAAATGCTTTCCAAACGGCCTTCGACCCGTCACAATGTGAACTTACATAACCGGTTGAAACTTCTGATTTCAAACCGGTTTCGTTTTTTGACAGGCCTCTCTGACGGCCATTCCCAACACACACACTTCGATTCACGAAAGATAAAGACACCGATGGCCGACATCGCTCAACTTGCCGCAGATGCGCTTTCCGCTGGAAATGGAATTCTTCGACTTTCACCAACCTGGGTTCCTCGGTCATTTTTGCAACCAGGGCGTCGGCTGAAACTACACCCCAATGATTATTATGCAATGGGCATGCATCGCGGTGGGATTGATGAGCGTTGGTTCGGCTCGACAACAGAAGCCTCCAACGAAAACCGCGAAGAAGACGAAGGTCTTTCTTACTGTGTCCATAACGGCGAGAAGTTCCTGCTGCGAGATGTCGTCTCGGAACTCAAAGGCCAAATCATCGGCGATAATATCTGGAACAAATACGAGCGTTGGCCCGTCTACTCCAAATTCTTTGACAACATGGGCCCCATCCCTCATCACATGCACCAAAATGCTGAGCAGGCCGCCAAAGTCGGGCAGGAAGGAAAGCCCGAGAGTTATTACTTCCCGCCGCAAATGAATCAGATCGGTAATAACTTCCCCTACACATTTATGGGATTCGAACCGGGAGTGACGAAGCAGGATGTCGTCGATTGTCTCGACCGCTGGAACGAAGGGGACAACGGCATCCTCGACCTATCCAAAGCCTATCGTCTCAAACCGGGGACAGGCTGGTTGATTCCACCATGTGTCCTGCACGCACCGGGATCGCTCGTCACTTATGAGCCACAGTGGGGATCCGACGTTTTTGGAATGTATCAATCGTTGGTTGAAGGCCGCATGGTCCCACGATCATTGCTGACCAAAGACTTCCCGGAAGAATTCCACAACGATAACCAGTATCTCGTCGATGCCCTCGATTGGGAAAAGAACGTCGATCCAAACTACAAAGACTCGAACTACATCGAGCCTGTCGTCTCTGAGGAAGGGGATGGCTGGGTCGATAAGTGGATTGTCTACGGAACCGTTGATGGCGACCAGCTCTTTACAGCTAAGGAACTAACCCTTCAACCGGGAGCCAAATGCACCATCAAAGACAGTGGAGCGTATTCCTGGATCACCGTTCAGGGAAGTGGCAAGATTGAAGACATGACGCTGCAAACTCCCGTCATGATTCGTTTCGGCGATATGACCGACGATGAAGTCTTCGTGGTGGACTCTAAAGCCAACGAAGGGGTCACCTTCGAAAATACCGGCATGGACCCACTGGTCGGCCTCCGATACTTCGGACCCGATGCACAACCAAACGCACCCGCCAACGGTGCCTGGAAGAAATAATCCCTACATCGTTTTTCATTGACACACACTCTTCATTCAACCCATTGAGGTAACACCATGTCTCACACCAAGCCCAAATTACATAACGCAATGTGGCCCGGATTAGTCGGTAAAGAAGAGGGAACCGATCATCCCCCCATCAGCCTCGAACGCATGCTCGAATTGACGGCTGCGGCAGAAGTGCATGGACAAAAGTTCGATGGAATTGATTACTTCCTCTTTTTACCACACACCGATCCCGATGCTTCAGATGACGAACTCAAACGAATTGCCGACCTGATTGCTTCACACAATCTCTCGGTCGGTTCACTGGTCGCACCGGTTTGGCCGGGAACCGTCGGTGATTCTGCAATGGGTGATCAGGAATCACGTGACAAATTCGTCTTGGCGGTCGAAAAAGCATGTCGAATTGCCAAAATTTTTAATGAGCATGGCGTGCGCAAAGGGGGCGTCATTCGCATCGATTCCGCAGAATTCGGAATTGAAAAATGGCGTGAGAACCCACAAGCCAACACACAGCAAATTGCCGACACCTTCAAACGGGCTGCCAAGATCGCCGCGGACAACGGTGAGCGTTTGGCCGCTGAAGGGGAAATCTGTTGGGCGGGAATGCACTCTTGGAAAGATATTGTTGATCTGTTGGAAGCAGTCGATATGCCGGAAACCGTCGGCTTCCAGGCCGACCTGGCACACACCTATCTCTATCTGATGGGTTATAACGCTCCCGAACATGCGTTGCTCAAAGAAGGTTACTCGGAAGACGAATTCTGGGCCGCATACAAAACCATGACCGATGCTTTACGTCCCTGGACGATCGACTTTCATGTCGCTCAAAACGATGGGACAGTTCATGGTTCCGGCTCTCACGATAAAACTGGCAAGCATTGTCCCGCCGATGACCCGAACGGCAAACTCGATATCGTCAAATGTTCCGGGTACTGGCTCGAAGGAGCGGCCGAACGTGGAATCGATCACATTTGTTGGGACGGTTGCATGTTCCCGAACGAGATGCTGGAAACTCCCGAAACCTGGAACACAATCCTTGATGCCATGCTGAAAGTTCGCGACGCCCACGGCTGGGAGTGACTCAAAAGCGGAAGATTGAAAGCGGAAAGCCCAAAAAAATGTCAAATTACAAATGACAAATGAAAAATTAAGAAGAGACTGATCAAAACGAACCTAAGAAACCAGAGGCTCCCTTTTTGATCTTCAGGAACGAACGGCAAAGTTCGGGGAAGAGGTAATCTCTTTTGCCAGATCGATCAATCAAGACGGAGTCTCGACACCGATCGTTCAGCAACTTGTTCGATCTGCAACCAGCATCGGAGCCAATTATTGTGAGGCAGACGGTGCTGGAAGTCGAAAAGAATTTCGGTATCGAATCAGTTTGTGTTTGAGAGAATCAAAGGAAACTCAATACTGGTTAAGGATGATTGGAAAGGCGTGTCCCGACGAAGTTGAAAGCGCAAGAGTTCAGTGGAAGGAAGCGACCGAATTATCAAAAATATTCGCGACGATCTATCGCAAGACTCCTGACGTCTGAAATTTGACATTTTTCATTTGTCATTGCATAACAATGCACAGTTTTTGATACAAGCATCATCTAAACAAAACATCTACGACCAAGGAACCACACACAATGATCAGAAACATCAACATCGGCCTGATCGGCTACGGATTCATGGGCCGCACACACTCCAACGCCTATCGTCAGACACCGCAATTCTTTGAATGTGATGTCAAACCAGTGTTGAAGGCCTGTTGTGCTCGCAACGAAGAGAACATCAAGTCCTTCGCCGAAAACTGGGGCTATGAATCGTACGAAACCGACTGGCGTAAACTTCTGGAACGTGACGACATCGACGCTGTCGATATTTGCACTCCCAATAATCTCCACAAAGAGATCGCCATTGCTGCTGCAGAAGCGGGGAAAATGATTCTCTGCGAGAAACCACTGGCGATGAATGTCGCAGAGGGTGAAGAGATGTGTGCCGCTGTTGAAAAAGCAGGCGTGCCGAACACAGTCTGGTATAATTACCGTCGCGTTCCCGCAGTCACGCTCGCCAAGAAACTGATCGATGAAGGACGTCTGGGACGCATCTTCCATTACCGTGCTAATTTTCTGCAAGACTGGACCATCTCCGAAGAACTACCGCAGGGAGGAGCTGCATTGTGGCGTCTCGATGCCAAGGCGGCCGGTTCCGGCGTCACGGGTGACCTGCTTGCTCACTGTATCGATACGGCACTTTGGCTGAACGGTGGAATTGCCGACGTGAACGCGATGACCGAAACCTTCATCAAAGAACGTGTTCATCAGGAAACGGGTGAAAAGCAAGCTGTCACCATCGATGACGCCTGCTCGTTCATGTGTCACTTCTCGAACGGATCATTGGGTTTGTTCGAGTCAACTCGTTACGCTCGTGGACATAAAGCGTTGTACACATTGGAAATCAATGGTGAAAACGCTTCGATTCGCTGGGATCTGCACGACCTTCATCGTCTCGAATACTTCGACCATAATGACGAGTCACAAGTTCGTGGTTGGCGTAATGTTCATGTGACGGACACCGATCAACCCTACATGGATCACTGGTGGGTTCCCGGACTACAAATCGGCTACGAACACACCTTCATCCATCAAGTGGCCGACTTTCTTCAATCGCTCGCCGATGAGAAGCCATGCGGACCGACATTCCGTGATGCCTTGGAAACACAGAAAGTCTGTGATGCTGTCCTGAAATCCGCCGACGATAAAGCCTGGGTCGGGATTTGATAGATATTCCTGCCTCAGTGTGTATAATGTAGGTCATAAGAAAATTTCAACGGTCGACTCGGACAAGAGGTTCGAGTCGCCCGTCTTTTTTTGTGCTTGTCGAAAACGAGTAGAAGCATCACTCAACAAACGACTCACAAAGCAATCTTCAACATTTGTAGAATTTAGAAAAGGTGGAGATCATGGATCGCCAACCCATTACCCGTGAGGGATACGACAAAAAACTGGCTGAAATCGAAGCACTTGATGAGCAACTCGATGAATGTACCGAGCGAATTAAGGAAGCCCGCGAAGAGGGCGACCTCAAAGAAAACACCGAGTACCACGGCCAACGCGAACGCCAGGGACAAATCCAGGCGCGCATGAACCAAATGAAAGGTGTTCTCGCTAACTGCTATATCGTCGATAAAGCCGACATGCCCAAAGGAGTCGTCACTTTTGGAGCCACAGTGACCGTCAAGAATTTGGATGATGGGCTGGACGAACGCTATGAATTCGTCGGTCCGGGGGAAGAAGATTACATGACCGACCCGATGAAAATTCTGACCAACAGTCCGTTGGCTCAGTCAATGCTCAATAAAAAAGTCGGTGATCAGGTCGAGGTGGAAGTCCCGTCTGGAAAAATGAGACTGGAAGTGACTGAAATCCAGGATCACCAATAATCCCTGCCGTCGAACCAAAGAGTTCTGGAATTTTCACGCAAACCACTGTCCAATAGCAGTCCAGAGAGTTTTTCCCCGGTCCCGCCTTCGGCAATCGGACTCGCATACCCGCCTATTCCTTCCTCAGGAGTGAGATCATGTTTCAACGCTGGATACTGACGGTTTTCATCGGTTTATCGACGACAATTCTCACTGCCGAAGAGTGGTCCAAGTTTCGTGGCCCCGAAGGGAATGGACACACCTCCGCCAAATCGCTTCCCGTCAACTGGTCCTCCACAGAGAATGTGGTCTGGAAGAACGAAAATGTGGGTGAGGGTTGGTCGTCTCCCGTTGTCTGGGGAAACCGCATTTATCTCACCTGTGCACGCCCTTTAGCAAAAGAAGAAGCCACTGAAGAAAATGCCAATACGCGGGATTTGTTTGCTCTGTGTATCGATGCAAAATCCGGGAAAACCTTGTGGGACCAAAAGCTCTTTTCACAAACCCCCGAACTGGCCCAGAAAATCCACAAAAAAAACAGCCATGCCAGTCCCACTCCAATCGTTGATGGACAACATGTCTGGGTTCATTTTGGGGCTCAGGGAACTGCTTGTTTGACGATTGAAGGAAACACCGTCTGGAAGCGAAACGATATCCGTTACACCATGCAGCATGGCAACGGCGGATCGCCCGTCATCGTCGATAACATCCTGTGTTTCAGTTGTGACGGAAGCGACACCGCCTTTGTCATTGCCGTTGATAAGATGACCGGAAAAACGAAATGGACCAAAGAACGTCCGCCCGTGGAAAACCCACGAACATTTTCTTTCAACACGCCTCTCGTCATCGAAGTCAAAGGACGAAAGCAAATCCTCTCTCAAGGAAGTGACATCATCACCGCGTTTGATCCTCAATCGGGCGAGGAAATCTGGTGGTTCAATTATGATGGATACTCAGTCATCCCCAAACCGGTTTACGCACACGGTTTGGTTTTTCTCTGCACGAGCTATAACAATTCCAAATTGCACGTCATTCGCCCCGATGGCAAAGGAAATGTGACCGAAACGCATGAAGCCTGGAATGCACCCAAGGTTGCTCCCCACACGCCATCCCCGCTTGTCGTCGGCGATGAACTCTACATGGTCAACGATAAGGGCATCGCGACCTGTCACGACGCCAAAACAGGGGAGCAACACTGGCAAGAACGAATCGGTGGGAACTATTCTTCCTCGCCAATCTATGGAGCAGGACACATTTATTTCCTCTCCGAAGCGGGACTTACGACGGTCATCAAACCGGGCAAGACATACGATAAAGTCGCCGAAAACGATCTCGGTGAACGAACACTGGCATCGTACGGCGTGATCGAAAACCATTTACTGATTCGCTCGGCAGAAGCTCTCTATCGAATCAAGTAAGTCGATTCGTTGCCGCAAGCGTCATTCATGTCTGATCTGTAGTGGAGTTTTCATGCGCACCGTCAAAGAGTTTGGAGCGGTCGGAGACGGAACCACCGACGACACAGCCGCCATCGAACATGCTGTTCAGCAATCTGAGGGGGTCTTGCACTTCCCCAAAGGTGACTACCTGCTGAAGAAACCAATCACGATCACACTTGATCGAACCGGTTTTGCAGGTATTTCGGGAGAGCAGGGGACCGCACGGATACTGATGGATGCCCCCGGCCCCGCGTTTCGATTGTTGGGGACTCACGAAGGAACGGCATCACCGCCCAGTTTCAAACCGAATGTCTGGGACAGACAACGATTCCCGACCATCTCTCATCTGGAAATTCACGGCCTTCACCCGGAAGCCGACGGCATCGAACTGATCAAAACGATGCAGACGACCATCCAGAATATGCTGATTCGTCAATGTCGTCATGCCATCCATCTGGTCGAACGGAACAGAAACTTCTTACTCGCAAACTCACACATTTACGACTGCCACGCGACGGGTGTCTTCTTCGATCACTGCAACCTGCATCAAGCGATCATCACCGGCAATCATATCAGTTACTGCAAACAGGCCGGCATTCGACAAGCAGATGGAGATGTTCACAACATACAGATCACTGGGAACGATATCGAATACAATTCAGGACTCGGTGAGATCAGCGCTGAAATTTTATTAGAAGCACCGACGGAACAGATCAGCGAATATACAATTTCGTCCAACACCATACAGGCGACGCGGGAAGCTCCCGGTGCCAACATCTGGATTCGCGGTTCGCAAGAACAAGCTCGTCTGCTTTGTAAATTGATTGCCATCACGGGAAACGTCATCGGCAGTCGGCAACACACAATTATCGTTGAAGACGCGGCTCGTGTCAGCCTCACAGGCAACACGATCTACGATGGTATTCAGCGGAATGTGATTCTCAAACGCTGCCAGAACTTTGTTCTTTCATCGAACAGCATCGGTACACGCCCCGTTCGTTGGGACAGCACGGCCATCGACGGTGTGACGCTCGAAGATTGTAGTCATGGGGTCGTCAATGGGAACACATTCAACGATTGTCGGGCGGGCGAAGCAGAACGAGGAGCCGGCTTGATCCTGCAAAACTGTCGGGCCGTGAATGTCAGCGGCAACCAGATGGATTCCAAACATGCTCCCGGCATCAGTCTGGTCGACAGCCATGACTGTCTCGTTCAGGGGAACTTGATTTCGCGGGGAGATCAACAGCCTGCCAGCAGCATTCTGATTGACGATGAGAGTACGACTTCAGAGACTACGAGCTATATGAGCTGGTGATTATTTACGGCAACCAAGGAAAAAATTGGTGATACCAATCGAAAAATAATTTTGCTCCTTCGACGTTTTTATAAAGCCATTCAAGCGGATAGTAGAAATACTTCAAGACACGAATCGAGCTAGGTACGGCTTGAACAATCAGATAGCAAAACGGAACACTGAGTGAATAAAGAACGAGCAGAACAACACCGCAGATGAGTACAGGAACGAGAGCTGATTTTTGCTTTTCAGTCTCTTCTTTCTGATCCTGTCTCATCGGGGATACCTGTCATTACTCTAATCACAACTTCGATTGGTAATATTCCAACCCCGCTTTGAGAGCCTCTTCGATCTTGTCGGGGAAGCGACCACCCGCTTCGGCCATATCGGGACGACCACCGCCTCCTCCTCCGACAATCTTTGCCGCCGCTTTGACACAATCGGACGCGCTGAGCCCTTTGTCTAACAAGTCCTTGGTGACGGCGGCATTCAAGGCGACTTTGCCATCACTCTCTCGGGCAATCAAAATGGCAGCCGACTTGGCCTTGCCGCGCAGCTTGTCCATAAACTCGCGGACGGCGTTTTTGTCCATCGGGGGCAATTGGTGTGCAATAATTTTTGCATCGCCTATGGTGGTCGCATTGGCGACAATTTCGTCGATTTCTTCAGACGCAGAGGCTGATTGCACCTGCAGCAATTCTTTACGCAGAGTCTTCAACTCTTCCTGCATAGTATTGATTCGTTCGGGAAGATCCTCCGCTTTGTTGGCTTTCACCAACTGTAAAGTGTTCTTGAGAATCGACTCCTGCTCGCGGGCCCATTGAACGGCTTTCGGTCCCGTGACGACCGAGATTCGTCGCACTCCCTTGGCAACAGGCTCTTCCGCAAGAATTTTACAAAAGCCAACCTGACCGGTGTTGGCCAGATGAGTTCCACCACACAGTTCAACGCTGAAATCGCCCATTTGTACGACACGCACTCGGTCAGGATACTTTTCACCGAATAACGCCATCGCACCCAGCTTGCGTGCATCTTCCAAGAACATCATGTCAGTCTGGACACTCTCGCCCAATGAGACACAGCGGTTGATCTCATCTTCAATCTGCACAAGTTCTTCCGGGGTGACAGCCGACTTATGCGAGAAGTCAAACCGCAATTGATCCTGTTCCACTTTGGAGCCACGTTGGACGGCATCGTTCCCCAAAGTGATATGTAATGCGTGATGCAGCAGATGTGTTGCAGAGTGAGCGCGAAGAATACCGGCCCGTCGTTCTGCATCCACTTTGGCGGTCGCTTTGTCTCCCGTATTGATCGTTCCTTGAGCGAGTCTGCCGAGATGGAGAATCAACTCGCCGTCTTTTTGCGTGTCTTGTACCACGAACTCGAAGTTCGGTCCTGAAATCACGCCGGTATCACCGACCTGACCACCGGCTTCTCCGTAGAAGGGGGTCTCTTTGAGAACCATAACAACAGGCGAATCACCCACTTGTTTGGATTCGAGTGTCGGCTGAAGTTTTTGATCGGCAATGATTCCGACGATTTCACTTTCTGCCTCGACAGAGTCATAACCAAGAAACTTGACGCCTCCCGTATTTGTTTTGAGTGCATCGAGCGGACCTTCGGCCATCACCGAAGTCGCAAAGGCTCCGGTGCCACTCTCTTTTTTGTGCTGAGCGACGCATTTTTTAAAACCATCGCGGTCAACTATCAATCCATCGCGAGTCGCTAAAGCCTCGGTCAGTTCAATGAGAAAACCGTCCGTTTGATGGAGGTCGAAGGCGTCTTCGCCTGAGATCGTTTTACCACCAGCCGACTTGATCGACTGGACCAATTTTTCAAACTTGGCCACACCTCGTTCGACAATGTGCAGAAACTGGTTTTCTTCTTCCTTGATCGAATCCATGACCGCTTTGCGAGTTTCTTTCAACTCAGGGTATGGCTTGCCCATAATTGCAATCACGGAATCGACAAGAGTGTAAAGAAAGGGCTCGTCACGACCGAGCAAATAGCCCTCTAACATGGCTCGCCGCAGCAATTGACGAACAATATAGTTTTCTTTCTCGTTGCCCGGTTCGACACCCTCATGAATGCAAAACGTGACCGCGCGAATATGATCGGCAATACGCCGTAGAGGACGACCGTGAGGTGCGTCGAACTCGTACTTCAAACCAACGACATCACCGGCTGCTTCGCAGAGCTGCCTGAGCGTATCGATCTCGAAGTTACTCTTTTTGCCTTGCAGAACCGATGCAGTTCGTTCCAGCCCCATGCCGGTATCGATGTTCTTTTTGGGAAGCGGCTGCAAGTTGTCGGGGGGATCGCCCACACGATTGAATTGCGTGAAGACGAGATTCCAAATCTCGACTTTTTCGCTGCCCTCAGGATGAAAATAAATTTCGGAGCAGGGGCCGCAGACTCCATCTGGTCCCTGAGAAGGAGCCGATGCTGGCCAGAAGTTTTCGTCTTCCTCTTCTCGGCTGATTCTCTCGGGGGGAAGACCGATTTCTTTATTCCAAATGTCGAATGCCTCGTCGTCATCTTTATAGACGGTGACGGAAAGTTGGTCGGGATTGATTCCCAGCCATTTTTTGTCAGTCAGAAATTCCCAAGCCCAGTGAATGGCTTCCGTTTTGAAATAATCTCCAAACGAGAAATTCCCCAACATCTCGAAGAACGTGTGATGGTAGGCCGTCACACCCACATTGGAAATATCACCCGTCCGCAGACATTTCTGACTGGTCGTGGCTTTCGTAAATTCAATTTCACCAACACCCAAAAACTGATCCTTGAATTGATTCATTCCGGCCGGCGTAAATAACACCGTGGGATCATCTTTCGGGACCAACACATCAGTGGGGCGTCGCACACAACCTTTGGAAGCAAAGAACTCCAAATACTTCTCTCTCAGTTCATCAGTTTTCATCGTCGGCAATTCAATTACAGGTTCAAGGGGTTGGGGTTGGTTCAGGATTGATCATCGACACTATGACTTCTCGACCATCAAGCATTCGAAGGGAAACCTCTCCCTCCAAATTTTGTAACACTTCATGAAACTCAGCAGGCTTTTTGACATCCCGACCGTTGACGGATCTCACAAACTCTCCGCTTTGCAGTCCTGCCAAGTCTGCCGGAGAATCGGGAGTAATATCTCGAATCAGGACAGCGTCAGGGTAGGCCAAGGTTCGATTGATAAAACGATTTCTGCCGGTCGGGTAGTCAACGTCCATCCCTCGCCAGCGGGGAAACCGAGGTTTGGTAACAATCATTTCTTCGTCATTGATAACGGGCCATTTCCCCAAGGTGACAGTCACTATTCTCGGTCTCTGAAAGTCATTTCTCCAGATTTTTAACCGAGCTTCTGTTTCGGGTGCCAAAAGAGAGATCTCTCGCATCAGATCACGACGGTCAAGAACAGGCCGACCTTCGATGTTAAGAACAAGATCTCCGCGGCGAAGTCCTGCACGCCCTGCTGGTGAGTTATTGAAGACGGTCATCAGCATCGTTGCAGAAGGTTGCCCCAAGGGAAGATTTCGGTTGGCCACTTCTCGTGGAGAGACATTTTGTGGATTCACACCGAGAAATCCATATTCAACTTCTTGGCCTTTCGCGAGCGTTTCGAAGATGCGAACAAATCGTTCATCCGCGGGAATGGCATAACCGGCAGAGGCCTCGAAACCTTCGATGGCAGCGAGAGATGTCGTCAAACCGACGAACTCCCCCTTCAGGTTGAGCAATGCACCACCGCTCGTTCCCAAGTTCAACTTCATATCCAGTTGTAATAATGTCCCAGTGTGATGAAGAATTTCTTCAGCATTCGCAGTGAATGTTTCTGGTTGAGGAGGGAGCTTCGGGTGGCGAGCGGTATTACTGATGATTCCCCACGAGGCAGAAGCCGAACCATCTTTTGCAATCGCATATGGATTGCCCAGACCGATCACAATCTGACCTTTTCTGATTTTCAGATTGTCGGCCAATTTCAATGGTTGCAACTGATCGGGAGTCAGTCCCATACGCTCAAAATCAATTTCCAGAACCGCGAGATCACTACGAGGATCGGCGGCTTTGATTGTTGAGTAATAGCTATGACCACCTTTGACTCGCACGAACAATTCGAGGTTTGCGTTGGCCGGGTTCTCACCACTCACCGGACCACCTTTGACAACATGGTAGTTGGTCAGAATGTAGCGGGAATTTGGATCGTCCCGCAAAGACAACACAACACCCGCTCCAAAATCATTGGGCTGAAAGTCTGGCGACTCGGGATTTTCACGAGCCTCTTGATCACGCTCGCGCCAATTAAATCGACCGAATGGATTTCGTCGAACACCCGGTTCCTGATCTGGGTTCGTCCGAATCCGTGCGATACTGACCACCGACCCTTCGGCCTCCGCAATCACCTTGACCAACGTCGATTCCAAAGCAATTGCGGCATCGAACTCGGACTGAGCGTACGCCGTCCCGGATAGGACCATCGAAACCAAAATCGACAGCCCAATAGGCAGCATGAGAGTAGATTGACGAATGATCATCCGAAGTTTCTTATGAATCGGGGATCTGTGACGTATCTATCATAGCTAAAGACTTATCAGAGCAACAGTACGCCGTGTACGCTCTGCGCAAGAAAAAACGCCCGGACCGAAAAGATCTGGGCGTTTTGAGACCTCTCAAGATTGATGGAAACTTCTTCCCGACCGGTGGCTGGTCTCTCACGAGAAAAAGCTTCTTTCAAACAGAAAGGACTACTCTTTGGACTCTTCCTCAACCGACTCGTCTTCGACCGGTTCTTCGCTTTGAAGACTGGGGTCGGCAACACCGCGAGCCACGAGAACCTTACCTCGAATTTCCAGCATCATCTCGGGGTTCTCTTCGAGAGTTTTTCGGGCATTGTCACGCCCTTGTCCCAATCGAGTTTCTCCATAACTGAACCAGCTACCGCTTCGATCCACGATTTTGTCTTCAACGGCTAGGTCGAGAAGATCTCCCGAGATCGAGATTCCACATTCGCCGAGCATGTCAAATTCACAAATGCGGAAAGGAGGGGCCACTTTGTTCTTGACGATTTTACACTTCATACGAATGCCAGTTGTGGTATCTCCATCCTTTAATGTCGCGATACGTCGAACATCGACTCGACAAGAGGAGTAGAATTTCAGAGCCCGCCCACCTGGTGTGGTTTCGGGGGATCCAAACATCACACCAATTTTTTCACGAATCTGATTGATGAAGATCACAGTCGTTTTTGATTTGGAGATGGCTCCGGTCAATTTCCGCATCGCCTGACTCATCATGCGTGCTTGCAGACCGACGTGGTGGTCACCGATTTCTCCGTCAAGTTCCGCTTTGGGGACCAGCGCCGCGACAGAGTCGACAACAATAATATCAACCGCATTGGACTTAATGAGCATCTCCGCGATTTGGAGAGCTTCCTCACCATAAGAGGGCTGAGAGACGAGCAACTCTTCCAGATTCACACCAATCCGTTTCGCCCAACTTGGGTCGAGAGCATGTTCGGCATCGATGAAGGCGGCAATTCCTCCTTCTTGCTGAGCACTGGCCAGCGCATGTAAAGCCAATGTGGTTTTACCACTTGATTCCGGCCCATAAATTTCAATGATACGACCACGAGGGAAACCGCGTCCCCCCAAGGCAATGTCGAGTGAAAGCGCACCAGTTGGGATCCCCGGCACTCCACGAGTGAACTCATCACCCGCCAGCTTCATGATCGATCCCTTGCCGAAAGTTTTCTCGATCTGCCCAACAGCATTTTTCAGAATAGCTCCCCCTTGAGCGTCTTTTCCTGAACCTTTTGCTGGAGCTTTTCCTCCCGATGAACTTTTTTTGCTTTTGGCCATGCCCTTAATCCTGTTATTAACTGTTGCTGTGTTTGCCATCGAGAGATTCCTTAATTGAGAAGGGAGAATCAGTTTTCAGAAGTTCCCTCCCAATCTTTCACTCGACTTGATGAGCATTGTGGGCGGAAAAACTGCATTTGAAAAATGAACACACGAACATAATACTATTCGTACAGTATTCGTCAACCTTAAACTGAACATTTCGCCACAAAAGGTTATTTATGTTCACTTTTCTGGTTTTTCTCTCATGAGGCGTTAAAAACACCTTCGTCTGCGCATTGTTTGGGCAATCCCGTGGGCCATCAGACAATTGACCGTTTTTTATAGCCCACTCTTGAACTTCTTCTGCTTGTGTGCATAACTGAATAGCTGCAAGCCCCGATTTTCATGCCCATACGGCATAACAATTGCTTGTTTTTCAGGCGTTTGCTCGTTTTCCGAGTTGAGCAATCTCTCCGATTCATAAATCAGCCCATCAGTTGAACGACATCTAACGAGGTACCTGTGTCTTCCCAGGAGCAAAGCCAAACAGACCACAAAATCAAATCTGCATTCGATCACTATGAAACCGAAGGCTTTTACGACGAAATGTTTGTCGAGGATCACACCGCGAGAGATTACTGTCGCCCACTGATCGATCGACTCAAAGAGTTGGAACATGTCGATATCGTCCGTCGACAAAAAGCAGCAGATCGTTCCATGCTAAGGATGGGCATCACATTCAATGTTTATGGTGCCGAGGAAGGGGCCGAGCGGATCATTCCATTTGATATCCTGCCCCGAATGATCACCAATCAAGAATGGAAAATCCTCGACCAAGGATTGAAGCAACGCATTACCGCTTTGAATCTTTTTTGGATGACATCTATAACGATCAAAAAATCCTCAAAGACAAAGCGATTCCCGAGCATGTCATCATGTCGGCAAAATCTTATCGACCTGAATGTGAAGGACTCCAACCCCCAAAAGGGATTTGGTGTCATATCACGGGAACGGACCTGGTTCGCTCGGATGATGGCCAAATGTATGTTTTAGAAGACAATCTGCGTTGTCCTTCCGGGGTCTCTTATGTGCTACAAAATCGACAGTTGATGAAGCAGACATTTCCACAACTGTTTGACCGCGTCAAAGTCAAACCGGTTGACGAATACTCCGGCTATCTTCTCGACTCACTCGAATATTTGCTCGAAGACAGGTCGCACGACCCCACGGTCGCCGTGCTGACTCCCGGCATGTACAACTCTGCCTACTTCGAGCAATCGTTTCTTGCTCAACAAATGGGTGTACCCTTGGTAGAAGGACGAGACCTTGTCGTACACGACAGTTTTGTCTACATGCGAACGACCAAAGGGTTCGAAAAGGTCGATGTTCTCTATCGCCGGATCGACGACGACTTCCTCGACCCTAAAACATTCCGTAAAGATTCAATGCTGGGCGTTCCGGGACTGATGGATGTTTATCGTAAAGGAAACATCGCCCTCGCCAACGCACCAGGGACGGGAATTGCCGACGACAAAGTGGTCTATGCCTATGTCCCCCAGATCATCAAATATTATCTCGGTGAAGACCCGATCATCCCGAATGTGCCGACATACGTCTGCTGGGATGAATCACAGATGAACCATGTTATCGAGAACATTGGCGATCTGGTTGTGAAACCGGCAAACGAATCGGGAGGTTATGGCATGCTCATCGGTCCCCATTCCTCCAAAGAAGAACAGAATGAATTTCGACAGTTAATCAAAGCCAATCCTCGAAACTATATCGCTCAACCAACGCTTAAATTATCTCGTGTCCCCGTGATTATTGACGATCATCTGGAGGGCCGACATGTCGATCTCAGGCCATTTATCGTTTATGGACGCGATATTTCATTGCCTGCCAGGTGGCTTGACGCGTGTCGCGATGCGAAAAGGGTCTCTCGTCGTCAATTCCTCGCAAGGGGGAGGTTGTAAAGATACTTGGATACTTGAAGATGAAACAATCTGACAACGCCTTCTGATTTTGCCTCTCATTTTTCATAAGCAGTCCTTCATTCATTTTTTACTTTTGAAATATCGAATTAAATCATGCTCAGTCGAGTTGCCGAATCGATTTATTGGATGTGCCGACAGGTGGAACGTGCTGAAAATGTGGCCCGTTACATTTCTGTGAATCTCAATCTGTCGCTCGATATGCCAGGAGAATCCGTCCAACAGTGGAACCCTTTGGTGATCACAACAGGCGATGACGCCTTGTTCAAAAAGCTTTACGACGAACCCTCTCGTGAAAACGTGATTCGATTTTTGACGTTTGATCGCAAGAATCCGAATTCGATCTTTTCCTGTTTGTGGCATGCTCGTGAGAATGCTCGTTCCGTGCGTGAGATCATTTCGTCTGAAATGTGGGAACACATCAATCGCTTTTACCTGATGCTGAAAGAAAGCACTCTTAGTTCAGCCATGAACGATGCCTCTGACTTTCATGACGCCATTCGTTTGTCAGGGCAGCAGTTTATGGGCGTCACCGACGCGACCATGACTCATGGCGAAGCTTGGCATTTCTGCCGTTTGGGCAGATCACTCGAAAGAGCGGATAAGACATCCCGAATTTTGGATGTCAAATATTTTATCCTGCTGCCAAGCCCGGAAGATGTCGGTTCTCCCTACGATGACATTCAATGGTCGGCATTACTACGATCCGCTTCGGCATTAGAGATGTACCGACAACGGTTCGGACGTATCACTCCGGCCCATGTCGTTGAATTCCTGATCCTTGACCGGGAATTTCCTCGTGACGTTCTTTACTGTTTAACGAATGCGAATCAATCGTTGCATATGATTTCGGGTTGTGATTTAGGAAGCTTCGGGAACACCCCAGAACAACTTCTCGGGCAGCTTCAATCCGAGATGGCCTTTACGCGGCCAAAATCAATCATTGACGGCGGTCTCCATGAATTTGTCGATCATTTGCAAGATCGCCTGAACGATATCGGGGCAGGCATTCACAATACCTTCTTCGCATTACGTCCTATCGAGGAAAAAGCGGAAGAAGAGCTTGTTGTGTGAATCAGCGAAGGCTTCTTGATTCATGAAGTTCAAGTCTCGATTAGCTTTGAAGGCGCGGCATCGGCATTCCCCTCTCCGCTGATCTGCCCGGTGAACTCCAACAAATTCGCGACTCCTTCAAATCGGTATAACCGGACTCTTCCGTCACGAAATCATCAGAGTCCACCCACTGACGACTGATCACCGATAAAGAAAGAAACCGCTTGTTCTCGTGGCCATTGGAGGGTGCGCGCTGCGGTTGGATCACTCACGGAAGGGAAACGAAGATCGTGGCTCACTTGAATCCCGATCAAATATTCTGGATCAAAGATGCCTGTCGCCGTCTGTCGTCTTCGACTGGTTGGCCGATCATCTTCCGTACCCTGGAAGAGCTTCCTGCCGAATCTCCGCTCCCTCCTGGTGAATACCAACATCAGGAAGCAGGTCTCATTGGCGGTATGCTCTGCGTCGATTTGCCTGCCGAATATGTTGTACACGAAGATTGGCCCGCTGTGCGCCAGCTTGTCCATGCGCAGGCAGAATTTATCAATCGAGTGATCTCGCTGGAAGACTCCTGCAATCTCGCAGCCAGACGCCGGGAACAGATGGACGAATTTGTGAGCGTAATCGCAAATCGTGGCGGCCCCGAAGAGAATTTACCGCGACTCATGGAACTGGCATGTGATGTTTCATGCTCTGAAGGGAGTGCCATTTTTCTGCTCTCCACAGAGAACCGAGAACTGAACCTCATTGGTCAGACATCGCGAGAAGAGATGTCTTTCATACTCCCACGACGCCCCTTGGGTGCAGATGCCCCGGATGTGCAAGCGAGTCGATTTCACAAACCCGCTATCAAACAGTCCGCCAACTCGCCAAACGTGCCCGTTCTCAAAAACGATACCAATCACGAGAAGCATTCGCCGACTTGCTCTGGGAAACCGCGATTTTTGCCGATGATCACGATGATGATCGCAGCCTGTTAGTTTTGGAAGTGGCATCAAAAGAAGAGAACTTCGAGAGCACCTCAGACCGTCCGATCATTGATCGAAAGGTTCATTCTCCCAAATCCCACGGCGATCCGCACGGGCAAGTTCCTCAGCCCGACGAAACTTTCGTTTCATACGATCCGAGAACGGATATCGTGTTTCCGCACGACTGAACCCTTGTCGAATCACTTCTTCGTTGATGAGAGTTTCCCCAAGATAGACGTAAGCCAGAGTTCGGTCGTATTGATCAAATCGCTCGATATCGAACTCCAAGCGGACCGTTTCATCTTCAAGCTGGCGACGCAGCCAATCCTTGGATTCTTGCGACCATGCTTCGGCAGGTCGACCGTCTCGCTCCAATTCTGGCGCGTTGATTCCAATCAGCCTGACACGAGTTTGATCGGCTAACAACACTGTATCCCCATCAATCACACGCAGGACTCGGTAATCGGTATCAGTAACAGGAAGAGCAGGGGGCGATACCGGAGGAAACAACCAGCGACTGATGGCGATCACGAAGACAATCGCAAACAACACCAAATGACATTGCGGAGATCCCGCCAGCAATTGAAACTTTTCATTCGTGGAGAAGGGGCGAGACATAAAACGGTCGATGCTCGGAATTAGTTTTCACTAAAGTGCATCGGACTTCGGATCGACTTACCCAAGGGATCACGGCGAAAGCGTAACTGACACTCTCGACAAAGATCGAACTGCAACGTCCCAGTTCCGTTCACATCTTCTGGGGGCACAGGCAATCCTTCCCCTTGCATGATGGATTGTGATACCGCGTGCAGATGATCAACATCCAAGTCAGCAGACGACAACTCATCGGGATTGAATGCCGGAAAGAGTTCGACATGCACCACATAGCGTTGATCGTCGATCTGACAACCACAAAGATCGCACGAAAAGTGCTGCATCGCGATGACCCTAAATTAAATTGAATAACGAATCGAACAAAGAACGTCTGTGAATTCATTAGAACAACTCCCCTTCGCTGGGGAAAGTTTCATCTGCCAAAGGGACTACAAATCACAAACTTTCAGTGCCACGATCAAGGCAAATGTGTGACCTCCTCAAGCCATGAACAATCAAGCGATGTCAAGCATTCTCAGGCAACATTTTGGCCTTTTCCAGAGGCTCTGAAAAGTGCCTCGCTTTGATTGTTTCAGAGGCCGATTCCGGGTATAATCATGGCTTGAATAAGAAGGAGGCGAATTAGCCGAAAACTCAGTCGAAAAAAGAGTTTACGCCTTTTTGAATCATGCCTCGATGAGAACATATCACGATTTTCATCAAAGCATTATTTAAGCAAATTTTTCACGATCCATCCATCAGGATGCTGGCCTCGAAACGACGAGCGTTTCGAACGACATCTTTGGATCGTTTTAGACCACACAATCTGGAGTGACTTACATTGGCTGACGGAACAGACGACCAAGATCTTGCCATTCCCCGTAACGAGCGTATTCAGCCGCACGACATCCGCGAAGAGATGCAGACCAGCTATCTCACTTACGCGATGAGCGTCATCATCAGCCGTGCGCTGCCTGACGTCCGCGATGGATTGAAGCCTTCACAACGTCGTATTCTGGTCGCCATGAACGACTTGAATCTCGGCCCGGCCTCAGGCCGAAAAAAATGTGCAAAGATTGCCGGCGATACTAGCGGTAATTACCACCCACACGGTGAAGGCTCGGTTTACCCAACGCTTGTCCGTATGGGACAAGACTGGACGATGCGACAAGTCTTGATCGACAAGCAGGGAAACTTCGGCTCCTTGGCGGGACTTCCTCCTGCGGCTATGAGATACACAGAAGCGAGACTTTCGTCGCTGGCACTGGAACTGCTGAGAGACATTGACCGCAACACAGTCGATTATGCTCCCACCTATGACCAAGAGAACCTGGAACCGGTCGTCTTGCCATCCCGCTTCCCCAACTTGTTGGTGAATGGCTCAAGCGGAATCGCTGTGGGTATGGCGACAAGCATTCCTCCGCACAACTTGAAAGAAGTTTGCTCGGCAGTCAACGTCTTGATCGACAACCCTAATGCGGGTGTCGATGAGATTCTCGCCGAGATGCCCGGCCCAGACTTTCCGACTGGAGGCACGATCTGCGGCCACATGGGAATTCGTCAAGCGTATTTGACGGGGCGATCCACAATCAGTCTGCGGGCAAAGACTCACTTCGAGAAAGAAAAAAACAGCGATGTCATCGTGGTGACCGAGATTCCGTTCATGGAAACTCGCGACCGTATCCGTGAAAAGCTCGAACATCTGGTCCGCGACGAACGCGTCAAAGGAATCTCTCGCATCATCGACCTGACAGACCGGAACATTCCGACCTGGCAAGTCAAACTGCACATTGTTCTCAAAAAAGACGCTGACCCGGATGTCGTCCTGAATCAGCTTTATCAGTTTTCACCGCTGCAATCGACCGTCAGTATGATTCTGTTGGCGTTAGTCGGCAATCGCCCTCAAGTGATGTCGGTGAAGGATATGTTGCAAGAGTTCATCTTGCATCGCATCGACGTGATCCGACGACGTACGGAATATCTACTTTCCGAATCACGCAAACGTAAACATACGGTGGAAGGCTTGATGATTGCCCAGATCGACATCGATCAGGTGATTAAAACGATCCGCGATTCACCCAGTCGGAACGAAGCCAAAATTCGACTTCAGGATATTCAGGTTCCTGCCGGGCTCATCGCGCGGGCTTTGGGGGATGCCGGTTTTCGCGTCTACCAGGAAGAGCAGGGCGAGAAAGAGAACTACTCACTCTCGACCAATCAGGCCGAAGCCATCGTTTCGATGCAGCTTGGTTCATTGGCGAACCTCGAACGCGAAAAACTCTCGGACGAATTCGCCAAGCTGATCGAAGACATCAACGAATATGTCAGCATCCTGTCTGATGAAGACAACATTCGGGCCATGATCCGCGACGACATGGACGAGATCATCGCCAAGTATGGCGACAAGCGACGCACGGATATCTCGGATGAAGAACTGACACACGTTGATCGAGCCGACCTGATCACCGAAGAGCCGATGGTGGTGACACTGTCCAAACGGGGTTATATCAAGCGGACTCAACTCTCGGTTTATCAGGCTCAAAACCGTGGTGGCAAAGGCATCAAAGGGGCCAAGTCAGACGAAGAAGACGCCATCGAGCATCTGTTTGTCGCGAGCACTCACGATTACCTGTTGTTCTTCACCGACCGCGGGAAAGTTCATTGGCAGAAAGTTTACGACTTGCCTCTGCAAAACCGGACGGCCAAAGGCCGCGCGGTGGTTAATATTCTGCAGGTTGATGAAGGGGCCAGTATCTACAACTGTCTGGCGGTTCGCGATTTCGACGAAGATCGTTATCTGATCATGGCCACCAAAAAGGGAATCGTCAAAAAGACATCACTTTCGGCGTACAGTCGCCCCATGAAGGGAGGCATCATCGCCATCAATCTGGATGACGATGACGAGCTGATCGATGTTCGCATTGTGGCCGATGGGCAAGATGTGGTCATTGCCACCAGTACCGGCATGAGCATTCGGTTTGCCCATGACGATGCACGCCCCATGGGACGAAACACGCGCGGCGTCAAAGGGATTAAACTCGCCAAAGACGATTATGTCGTCGGGATGGTGACGACTCAGGATGATGGCACTCTGCTTTCTGTTTGCGAGAACGGATACGGCAAACGGACCTCGTTCGGAGTCATCGCCGATGAATCCGATGACGACGCGGATGAAGTCAGCAGCACCATGCGGTATCGACGACAAAAGCGGGGCGGCAAGGGACTGCGAGACATCCGCACCACAGAACGAAACGGCAAAGTAGTCGATATTCTCTCAATCACCGAAGATGACGATATCCTGATGGTGACCTCCCAAGGAAAAATTCAACGAATTCACGGCAAAGACATTTCGGTCATTGGTCGTAACACGCAAGGCGTGCGACTGATCCGTCTCGGCGATGGAGACACTCTCGCCGGCTGTGCGTCGATTCCGGGCGAGCTTTCAGGAGATGACGATGAGGATCTCGGCGGTCCTGCCGTTGCACCGGTCGAATCGGATTCCGCCGAACCTTCCACCGATGTTGAAACTGATGACGAGGATGCCATTGGTGAAGAAGAGTGACCCACAAGTAGCAGTCACAACCCTTCTTTCCAGACTTCTGTGATCAAAGAGAGCCCCATGAAAACTCTACTCGTCACCGGCGGTTGCGGATTTATCGGCTCCAACTTCATTCGGCTCGAACGCGAACTCGATGCCGAGTTGAAGATCATCAATGTTGATAAACTCACTTACGCCGGAAATCTTGAAAATCTCGCCGACCTGAAAGAGGATGGTTATTACCTCTTCGCCAAAGGGGACATCGGCGACGCGGCGTTCATCGCCAACCTCATTGCCGAGCATTCTCCCGATGCGGTCGTCAATTTTGCGGCCGAATCGCATGTCGACCGTTCGATTCTCGATTCTGGTCCCTTTGTGCAAACCAATATCGTAGGGACTCAGGTACTCTTGGATGCCTGTCGAAAGGCGGAAATCTCCCGGTATCTTCAAGTTTCCACGGATGAAGTTTACGGCAGTTTGGGTGCCGAGGGTTTGTTTACCGAAGAGACACCGCTGGCGCCGAATAGCCCTTATTCGTCCTCCAAAGCGGCAGCCGATTTGTTGGTGAGGTCGTATTTTCACACGTTTGATTTCCCCGCGATCATCACTCGCTGCTCAAACAATTATGGCCCCTATCAATTCCCGGAAAAGCTGATTCCTCTGTTTGTCTCGAACCTGCTAGCCGACAAAAAGATCCCCGTGTATGGAAAAGGGGAGAACGTACGGGACTGGATTCATGTGCTTGACCATTGTCGAGGGATCGACGCGGCTTTGCGTCATGGCCAAGTGGGCGAAGTTTACAATTTTGGCGGAAACTGCGAACTCCAAAATATTGAACTGACAAAACTGCTGCTCCAAGCGCTCGATAAGCCCGAGTCGATGATCGAGCATGTCACCGACCGACCGGGGCACGACTTACGATACGCGATTGATTGTCGCAAGGCGAAGCAGGAACTCGATTGGGAACCGCAGGTTGATTTTGAAACAGGACTCGCTGAAACGATTAAATGGTATCAGGAGAACTCAGGCTGGGTGGAACGTGTCCGTTCTGGCGAGTATCGTGACTATTACCAACAACAATATGGCGACCGACTTTCCGAGTCATGATCGAAGTTAGCCTCTCAAGGAATAAAGACTGATGGATAACGAAATTCGCGAACGCTGTTCGAAAATCATTGAGCGCATCACTCTCCTCAAGGACTCTCTTTGACTACGCTGGCAAAGAGGTACGAGTCTCTGAAATCAACGAGAAGATGTCGGCTCCCAATTTTTGGGACAACGCAGAAGCTGCGCAGGTCACCGTCAAACAGCTCCAGCAGATTAATGCAAGTTTGAAGCCACTCCAAAGTGTGGTCGAAGGCGCGAATGATATCGAAGTTCTGCTCGAATTCGCCGAAGAAGATCCCTCCTCGGCCAGTGAACTTGAGCAAACCTTGACTCGTCTGGAAACGGAACTGGAAGCGGTCGAACTGCAAGCGATGCTGTCCGAGCCGGAAGACGCCTCGAATGCGTATCTCACCGTTCAAGCGGGAGAAGGTGGCAGTGATTCTGCCGACTGGGCCGAAATGCTGCTGCGAATGTATATTCGTTGGGCCGAAAATCGCAAATACGAAATCGAACTGCTTGATCGGTCCGAAGGGGAAGAAGCCGGCATTCGGAACGCCACCATCGTGATTCGCGGCGAAAATGTGTTTGGCTGGCTGAAAGGGGAGACCGGCAATCACCGTTTGGTTCGCATCAGCCCGTTCGATTCGGCCGGTCGCCGACACACTTCATTCGCGGCAGTCGATGTCTCTCCCGAACTCGATGACGACTTTGAAGTCGATATCAACTGGGATAAAGAAGTTCGCGTAGACACTTATCGTGCCAGTGGAGCAGGCGGGCAACACGTCAACAAAACCGATTCCGCCATCCGTATGACGCACGAGCCGAGCGGTGTCGTGGTGCAATGTCAAAACGAACGATCTCAGCATAAAAACCGCGCGACCGCCAAGAAAATGATGATCGCCCAACTCTACAAAATGGAGATGGAGAAACGGGACGCCGAGGTCGCCGCTAAACACGGCCAGAAGTCAAAGATCGGTTTTGGTGGTGAAACACTCAGGAATTACGTTTTGCATCCTGATCAATATGTGAAAGATGCACGCACCGGACTTCGCGGCAACCCGATGAATGTCCTCGACGGCGGAGAACTGGATAACTTCCTCGAAGCGTTTTTACGAGGCGCCATGGCCGACGACGAAGATGATGCCGAACAGAATTAATTGTGATAGCCCGTAGTGCGCAAGCACTCGGGATGTGATTGACTGATGTTGCACGTCGTATTTTACTTGTCTCCCCCCGGCTTGCTTGCGTAAGTCGGCGATATCACACAACGCCCGTCACGAGGATAAACCATGAAACAGTCGTTGACCATTTTCACACTTTTCCTGTTTCTCTTGCCCGGCTGCTATCGGGAAGAGGGCGGAACCTCAACAACATCATCGGGGACCAGCACACCCGCCGAAACAACCGAGACTCCCGCCAAAATAGAAACTTCAAAACAACCTGCCGTCAAACCAATTCGTGTTGACGAACCGGAAACCGTCCCCGATCTACTGCCCGCCGAAGAATACACGGCTGGCTGGGTCCGACTGTTCGACGGCTACAGCCTGTTCGGTTGGGAGCAACAACACGCCGCCAAGTGGAATGTCTCAGCCGATGGCGTGCTGACTTCACCAGAAGACGCTGATCCTTCCATTCTGATGACAACCGTCCCGTGGACCGATTACGAACTACAATTGGACTACAAATTAGCAGACGGTGGAAACAGTGGCATCTTTCTGCGAACGTCTCCGTCACCCTCCAATCCGGCGGTCGATTGCTATGAACTCAACCTGTGTGACACGCACGAAAAATTCAAAACTGGCAGCTTGGTTAGGCGAGCACAACCCATCGCCGAAGTTGCCGGGGACGGCGAATGGCACACCTTGCGTGTCATCTGCGACGGCAACTGGATTCAAGCTTGGCTCGATGATGTCCATATGACTGATTTCCATGACGAATCGGAATCGCCTCTGCTCTCCGGTCGTATCGGACTGCAACAAAATGGCGGCACGGTCGAATTCAAAAACGTCAAACTCAAACCGCTCAGCACAAACGCGTTGTTTGCGGGGGAATCACTCGATCAATGGAACGTCGTCCCCGGCTCCAAAAGCACATTCGAGATTGAAGAAGAAACCATCCACGTGGCCGATGGCCCCGGCTTTCTGGAAACCAAAGAAACCTTTGCCGACTTCGTATTGCAAGCCGACTACAACATCAACGGCGACGGCTTGAATTCGGGGATCTTCTTTCGGGCGGTGAAGGGGACTGAGGACGCTCCTTCTCACGGCTACGAATGTCAAGTGCATAATGCCTATGACAACGGCGACCCACGTCAACCGACCGACCACGGTTCGGGAGCGATCTTCCGTCGCGTCAAAGCCCGCCGAGTGGTCAGTCAAGATCGCGAATGGAACACGATCACCTTAAATGCGTCGGGCAACCATTTCGCCACCTGGGTCAACGGCTACCAAACCGCCGATTGGGTCGATACGCGCGACAATCATGAGAACCCAAGAAAAGGCCGCCGTGACAAAGCGGGACACATCAGTTTGCAAGGCCACGACCCGACGACCGATTTGAATTATCGCGAGATCAAAATCGCCCCACATGCGGAGTGATGAATGTCTAGAATTAAAATGTTTTGCAAGAGCAAGAAAAAAGAAAAGTGATTTACAAAATCACATATCCCAATGGCAAAATCTATATTGGGAAAGATCTGACTGATACTGCTACTTATTTTGGAAGTGTAAATTCAGAACTCATAAGATCAGATTTTTCTCAAGGTGAATTAGACGATTTCAGCGTTAGGAAGGAAGTGAGCTATTGGTCCCTTGATACAAATGAAATCAATAAGCTTGAATCAGAATTCATATTGAAGTTCGGTTCAAACAATCCTGAAATAGGCTATTATCGTTGGCCGAAACTGTCTCCATGAACTGCAATGGGGCGATCTGTAAAGCCGAAGCCCCCCGAATATTCTGGCCTCTTGTGCTAACGCACCCCGTTTGACGAGCTGTCGGTGCTACCCAATGTGTTTTCCTCTGCGTCGCCGCACCGAGCCGCCGAATGGTCCGTCCTGAAAGGGCGGGTCGCGAGGCGAAAAGATGACTCATCATGCGGTCCCGAACCGCCCCTGCCACAACCCTCATGTCATTCAACCATATGAGGGATCATCCTGTGACTTCGTCACCCGGGCTCTTGTGGTCGACTCCCCCCTGCAGAAGACCGAACTATCAGATCGCAAGTTGGTTGGCATTAATTGGTTGACATTAAATTGTCAGCAGAGGCAATTGCTGACCACCTCCAGCACGAATCTCCAAGTTAATGAGTTCCAAGAGTAAATTGAATGTCGATTTCGAATCCAGATCACAATCGAGAATATAAAACCAGTATCCCCGATGTTTGACCGCAATCGCTGCATCTTTTGGCTTGTGCTTGCTGCTCTGCACAACGAACAGACCTTCGGTCATCTGAGGCCAATGAAAATAGTTCCCTTCGACATCATAAGTGAGACGCACAATTCCGTCTTCAATATCTCTTTCGGGAACGATTACCGAATGAGAAAGATAAAACATCATCTCTTTGATAGAACGAGTGCTCAGAAGAATCTCGTCTCTTTGATTCGGTAATCCCGTGCGTCTTTCACTGGGTGAACTGAACTGACCATTATCGATGTCTGTTTTGAGTTCGTAATAATCTAGCCCAGGCTCTAGCCCAAGAATCCTACAAATTTCAGCAACATCCTCAGAATTCTTTACGTTCTCCGCAAATCTCAAAACACGAACTTTGGATTCCACTTCATTTTTCCAGAGCGTCGCGGTCTGTGAAGTTTCATCTATGTGAAAACGGTAACCATCATTGGCGGCATTGATAATGTCTTCGCCATTCACGCTGCCTAAAGGAACAAGGTCGCTAACCTGAATGGGCTCATGAGACACCTTGTCAACGCGAGTAACATCCAGCGAGTGATCTTGTAATTGGAGTTGGCGAAGTCGTTGGCAGAGGTATAAAAACTCTTCATAGTCCGGCTTGATTTGAGGGGTGGGCCCACCCGCATTGGTGGCATTATCGATATCGTTGATATTTCGCACCGTCAACCGAAGAACACGATCAATTGCCCACCCTTTGGAACCCAATAAATCGAGTGTTTCTTCACTGATCGGAGTCAGCTTCCTTTGATTAAACTCTTTCCCTTGTTCAGGTCCGAAGACTAGGGTCGGCTTGGATTGCGCGCCAAAACCAAGATTGAGCCCACCTCCCAGTAATGAAGTGTCATTCCATGCTCCCGAACCACCAATATTCGTATCGTACGAGAATTGACTCGTGATGCTCGCAACACGAAGAAACTCCTCTGATTCATGGTATTTCATCCGAACCAGATTAAGTAAGAGTTCCTCACGCGTGGTTTGTTGCACTGCTCGATTGTAATTCAAACGGCTATTTTTCAGAGAATTCGGCCCAAGAACGCAACCAGCATTTATCATCGAGATAAAACAGCAATAGAAAATGATTAACTGACGTAACCACATGGCGCAACATCCCTAAGGTGTTCTCACACCCTAGGTATCGTCCATACACCTTGCTGAACTTTGACGATTGTAGGGATTATACTGGCTTCTAACTCAAATCGACCTGACTGGGATTGACGTAAAATGTCTTCTGGACATGTCATCCATCCTACTCTTGGACATCAGCCGAAAATTGTCAAATTGCGACTGAAGTCGGTTCAAAAAGGGTCAGCTCAATCTTCGACTGGAGCGAGAACCTGTCCTGAAACGTCCGACTTAAGTGAACCTATTGGCCTGCTACCTGCATTGATGCCTACACCATCCCGCAACTAGTCAGATCAAGAGCGCGAGCAGAAAAGCTTCGACCCCATGACACGAGAATATCGGGCGAGTGGGAACAGCTAGTGCTGGCTTCATCGTTGAAATAGTGCTCTTCTGCGTTCTTGCGAACGTGGCTACACCAATTTGTTTTCCTCCGCGCCGCCGCGTCTCTGCGTGAGTAAATTTTCTTCTGACAACAAGCCGCCATTCCTAAAGAACAGTTTTTTATCGCTCATGCCGATATGGAGTATCCGCCTACGTCAACGCTTTCACTTTCTCTTTTTTATCTGTGTCATCCGCGTGATCCGCGGTTCTCGTTTTGATGGTCACAAGAAACACAAGAAATCACAAAGAGCAGTTTCTCGTGCCATCTGAGTTCGTGTGCCATGGTTCGCCTGTTGTCGTGATTTCAAAGACAAGAACACTGATTGACCCTCATCTTCGCTCATCAGGATCGGCTCAGAGCATTCGTGTTGATGTGTGTTTTCTTTTTTTCACTTATCGGCGTTCAACTTGATTCGCTGCGTCTCCGCCCTTCTGCTCGAGTCTATGACTGTATCAATTCAAACCAATTGATGAATACTGTGTTCGCACCAGTCCGGTGTTGTAGTGATACGCAAAACTGGACAGAACGCAGATTTCTCTTGTGCAATATTTTCAAACGTACTATCTATTCCAGACTGAAATTCTGATTCTCCTAGTTTGAAACCTATAAGCTGGAAGTATTGCAGATGAAGGCATGGAAACACCGGCCTGAAATTGATGGTTTACGTGCGATCGCGATCTTGCTTGTCCTATTGTTTCATGCCGACTTGGGATTCAAGGGAGGATTTATCGGAGTCGATGTGTTTTTTGTGATTTCCAGATATCTGATTACTGGAATCATTCTCAACAAACAACGAGCTGGTCAATTTCGGATTAGTGAATTTTGGGAACGGCGTGTCCGTCGTATTCTCCCCGCATCGATATTCATGGTGACGGCAGTCTTGTGCTATGCCAGTTTCACGTTTATGCCTGATGATTTCTCAAAGCTGAGTGAAACCGCACTGTATCATCAATGTTTATTGTCTAACGTCAACCTCTGGTTGACGTCGGGCTATTTTAATAATTTTGCGGAATCAAATCCGCTTTTACATACTTGGTCACTAGCTGTCGAAGAACAATTTTATCTTTTTTATCCGTTTCTTTTAATGTGGCTGGGACGTTACCGAGAAACAGTGCGTTTACGTGTACTGACTGGGCTGTTTTTACTGTCATTGATCGGAAGCGAATATGCCGTTCACACCCAACCAGAAATGTCTTTTTTCCTGCTGCCCACACGCGCCTGGGAAATGTTGTTGGGCGGAATTATTTGTTTTCTTCCTGTTTTGAATCGCGATCATTTTCGAGTCCGTGAGGTCGTAAGCACTGCGTCAGTATTAGGACTGATATTTTGCGGCTGGTATTATCACGAAGAGCTACCTTTCCCCGGTGTGTCTGCTGCTCTTCCGTGTTTGCTCACAGCGGGATTTATCTGCTCAAACTTAAAAAATCAAACGTCGATTGGTCGAGTGATGAGCTCTAAACCATTTGTCTTCGTTGGACTGATTTCCTACTCGTTATATCTAGCGCATTGGCCAATTCTTGCATTTCTCAAATAGCAATATGGAGATGAATTGCTATTGACGACCAAGCTCGCTGCCATTGTGGCCAGCTTACTATTGGCAATCATTTCCTGGCGTTGGATCGAGCAACCTTTCCGTCGCCGAGTGATTCTGCCGAAGCCGCGGCATGTCTTGCTGGCAACATTCGTCGCACCTGCGTTGCTGATCTCGATATCCGTTGTCATTAACAAAAATCACGGCTTTCCGAATCGATTACCAAAGGTGGCTAGAGATTATCTTGCAACCAAGACTTCTCGGACTGAGCGAAATTACATCTCTCGAATCAGTCCGGAGCAAATTCAAGCTGACGAAGTTCCTATTTGGGGTGATCCTGACGGAGAACACGAAATCATGGTTTGGGGAGACAGTCATGCATTGGCATTGATGCCTAGTTTTGATGCCGCTTGTCAGAAGCTCAAAATCAAGTGCTACCAAATTACTTATCCCGGAAACACTCCGCTCCTCGATTATGGTGTTGGTATGAAAAGGCATATTATCCATCGTTCAATTGAGCGCAATCAGGAGGCCTATGAATTTATTGTTCGGAATAAAATTCCTCTGGTGGTCATGGTGGCCTATTGGGGGAAGTCTTATCGAAGTCATTCTTCAATTTTTGAGAAATCGGTCCGGGATACCGTTGACCAACTGGAGCAGGCTGGAGTTCAAGTTGTGATTGTCGAAGACAACGCCACTTTCAGATATCGGGTTCCTCAAAAGCTTGCGCGGCTCGCGTGGCTTGGTCAAGAGACCTCAGGAATCGGGATCTCTCTTGAAGAACATTACGAATACAATCGGGTTCCTCGAGAAGTCTTTCAATCACTTTCGAATAAAAACGTGCGAGTGTACGATCCGACTTCCTATTTTGCCGGTGATTCAAATCTCTGGTCCGCTGAGATTGACGGCGTAAGCATGATGCTGGATACGAATCATCTTTCCGAAGCAGGAGCGATGCGTCTCAAGCCTTTAATCGAGAGAGCTGTTTTGGAATCGTTGCCTCAAATCGCAATTGAGTCTGAGAAACAATTTCATTGATAGATACATCTAAGATTCATTTTACTCTTTAGAGATTCTCTTTTTATTCGCTTTTCGAATCGAGAATGACCCCCGGGTGGCCCGTCCTTGAAGGGCGGGTCGCGAAACGACAAGATGCTGACATCATGCGGGAGGAATCCAATGAGGGCCGTGACTCACCACATTGAACGGTCATGATGAGTCATCTTATGACTTCGTCACCCACCACCAACACTCCGATAAGTTCGATTCCTCAAATCTTCGCCGTACTCAGCGATTCGAGAATCAATGCCGAACTCAGATTCTTCGGAAGCAAGACGTCCACGCCGGCGGCTTCCGCGGCGGATTCTGCTAAGTCATGGACGATGTTTCGCAAGCCAATAATGCGGCATCTGGTGTCACGCCGACGATAGATTTCCAATTGTCGGATGCGGTCCTTTTGCCAGGGATCACAATCCCAGAGGACGGCTTCTGGTTGTTGTTCGAGAGAAACAATTTTCCCGCCGTAAGAAACGACCAATTCGGTCCAGAAGCTTCGCAAATCACGATCGGGACTAAAGAGCCCCACCGTCATTCCGCAGAGATCGTTATCCTCGGGAAGTTCGGCATCACGTAGAAATGTTTCTTCTAACGACGCGGTCATCGGTAAAGGTTCGCGATTTTCTCGCAAAACATCCAGTTCTTGTCGAAAACGGATATCCAATCGTTCGCGGTGAACGCAGCACCCAGGAGGTAACCAGGGCCAATGTCGAATCGCCGAGTCGCTCCAACCATCCTGAATGATAATCCAACGAGCCAACGGCAATTCATTCCAGATTTCGGCGAACTCATCCAGCGACCAGGCTTGTGTATAACCGGCGGAGAGTAGAACCAAGCGGGGAGGTTCGTCCATGCTCACGCCGTCCCGAATGACTTCGGAGAGATCGGAATACACGACAAGCTCGGCGTTCGGAACATGCGCGAGAATCCAATCCTGTAAATCACGGCGAGCGTGAATATCGGAAGCCAAGAGCAGGATTTGAAGCGATTCTGTAGGCATTTGTGAATTCCTGAGCAAAGTGGAAGCGTAATCGGAACCAATGACACGGGACAAGTGCAGTTTTTTTGGATTTCTGCTTTCCAGTTTTTCACTTTGCGCAAACCTCTTCATCTTGCTGAATATCGCCAGATCTGGGATAAATCTTGGCCTGACACGGATGTCCTTTTGGAGTTTCGCGACGTGCTGGAACCACTTTCTCCCCGAATGAAAGAACTGTTGCTGACACACGGCTTGTGTGCGGCTTCAGATCTGCGTCGCTGTCGGCGGAAGGTGAAGCGTTTAACCTCGGATCTTCCGGCGTTCGATTCGGTCTGGATTGATGCTTTGGTCAGTCAGAAATCACTGACTCCGTTTCAGGCAACATTGTTAGAATCTGAACACCCCGAACGAATCACGTCGGGAGAGTACATCCTGATTGATCGCCTCGGTGGCCGGAATCGCTCCGAAACATTTCTGGCACGAAACCGCAAACGAAAACGATTTTGTCTCAAGACACTCTCACTCCGTCCCGAACAAATGGCTCCGGCAGAGAAGCATCTCAAAGAGACTGTCCGCCAACTGGCAGAATGGCATCATCCGCATGTCGTAACTCCCAGAGAAGACATCAAGCAGCAAGAATCACTCGTGGTTGTCAGCCAATACGTTCCGGGACTGAGTCTGCGTGAGCTTTTGATTCGACGAGGTCGCTTCCCGGTCCCCGTGGTCATCGCCATTGCCAAGCAGGTTCTCAACGGCATGAAAGCACTCCAGAAAGAAGGGGTGTTCCACGGCGATTTGCGTTTAGAGAACGTGAAACTCTCTCCACGGGGAAGGGCGATGTTGGTGGAAACGGGGATCCAAAATGCCGTCACACCACAACTCTCTTACGTCACCGATTTCTCCACCGAACAGTGTGAAGGAATCGCTCCCGAACGAGTCGCCACCGGAAACACTGTTGACGAACAGTCAGAACTCTACGCACTGGGCTGTCTGTTATGGCAGTTACTTGCGGGACGGCCAGCGATCAAGGAAGCCGATCCACTCGCCAAGTTAACCGCCCACCAACAGCGAGACATCCCCGATGTCCGGGAATGGGCTCCCGATGTTCCCGAGAGAATCGCACTTGCCGTCCAACAATTGACACAACGTAATCCTGAAAAACGCCCTGAATCATTCATTGCCGCGGCCAAGTTATTCGGACGTTCTTCACTCAGTGATCGGAGCAAACTTCGCGAGTATCAGGCGTATTTCTTGTCTCAAGCGCCAGGATGGACGATCAAAGAGCTTTCCACACAACGTAAAACGTGGCCTTGGGTTCTGGCAACGACTGCCAGTCTGCTCATGATTGCGATGGTGCTCCAGGATGAAGGTGCACGCACAGAGCTATTATCGCTGGCAGATCGAGTCACACAAAAGACCGAAGAAATCTTCGCTGCTCCAGAACCGGTTGCCGAAGAAGAAACTACCGAATCAAAGTATCTGCAACTGCCGACACCCGATGCCGATGGGGTCATCCTAATCAAAAAATCAGGTGAATATGAGACCAAAGACCTGAACGTCGTAGGGCCATTAAAAATCATTGCCGACGATGGCATCACGGCCAAGTTGATCGTCAAAGAGTCTTGTGAGATTAGCTGTGAATCACTGACGTTGGAAAATCTCACCCTACAACAAGACTTTGAAACAAAGCGAGGAGCTTTGTTGGCGATTCAATCGCTCGATGTCGAAATTTCACATTGCCTATTCGACCTGCGAAATCACTCGGACCACGAAGCCAATCAACAATCCATCGAACTTTCTCAACTGATCGCGGTTGCCTGGAAATCGATTGACCCGGAAGACCGCAGTGGAGGACGTATGGGACTTCACAATTCTGTATTTCTCGGCGGAGGAACACAACTTTATCTGGGAACGTCGCCTTCCTATTGGAAGGTCGAAAACTGCCTGTCACTGGGTGCAAATGCCTTCGCACGATTTAGAAGTTGGCCAGAACCCGAAAGGCCACTCACAGGCGAGTGGAACAACCTCAGTCTTCGCGGGACTGATTCGGCGTTAATTTTTGACCCTGTTAAAACTGACTCACCCGTTGCCGGCGAAATACGTCTCACTGCGACTGGTTGTGTTTTCGACTTAACTGATCAGCGTGGTGCCTTGTTTCTCTTTAAGCAGGATCGCGTCCCGGAAGGACAGTTCTCGTATTTGTCTCTCATGGGCGAAGATTGCGTCGGATCAGAATCACTCATCGTCGCGGGACAGTGGAAATCTGAGAATGAAGTACTCCCGCTGGAAGCGAAACGATTGCAGATTGAAGGGCTGATTCTGGCTCCGATCCAGTTCAGGGGCAAATTGACATCGAATCCGACCGATTCTGAAGTACAAGAAGTCTCTGGACCGCGACTTTCCTCCGATTTTCCGGGGATCAATGCGAATTTGCTACCAACGATTACCGAAGGAATTCCGAAAAGCGTTCCTTGATCGTTGATGCGAGTCGTGGGCATTGTTAAGCTTGGCCAGTTTGTTTTTTTACTGTCCACGGAAGAGACAATGGCCACTGAGAGACCAAATCGCGTCTGGAACCGGAAACATATCCTCGGATTGGAAGAATTATCCGCGGAAGAAATTACTCAGATCCTCGACCAGGCTGCCGAGTTCAAACAACAAGCAAAAGAGGGAGTATTGAAGCTCAATTCCCTACGAGGGAAAGTCGTTGCCAACCTCTTTTTCGAGCCTTCGACCCGCACACGAACAAGCTTCGGTCTCGCTGCAAAACGCTTAAGTGCCGACACCGTCGATTTTTCTCCCTCGGGAAGCAGCCTTTCCAAAGGCGAGACGTTTATCGACACCGCCAAGAACATCGAAGCGATGGGAGTCGACCAGGTTGTCGTTCGACACGCGACCCCCGGCGCACCGCACTTGTTGTCCAAACACCTGCAAGCATCGGTGCTCAACGCGGGTGACGGCACTCACGAACATCCCACCCAAGCCCTCCTCGACATTTTCACCATCCGAGAACAAAAAGGGACATTAGAGGGGCTCACGGTGACTTTAGTGGGCGACATTCTGCATAGTCGCGTGGCTCGTTCAAATATCTGGGGGCTCAAAAAACTGGGGGCTCGAGTCATCGTTTGCGGACCTTCGACACTTATCCCCCGCGACATCACACAACTCGGCGTCGAGATTTCCTACGATCTTGACGCCGTCCTACCGGAAACAGACTGCGTCAACTTACTCCGTGTCCAATTTGAACGCCAACGCTCGGCGTTCTTTCCTTCGATTCGCGAGTATGCTCACTTATTCGGATTAAACACCGAACGCGCCTCACGCGGTAAAGAGGGAATGGTAGTACTGGCCCCCGGACCGATCAACCGAGGTGTCGAACTTTCGACCGAGGTGGCCGATGGTCCTCATTCAGTCGTTCTCGATCAAGTCACAAACGGATTGTTAGTTCGCATGTCGTGTCTGTATCTACTCAATCAATATCAGGATCGACAAGCCGAAAGGGGAGACTCATGACCAGCCTGTTGATTCGTGGTGGACGACTCATCGATCCCTCACAAAACCTGGACAGGACAGGGGATCTCTTAATCCGCGATGGAATCATTGCCGGTGCGGGAGATGTCGCCGGACATGTCGATGAAGTGATCGAGGCAGAAGAGTTGATCGTATCTCCCGGCCTGATCGACTTACACACCGCCTTACGGGATCCGGGTGACGAAGAAGACGAGACAACCTATACAGGCACCGCGGCTGCGTTAGCGGGAGGGTTCACCAGTATTGCCTGTCTTCCTGACACCACTCCTGCCATTGATAACCGTGCGGCGGCCGAATTCGCAATCTTACAGGCCGCCCGCGCCAGAAACTGTCACGTCTATCCGTTGGGAGCCGTCACAAAAAGTCTCAAAGGCGAAGAACTCGCCGAGATGGGACAACTCGTTGACGGCGGAGCAGTCGGATTTTCAGACGGTAAGCATCCGTTACATAACTCCGAAATTATGAGACGTGCTCTCGAATACAGCCGAATGTTTGATCGTCCGATTTTCAATTTCCCCGAAGTCGAAGAATTGAGTCGCTCTGGAGTGATGCACGAAGGGTATTACTCAACACTGTTAGGATTGCGGGGGATGCCGGCGGCTGCGGAATCGATCATGGTTGGCCGAGACTTGGCATTGGCCGAAATGACGGACGGGAAACTACACATCACAACAATCACCGTCACAAATAGTGTCAAACAAATTCAGCAGGCCAAAGAAGCCGGAGTCAAAGTCACCTGTTCTGTCACTCCTCATCATCTCACGCTCGACGATTCGACGCTACAAAGTTTCGATGCCGCGTTCAAAGTCAATCCACCACTGCGTTCACGAGACCACATCGACTCCCTGATTCGCGGCTTGAAGGATGGCACAATTGATGCGATCAGTTCCGACCACCAACCGTATTCGATCGAGAAAAAACGAAATGAACTGGATCAGGCCCCATTTGGCATCGCCGGTCTCGAAACAGTTCTTCCCATCTGCATACAGTCACTGATCGACCCCGGTCATCTTTCATGGTTACAATTGATCGACAAGCTCTCGACAAGACCGGCCGCGATTTTGGGACTCTCCAAAGGAACCTTGAAAGAAAACTCAGCCGCCGACATCACGTTGATCGATCCTCATGCGGAGTGGACGATTGATCCCGAACAGTTTTTCTCACGAGGACGAAACACTCCCTTTGAAGGATGGGCTGTGAAAGGGCAAGCACACACCGTCATTGTCGGTGGCCAAGTTCGCTACTATCGAGGACAAATTCTGTCCCGCATGAATCCTGCTGTCTAATTCCTTGCCGTGTATCCTGATGATGTGGAAAAGTAGAGAGGAGTGACGTGAATTATGGCCACTCCTTATCTCATCATTGATGGCTACAACCTGATGCATGCCGCCGGCCTTGCTCGCCCCACTTATGGACAAGGTGATCTGGAACGCTGCCGTCATCGGTTACTCAGACTGCTGGTCAATTTTTTGACCGATGAAGAATGTGACCGGGCTAAAGTTGTGTTTGATGCCTGGGAAGCACCGGAAGGACTTCCCAACCGCATGAAATTTGAGGGATTGCAAGTTCGCTTTGCCGATCCTGGCCACGATGCCGATTCTCTCATCGAAGAACTTATTCTGGTTCATTCTGCACCACGCCAGATCATTGTGGTTTCAGGTGACCGTCGCCTCCAAAAAGCCGCCCATCGTCGGCGGGCAAAATTTATTGGCAGCATCGCGTTTCTGGACGAGATCGTTCAACGTCCCCCTCGCCGTGATCGAGACAACGACATTGCAGAGTCTCATCCCAAGTTCGAGGGTGGTTTGACATCAGGCGAACTCGAACACTGGATGGAACTATTCGGGGATGTCGAAAAATTTGCAGAGAGAGAACAGGACAAAATCGCTAAACGGGAATTTCAAGAGCAACAATCAGCATCGGAAGCTGAAACTCAAGCGGAAGCGGTCCCCAAAAGCAACGACAAAGATGAAGAGCAGGTTGACGAAGATGAATGGGCCGACCTTTATCAAGAACTCGGCTTACTCGGTGATGAATTGGCCAGCGAAATGATGAAGGATGAAACTCTGGATCGCTTACAATCCGAAATTGACCGAATGATTGAAGAAGAAGGAGGAGGCTTACCCTGAACACGCACAATTGTGGATTTTCTCCTCGAAAACCGGGAGAGATCTTCACAGAAATTGCGTCCGAAGGAGGAAAGAGAATGGGAGCCGAAATAAGAAAGCAATTCTCCGTTCGGACAAATCATTGACACGCCGTACAATCTGACGCACAATCTGTCTAACCCCAGCCCTGAACTAAAGATGCACCACGCATGAAATACTCTCAAAAATACCGCCAACTACTCATCCCCAGCATTTGTGCTGTTCTGTTCATCACAGCAGGGTGCGGCAGCGAAGCCTACAACAATCGGCTCAATGCAACCAATCGACTTTTTCAGTACACCAACAAGCTGAAAGAGAATCTGGGTCCAGCCTGGAACCAGTCGGGTGTCGAGGTTCGCATGCCGGCTCAACTGGTTGAAGTCCCACCTCCTCCGATGGTGAAAAATGAAGAGGGTGAATGGGTACAGGATGGTCTCGATGAACGAATCCCGGCTGAACTACCATCTCTCGAACTGCCCGGTTTGATTGGTGCCTGGAAAGGGATTGTGGAAGCGGATGTCTCGGGAGAATTCAAAGACTTGCCCGCCTACGCATTTGTGATGTCGAATGGTTATCTCTGGGCAGAAAACAACGCTGAAGAAGCGATGGAATATAGTAACATTATCGCTGAAAAAGTTGTCGATGGACTCACTCTTCCTCTGTATGACCCTAGCGACTGGAAACAAAAACAATATCCCGCCACTCCCGGATTTGTCCCACAACAAGGTGCTTCCGTGTGGGTCACACAAACCGATATCATTGTTGGTGAAAGCAAAGCTGAGATTTCATTACATCTCTTCGGAGCAGGGGACGTGACCGTTTATGTGCTGTTTATCTATCCCGAAACAATTGCAAGTTCGGAACGTTTTGCCGAACGAATTGACTTGGCATTGGAAACTCTCAAAATTTCAGCAGACAAACCCGCAGCAGGAGCAGCTCCCGGCACAGCTCCCACGAAATCTGGTGGTGGATTTTAGAGACCATTTGAGACGAGAAAGTTGAATGTGTCTCACGAGACAACATCACCAGACGCCCAAGACACTGTGAAGACAGATTCTCAGAGAGGGTTAATCCGAGTCCTTGGCCCCGGCATGGCCATGGCAATGGTTGTCGGCAATGTCATCGGCAACGGGATCTTCTCAAAACCGGGAGAAGCTGCCGCAGCCGCCGGAAATGTCAGTCTCGTCGCATGGGCCTGGATTGCTGGCGGGTTAGTGAGTCTCATCGGAGGACTCTGTTTCGCAGAGCTCGCGGTTGCCTATCCGCGGACGGGTGGCATTTATGTCTACCTCAAAGAAGCCTACGGTCGCAGTATCGCCTTTCTATTTGCGTGGAGTGAATTTGTCTTTGGCTGCCCGGCATCAATTGGTGTGTGCTGCATCATTCTGATGGCTCAAGTGAAAGCTATTTTCAACACCGACATCATGATGTGGGAAGAAATTGGCCTCTCGCTCATCGCAATTGCGATCATTGCGACACTCAATATTCGTGGCGTCATCTGGGGAGGCCGGGTGCAAGGTTTCACCACGCTGCTGAAATGTCTGATGCTGATTCTGTTGGCGGCCTTACCATTTATTCTCACAGGACGAGGAGACATCGGATTCGATACCGTCAATTTCGCCAGCACATTGAAGGTCGATAATCCTTCTCTTGCGGTTCGGTTTGCCGGTGCGTTACTTGCCGTCTCCTGGGCCTACAACGGCTGGCATGCGGTTTGTCCCATTGCTGAAGAGATACGAAACCCCAGCCGAAATATTTTGATTGCCATGATGGGGGGCTTGGCGATTATTTTTCTGGTCTACGGTTTACTCAACCTCGCCTATCATGGCTCGATGACTCTGGACGAGATCAGTCAAGCAAACTACATGCTGCCACAGGTGATGATCGAGAAACTGTTAAATCCGGTGAGTACAAAGTTGGCTCAAGTCGGTTCGCTGGCAATCTCCATTTCCATTTCGTTGAGTATGATTGGCGGAATCAACGTCAACCTGATGAATGGCCCACGGGTGGCACTTGCCACCGGACGTGACGAACCGGCCCTTGAACGACTCGGTATGACGAGTGAACGATTTCACACACCCAAATTCAGCATTATCTTTCAGGCCGTCATGTCGGGAGTCACATTGGCCGTCGTGGCATTGTATCTGGAACTCACTCATCAGCCGGGTTCGCTCAATCTCTTTTTCACGCTGACAAATTACGTGGTCTATTCGGCCAGCATTTTCTTCATGCTCACCGTGGGGGCTGTCATCATTCTGAGAAAGAAAGCGGGTGACCGCGAACGTCCCTTCAAAACGCCTCTTTACCCCTTCCTGCCAATCGCTTATCTAATTTTCAACGCGTGGTTCTTATATGCCGTCTTCGTGGGGCAGCCGATTCACGCGATGGTCAGCATCGCATTAAGCCTTATCGGTTGGCCAATCTGGTGGATGCTGCAACCCCGAGACCGACAGAAATCATAACTCTTCAACACAAACGATCAAAAATCACGAATCCACTGACGCGGTGGCTTTGTGTCGATCCCTTCATTTTTCCGCAATGGGGATGCTCTTAACGACGATTCTTTCTAAAATGGTGATCTCTCAAGGAATGAGATCGGACTCGCTTTCTAATGACTTTTTTGAATGCCGCAATTCTGTTCGGCCTCGGACTGACCGCAATTCCGGTCATTCTGCATCTCTTATTGCGCAATCAGCCCAAGAAACTTCCGTTTCCGGCATTACGGCTGTTGATGCAAACCAAAAAATCCAATACACGACGACTCAAACTCAAACACTTATGGCTCCTACTACTCCGCATCTTACTCATTGCGTTGATCGTACTGGCATTGGCACGGCCAACATTACCGGCTGCAGATTACTCCCTCACCGGGGGGGATTACTTTCGATTGGGCCTCATTCTGGTACTCGCCATCATTGCCGACCGTGTGATGGCGCGTCTTGGAAATCAAAAACCGTTATCCTCCTCAGTACTCCGATCACGACAAGCCACGTTTCGTAGCCTTATAGGAGTCACGTCATTTGTCTTGCTCCTTCTATTGTTCTTGTGGCCATACGGGTCTCGAATCACGGCACAGTGGAAAGATCCTCAATCACCCATTCAGGAAAATTTCCCGGTCTCTGCAGTTTTGTTATTTGATATTTCGCCAAGTATGGAATATCGGCAACAAAATCTCACCCGCTTGGATGCTTCGCGCGAAATGGCGGAACAGCTTCTTTCCCGATTGCCAAACGCCAGCCAGCTTTCTGTCACTCACAATGCCTCGAAAGACCCCGCAGTTTTCCTGAGCGATTCAACGGCTGCTCGTAACCGCCTCGATCAATTGCAAATCAGTGAACTGACAGAAACACTCGACCGTCGAGTGAAAGCGGCCATCGACTTGCAAGTGAGGGATCGTGAACGAACCCTGGAAGAATTAGGAACCTCAGCCGACAGTGCAGGCAATGATCGTTTCATTCGTGAAATCTACATTTTCACAGACATGTCCGCGAACGACTGGCGCCTGTCTGCTTCTCAATCCCTCCAAAAGCAGATGGAAGACAACCCGTGGTTGGCAGTTTACCTGATCGATGTCAGTTCGATCAGTTCTCGCAACATGACATTGGCTCATCCGAAACTGTCTGCCGAAAAAGTGGCCTTCAATTCCACACTCGTCATACGCACCGAACTACTTTCGACAGAGATCAACAACGACCATCAAACGGTGGAATTATTCGTTCTGGACGCAGCGGGAGAACTGGTCAAACAAGGGCGACAGGATATCTCGCTCTCTGAAGAGGGTGGGGCAGTGGTTGAGTTCCCGCTGAAGGCTCAACAGCCCGGATTTCTCAGCGGAGAATTACGACTCGTCTCCTCCGACCCACTCAACTTTGATAACGTCCGCTATTTCACAGTCGATGTCACCGAACCCTCACGAGTTCTGGTTGTTTCCAACGATTTATCTCGGCGAGAATTGTTTTCAACCATGCTCAAAAAACTTCGGTACAAAGTTTCCGAACAACCTCCCGCAGCACTCGATAACGTGGAACTACCGAATTTCGATATTATCTGCTTGTTGAGTGCCCAGGAAATCTCGACAACCGCCTGGTCTCGTTTGGAAAATTTTGTCGAGACAGGTGGCGGACTCTTCGTTTCTTTGGGCCAGAAAACCATTAAATCCAGCAGTTATCTCAATTCGGTGTCGGCAAAAAAATTGTTACCCGGCTTGCCGGCGGCTTTCCTGAAATTTACACCTCCCGAATTTCTGGATTTTAGTAGGAACGAACATCCTCTGGTCGAAAAAGCGGACGAATTGCTCGTACCGGATGGATTCGCGGGAGCCGAGATTCGTCGATGGTGGAAAGTTGATGTCGCAGAGGACGCGCGGACGATTTTGTCATACACGAAATCTGCTCAAACGCCGGCTCTACTGGAACGCACCGTCGGACGTGGCCGAGTTCTGATGTTGACGACCTCAATTGAGCCGGGAGACTGGAACGACCTATTTTATTCAGGCCCCGCGTTTTTCATTCTCTCCGACCTGATGCTGCAGTCACTTCGCCCGCGAGACATGCTGTCACACAATTTACAAGTGGGTGCGTCTGCCGTTATTCCTCTAACTCGAAACCGTGAGTTCAACCAGTATTTGTTTCGCACTCCGGGACTCGAACAGACAGGCGGCAACATTGAACCCCGAGCCGAGCAATTACCGCTTGGCCAATTGGAGCAGGCTGGACATTATGATTTTCGTTCCAAACCGAACGGATACCGCACAGTCTTCTCTGCCAACATCACCGAGTCAGAATCGGATTTGACTCGTTTGACCGACGCCGACTTAACGGACCTCTTTGGAGAAGGGCGTTATGGCGTGGCCCGATCACTGGAACAACTTGAACCTGTGGTTCGTAGCCGTCGTTTAGGACAAGAAGTGGTTCCTCTGTTGGTGATGCTGGCCGCCATACTTTTTGCCTTGGAACAATTGGTTGCCAATCGTTTTTACGAGGATGACCTCTCCGCCTCTTCCCCCACTTCTCCACCCCTGAAAAAAGTGGCTTAAAAGGAATCTCACTGCTGACATGAAGCTTGTATTCTCTCCCATCATGAGTTGGCCAGTGACGTTATTGATCGCCGCTGCGCTCGGATTGGTGATCTGGTGGAGTTATCGACCGAAGCTCAAACGCCTCTCGCCGTTGCGGAGTCGATTATTGTTAAGTCTGCGTGTTGCCTCCCTTCTGGTATTTTTGCTGATGATGTTACGCCCCTCTTTAGAATTCACGTCTAGTGAAACTGAGGGCATGACTCTGATCATTGCTGGCGATTCGTCTCGCAGCATGGAAACTCCCGATGGGCTCGGTTCACAATCACGACGACAAGCATTACTCAACACATTGAATGAAAATCAGAAAACACTCGACGAACTCTCTGAGAAAGTCACTATTCTCCGATACGATTTTGATGAAACACTGGTGGAACGAGACACGCTGGAACTGTTAACCATCGGAGAACAAACCGCGGTGGGAGCCAGCTTGGAAGAATTATTACAAGAGACAGGCAACGAACGCGTCGTGGGTGTGCTCCTAATGACAGACGGAGCACAGCGTGCATTTGCGCCTCTGAATATCGACCCAAGAACAATCGCGCTGAGGTACGGTGAACAGCGAATCCCCATCCACCCTGTCCCCTTTGGAGGGACCGGACAAAGTGAGAACGCTCTGGACTTGGTCGTCGAAGAACTGTTTGTCGATCCGATTGCGTTTGAAAAAACCACCATTCCGGTCACCATCCGCTTGCGAGCATTGGGGGCTGCCGGCCGAAAAGTCAGAGTCAAACTGTTGGTCGAAGATCGTCGCGCGCGGGCCCCCGGCGATGTGGGAACGATGGGGATCCCCTTGATCACGGGAGATGACCGCCCCGTGAAAGAAGTCACCATCAACTCGTCAAACGAAGTAAAAACAATCGACTTGAGCTTCACACCTCAAATGACCGGGGAGTTCAAGCTCCGTGTTGAAGCAGAACCTCTCTCCAAAGAAGTGAAGACCGTCAACAACACTCGGGAGACGATAATTACAGTCCAAAAGGGGGGAATTCGAGTTGCCTATTTACATTCGATTCCTCCAGAAGCCAAGTTTATCCTCAAAGTGGGAGGCACCGAACAGATCCAGATTGACTCCAACTTGATGTATCTGGGGGTATTACAAAACCGAAACCGCATTCCCGCTGACTGGTTCGAACCAAATCGGTTTGATGTTTACATGATCGGCGACATTCCCGCAGACTTGCTTACTGACAAACAAATGGCGGCTCTCGCGACACGTGTCTCGAAAGACGGAGCTGGCTTGATGATGTTGGGCGGTTTACGAAGTTTTGGTCCTGGAGGTTATGCAGGCACACCCTTGGAAAAACTATTGCCCGTCGTCATGAAAGAAGCAGAAAAGTCAGACGGACGTGTTGCCCCCGATTTGCATTATTTCCAAGACATGAAAATGCGACCCACACCACGTGGACGATCTCATTACCTCATGCGACTTGATAACTCGAGAAACCCGGCAGAAATTTGGACGAAACTTCCTCCCCTCCAAAAAGCGAATAAACTCGAAGCACGCCACGCACTGGTCGAAGTGCTTGCGGAAAGTGAAAATCGTGCTCCACTGTTATTTGCCCATGAATTCGGACGAGCACGCGTGTTGGCTTTCGCCGGGGATACAACTTGGTTATGGCATTTGAATGGTTTTCAACAAGAGCACACACGTTTTTGGCAACAGGTCATCTTATGGCTGTCACGCAAAGAATTCGACAGCGACTCTTCCGTCTGGGCGCGTGTCGATCCCCGAAACTTTCGCCAGGGGCAACGTGTTCCGATCACTTTTGGTGCTCGCAAAGATCGAGGAGAGCCATTGGCCGATGCCAAATTTCAGGTGACGGTGAAAACTCCCGATGGCCAAGAGTTCTCACCCCCACTCCAAGGAATAGGGGGAGAACGCAGGCTCGAAGTCACTGACACCAACCAACCGGGTGACTATTGGATCAAAGTTGAGGCGACGAGGGATGGACAGCCGGTCGGCCCCACCGCGTGGACACGTTTTCTGATCGATGCCGGTGATCCTGAACTCGACAACCCCGCAGCCGACTACCAATTGCTCGAAGAAATTGCCAAGTTGAGCGGTGGATCGATGATTCCTCCCGGCGATCTCGACGATTATTTGAAACAACTGCAAAACGAACGATTACCAAATCTGGAATTAACCGAAATTCACAAAACCTCCTTGTGGGACAACAGTTACGTGATGATGATGTTTGTATTGTTCCTCTCTTCAGAATGGTTCCTGCGCAAGAAGAGTGGCTTGGTTTAACGGTTCGTTGGGAACTCTTGTCCTTTCCTTGGCGTCTTTGTCGATAGAATGAACATGATTCATTAAACATCGGAAATCTGGTATTTCATGTCATCCACAGCACCCTCCAAATCTTCTTCCAAGTATGTCGAGTACGATGAATTCGTCGACTACCAGTTAGAAAAAACGCGCAGTGAGATTAAGTGGAACGATGTGCTCACCACAATGGCCGGCATTGCCGCACTCACTCTCGCCTACCTGTTTGTGTTCACGATGCTAGACCACTGGGTCATTGACGGGGGCTTCACACGTTTAACACGAGCCTTGCTTTTATTCTCATTGGTCATCGTCAGCGTCGGATGGGTGATCTGGAAAATTGTTATCCCCTGGTGGCGCAAAGTACATGCCTTGTTTGCCGCTCGTATGATTGAAGAACACGTTCCCGAATTGAAAAGTAATCTCCTCAATTTAATCGATCTCGAAGCAGCCGGACACAAACCAAATCCCTCGATTCTCAAAGCGATGGAAAAGCGATCAGCCGTCGAACTTTCAAAAGTCGATATGGAGAATGTGATTGATCGTCGGCAGCTCTTACGAATTTGTATCATTCTGCTCGGAGTCGTCGTTCTCTTTTGCCTGTATGCGTTGTTCAGCCCGAAACCAATTTCGTTTCTGCGACCTCTCACAATCGCCAATGTCCCGGTCGCAACGCAGACGCGAATCGTGGAAGTCAAACCGGGTGATATCTCGGTTCTCGCACGCCGATCGTTGCCTGTAACGGTCACTCTGCGAGACAAAATACCGGATCGAGTCCTGTTCCATTACACGACGGACGACGAATCATTTGTGAACGAACAGTTGGAGATGCAACTCAATGAAGAGAAAGAGGGCGAGTATCTGTTGATGTTTGCAGGGGAGAACGGAGAAGGCATCGGCCAGAAAACAACCTATTATGTCACTGCCGGCGATGCCCGTTCTGAGACTTTCACGATTGAAGTGCAACAAGTTCCCACGGCGACCATCGAGCGGATTGAATACCGATATCCAGATTATATGGAACTGGAGCCACGGTCACAGTTCATCGGAGCTATTGATGCCTGGGAAGGAACTGAGGTTTTTCTGGACGCCCGCATCGGGAATGATGTTCCCGTAAAGTCGGCGGTTGTGCAGTTTGTTGATTCGGGTCAAAGCTCAACGGGATACGAAGAAGTTCCACTAACAGTGATTGATGGGAATCGCTTGCAAGGTTCTTGGAAACTGGAATTTCGCAATGACGGAACCTACGCGCGAGAGTATCGAATTTTGTGCAAATCGGAAGCGGGAGTCAGTGAAGATGATCCTCCCGCATATCCTATTCTTATCCGGCCCGACACAGCCCCCGAAGTAGGATTCGTTGATCCCTCGGGAGACATCGAACGCCCTGCAAATGCAGTCGTTCCGTTAGTCTACAAAGCCAGAGATCCAGATTTTCAACTCCGGTATGTGACACTTCGCGTGGAAAAAGATGGGGAAGAGTTGCAGAGCTATCAACTCTTCGAGGGACAACAGAAAGCGGTCGCGGATCGATTTCGCTGGGACCTGAATTCGTTGAGACTCCAGCCGGGAGATATCGTCAGCTTCGCACTGGAAGCTCGTGACAACAAGCAACCTTTTGGAAATCGTCGTTCCTCACAACCACTCAAACTGACCATCACGGCTCCAGCCGAGCCAGAAGCCCTCGAAGAACAACTGCGCAAAGAGGAAGCCGAACAGGAACCGCAACTAAAAGACGAACAACAAGATGCCGCGGAACAGAACGGCGAAGAAGGTGGTGAAGAATCTGGCGACAATACCTCTGAAGAGGGGACAGAAGAGACAGAAGCCAATAACTCAAAAGATAACAAAAGTGGTCAGCCCAAAGGGGACCAACCGAACGACCAAAACTCAGACCCGCAGAACAAACAACCAGCCGACGAACCACAAGAAGGAGACAATCCGACTCCCGAGGGTCAACCAGAAGCAGAGCCATCTGATACTGACGGCATGAACGATGAATCTGAAATGCCAGAAACTCTCGAAGAAAACGGGAAACAGGACGGCGAACCGAACACCTTGAAGAATGACGGCACCGACGATGCCGAGGCTCTCGAAAAAATCATCAAGGATCAAAAAGAGAAGGGGGACCAAGCATCGGGGTCTGGTGAGAGTGGCGAAGAACAAACCGGTGAAGAGGGTGGCTCAGGCGCAGAAATGCCCGACGACAAAGCCTCCTACGATCCGGCTCAACCCGGAACCGGAAACGGTGCCAACAAAAAAACCGAGAAGCCGGACGATCCCAAGAATCCCGGCAACAAAGGAGATGCACCCGCGAATGATGGGACGGGTGAAGAAAGCGAAGGCTCTGGTGACGAGAAACGTCCCGGTGACCCTAATGCGAAAGGGACTGGGACTCCTGAAGAAAATGCCGACCCAAAAAACTCCACCAAAACTAACGACCCCGACAACATTAAACGAAAAGACGGCACTGATCCGAGTACGGCTCCTTCCGAAGATCCTCAAAGTTCAGACAATCCCAAAAAAGAAAACACCGATCAACCTTCGGACCGACCTCCCAACGCAGGCGAAGAAAAGGGAAACCCGAACAGTCCCGGCGCAAAAACTCAACCAGATGGACCGGATCGACTCGATCCGGCTGATGGCGACCCAAAAGGACAACGCTCGAAAAAACCTGATTCGGGAGAGACCGGAAGTTCTCAACAAGCCTCTGATGGTCAAAAAGGCGGCACCGAAAAAGGAAACGGCGAAAGCACAGATAAACCAGGTCACACAGAAGAGAATCCCGAAGGGAAACCGGGTGGCAAGCCGGGAGAACCGATGTCTGATCAAAAACAATCAGGTGAAGGGAAACCGGGAGGCGAGAAATCATCGGGCGGTGAAGGGAAAGGTGAATCTTCTGGAAAAGGGGCGGGCAGCGGAGAAGGGAAAGAAAATCCAAAAGGTGAACTGGAGGAAGGTTCTGCGGGAGGTTCAGGTAAACAACCCGGCACAAACGGTGGTGGAGCCGGTTCAAGTGAAGCAGGTTCAAGCAGTGGAACCTCAAGTCCAGGAACGTCTGAAGAACAAAATCTCGATCACGCCAAACAAGCCGCCGATCTTGTATTGAAACGGCTGGAACAACAACTGGAACGGGGAGAAGTCAGCGACGAACTTCTCAAAGAACTCGGTTGGTCCGAAGGGCAGATGCGCGCGTTTGCAGACCGAATGCGACATCAACTCGCACAGAATCGAGAAGAACTAACGAGCGAAGAACAAATACGACAACGTCAGTTCGAAGAGATGCTGAAAAACATGAACTTCCAACCCAAAGAGGAAACGTCACAAAGTAATAATTCTCAGCCCGGTCGGGCGACTCGGAGTTTCGGCAGCCGAAACATTCCTGTCCCCATCGAATACCGAGATGCGTACGAATCATTCACACGTGAACTGGGTCGCAAGAAGTAGTGACGCATCGAGACTCAGCAATGCCCCGTATTCTTTTGCTAGCCTGTCTCTCATTGACAGCCGATCTACTCTCGTCCCGGTTTCGGCAACTCGTGAGCTTCGACGATCCGGCTGTAGAATTCCGGGCGACGGTCGGCGAGTCGATCAATTGAATGCTTGCCGGGGATACGTTCCACTCGTTTCTTGCGAGCTGCTGCCGGATCAATATCGGCATAGAGAATCGCTTCGTCACGATGATTGGCGACTGCTAAAGTTTCTCCGGCAACACCACAGATGCGACTTTGACCAATGAAATCATAACCTCGCTCATGACCAACACGATTGACGGCAGCGTAATAGACACCATTCTCCATGGCGCGAGTGTTAATCGCATGCTCGGCAACATGCTCGGCTCCTGGCGGCCAATTCGTGGGAAGCGCAATTAAATCAGCACCTAACAAAGTCAGCTCGCGTGACGACTCTGGAAACGCAGAGTCGTAACAGATATTGAGCCCCACCTTGAGATCTTCCCCATCGACGACATCAAAGGGCCGATCTCCGAACGTCGAGAACTGATCGACGCCTAAAAATGGCAGATGCACCTTGCGATAGGCTCCCAACAAACCAGTCCCAGTCACCATCACCGCTGCGTTAAAAACACCGTTCTCTCCCTCTGGCTCCAACATCCCAAAAATAGCCATGCCACCAAAATCGGCACACGCATCAACCATTGCCTGCACACTCGGCCCTGGAATTGGTTCCGCAAATTGACGGGCTTCTTCGAGAGAATCAAAACAGTAGCCCGTTAATGCGCACTCCGGGAAGACGGTCAGGTCTGCTCCCGCTGCACGTGTTTCTTTGAGCCGTGCGATCATCTTGTCGAGATTTTCGCTGACTCTTCCGATTTTCACATCCATTTGTACGCCGGCAATTTTCATCGATCTCTCACACATTCGTTTCAGGGCTTGCAATTGGGGCTTATCTCATTGAAAGATAGAGAAAGTACCAATCGGTCGGGTTCACCACACACCAAAGAACTTTTGGCTTTCCCTGAAGGATACACAAATGCGTTCCCATTTTCTGCTGGCTCTCCTGATTCTGGCCTCATCGGTCACATCAACACTCTCAGCGCAGGAGATTCTCAGACGACCCAACATTTTGTTCGCAATTTCCGATGACCAGTCATATCCACATGCGGGTGCTTATGGCGATCAAGGCGTTAAAACCCCTGCCTTTGATCGTATTGCCCTTGAAGGAGCACTGTTTCACACATGCTTGGCAGGTTCCCCCGGTTGCAGTCCCTCACGAGCCGCGTTACTCACCGGTCGCCATACTTGGGAGATCGAACAAGCCGGTACACATGCCAGTTCATTTCCAAAAACGTATCAGGTCTACCCAGACATTCTGGAACAAGCGGGCTACTTTGTCGGCTATACCGGGAAAGGGTGGGGGCCGGGGAATTGGAAAATTAGCGGTCGAACCCGTAACCCGTGTGGTGAGAACTACAGCAAGATCACGGCAAAAACGCCTCCCGGTATTCGCTCGACCGACTACGCGGCCAACTTCGAAGCGTTCCTCAAAGATAAACCAGCCGATGAGCCGTTCTGCTTCTGGTACGGTGCTTCCGAACCACATCGCAGTTACCAAAAAGGGATCGGACTCGAACATGGAAAAACACTGGAAGACGCAACAGTCCCGTCATTCTTGCCCGACACACCCGAAATTCGCAGCGACATCCTTGACTATTATTTTGAAATCGAATGGTTCGACAAACACTTGGCCCGAATTCTGAAAACACTCGAAGCGCGAGGAGAACTCGATAACACTTTGATCATTGTTACGGCAGACAATGGTATGCCATTTCCGAGAGCGAAAGCCAATGGTTATGAATACGGCGTGCATGTTCCCTTGGCAATTCGGTATCCAAAAAATGTTCCCGCAGGTGTTGACGTCAAACAACCGGTCGACTTTGTTGATTTAGCACCAACAATGCTCGAAGCGGCTGGCCTATTTCCAACCATCGCGATGAGTGGCGAAAGCCTGTTCCCATTGATGCAGGGAAAGTCAAAGAATATCGGCCCGGCATTTTCAGCACGGGAACGTCACTCCTCATCACGGCACAACAATATGACATACCCCATCAGGAGCATGCGAACAGACGATTATCTCCTAATTTGGAATCCGCGACCAGAACGCTGGCCCGCCGGTCATCCCGCTCCTTTCAAGAACGACCCCTTTGGCTATTACGACATCGACGCCTGCCCCGCAAAGACGTTCTTGTGGGAAAATCGCGACGACGCGAAGATCGGCCCCTATTTCCACCTCTCTGTTGATAAACGCCCGGAGTGGGAACTCTACAACCCCAAGAGCGACCCGGGCAATCTCCACAATCTGGCAGAGGATTCACAGTTCAAATCAAACTTGTCGATGCTCCAGAAAACGATGCTTGAGTACCTACAAAAGACGGCTGACCCGCGCGTCATCAACGGTGGAGACATCTACGAGGATTACATTCGGTACTCTTCAATTCGTAAATTTCCAGCGGAATAACTCCAATCCTACATTCTCTCGGTTTCTTTGTTGACTTCAATTAACCATATGGTTACTTATCGTCGATATGATTCATTCACGCAAAATCGAACTTGATGAGACATTTTTTGCTCTCTCTGACCCCACTCGACGGGCAATTCTGGAGCGTTTAACCGACGGTCAAGCAACGGTCTCGGAGCTCTCCGAGCCGTTCAATGTCTCAGCTCCCGCAATTTCCAAGCATCTCCGGGTGCTGGAGAAAGCCGGGCTACTGGAACAGACAAAAGAAGGGCGAAGCCGTATCTGCCGCTTGCAGGCAACACCACTGCAAGAAGTGAACGAATATGTGGCTCGTTATCGTAAGTTCTGGGACAAGCAACTCGACCAACTGACCGACTATCTGGAATCATTGGACAAGTCTGCTCCACAAAAACCATCCAAACAGGAACCGTCTTCATGATTCAACCAACTCCGGCTTCAGAATTCACTCTGGAACTTTCCCGCATCATCAAGACCGACCCGGCCACTATTTTCGCTGCTTGGACTAATCCCGAACAACTCACACAATGGCTCAAACCGACTCCCGAGTTCACTCATGGAGAGGTCGCTTGCGATGCTCGCGAAGGAGGGGAGTACGCCATCGAATTTGTCTCTCCCGAAGAAACCCATCATCTCGTCAAAGGAACCTACACACGGTTCGATCCTCCTCGGGGACTGTCATTGACCTGGACCTGGCAAAACGGAAATCCCGATCATCAGGGAATAGACACGGTCGTACACATCGATCTCAAAGAAATCCCCGAGGGAACAGAACTGACACTGCGTCACGAAGGACACAAAGATGATGAGATGAAACAAAGTCATGGTCACGGCTGGGGTGGAGCCCTGGAACAGCTTGCGGCGTTCTACGAAATCTGATCACTTCTATCCTTCAACTGCAACAAACTTCTATCCTTCAACTGCAACAACAGGAGAACACGATGCAAGCTTGTGAGTTACTCATCCGTAACGTAGAACTCGGGACCAAATTGATCAGACCACTTCTTGAAGACCTTCAAGATGCACCGCTGGAGCGTACCTTGTCTGATCGTGGAAACCATGCTCACTGGATGCTAGGACATATGCTCTTCAGCGAAGCTCAAATGTGCCGGAGTTTTGCGATGGGGCAAGACAATCCCTATACGGAATGGTCGAAGTTGTTCAAAGGTGGGACTGAGTCTGATACAGATGCTGCAGAATATCCACCTTACCCGGAACTATTGGGGCTTTTTTTATCAGAACGAGAAAACACGATCGCAATCCTGCAAGGCTTGACCGACGATGATCTGGGAACCCAACCCGCCATCATTTTACCTGGGTACGAAGACTTCTTCCCGAATAAAGCGGCTGTATTCATACTCAACGCGAACCACCCATTTATGCACTACGGACAACTCGCCGACATCCGACGTCGACTTGGTCGTGACATTCTGATGGCTTAAGAACATGCCAAACAAGAAATCTCATCTGGGTGAAGAAACCGAAGACCGTGTTCGAACTCTCCTGAAACGCCGAAAAGAATTTGAGGAGAAGCGAATGTTTGGCGGTCTTGGTTTTTTTCTTCACGGCAACATGTGTTGCGGCGTCCACAAAGGGCGATTAATTTTAAGACTGGGTATTGATGTGGCCGTAGAAGCCCTCAAAAAGAAACATGTCAAGCCTTTCGATATTACCGGCCACCCGATGCGAGGCTGGGTGATGATGGAATGCCGGTTAATCGGCGGAGATGAGAATCTGAAAGAATGGGTTTTACTGGCGGTCGATTTCTGCCGGTCTCTACCGCCCAAGTAAATGTTTTACTGAAAGAACGGAGCGTCTGTTCCAGCACCAAGCTCAACATGCTTCGTTTCTGGCTCCGGTGCGAGCACTCCCGCATCGAATGGAACCGCCTGGGCATCATCCAGTTCGACAGATTGTTCGAGTTCTGAAGGGTCGCTCGCTGTTTCCATAATCAACCCGACCTCTGATAACGCCAAATACCCCAGAAACATCACTGCGGCCCAGCAAAAAGCATTTGCGGGCACGCTATGGCCAAACCATTTCAGGGCGCTCCCCGCAGATTTCGCCAGTTTAATCCTGGCTCCCGTCCATTGAACACTATAAATTTCATCCAGCATAAGATGTGATAAGAAACCAATCCCCACGCCGCTGGCCATCAACAATCGCACTTCGACGTTGTCATGCTTATAGAACAGAAACGTCGTCAGCGCGACGATGAATAATGCCGGCACACTATGATACATCCCTCGGTGGATACAAAGTTTTCCGAGTAGTACAGGACCGAAATTTCGTAATCCGATGTAAAAAAGAAGCACAATCAACAGCACACGTTCGGGATCGCCTCCCCACGTAATCAGGTGTTGCATCATAATGAGCGGAGCAACGACAGAGACCACTCCGAAGATCTCACGAACCGGTCGCCCCGTTTGAGAATCGATGTCTGGCAGCATGCCGGAAAACCATGTCAGCAGAAACACAATTGTTCCCTGCACGGGAGTGAATCCAAACATCCACGTCGCCGTAGTCCCCCAAATAAGGCCCAACACGCCGCTGAATCCAATATGTTCTTTGTAGCCTGCCATCATTCTTCCTTGAACTGTTCACGTGTTGACAAGTTGTAGAGGATCCAGGGGGTAAAGAGCAACCGAAGTTTTCTCACGGTATAAGATGACTTTTGTGTAAAAACTCACCCGTTTTAGCCACTCTGCCGAGCGATATTTTGGTATTAAAGACTTCGTGTGGCGGGGGCGCTCTGTGAAACAGAAGCCCCCCGAATATCATCGCCTGTTGTGCCTTCGTTACCCCGTTTCATGAGCTATCGAGGATATCCATTTCGAACCGCGTCTTTGTTTTCCTCTGCGCCACCGCGCCACTGCGTGAGTCAATTTCTTTCATCTGGGGCCATGCTTACGTTTGGAAACTCAAAGTCTGCATGGCAATTCATACTTCAGTCTTCTTTCCACACTTATGAGAGCCCCAGCCACACATCAGTGTTGGCCTAAGACAACACATCTTCTGATTTTATCTGCGACATCCGCGTGATGCGCGGTTCAATGTTTTACGGACAATCACCGGGGGCATCCTTTTCACGGAGCGCCCGCCGCGACCCTGTTTTAATTTTATTCGTCTGATTCGAGTCATTCGTGGTGAGTTCTTTCTCATCATTCCGGCTGATGAGTTTCATTGCAATTCGAATGACACTTGCCCCCATCCCGACTGCTGGCGCAGATCGGGCTATGACTCATTGAAAGACAAGCTTTCAGTGCCACTCGATTTCAGTGTGCCGATGCCTGTCTGCTTTTTGATTCATCAATTTAGAACACAAATGATCGCTCATCTACACAGATCAGGATCAGAGATTATTAGCGAAGATGACTTCTTTTTTCTCTGCGCCGCCGCGCCTCTGCGTGATTGATAGTCTTCCCCTGCCGAAGGAATGAAACGCTTTTACTTGCGCCCTTGGCCTGACTCCTCGCTGATCCCTCAGCGGCTTTGCGTCAAATGAATGATCGCTCAAAACTCGTCTTGCTTCATGCGCTCTACCAGAGTTAGCGTTCGTGGTTCGCCTGACGGCGAATTGATCTTTGGCAATTCGACTTACACCTAGCCATTGTGCGCAAGCACATTGGATAGGTTCGAGTGTCATTCATTGTTCATCAATGACGACCACTGCAACGTGAGAAAGAGAGCAATCTCGCGTGACGTAGAAAATGCGCACCCACAAAAAGTAACACACACTCACAAAATGAAGATCAACGCAAACCGAACGGTGCCATCCACTTGCTCAAGCGTATGGAAGATTCAGAATCAAGATTCGAGAAGATTTGATTCAACATTTGGTCAAGATCCGGTCAAGGTGTGTCCCCGAATCTCCGAATCTTGACATCTTGAAACGGCGTTTCAGTGTTCGGGAATGAAGGGCGGTCGCGGCTCGTCAACTTCGTCGCGCCAGGTCTCAATCCTCAATCTCTTGCAGGCCGCTCCAAACCTGTTCGAGCAATGGATCCAACCCGGCTCCAGTCACGGCAGAGATCAAGAAGATCGGCTTATCAATTTCTTCCCGCAAAAGCTCCAATGCCGGTTCCGCATCGGGAAGCTCGCATTTCGTGATGCAGATAATCTCTGGCCGGTCGACCAATTCTGGATTGTAGAGTTTCAGCTCTTCACGAATCGCCAGATAATTTTCGACGGGATTGGTTTGATCCATAGGAGACGGTTCGACGAGATGAATGAGCAACTTGGTCCGTTCGACATGCCTCAGAAATTCGTGCCCAAGTCCGACCCCTTCGGCAGCCCCCTCAATCAATCCGGGGATGTCGGCCATCACGAATTGTCGAGCATGATCGATCTGTACCATGCCGAGGTTTGGGTATTTCGTCGTAAACGGGTAATCGGCGATTTCAGGATCGGCTCGCGAAATTCGTTTCAGCAAAGTTGATTTTCCGGCATTCGGTTTACCAAGTAAGCCGACATCGGCAATCACTTTGAGTTCAAGCAGAACATTTCGTTTTTCCCCTTTTTGTCCCCGCTCAAATTCTCGGGGAGCCCGATGAGTGGCAGTGGCATAATGTTTGTTCCCTTTACCACCTCGTCCCCCTTTGGCGACTTCGACCATTTCACCGATCTGTTTCAAATCGCGCAGGACAAATCCAGATTCGATATCACGGACAATCGTACCAGGCGGCACATCAACGTATTCATCCTTGCCACTTTTACCGGTCCGCAAATCCCCTTCGCCATGACGGCCACGATCGGCTTTCCAATGTTTGTGACCGATGATGTGAGAGAGATTATCGACATTGGCGGCAGCGCGAATGATAATACTTCCACCACGACCGCCATCGCCGCCGCTGGGACCACCCCGCGGAACATGAGGTTCGCGACGGAATGCAGAGCATCCATCCCCTCCGTTACCGGATTCGCAATAAACAATGACACGATCAACAAACATGGCGGCTTTCAGAGACTGGGGGCTGAACCAGCTTCCATTATGCGGCCTTTTGCTCCGGCGTCACCTGTGGAGAGCGTTTTCGTAGAAAAATACCTGTGAGAAATAGCATTATGGTGCCGAACCCGCATGATTGGCCGAACCAGTCACCATATTGCAGATAGAGGCTTTCACGTGGATCGAGGGGAACTTCGTGGACCAGCACCGCATTGAGACTTTTCCGTAAGTTTCCAGAGTCATCACGATAGCTGAAGAATTCGGTTTGATCATCGTCATAACCGGCGAAGACTTCCGGTTCGAGTATCGCGCCATCTCCATCAATGTAGGCAGAGATACCGGTATTCACGGCCCGCACAACGGGTGTCCGACATTCGACGGCTCGGAATGTGGCTGTGATCAAGTGCTGATTCAGTTCGCTGGAGCCATGAAACCAGCCATCGTTGGTCATGTTGACCAAGCAATCGACAGTCTCACCATTGGGGCCGGATTTGGCAGCAGACCGCACAACTCGCGGGACCGTGTCTTCAAAACAAATGATCGGTGCGAACGTCCAACTTCGTTCTGAGTCAGCGGCTCGATATGAGAATGATTGAAAACCGTCCCCTTTATCGATTCCAAAGTCTCCCGAAAACGGCGTGAGTGCATGTAGGCCGGGAAGAGAGTCTTTCAGCGGAATGTATTCACCAAAGATAACACGATGGACTTTGTCGTAACGTCCTGTGTAACCGTATTGAGGATGAATAAATGCGGCCGAGTTGAATGTCTTCACGCCTTCCTTTGATCCAAATCGAGTTTGCAGTCCAATCAACATGGCGGAGTTCGCAAGTTGCGACCGGTTGGTGAGAATGTTTTGTGCCCAGTTATCGTTCCAGAACTTCATCCACTCTTCTTCCTGAACACGAGCTTCTGGTGGAGCCATCGCGAGAATTTCTTCATCGGTCATTCCTTCCTCGACTTCCGCGAGTGGCTCAGGAAACATGGTTTCCGGCCAAACAATCAAGTCGGGGTGGTGCTCAATCGACATGCCTGTGAGCGCATCGTGTGTGCGAAAGATGTTCGGTTTCTGGTTGGGATCGTGTTTCAGTGAAGACACAAAGTTGCCTTGAATAAGCGCGATACGAGGTCCGGGCTGAAAATTGGCCGCGTCACGACGAACATATCCATAACCTAAAACCGTGGCGAACAACAGACACAACGCGGCCACATGGAGCAGGGGACGCTTGACCTTCTTAACGGTTCCTCGTTCGAGACTGGTATCCATCAACAAACGGAATTTATCAAAGACCGAGACAGGAACAAGAGAGGCGATGACTGCCGAACTGAGGACCAGCAACCCTGAAACACCGTAGACGCCGACCAAATCACTGATCTGAATCATCTCCAGCCAGCGATATTGTGTGTGTCCAAGATAATACCAAGAGAAGCCCGTCAGCAAGTGAGCCCGAAAGAACTCCAAACCCACCCAGACCACGGGAGCGGCGAGTGTTAAAGGAAGTTTCCAACGATGCACGGCAGTCCGTGTGCTGAAAACAAAGACGGGGATATATAAAGAGACGTAAAACGCCAAAGCGAACCAGGCGGGATACATGGCCACATCTCCCAGCCGCATCCACTGCAACATACAGATCCAGCCTATAAAACTCGTTCCCCAAATCGCACGGTAAAAGCCGGCGGTCGGTTGTTCGAGACGGACCAGCATCAACAGCGGAACTAAAGCAACCCAACCTAACGCCCCCCAGTCCAGCGGCGTGAAGCTGGACCAAAGTAATATGGTCGAGAGGCCTGCACACATCCAGGCACCTTTGGAAGAGGGGCGATTCGTTTTCGCTCTCGAAAGGATGTCTTGTACAGTTGGTTCAAGATTCTTCGTCGACTTTTTCGCGGAGGAAGGTGTCGAGGTGTCTTGAGTTGATTTGGCAGGTTTTGAATCAGTCATCAGATCCGTCGTCATCGGGGGTGCTCCCTCCATGGAGACATCATTTGTCCAAACTCGAATCACCAATCGGGAGTGTAAACATCAACCATCTCACCAATTGAATATGCTCGATTGCCTGCAGGAAAACAGATCCAAGCATCGGCCCGCGTGGGCGCCAAAAGGTCAGACGATCCTTTCCAATCGACGGGTTCCACCGCCAAGCCATCTGCTTGCGAAACGAGTTGTGACGGATAATAGGTCGGACGGCCTCCCGCCGCAACATGGGCTTTCGAGAGAGGCAGTTTCCTCATCTGTGGGAGAACTCGATTCTGCCCCAGAAACTGACGAATTGCCGGACGCACAAACACCTCGAAACAAAGCATACTACTGACCGGATTTCCGGGAAGACCAAACACGTAAGTCTTTTCACCTATTGACTTTTCCAACACTCCAAACCAAACAGGTTTTCCCGGTTTCACGTGGACTTTATGGAAAATCTCCCGAACGCCGCACTCTTTGAGTACCTGCGGAACCAAGTCTTTTTCTCCTGCAGAAACTCCCCCTGAAAGCAACAAAAAGTCAGCTTCAAGCCCCAACATCACCTTAGTACGGAGTTCATCGAGTTGATCGCGACCGATACCAATGTTTTTGGGAATACCTCCTGCTCGATGTACCTGAGACATCAACATCGGAGCATTCGAATTTCGAATTTTTCCAGGACCGAGCGGTTCATCAATCGCCACCAACTCATCGCCAGTGGCAAGAATCGAAATCACAGGCTCGGTCGAAACACCGACTTCGGAGACACCAAGCTCAGCCAGAAGTGCCACTTCCTCAGGGCGAATCACTCGTCCGGAGGGAATCAATGTTTGCCCTTGGTGAAGAATGGTTCCTTTGCGAATCAGATTCTTCTCGGGACTGATTCCCACTGTCTGCAAGTGAACCAAAGGTTCTCCCGACTCACGCTCGGACATCTCAACCGGGATCACCGCATCAGCCCCTGGCGGAAGGGGAGCCCCCGTCATAATCTGAATCGTTTCCCCTTGCCCTAGATGATGTTTGCCAACTTCGCCCGCTGAAACCATTTCGAGAATCTTGAGGTCCACTAATGGCCCCTGCAAATCGACTGTCCTGACGGCATAGCCATCCATGAGAGACTTGTCGAACAGCGGCGATGATTGTGGGCTGATCATTTCCGTTCGCAAAGTCAGCCCAAGAGCCTCCTCTAACAACACGGAATGCGCAGGCGCAAGCTCGACTTGGTCAAGAATGAATTGATGGGCATCTTCGATGCTGATGAGTGACGACATGAGTTCGGTGGCAGATCATGGAAATGAGAAACCAAATTCAAGAACCCATGATAGCTTGTTCGAGCGTTAAGAGGCAGTGCTCAAATAAGAATATTCAACTCCCAAAGCCACCTGTTTTCAGCGCATTGATGATATCTGACCATCGCGCGGAATCGTCGCCCTCATCCATGACAGTCGCTTCGCCATCTCTAATAGAGATATCTGCATCGGACTGATTAAAGTCTGTGCCTTTCAAACTGGAACTCTCTGGTCGGGATTGAACGACAGATGAATCACCCGCATCCTGCCCCAATCGGGAATCTCCAGAACTGGATTGACCAAGGTGAGGAGCATTCATCACACCGAGAGATGGCTTCGTAAGGCTCGTTTCTACCCGTAAATGAAAAGCACCGATATGAATGATATCGTCGCTTCGCAATCGAGCAAACTTGACTTGGTCACCGTTCAGCTTGGCTCCATCCCGCCCCAATAAATCGACAACCCATAATCCTTCTGACGTCAGCACAAGAGAACTATGAACATGAGAAACACTATCGTGCTTCAAACGAATTTGAGCGATCCGGGACCGCCCGATCAATGTCACGCCTGGTTTGAGAACCAGCGAACGTCCCGTCGGTGACTGGTTCTTTGCACTTAGTAATTCCAGAGAAGCACTCGGAAACGGTTTGGAATCAGTCTGCAATACTGTTTTCAAACTAACATCACTGTCTCCGACTTCAGCCAAGGTCTCATCCGATTGATCCCATTTAACAAGTTGAATCTTGTAATTGCCGATCTGAATATCTCGACCTGGAAGCAACCAGCCCGAACGTCGCCGTGAACCGCTCCATTGTGTTCCGGCTCGAGAGCCAAGATCAACCACCAGCAATCGCTGGTTGAGCATCTGCAGATAGACATGGCGGTAGCTGATATCGCGTTGCTTCAAACGAAGGTCACAATCAGAACCGCGTCCCAAAAGCAAACAGGGTGTTTCGACGGGAAAGAACTCCACCTCTTTTGTATCGAGATTCAAACAAGAAAGTTGATACCTGGGGTCGCCTCCACAGTTTTCGAAAAACTCTTGAGTGACCTCTGAAATTTCAGAGGTTGAGGTGGCTAGTTTTTCAGAAAGATTTGTCATCAGATACGTGGCCCATGCGTTTGACTCGATCAACAGTTCTCCCAGAACTGAATTTATCGATGCCCCACGACAACTCCCGACCCATTCAAGTTGCACTTGCGATCATCTATCAACATGTCAGATAAATTATAACCAGCAACTTGAAGGGGGAATCGCAAACCGGAATCTGTCGAGCGACTGGTCTAAGCATAGCTTAGAAATCGGTAAAACGCGCCCTGAATTCACATTCGCAGGGAGATCCCCCCTATTGACCACATGGAAAAACCGCTACAAAGCGAACTAGTACTGCAAGTGTTGACGAAACTCAACAGCCATGGACACTCTCTTATGACTTGAATCCTGACTTTCCCTCAATCAGGATAACGAAAGTCACCAAAATAGTCTCATTTAAAGGATCTCTGTCGTGGCCGATAAAGAGTATTCAAAATATCAGCAAAAAATCATCAAGAACTACTACGACAATCGCGAACAGATTGATGCGCAGAGACTCGCCGAGTTAGTCACATCCCTCTATCTTGCCTCTGAGAAGAAAGCGGTCAGAATGTGGGAATCGGTTGGAGAATTGATGAAGCGTCTGAATGTTCCCGAATCGCGCATAGAACACGTCATGAAGCAAAAGGATCCCGTGATCTTGGCATCTGTTGTCGAAGACCTCAACAACGGCAACATCAAATAACACGACTTGATACGTTAGCGCAATCTCTCTTTTGAAAAGCACTCAGAGTCAGGGGAGACGGGCAGGCTCGTTTGCCATTGCGCAAGCAACTTCCGCAATCGAGTCACTTCATTCGGGTGCGATTTACTTAAATCTGTTTGCTCCAACCGGTCAGCAGGAAATCGAAACAGTTCCATTGGTTGACCATTTCGCCCCACGAGCAGTTTCCATTCTCCCTGCCTGACAGCAAGAGCAGGCCAGTTTTCATTGCGAGGTGAGGCTGATCGCCAATCCCAAAAGATTGGTTTTTCTCGAATTCCGTTTGATGCTGACTGACTAAGGAAAACAGAGAGTTGGCTCTCACCATCCGAGCGGTAATCTTTGGGGAGTTTCGCACCCGCCGCTTGGCAAAAAGTGGGAAGTAAATCGACGGCTGTTATCGGAGTAACATTGTCTTTCTTGCCCGCTTCGACTTGTCCCAGCCAACGGACAATGAAGGGAACTCCTACTCCTCCTTGCAAAAGAGACCGCTTCCTCCCTCGATGTCCCCCCGTTGTCCCCACAGATGCAAACGAGCCGAGTCCGGGACCGGTGGATTCATCCTGGGTAATTCTTCTCGAAGGAGGGCCAGTGTTTTCAGGACCATTATCCGACGTAAAGATCACCATCGTTTCTTCCGAAATTTCCAATCGATTCAGTGTCTGTAATAACTGTCCGATACGCGCATCCGCATGCGCCAACACCGCTGCGTAAATCTGGTCCGCTTCATTCTCCAGATGAGCAAACTGCTTCAAATACTCCTGCTGTGGGTAGTGGGGGGTATGCGGTTCATGAATCCATAAGTTCAGAAAAAAAGGTTTCTCCGAGGCCACCGCATTTTCAATAAATGCAATCGAATTTTTCACATCATCATGGACGGGCATCTGAGGGCCGGGGCAATTGAAGACGCCGTACTTGTCGTAACCATACTGATCAGGCAAAGGAGCATCGGGAACCATAATGTTCGTCAGATGCCACTTCCCATAATGAGCCGTCGTATAGCCGGCCTGTTTCAACAACCTCGGCAACATCACCGATTGTGGATTAAGCCAATCGGGCATACCACGCTTCTGATGACTTTCTACGGTCGCAAAATGCCCATGAATAGAATGCCTTGCCGGAAACTGTCCTGTCATCACGGCTGCGCGACTGGGTGAACAGACACCACTTGCCACCGTGAATTGCAGATACTCCGTTCCGTCAGCGGCAAGTTGATCGAGATGAGGTGTTTTGAGATAGGGATGCCCGTGACAACCCAAATCCCCCCAGCCCCAATCATCGGCAAAGATAAAAATAAGGTTGGGCGATGTCTCAGCAGCAAAGAGAGATCCCGAAACGCCCGGAACGGTGAGAGCCAGCAAGAATAGTAGTCGGTAGAAAGACATAGACATCACCTGTTGGAGCAAAGGATTAATATCAACTTATCAAGGCTCACTCACCAAAACAACAGCCTCAGCGTTCGGAAGATTCGCAGGCCAATGCGGGTTCAGGCTTCAATGGCGAAACAGCCCCACCCACTTTCGCGGAAGAAGGTTCGTCCATTTTATCCTCAACGTGAATGTCATCCGTGTCCGGCACCCGAGCCGCCGTGAACCCATAATAAATGGCGACGAAAACGGTCACTCCCGCAGCCCCTAAATACATCGGAGTGAACCCATAATTGGACCATTCTGCGGTCGCGAAATGATCGATGATCATCCCTAAGATCGGAGCCGAAATCATCGTACCGGCTTCTACAAAACCAAGCGCCAGTGTGGTTCCCATACCGCGATAGCGTTTAGGAAACGCTCCCGCCCCCAATGAAACAACCGCCGGGAACAGCAACGCGTGTCCAAAACCACCACAAATGGCAGGCAGAATATAGTGCCATTCCTGTGTCACAAAAACCAAACTACACAGCGCGAAGAAATGTCCCGCCAAGCCGTACAAAACCATCATGTGTCTGCCAAATCGATAACTCCAACCCGAAGTCATGATACGGAAGCAAAACGCGGAGATCGCATATGCCGTGAAGAATGTACCGATGCCATTCAATCCGATTGCGGTCGAGTAGCGACTTAAAAAAGCTGTCGTCACGGCGAAGACAGTTCCCATCACGATGCCCACGGCAACCACCGGACCAGGCCAATAGCGAACAAGAAGTTGTATGGAGGAAAGCCCGTCTTTTGGCTTTTCGTGAGGCTGTTTCCAGGTGAGTGCTGCTGAGATGAAGAAGTGGCCAACGGCCATCAGAGCGGCCGTCCCAAACAGATAATGAAATTTCGCTGGTGGAGCGGCGTCGATGTTCATCAAAAAGTCACCGAGATTCGACCCGATGATCATTCCCACGAAACCGCTACTTCCCAGGTTACCGATAACCTCGGTCCTTCGTTCAGGCGGAACATGATTTTGAATATGCACCATCGAACAGGTAAACATCCCCGCCAGAGAGATTGAAAAAAGCACGCGGGCAGCATGTAACTCCCAACCGATTGCGTCAATGAAAGTAAACGAAAGAAGCCCTAATGCCAGCCCTGCGGAACTGATCATCCACAGTGGACCAACTCCGTAGCGATCGATGTAGTTCCCCATCCATAAACGAATCAGTAATGCTCCCACCAAACCGGTTCGAATGACAGAACCCGTCAACTGTTCCGACCCACCGAGATAAGCGACCAATTCCGCGAAATGGAACGTGAGAGCATTGGCCGTCACCAACATGACGTTCGCCAGATAAGCCAGCCAGAACCGCCTGTTATAAACAGATGCGGTCGCGGCAAAAGAATTTATTGAGTTTTCCGAGATGCTCATAATTCAGACGAGTCAGGTGGTGGAAGGTCATCACATCCTTCCGTACGACAATGCGAGCGAGTGGTGGGTTCATTGAATTGTAGCAAAGTAACGGGGTGACAGAAAAGGGGGCCAAGCAGCGTCCTCGAAAGCTCGCCCCTTTTCTCATCCTCCATAAGCCCCATATCGCTTCACTCCCAGCCGAAACACGACTCGATTGGCGATGAGAAGTACAAGAATCCACGACGCGCCGATTGAGAGTTCAAACAACAATTCCTGGTGAGAATACTTACCCAACATGACCGTTGCCGGTACGTAGGCAAGAAACTTGAATGGCAAATACTGCATCGCCGCCAGAAATTCTGGTCCGATCCAGTCGAGCGGAATCATGTGCCCCGATAAAAAATAATTCAGCATCATGTAGATGAATAATAAAGACGACACTTCGAGAAACCAAAAACCAATCAATCCAATCAAAGCTTCCAGTAGAAAACCGATCAGAAAGGCCATCATCAGGGAAACAATCCAAGCGGCAATCGTGATGCCGTCAGGCCAACCGGTGAAATAGTCTCGACACAAATAAAACACCAAGGCAAAAGGCCCAGCGGCCACCATGTAATAAACCAGCTTGTGGGCAATGCGATGCCAGAAAAGAAATCCCAACATATCGATGGGCTGAGTCAGATATTTTTTCAGCGTACCATCACGAATTTCACGCCCAATCCCACTTGCCAAACCCGGCATACTGGAGAATGCACGCCCCACCATTGCCAGCAGGTAATACGCGACCATGTCTGCATAGTTATATCCATTGCGTGACCGACCCGGATCTTCGGCGTAGATCGCTCCCCACAAGAATATCTGCGTGACAATCGGAAGGAATCGTACAAGAGTTGCAAAGGCGAAATCTGAGCGATAAACCAACTTCTCTTCGATGCACGTCTTCAAAATCACCCAGTTAATTCTCAGTGAGGCGATGGACATCGATTAAATGCCTCCCTCATCAACGGCATAACCTTTGTCCGACACCGCCATGCTTTCATCCTCGGGCGTCGTAAAGACCTCGGCAATTACTTCTTCTAAAGGACGTTCCAACACGGTGACATCCTCAATCGTGTATTGCTCTAACAGCTCTGCCAGCAACTTGGGGATATTTGTACGAGGCACTTCGAGTTTCACACGCGGTGATTTCACTTCCACAATTTGCCCAAAACGAGACAAGTCACCAGGAACTTCAGTCCCCGCAAACAGTAACTCCACAATTTTGGTCTGGCTGAAACGATCAATGACTTCTTTCAGCGGGCCATCATGGACGATCCGACCACGATTGATGATCACGGCACGTTCGCAAAGCGCTTCGACATCTTTCATGTAATGACTCGTCAGAATGACTGTCATCTTACGTTCGGACTGATAGAACTTGAGGAACTCCTGAACGCGACGTTGAGAAACAACATCCAAACCAATGGTCGGCTCATCGAGCAACAAAACATCGGGGCTGTGCAGAAGAGCTGCAATCAACTCCATCCGCATCCGCTCTCCCAACGAAAGCTCTCTCACCGGTTGCCCAACCAGATCTTTAACTTCCAACAGACTGGTGAGTTCATCAATTCGTCGATCAAATTGCTGAGTCTCAATTCGATAGATCTCTTTATGCAGTCGAAATGATTCTTGAGCCGGAAGATCCCACCAAAGCTGATTCTTCTGTCCCATGACGAGCGAAAAACGCCGCCGATAGACATTTTCTCGCTTCCAGGGGATATGCCCCAACACCGTTGCCTCGCCCCCAGAGGGGTAAATCAATCCGGCGAGCAATTTGAGAGTAGTCGTTTTTCCAGCACCATTCGGTCCCAGAAAGGCGACCATTTCGCCTTCCTCAATCTCAAAGCTCACCTTTTCAACCGCCTTGACGGTTTTATATTCACGGTTGAATAAACCGGTGAATGAAGCGAGAAGCCCCTCGCGTTTCTGATACACTTTATAGTGCTTTTGCAAATTATGGACAGAGATGGCAGGCATGGCATCATCTTAGACGCCAGCCCAACAATCTGCGAGCCAAATAGCAGGGACTGTGTGACTAGTTTCCGGCGGTTTTTCGGTTTTCGAGCAACTTGACGTAATCGACGGCGATTTGAATCAGCTCTTCGTTGTAGGGCTGTTTTTTGAAAGTATTTTCGTCGTCTGCGTCCTCCTGAGCTTCTTCAGAGATATCTTCGGCTTTCTCGTCAGCCTCGCGTTCTGCTTTTAGCACTTCCTCTTTCAATGGAATCTTGATGCGATTCTTCCGTTCGAGATACCGGCCAATCTTTGCTTTCAACTTATTAAAGTGATCGCTCGAACCAAGTCGTTTCTGACTGGCTTTGGCAACTTTATCGATCAGTGAATCCGTAGCATAACCAAACTCTTTGCGTTTGACTTCTTCCACTTGGTCAAATGCCATTGCATTGTCGAGAGAGGCTTCGCCAAGATCCAAATGATCAATCTGTGAAGGAATGATAATATCTGACTTCACACCTTCACGCTGAGTGCTATCTCCATTCGGACGATAGAACTGGTTGATCGTGACCTTTAACGCGCCACTGGAATCCGAGTTGCCGAGATTGAAAAGGCTTGCACCGACTTCAACGACGTTTTGAACCGTCCCCTTACCGTGGGTTGTCGTATCACCGATCACAATTCCACGACCATAGTCTTTGATGGCTCCAGCAAAAATCTCGGAGGCCGATGCGGAAAGTCGATTTGTGATCACCAACAAAGGCCCAGAATAAACCGGTTCCTCAAGTCCTTCGATGTCAAAGTCGTGAGATTTCACGCGACCATTGGAATCTTTAATCTGAACGATGGGACCATGACCGACAAACAAGCCAGACACATCAATCGCTTCACTTAAAGCACCACCGCCATTAAATCGCAAATCAATCATGATGGCATCAACACCACCTGCTTCACGAAATTCCTGCAAAACAGTCAGAACATCTCGTGAAGTGCTACGAAAATCTTCATGCCCCGCTTGTGCACCACTGAAGTCCCGGTAAAACGAGGGAATATGAATCACACCCACTCGACCGGTATCACCATTGGGAAACCACTCGCGTGCATCAATAATCTGACCACTGACGGCCGACTCAGTCAGTTCGACTTTCTGGCGAGTCAGTTCATAGACAACACTTTCACCGGAAGTCCCCTTAAGAACCTTGAGCTTAACGAGTGTCCCGGCTTTACCACGAATGTAGCGGACCACTTTCGAGAGTTTCATCTCGACAACATCGACCCATTCGCCATCTTCCTGCGCAACCGCGACAATTTTATCACCCGCTTCGAGACGTTTGTCCTTCGCGGCAGCTCCACCCGGAATAATTTTGTTAATGACGGTTGCACCATCTTCAGAACGAAGCTGAGCACCGATCCCTTGCAGCGAAAGTCGCATTTGAATCTGAAACTCTTCCAGCGTCTGTGGCGACATGTATGTCGAATGTGGGTCGAAACAGTGAGTGAGCGAAGAGAGGTACGTTTCAAACGTCTCAAAGTCTTCGGTCTGATGCATCGTTTCTTTAAGCAGACGATATCGCTTGTGAAGGCGTTCTCGCGCTTCGGCCATATCCGTGTCATCGAGTTTCAAATTGAGCAAATCAAACTTAATACGTTTCCGCCAGCGCTCATTCAGTTCGTATTCAGACTTCGCCCACTCAAGTTCGTCGCCATCGAGAATCGCAGTTTCATCCGCGGAAAAATCATACTCCTGATCGATCAGCTTTTGAGCATAGTCCGTTCTGGCGTCAAGCCTCTTAAGAAAGAGAGCAAAAACATCATAGGCAAAATCGACTTTCCCCACCTTCAACAAATCATCCAGATTTGTTTTGTATTGAGCGTACGCATCAATATCTGATTGGAGAAAATAAAGCTTTTGAGCATCGAGATCAGAAATGTATTTATCGAACAGCTTTTCCGAAATGGTATCATCAATCCGTTTTTTACTGATGTGATATCGAGTGATCATTTGACAGACGTTGTGTGCTGTCTTCTCATCTTTCGATTTTTCGGCAATCAGTTGTTGTGCACCCACAGCACACACAAACAGAATCAGAACACTCAGAGTCAGATTCCGTGCTGCTCTGGTCGATGACATTTGCTTCATAACTTGCCCTAAAATTGGTTAAGATCGGCAGTTAGATCAATCCTTGACTGCAGTCTAAAGAGTGTATCGGAAGACTCAGGTTGTGGCAATACCCTTGTTACACCACAAGCTCCGCAAACACCGTGCAAGACTCACCTTCTGAATAATATATGTACGCACTGAATGACCTAATTATGAGAACATTGCACAATGTTTCCACAGAGTTCAACCACCCTCAGACAGAAACGGGAAGAAAAAAACGCCCGCACAAAAGCCCTTTAAGGCGAAAGCAGAGACTCTGACCGGAAAGCATCTCCGCGTTGTTGCAGATTTTGATCGGAATCACGAATTGGGTCTTTCGGCTGCATCTGATAGGTAAATCGATGACGATTTGTCACCTGATAAGGGAGAAGATTATCCGAGAAGAAATCGAGAGGAACCCATTGATACCAAGGGGCTTTCAAGCTTGCGGGATAAGTCTGCGTTTCGTACCCATCTTTGATGAGAGTCACTTCTCGCGTACCGTAGTAGATGAAGTCGTGACTGACGGGAGTATACCCAATTTCTTTACCATCCAGCAGTACGAGAGCCCCGACAGGATTGGACTCAATTGTCATTCTTCGATGCACACAACCAGGCGCAATCATGGTACAAACCGCGATCAGCAGCCCGAGGATTCGCTGTTTTTTCAAACCAGAATCGTGCATGACATCCTTGTCAAACCACGTATAAACAGAAGAGTAACAGGCCGGAAGAATAGTTTTCACTGCCCAGGTTGCCAAGAGGGATTTGACGATTGTTTTCAGATAATGCGCACAACGGTACTTTTTTTAATGACGCATCGCCACATTGTCTCTTAGGATTAGCAGGCCCCTCCATTCTGGTCACAGCACTGTCCATACGTCTTCATCCTCTCAGAGGCTTCCATGTTGTGGGAACAACAGCTTGAATTCGCATCTTTGAGCGACGTCGGTATGCGCCGACAAAACAACCAGGACAGCTTAACGACTTCGATGGAGTTGGAACGGGAAGACTGGGAGAGAACCGGGCATTTGTTCATCGTAGCTGACGGTATGGGTGGACATGCTGTCGGAGAACTCGCCTCGAAAATCGCCATCGACACGCTCCCATTGACCTATAAAAAATCATCGCACCCGACCAATGGAGAGGCATTGCGCGATGCGATGGAACAAACAAATTCCGTCATTTTTGAACGAGGCAATCTGAACCCTGATTTTGAACGCATGGGGACAACCTGCAGTACTCTTGTGCTTGGGCCGGAAGGAGCACTGATTGGCCATGTCGGTGACAGCCGAATTTATCGCACTCGAAGCAACCGTATTGATCAACTCACTTTCGACCACAGCCTGCAATGGGAAATGCTTCGACGAGGGCAGGGGAGCCCGGAAGACATTTTCCTTCATCAACCCAAAAACATCATCACGCGTTCGATGGGACCAGAAAAAAATGTCAATGTCGACATTGAAGGCCCATATCCCGTCATGCCGGGAGACGCTTATATCCTCTGTTCAGATGGCCTTACCAACCATGTCAGTGATGAAGAGATTGGAGTCGCCGCCACAGAACTTTCTCCCCGAGCCGCCTGCCGATTTTTGGTAAACCTCACCAATCTTAGGGGTGGAACGGATAATGTTTCTGTCACGATTGTGAAAGTGGGAGCGATCCCTCGAGGTGCCGTTGCCAGCAGCACTCGGCGTCCCTCTACAAATACTAGCGAATTGAGCGGTTTATGGCTTGGTATGGCTTGGATCGTTGCCGCATTTTTCTGTCTGGGAGTCATCCTGGCATTGACGGGATTCCCATTCACGGGGATTCCTGTTGCAGGAGCAGCCATTTTAGCGGCTGGATATCTTCTTCATCGTTGGAGAAGAACACTTCCCCCACCTCTCGTCAACGAGAAAACACACTCCACAATTCTCTGGAGGCCGTATCGGACTTCACCCGCAAAATTAACTCGACAAATTCTTAATGAAGTTATCCAGCTTCAACAGCAAATGACACAAGTGGCGGAAGATGAGGCCTGGGAATACAATCACGAACGCTTCGAAAAACTGACAGGACAGGCTTATGAGGCCCTCAAATCCAAATCTCACCACACCGCTTTCGCCTATTTTTCAGATTCGGTCCATACCCTGATGAGTGGACTCAAAAAGAAAACCCAGGTCAAGAAGAAAGATTCCAAGATTTTTCGCATGTCAGAGCTCTCAACACAGCAAAAAAAAGATTGATCGCGGGATTCGAACCGCATCTTGCCTCAAGTCAGGATTTACTGCTACAATTCTGCCCGCAATCAAGGTTGTCTCTCCCGCAATACTGGGCGACTTTGATCAACCCAGAACTTCATCTCTCGGCTGAGCCGAGTATTCACCCGTCACGGAGGATCCGCGATGCTGACAGACAGCATCCGCCGCAAATTGCTGTTTGGGCTGTCTCTTGTCAGCCTGATCCTGATCACTTTGATGATGGGAGGGGCCTATGTCCTCTGGTCTTACTCTCAGGTCGTTGACGATCTCGACCAACTCATCAGCCACGCTCCTCGTCGCGAAGTCATGCTGGAATCGGTCGTCAATCTACGGAATCATCTGAAATCATTGCTGGCAGAAAACCGCAAGACTTGGCAAGAGGACCTGATCGCCATGAGGCGGGAAGAGATGGAACAGGATGTCCAGAATCTTCAAAACGCGACGGTCGAGTTTCGACGACGCCTACAGAACCTGCAAGCCAACGGCAACACCGACTTGGTGAATCTCGTCAGCCAGGTTCTCACCAGCATTGAAGGGCAAATGCTGCGTCTCGACATTGAGTTGGACAACATCAATACCGACGCCGGCATCGCCGGGCAAGCAGAAATTTATCGCAGCTTCCTGCAACTACAACCTCGTGTCGACGACCTGTTCGACAGCGTCTGGGAACTGGAAGAACCAATAGGATCATTGAACCTTTCCCTCGACAAAGCCCGCAGTGTCTATCGTACTGGGCGTTACGTGATTCTTGTCGCGTTTATCGCCTCGGTCATTTTACTTGCCTGGTTGATGCGCTGCGGATATCGCTGGATTTTCAAACCGATTCGCGAGCTTTATGAAGGGTCCTCCCGTGTCGCTCATGGGGATTTTGATTTCCGACTCGACCTCGACCAACAAGACGAAATGGGAGAACTGGCAGATTCGTTCAACAAAATGACCGTTCGCTTTCAGGAAATCAAAAATGACCTCGACCGACAGGTTCGTGATCGTGTCAAACAACTGGTCCGCTCAGAACGCCTCGCAGGAATTGGGTTTCTGGCCGCCGGTGTCGCCCACGAAATCAACACCCCTCTGACGGGCATCTCGATGGTCGCCGAGTCGCTCATCATGCGAAAAGACAGCCTGTTGGCCCAGATGCCGGAAGAAGAACGAGACGATCTGCTGGAAGATCTCGAAACGCTCCTGACTGAATCACGACAATGCCGCGCAATCACCAAGAAACTCCTCGAATTCGCCCGAGGAGAAGGAGACACGCGTAGTGAGTTTGACATCACCCAAGCGATTAATGAAGTCATCCACCTCGTCAGCCATCTCGGTAAGTACCGCTCTTACTCACTCAAGTTCGAACACGAAACTCCTTGCTATATCGAAGCAAACCGCTCTGAAATGAAGCAAGTGATTCTCAATCTTGTTGCGAACGGACTGGAAGCCATGAAAGAAGGTGGCGAACTGGCCGTGGAATTGCGGGAGGAAACCGATCAAATCGAGATCAAAATCATCGATCAAGGCAGCGGCATGACAGATGACGTGCTTGAACATCTATTCGAGCCATTTTTCACTCACGCCAAACCGGGTGAGGGGACTGGTATTGGACTCGCCATCACCCACCGTATTGTCGCCGACCACGGTGGAACCATTGAGCCGACCAGCGACGGACCGGGGCAGGGGAGCACTTTTCACATTCATCTCCCCAAAAATACAACTTCTCAAAAAGTGGCCTGATTTTTTTGCCGACAATTCAAGTTTCCTGGCCAGACCGACCAGATCGCAATTGTCACGTTTTTGTAAATCTGATATCAACCCGATCCTGACACATAATTCACAATCAGGAAGTCATACGAAGGCAATACTTACAGATGCAACAACACTTCGGCAAGGATGCCGAATCGTTGCCAGGGAGCCAGGCATTGAGTTCAACACCGAATCACACGTTACGCATTCTGTTCGTCGATGATGAACCAGTCATCCGCAAGCTGATGGAGAAGGAACTCCGTCGCATGGGACACGATCCCACGATTTGCGCTGACGGTCACGAAGCCATCGAGAAGCTCGACAACAACACCTACGACGCCGTCATCACCGACTTGCGGATGCCGGAAATCACAGGATGGGATGTGGTCGATCATATCAAACGAGTCGCCCCTGATACCGACTTTCTCATCTGTACCGCTCACGGTGATGTTGACGACGCGATCCGCGCTCTCCGCGAAGGAGCGTTTGACTTCGTTCCCAAACCGTTGCAACTGTTTGAAGTCTCGGCAGCACTGCAAAGAATTGCCGAACGTCGTTCGATTGAAAACAAAGCCATCGCTCTCGAAAAACGATTGGAAGCCACTGAAGGTCCGGTCAAGATGATCGGCGAAACTCCTGCGATGGAGCAAGTCAAAAAACTGATCGACAAGGTCTCACCCTCCGACACCACAGTTTTAATTCTCGGCGAAACGGGAACTGGTAAAGAAGTCGTCGCACAACAAATTCACGCTCGAAGTTTGCGTGCCAGTGCCCCCTTTGTCGCCGTCAACTGCGGCGCATTACCGGCAACACTTGTGGAAAGTGAATTCTTTGGACATCGCAAAGGTGCTTTCACAGGGGCCGACCAACCTCGCAAGGGACTGTTTGAAGTCGCCAACGGCGGCACCCTGTTCCTCGACGAGTTAGGTGAACTCGATAAGTCCATGCAAGTCAAACTACTGCGGTTTCTCGAATCGGGAGAAATCCGCCGTGTTGGTGAAAACGATGCGTTTCATGTCGATGTCCGAGTGGTCTGTGCGACCAACTGCGATCTGCATGATATGGTACAAGCCGGCACATTCCGTGAAGACCTTTACTTTCGTGTGAATACCTTTGAAATTCATCTCCCTCCATTGAGAGAACGAAGAGACGATATTCCTCGACTTGCCAATCACCTGATTGCCCGACACCGCAAACTTGCTGAGGTCGGGGAAGACGCCATCAGTCCTTCCACCATGGAGCGACTGATCGAACATGACTGGTCGGGGAACATTCGCGAACTCGCCAATGTATTGCGGCATGCCGTGGTGCTAGCTGGCGACGACCGGATTTTGATCGAACATTTGCCCGCTTCGCTCTCAGGAAACGCCGCCCAAATCCCCAACGCTCCCACACTCCGACTCGATTCTCAACGTCCTAAAACGATGAAAGAGATCGAGATGGAAGTGATCCTACAAGTTCTGGACAAACTCAACGGCGACAAACCGAAGGCCGCCAAAGAACTCGGCATCGCTCTGAAAACACTGTACAACAAGTTGAACAGCTACCAGGAAATCCACCCGGACCGTATTGCCGGGTAAGGGATGGTTATTACCCCTGCACTCATAGCCCGCCTGCGCAAGCATGCGGGAAGCGTTCAAACGTCATTGCTCGACGCCAAAGGGATGTGCCCATCCCCCGTCAAAGATCAACCTAACCGGAGAGAGCTAAGGCAGGGCAAATGCTAGCGCACTCGCCCTGCGGCTGATGGGGCGTAATTTTCAGGCGACGTACTCAGCCACTTTTTAAGGCTTGCGTGTAGACGACCAATTGCTTATTCACGCAAATTGCTCTTCATCGAAATCAGCCGCAACGCGCCAGCGTGCGGTTTGCTACAATTCCCCTGTGCACGGTTGAAATCATGAAATGATTACTTTCCGCGGTCCTTGCGATCCTGAGCTTCATCGACATAAAAACAAACTGCTTCAAGATCGTCTTGGGTGTTGATACATCTCCAGTCTCCACCTCGGGTCCAGGTAGGACGATCTTTGAAACATCCCCAACTCTCTCGTAATGAACGCGTCGCATACGCCTTGAGTTGATCACGTATTGTTTTTCCGCTGGTCTCTTCCCCTGATACCACAGCATGGACGTGATTGGTTCTCGCATTGACAGTCCAAAGTTTCCAGCCCCGAAGCTCGCAATGTGCTCGACAAGCATTGTTCACGATTTGTTGTTGTTCGTCATCGAGTAAAATGATGGGGTGATTGAGTCGTGTTTTATGCCATTGAACGAGTCGAGGCTGAGGAATCTGTTCTCCCTGTCTACGTCGTGTCCAGTATCTCTCATCTCCCTGCAAATAAGTCCCATAGACTGTCCAGGTAATGAAATAAGCGAGAGGTTCATCATTTGTCATGGGGAGATTCCAAAAAGAATGCACTAACGAGTGTTCGGTCGGTCATACTGTCATTCTATAGAACCGCGGGCTAGCGCCCTGCGGCTGATGGGGCGTAATTTTCAGGCGGCGTACTCAGCCAGTTTGCAGCATCTCTGGTCTGAATGACGAATCGCTAAGCGGGTCGCACTGTTCTATAACGAAATCAGCCGCAACGCGCCAGCGTGCGGTTATTTTACAAATTACCTTCACCCCAGATACCGCCCGTCGTCGAGATCGCGAAAATATCCCAATCAACAGACCAGGTGTAGTGAGAAGATTCACTCATCGTCCGCGTCCTCAAAATAGACTCCCATCTCCATGAGATCCTCTTCCAACTCCACCAAATCCTCAGGCGCTATCTCTTGAGTTTCATGATACTCCAAGGCCTCCGGTTCCGCGATATATTCAATTTTTCCATGATGCTTTTCGACGGCTCCTAATATCACTTCTAAGTTCAACGAAAAATATTCCTTCCGCAAATTCACACGATTGACTCTATATTACGTCAAATCATGGTGCAGTTTTTTCTCTAATTCAGGGGCATTATCACATGACACCATGGCATGAACATCAAAAGGAAACGGAACGCTCGCATCTCCCAACTCTTTGACACGCAATTCGGGTTCCAGCCTTCTTGTCATTCCAACTTTATATATATTCTCTCCGAACGACCCGATATTCGAGAGAATATAAACATGCCCTTTTTTTGTCTGCTGAGCCATCGAAATTGCTCGTTGTGAATTTGCCTCCGCTTCCGCCAACTGCTTTCTCAGTTCTTCGACCTCCGCGGAATGAGCATCTTGTTGAAGAGCCAAGACCTCTTCAAGCCTTTGCTTAATCTCTTGCTCTTTAGCTGCCGCTTCTTTTTGAGCCTGCTCATGCTCTTTGCGTATCCTTTCTTCTTCTCTGGCCTGTCTCTTTATCTCCTTCTGCTCTTCCCTCAGCTTTTGCTCATAAACTTTTTTCTTGTAAGACTCTTTTAACTTATCAAGCGACGTCTTTCGAATTTCACTTGGCAGGTCATATCCAATGTCTTCAACAAAATCAAAAGCTTTCTGAAGATCCGTTTTACGACGTTGATAGTTTTCCGGGTCAGCACGTAACTTCTGAGTCGACCACTTTCGATGATCATCAACAAATCTCTCTGAGATGCGATAAATTCGCTCCTCAACACTCCGAGCAAGAGCCCTCTGACCTCTTGCTTCCTCCAAGACCTGTTCGGCTTTCACATAAATGTCATCATAATAGTATTGAACTCGCTCATTACCTGTTGTTAGAGCCTGTCCTGAAACATCTATTTTAGTGAACGGTTTGGCCTGAGACTTGCATTAATGTCTCCTCCGAAAGGAGGCATAACCATGCCCACAAGATCCCGCAACGAGTCAGGCCGACTCCACGCA
>Ga0222718_10000019_pt1 | contig 186563 bp, 177 predicted proteins | sample C33_27DmetaG_FD_165045 | JGI IMG/M metagenome (GOLD analysis project Ga0222718, IMG submission 165045) | Estuarine water microbial communities from San Francisco Bay, California, United States - C33_27D | ecosystem: Environmental > Aquatic > Marine > Unclassified | place: USA: California...
CCACCTGGTCCCAAAGAGAATTCATTTCCAATTAGTGTCTCACCTATCTGCGGCTGGCGTGAGGCACGGTATGCGGTATCAGCGACAAATACTCCAAGAATAACTATATTTTTATTTGACATTTTCTGTCACTTCTCTGGTGGTACGACACCTTTTCTTAACATAAAGCATCCATAAAACCGTCTCTCTCCTGTTTGTATGACAGCGTAGCTAGTTTTTGCAAAGTCATAAAAGGCAAAGCGTTCAATTGAGATCATAGGCCGTTTTTTCTCATCATTTTGTATTATTAAACTTTGTACCTCTTCCTGGACAGGGGGTAGGGTATTGGGTTCACCAACAATTTCCATTCGCCCGGCAAAGTCATCAACGAATGTATCCAATGGCATTACAGATAGAACCGCATCTATTGCTTGTGCGGCGGTCAAATTTTCCATTCTTAATAGGTCGCCGTAAACTGTAGAGCGTGATATTGAGTCTGAGGGAAAATTTGTATCGGCTATTATAAGGACGTCTCCGTGCCCCATTAATCGGAGTGCATGAAGCACTTCCGCGTTTAATCTATTATCTATTCCTTTTAGCATTAGCGCTCTCCTAAAATAAAAGCTTCAAGTTATACTTTGTCCTTTTTCCGAGTCGAATATATGCATATTTTCGGGTTTTACTGTTAAATGCAGTATTTCTCCCACTGTAAAGTTTCGCCTTTCTCTTGAAACTAATGTAATTTCTGCGCCTTCGGCGTCACGAAGTACAACATGTGTCTCAGGGCCAGTCGGCTCGATTACAGATGTTGTTGCCGAGATTCCGGATTCTGTTATCGTTAAATTCTCTGGACGGATGCCAATTTTTATCTTCTGACCAGCTGAAATATTCTTTGTTGGTTTTAATGGAAGCATACCAGTTTTTAAGCGTGCAACCAGTTTATCTGACTTTACTTCGACATGTGCAGTAAAGAAGTTCATTGCAGGTGACCCAATGAACCCAGCCACAAACTGATTTGCAGGGTTATCATATAGGTCTAGTGGAGAACCAATTTGTTCAATAAAACCATTCTGTAAAACAACGATTTTATCTGCCATAGTCATCGCTTCAATTTGGTCATGTGTGACATATATAGTTGTTGTTTTTAGACGTTGATGGAGCTCACGAATTTCAGTTCGCATCTGCACCCGAAGTTTTGCATCTAAGTTAGAGAGGGGTTCATCAAAAAGAAAAACCTGCGGATCTCTTACAATCGCACGGCCCATGGCTACCCGCTGACGCTGGCCTCCTGATAGTGCGCGTGGGTATCGATCTAAGTAAGGAGTTAACCCTAAAATTTCAGCCGCCTTTTGCACTTTATCTTTTATATCACTCTTTGATAAGCCCTTCATTCGGAGAGAAAAAGATATATTACCTCGTACGGTTTTATGCGGGTAAAGCGCATAGTTTTGAAAAACCATTGCAATATCGCGTTGTGCTGGGGGAAGATTGTTCACTAAGCGCTCGTTAATATGGATCGTCCCGCCACTAATACTTTCTAAACCTGCAATCATTCTCAGCAAGGTTGATTTTCCGCATCCCGATGGTCCAACAAGCACGACGAATTCACCATCGTTTATGTCAATGTCTAAGCCATGTAGAACTTGAAGTTCATCGTAGGATTTCTTTAAATCGCGGACTGTTACCTCTGCCATACTACTAAAGCCTTACTCTAAATTTATTTTCACCACTAATATTAATTTTCACATCTGTCTATTACTTTAGTATACTAACATGTTAGAAGCTTGACTTGTTAAGCGGTCACTGAGAGACTGCTAGTATGACTATTTGAGAGAATCTCTAAGAGATGACTTTCAACTTTTTACTAAATAACTAAGTAGAGCTAAATGGGAGGTAGATCTGTGAAAGTAGACTTATACAATGCGATAGTTTCTGCGCAAATGAGCCGGCGCAAAATGCTAAAAGGGTCAGCAAGCTTCGGTGCCGTCGCTGCAATGGGTGGCTTGGGCGGAGCCGCTAGTGCTGCAGCACATGGCGGTGTTCGAGCTGAAATTATGAAAATTCCTGGTGTCGGGATGGGTTCACCCGGTGATCCTGAGTGGCAAAAAGTTGGTGAACTGTGCATGGGACCGGTCAAGGAACGTGTCGCAGAGGGAGAGTTCAAGGGGGTTGAGCTTACCTTTATGGGGTTAAACAACCAGAACTTGCATAATTTCCTATTTAGAGGTTTCTTGAAGCCTTGGGAGGCTTATACTGGAGCGAAGATTAATTGGATAGATCTTGCTCAGGCTGATTATAATCCAAGGTTGCAACAGTCGATTGCTACAAAAACTGTTGACTTTGATATTATTGAAATGGGTGCACCTTTCGAGGGTGATACTGCAGGTCAGGGTCTCTTAAATGAGATGCCTGGGTGGGTTAAAGACCAGATCGAATATGACGATCTAGTCGGTTATCTTCAGCCACCGGTAGGAACTTGGGATGGAAAAGCATACAGAATTAATATTGATGGTGACTGCCATACATTCTGTTATCGTAAAGACTACTTTGGCTCAGGCTCAATAACTGGAAGAATGAACCCACCAAATACCTGGCAAGAAGTGAACCAGATATCTAAAGACGTGGCTGGTAAGACTGATCCATTGACTGGTCTCCCTGCTCATGGATTTTTAGATCCTCTTAAAGGATGGGGTGGATTTGGAATGTATTTCTTGACTGATAGAGCTGGGCCCTATGTGAAGCATCCTGATGATCCAGCCTTCTTGTTTGATATTGATACTATGAAGCCTCGTATAAACAATCCAGGCTGGGTACAGGCGATACAAGATGTTATGGATCTGATTAAGATTGAAGGAGCATATCCTGCCGATCAAATAAATGCTGATCCTGGTACTACTGGGTTCCAACAATTTCTGGCAGGAACTGGATCAATGCTTACTTGGTGGGGTGATATTGGGTCAAATGCTCGAACATCTGATACTTCGGTTATTGGAGATGTGGTCGGCTTCAGTGCTATTCCAGGTTCTGACCGTGTATACAATCATGGCAAAGGCGCCTGGGAAAATAATTACAATGAGGCCCCAAATAATGCTTACCTCGGCTGGGGCGTTTACGTAACTAATCGTGTAGAAGGTGATGCCAAAAAGAGAAAAGCAGCATGGTCAGCCGCTGCTCACATTGGTGGTAAGGATATTTCTCTTTGGACGTCAGCTTATCCTTCTGGTTTCCAGCCGTACAGAAACTCACATTTTAATTATGATGAGTGGGAGGCAGCTGGTTACGATAGAGCGTTTGTGGAAGATTATCTTGGTTCAAATCTTGATACTTATAATCATCCAAATTCCTTAAATGAGCCCCGCATTCCTGGCATCTTCCAATACTATTCTGTGGCTGAGGATGAGCTTGCCAAAGGTTATGCTGGACTGTACGGATCTGCGCAGGAAACTGCTGATGCAATAGCCGTGGCATGGGAAAAAATTACTGACCAAATTGGTCGTGAAAGCCAAATAAAACTTTATAAAGCAGCATTAGGGCTATAAATAAAATTTTGCGAGGCCGATATTTTCATATTGGCCTCAGCAACTAATACTATTTTACAGGAAAATAGTTCATGAGCACAGAAGAAGGTGATAAACTTCACGTCGTCACTGCTGATGATATTTCGGACAATAAAAAACGATTAGGTAAATTTCTCGTTTGGGGTTCAGCCCTTATTCTTGCTTTAATACTCTTTATTCAGACGTTAGATACAAACGCCTATCTAAGCCTTGGGCTTGAGACATGGCGTCCATCACTTTACGCCTACGCGCTTTGGGCTTTTTGTCTTTGTGCGTCTCAGGTTTTAACGCGAGGAGAGCACGGAAAACGTGTTTTATTTGTACTACCGGCCGCACTATTTGTTATCTCTATGGTCGTTTTCCCACTGCTATTTGGATTGGTAATAGCATTTTCAGACTGGAATCTTTCATCACCTGACGGACGAACATTTAATGGTCTGGATAATGTAAAACAAATGTGGAGTGATCCTTTTTATTGGAACGCCCTAAAGAATATGGTTTGGTATACCCTGGTTATTATAATCGAATATGTCATAGCATTTGGCCTAGCCATATTATTAAATAGTCATATTAGGGCTCGTAAGTTCTTCAGAGTAGCCTTTCTTTTGCCATTGATGCTTTCCCCTGTTGCAGTAAGCTGGATGATTGGTAAGTCAATGTTGGAAATAAGATTTGGCCCAATATCCCGTTTTTTACGCTGGTTGGCTTCTGAACCATCAGCCGATCTTCCTGTTATCTTATATTATCCTGGCATGTATATTTCTGAAATTGCTCAATTGTTTGGCTGGGCTAGTCCATCATTTTTTGGTTCAGCTGGTATCGCTCGGGCAATGATCATGGCGATGGATGCATGGACTTTCATACCATTCATGATGATTATGATTCTGGCTGGTCTACAAGCAATTCCGCGCGAGCTATATGAAGCATCCGAAGTTGACGGCGCATCTAGATGGCGTCAGTTCCTCGAGATTACATTTCCGCTTATGTTGCCAGTGAGTATTACAGCAGTATTGATCCGGATTATCTTCAAGTTAAAACTTGCTGACATTATAATTAATATTACATCCGGAGGGCCGGGAGGTGCGACAGATAGTGTTACAAGCTTTATTTTCCGCGAATATAGAGACCGATCGAACGTAGGTTACGGTACTTTATTAGCAATAGTGTATTTGGTCATTATCGTTATAGCGATGACCATTCTTATTAAACTTGCCGATAAATGGATGAAACCAAGGTATTAGCATGAGTAATCAAATTTTCAGAGATAGTGAGAGCGATCGGCAATTTTCAGCATCTTGGTTTACGGGTCGCATTTTTATTTATTCTATCCTTTTGCTATGGGCGTTTATATGCCTTTTCCCCATTTATTGGACAATTACGACTTCATTTAAAATGGCTCCAGATGTAATGAAAGGTAATATAATCCCTTGGGTTGATTTTACTCCCAAGTGGCTTGGGTGGCGGTCATTAGGTCTGTCACCAGAGACAATTGGAATTGAGTCTACCGTAAGAGAAGAGTTTCTTAAACGCTTCTGGAACTCCGCCATAGTTTCGGTTTGCTCCTCAATACTTGCGGTTGGCTTGGGTAGTTGTGCTGCGTATGGGTTATCCCGCTTTAATTATCGATTTGGTTTTATGAGGAATTCTGACATTTCATTTTTCTTCTTGAGTCAGCTTATATTACCACCAGTTGTGCTAGCGCTGCCTTTTTTGGTTTTGTATAAATCGTTAAACCTTTTAGACACGCGCATTGGGTTAATTCTACTATATACGCTGACGGTTTTACCCATAGTGATATGGATTATGCGAGATCAGTTCAGTTCAATACCTACTGAGCTTGAAGAAGCGGCATTAGTTGACGGTTTGTCGATTTGGGGTGCATTTATAACAATTATAATGCCCATAGCACTGCCAGGTATGGTTGCGGCATTCATCTTATCTCTAGTTCTTACATGGAATGAGTATTTTTTTGCTGCATTATTAACATCTTCTCATGCAAAAACGTTACCCGTTATGGTAGCTAGCCAGACCGGTTCACAGGGTATTTCATGGTGGTCTATGGCTGCGTTATCATTTGCAGCTATTCTTCCTTTAATTGTAATTGCCGTCATACTTGAGAGATATATTATCAAAGGTATGGCTGCTGGTGCAGTTAAGTAATCTTCAAATATATTCAAGTTACGTGGAGTCAGCAACGGCGTGTGCAATCTTTTTAGAGTTTTCATAAAGCTGCCTGAAAAGTTTGTTTTTTTCGGCATGCAATGCCGAGTGCTGTGCTTTTATTTTGGATAGTTCAGGGTTCCATCTTGTTATGTCCCTTTGTGAAACTGCTCCCACCGCAAGCGCTGCCAAAAAGGCGTTTCCGTAGCTGGCTCCAGTGCTTTTTTCAGATATAACTTGATCAATCTGACTGAAATCAGAGGTTGCTTGCATCCATATATTATTTTTCGTCCCGCCTCCCACAGCCATAATCTTTTTAGGGTTTTGTCCAATAGCTTCGTACGTTTCAAACACTTGTGCAGTTCCCATGGCAATACCTTCTAGAAATGCTCTAAAAATATCTCCCCTATTATGGGTTAAGTCCAAACCAAAAATTGTACCTCTCGCTTTCGGATCATGAATTGGAGTTCGTTCTCCTGAGAAGTAAGGTAAGACAATCAGGCCCTTTGAGCCAGGCGGTGACTGCGCTGCTTCAGCCGCTAGTACTTCAAAAGCTTTGTCTTTGGGTATCTCTTTTGCAAAATTATCTCTAAACCAATGCGTGAGTGTCCCCGAAGTTGCTAAGCCAGCCATGGAGCCATGTAAGTCTTTGAAAAGCCAAGGTGCGTACCACAGGCGCCCATCTATAATTTTTTCATTGGTAACTTGAATTGTAAAAATTGTAGATCCGTACATCATCATCATGTCACCAGCACTACAAACGCCGACGCTAATTGCTTCTGCAGCAGCATCAATTGTGCCAACTGTTACGGGTGTTCCTGTTGCGAGGCCGGTTTCTTTTGATGCTGCTTTTGAGACATAGCCAGCAATTTCAGTTGTCCACATAAGTTTTGGGAGACGTTCAATCTCAATTATATTTTTAGTTAGAGCATCAGTCCATTTGAGATTTTTTATATCATATAAAGGGGTAAAATTAGCTGCAGTATAATGGTCTATAACGCTTTCGCCTGTTAGTTTCTGAACGAGAAAAGATGTAGAAGATAAAATTTTACCAGCTTTCTTAAAAATCTCAGGACAATTTTTTTTAAGCCAGAGTATTTTAGGGCCAACAGATTGAGAGGTTAGGGCATTTCCACAGTTTTGCAGAATCTTTTCCTCTCCCACCTCTTCATTCAGCTCTCTAATCTCGTTTTCGGCTCTGGTATCTACGCCATACAAAACCGCATTCATTAAGGGATCACCTTCATAAGAAACTGGGAGCATACAAGGGCCAATTGCAGAAGTGGCAATGCATGAAATATCACCAGGATTTATTTTTGAGGCTTTAAGTATCTTTTTTGTAATTTTAACAAAATCGTTCCACCAATCTTCTTCAGGTCTATGTTCTGCCCATCCGGGTTCTGGCACCAACATTTTATGAGGGTGAGTTGCACTCGCAATTACATTTCCGTCTTTGTCAGTCAAAACTCCTTTTGACTCATAAGTTCCAATATCAATACCTAAAAAATATTGCATAGGTGCATTTTAACTCCGAATTAGCGAGAACTCGTTAGTGATGTTTGATAGAGCGGTTTCCAACAAAACCTCTAATGAAACGAGATCATTTACGTTACACATTTCTAGACTTGAATGGCTATTACGCATAGGAAAGCCTATATCTATCGATGCAACGCCGTTTTCCAACTGCTGTATATATGATAGATCAGTCAGAACTCCTACCTGAGCACTTCGCTGTAACTTTATTTTTTTTTGCTCTGCACTTAATTCCATCAGGTTTACGAGACTTGGATGAGGTATGACCCCATTTAATGTGCCTCTACCGTGAAAAGAAAATAATGACATGCCAGGGCCTTCCCCAAGAATCATATCACCGTATTCAGTTGTTTCTGGAGTATCAGTAGCAAGCATCAAATCAAGTTGAATTGCAATATCTGGTTTGACCTGGTGGGCTGCGGTCATTGCGCCCCGAAGGTTAAACTCTTCCTGAACTGAAAATACAATGTGAACTGTTGGGCCACTTTTTCTTTTTTTAAGGTGCCTAGCTAACTCTAAAAGAACAGCGCAGCCTGCTCGGTCATCTACTGATGTCCCGGCTATGCAGTCATTTTTCATTTCAACAGATTGCGGTTTATATACTACAGGTGACCCAATTTTTATACCGTGCTCTTCTACCTCGAGTTTGCTTTTTAATCCTGTATCAACGCTGATTTCAGATGCTTTTGGAACATAATACTTCTCATCAGGCTCGGTAATATGATGACTTTTGTTATAGATGATACCTTCAAGGTGAGGCTTTTGTTTGGAATACAATAGGACCGCTTGTGATAATAGGGCGCGCTCTGGAACTCCTCCCATTCTCACCACATTGATAATACCATCATCGCTAATTTTGCGGACGACAAATCCTAATTGATCCATGTGGGCAAATACCATCACAGATGGACCTACATCCCCTTTGAAAGTTGAAATTAGGTTTCCAAGGCGATCTGATGAGCTCTGTATTCCTTCAGATTCAAGCTTTGTTCTAATTTCAGCACGAACAAGCTCTTCATGGCCGGATAACCCAGGTACCATCATTAATTCCAATAAATCTGATTTTATGCGAGCTTTCATCTTATTTTGTTTGCCAATTCCATAAATGATTTGGCACGATCCGGGTCAACTGGGTTCCATGTATTGCCATCAACTTTCAAAGCTGATCCAATTATACATCCATCTGCGATGTTAAAAACTTTTTCCACTGTATTGTGTGTTACGCCAGTGTTGGCCAACACTGGTGTTTGAGGAAGGGCTTTCTTCACGCTTTCTAAATCCTCTAATTTAGCAGCCTCGCCTGTAATTGCACCAGATACTAAAACAGCATCAGGTATTGATGAAAAAACTGCGCTTCTTGCTCTGTCTGCTAAGGGTCTATGGTCCAGGCTATCCGCAAATTCAGCTGACACGTTAAAAAGCGTGATCACATTATCTATCCCGAGGCGTTTTCTGTACCTCAATGCTTTGCCAGCATTAGGAGCCCAAAAGCCCATGTCTGAAGCATAGGTACCTGTGAATATTTCGCGGACAAAAGCAGCTCCGGTAGCGGCTGCCAGTGCCATTGTCGCGATTGGATCCCATAAGACATTAACGCCAAAGGGTATTTTGATATCATCTTTGAGACATCCTATTACATAGGCCATTGAGGCCGTTGATGCGATATCTACGTCAAACTCATAAGGTCGGTCATTTTCATTGCCAAACATTACAGCATCAACTCCAGCATTCTGTAGTGCAATCAAGTCTTTACGTGCGTTTTTTACAATTCCGTCTAGTCCGCCGTCTTCATCATAAAGTGGTGTGCCAGGAAGAGCACCAAGATGAACCATTGCGATTACAGGTTTTTCTTCTTTGAAAATACTTTTAAAATTGTTCAACTTTGACCTCTGATTTTTAATGTTTGGAACAGCTTACAGTTAATTAAATCTCTAACCAAGGATAAGTTATGGAATTAGACAATAAAATAATTATGATGATCTAAAGACTTTTAGATTAGTAAAAAATTATATTTTGAAGTGGAAGAGTAAATGAAAATTGATGCTCACCAACATTTCTGGAATCCAGCTAGGGGAGATTATGGCTGGATGCCTGAGGATAATAAAATTCTCTACAGAAGTTATTTACAACATGATTTAGAACCATATTTAAAAAAACTTGAAATAGATAAGACAATATTGGTTCAGGCAGCGCCAAGTATTGAAGAAACCGAGTATCTTTTGGGGTTAGCGGACTCCTCATCTTTTGTTGCTGGGGTGGTAGGCTGGATAAATTTTGAAAATCCAAATGACTATGCCCAGTTGGAGCGTTTGTCAAAGCACCCAAAATTTGTTGGGGTACGCCCGATGGTGCAGGATATTTCGGATAGAAATTGGGTTCTGCGGAAAGATATTACATGGGCATTTGACGCTATTGAAGAACTGGATTTAACGTTTGATGCATTAGGGTTTCCCCAACATCTGAAGAACTTTCAAAAATGTTTGCTAAAGCATAAAGAAATGAGAACAGTTATTGATCACTTTATGAAACCTCAAATAGTCGATCATTCTGAAGATAATTTTAAGTTCTGGGCAGATGGTATTTCGGCATTAGCTGAAGATACATCTGCATATATAAAGTTCTCAGGTTTAATCACAGAAGCATCTGAAGAGTGGACTATTGATGCTTTGCAGCCATACGTAGAGCATATTTTACGTAAATTTGGAGCTAGTAGAATGTTGTGGGGTTCAGATTGGCCAGTATGCCGATTGCGTGCAGAATACGATGTGTGGCATGGAGCAGCCTCTGAATTAACTGCTCATTTATCAAGTGATGATAAAGCTCATGTATTTGGACAAAATGCTATTACGGCATACAAACTACTGGTTTAATAAAAACATATTTTCTATATCAACTTGTTTAATCTTCTCCCGTTGATCGATTGGTGTTTGTACATGTAGCGCTGATGATGCTCGTGCGTATTGTGCTGCAACACTAATGTGCTCACCTTTACAAATAAATGCCGCAATTGTTCCAACGAAGCAGTCTCCTGCACCATGTGTCGATAGTACGTCCACCTTTATGCCAGATTTCGAAAAAATCTCTCCATCTCTAGAAATACCCGTATAGCCATCAGCACCTAAAGTTATAATTACCTCTTTTGGGCCTAAATTTTGTAACTTTTTCAAAGCGTCCAAATCATCAAAGATACTGCTTTCTTTGTTCAGCAGCATTTTAGCTTCCAATTGATTGACAATTAGTAAGTCTATGCGTTCAAAAAAATCGTTGTTAGGGGTTAACGCTGGAGCAGCATTAAAGATCACATATGTAGATTTTGGGACTTTTTTTACAACTTCAAAATTTGCATCAGAGTTTATTTCATTTTGCAAAACAAGGACGGATAAATCATTTGGGACAGGGATATCCGATAAATCAATTGTTTGGTTTACACCTGATACTACTACTGCTGAGTATATTCCATCAGAACCAACTAATGCAACGCTCATGCCGCTAGGTTCATCCACCATTTTTAGTCGGTCTAAATTTATATTCTGATTTGTAAGAGTATCGTAGATTTGTTTGCCAAAGTTGTCTTTTCCAATGCGCCCTGCCATTAAAACTTGAACACTTATTTTGGCGGCTGCTAACGCCTGATTACCACCTTTGCCCCCAAATCTATATGATACTTTATCACCAATTAACGTTTCATCTGGTTGTGGAAGTCTTGATGAGTTAACAATCACATCTAGATGCAGAGATCCTACCACAAGTATTTTGCCGGCCATTTAATTTTTGTTTCCATATAGTTCTTGGGCGATTAAGCGTTGAGATATTGTGGCGTCTTGTCTTTCTATTGCACGATTTAATTCAGAGTTTTGGTATAGATTATCGGCTATTTTTTTTAGTCTGTTAACAATTAAGATATTTGTATTGGACTCCTCGATTGGATTTAACCCTGAATGATCTGGAAACGTATCAAAGTAAATAACACCCTCGTAATTTAGTTTTTTCAATTGAATAAAAAGTTCAACTGTAGCGACTGGGTTGATCGTTCCGGCCATTAAGCCATCATCCCGCTTTCCATATCCATCATTCAAATGAATTCCAAATATTTTTGAATAACGGTTTGCTAAAAATGCCGAGAAAGCAGGCATTTCACCTGCGTATAATATATGGGCAAAGTCTATAGTGACACCAATATTGTCTGCTCCTACCTCTTTAATTGCAAGTAAAGTTGTAGCCATATTAGGAAGAAGAGCATTAGCTCTAGGTTCATTTGGTTTATATTCTATAGCAACTTTGCAATTCGGATCATGAGCACAGACCTGATCAAGTGCATACACTGTATTATCCCAAATCGAAGAGTAGTCGGCTTGCATTGGGTAGTCAAACCCATCCTGACCCATCCATAAAGTCATAACATCTCCGCCCATTCGTTGCAGAGCATCAATTCCTCTTTTGGTTAAGTCTATCGCTTTTTGCCTTATTAATTTATCTGGGTTTGTAAACGCGCCAAGTGCAAAAGCAGGCTCAGAGTAATAACGCATTGCCAATCCGTTTAATTTTAGCCCGTTATCATTGAGTGCTTTTATAATGTTTTTTTCTTCATTTGACGAAATATGGTCTGGGAAATTTAAGTCTGCTGCATCCATCCCGTTAACGAGCCCGGCAGCTTCGATCATTCCCAATATGCCCCGATTGTTTGCCAACGACTTAAAAGCGTTAAGTCTAGCAGCATATTTGGGATGTGTATTGTGATGTTTCACTATAGTGCCTCAATTGTTTTCAAAAAGATGTGGATGTTCTTTTTCAAGTGGTGTCAGAATTAAGATTAGTTGGTTTAGGTGGATTTTCATTTTTTTTCTAGCAAGTTTAACATCATGTTTTTCCAAAGCTTGTATTAAATCCTTATGTTCTTGAAATGCTTTTTTTTGCCTACCGTCGATCGGTAACAATAGCTGACGTGCTCTGTCGACTTGAACCCAGCCAGTTTTTGTCACTTTTGCCAAATTTTTATAGCCTGTAAAATCCATAATCATTTCATGCATTTCGGCATCCAATTTATAAAAACCTTGATAATCATCGGTATCAGCTAAAACTTTCTGCAGTTTTAAGTTTCTATTTAGATCTTTAAGTTGTTGCTCTGTAATTTTGGAGGCAAGAATTTCGATACATGCTAATTCTATAGCTTCCCTTAAGAAGGCACCCTCTCTAATGTCCTGTAGTGAAAATTTTGAAACAAATGTTCCTGATTGTGGAACAACTTCTACCAAACGCTCATTCCTAAGCTTTGCCAATGCCTCAGAGACAGGTGAGCGTGATACTCCCAGTACATTGCAGATATATTGTTTGCGAATTATTTCTCCTGGCAAAAAATTGAGTTCCATTATTGCTTCACGAACGGCCAGGAATGTTCTGTCTGTGAGTGATCCTTGAAAATTATCCAAGGTACGTATCTTCGGTTTTGGGGTCATAAATTTAATACTTAAGTCTTGCATTCATCAAAGGATAGCCGATAATACTAACATGTTAGTATGACTCTTATCTAACTGGCAACAGCTACCACAGTCACAGCCGAAAGTATCAGAAATGCATCAAGCGCATTCAACAATTGTTTTAGGTGATAAAGATAATGTCGCAATCGCATTAAAGGCGATCTTAAAAGACGACTCGATAGACGAATTAGGTTTGAGCGCTAGGACCGATATTCCAAAAGGACATAAAGTTGCTAAACGGGCGATATCTAGTGGGGAGGCTGTTTTTAAGTACGGTCAAATAATAGGTAGATCAACAAAAGACATTTCTGCCGGAGAGCACGTTCATACACATAATATTGAATTCACAGATCACAAATCAGGATATGAATTTGCTACTGAGGTTCAGAATAAGTCAAGTGTAGCGGATAATGCTGAGTTTTTAGGCTATCAGCGTGACGATGGAACAGTTGGCACTCGCAATTATATTGGGATTTTGACTTCTGTGAATTGCTCCGGGAGTGTAGCTAAATTTGTTGCAGAGGAAGCCGAAAAAAGTGGGCTACTAAAGCGATATAAAAATGTGGATGGGGTCGTTCCAATCGTTCATGGTAGCGGGTGTGGGATGGCTAATTCTGGTGAAGGTTACGATTTATTATTTCGAACCCTATCAGGTTATGCAAGGAATCCTAATTTTGCGGCCATTTTATTAATTGGGCTTGGCTGTGAAGTAATGCAGATTACTGATTTAGTTGGAAAAAATAGATTACAGAATGAAGAAAGTTTTCGCTATATGACAATCCAAAGTGAGGGCGGTACTTCGAAAACAATTGAAAGGGGCATGAGCACTTTAACGGAATTGCTTGAATATGCAGACCAATCTAAACGACAGCCGTCATCCGTTTCAAAGCTTACAGTCGGATTACAATGCGGGGGATCTGATGGTTATTCGGGAATAACTGCTAATCCGGCTTTAGGTGTTGCCTCTGATATTCTCGTTCAAAATGGCGGCATTTCCATATTGTCTGAAACTCCTGAAATTTATGGTGCTGAGCATCTTCTGACCCGCAGAGCATTAACTGAAGAAATTGGAAAAAAACTATTAGATAGGATCAGTTGGTGGGAAAACTACACGGCTAGAAATGGGGGGGAAATGAATAATAATCCTTCACCAGGAAACAAACGTGGTGGCTTAACTACGATCCTTGAAAAGTCGCTTGGTGCAGTTGCCAAAGGTGGTGTTTCGCCATTAGCAGGTGTTTTTGAATATGGGGAAAAAATTGACACTCATGGATTTGTATATATGGACAGTCCTGGATATGATCCTTGCTCAGTCACTGGGCAGATAGCATCAGGTGCAAATATAATTGTGTTCACGACTGGACGAGGGTCAGTTTCAGGCTACAAACCATCGCCATGTATAAAGTTATCAACAAATACAGGTATGTATCGCAGAATGTCTGGTGATATCGATTTAGATTGTGGGGATATAATCGAGAATGGCGTTACCCTTGAAGAAAAGGGAAAACAAATTTTTGAGCAAATAGTTAGGGTTGCGTCTGGTCAGAAAACCAAGAGTGAAGAGCTTGGGTTTGGTGGTTCGGAATTCGTACCCTGGCAAATTGGCGCGGTTATGTAATGTTTTATTAATCGGGAGTAATTTATGAGGCTTAAGGGAAAAACAGCTGTTGTTACTGCAGCGGGAGCGGGTATCGGCAAAGCAACTGCGGTAGCTTTTGCGGAACAGGGGGCTCACGTCATCGCCACCGATATAAGTAATGAATCTTTCGCAGAATTACAGCATCTAGGAATAGAAACTTATCAGCAAGATGTTTTAGATGCGCACTCTGTTAAAGGCTTTGCTGAAAAATGTACTGAAGTTGATATTTTGTTTAACTGTGCGGGCTATGTGCATCACGGATCTATAATAGATTGTGATGAGGCGGCTTTTGATTTCTCAATGAGCTTAAATGTAAAGGGGAACTATCAAGTTTCAAAGGCCTTTTTGCCAAACATGCTCAAACGTGAAAATGCCAGTATAATATTTGTTGCTTCCGCTGTTTCGTCACTCATTGCTGCACCAAATCGTTTTATTTATGGAGTTTCCAAAGCAGCGGTTATTGGAATGATGAAATCAATAGCAGCAGATTTCATAACACAGGGCGTCAGAGCCAATGCAATATGTCCGGGTACAGTTGAGTCTCCTAGTTGGCATCAGAGAGTAAAATCGCAAGCCGTAAATGAACAAGATATAGAAAGTGTGCGAAAAGCTTTTGTTGATCGGCAGCCAATGGGCAGAATTGGTCAGCCAAATGAAATTGCAGAGTTAGCAGTTTATCTCGCATCAGATGAAAGTTCTTTCGTAACTGGGCAAGCAATTTCGATTGATGGGGGTTGGACTAATACATAACTTTACGAATATTTTAAGAGTATAATGATAAAAAATATTACCAAAAGAAAGATTGGTCAGACCAGCATTCAAGTAAGCGAGTTGGGACTTGGTTGTGCCCCACTCGGTGGCAATTTGGCTGACTTAAGTCGCCACGAAGCAGCCGCACTCATTAGGGCCGCTATTGAAAATGGTATAGAATATTTTGACACTGCTCCTTGGTATGGTTTTGGCAGATCAGAGCGTGTTGTTGGCGACTGTATAAGGAGCTTTAATTATATTTTATCTGATAAAGTTGGAAGATTACTTGCGCCCGGTGCCGTAAGAGATCCCGCAATTTATGGGATGGTTGATCCACTTCCGTTCAATGTAAAATATGACTATAGTTATGATGGGATTATCAGGGCTTATGAGGATAATCTTCAAAGGCTTGGGCTTGACAGAATTGATGTCCTACTGGTTCATGACATTGGCACTTTTCAACATGGCAAAGATAATGAAAGCTATCTGCGCGATTTGGCTCAAACAGGCTATCGGGCTTTAATCGAGCTGAAAGATGCGGGTCTTGTTTCTGCTATTGGGCTAGGAGTAAATGAGAATAAGATTTGTTTAGATGTTATGGATATTGGTCTGTGGGATGTATTTTTATTGGCTGGTAGGTATACCTTATTGGAACAAACTGCTTTAGCTGAACTATTTCCGATGTGCGCCAAGCAAGGAACGAGTATAATTTGCGGTGGGCCGTTCAACTCTGGAATTTTGGTTGGTAGGGAAACTTGGAATTACTCAAAGGCGCCGGAAAAAGTAATTGAGAAAGCAAGGCAACTAAACAAACTCGCTCAAGAACATTCAACCCCACTTGGTGCAGCTGCAATCCAATTCCCACTTGCAAATAGTATCATATCGTCAGTAATTCCTGGTCCGAGGACAAAACGTGAATTACTACAGATTTTGGACTGGTATCATACAAAAATTCCTAACGATTTTTGGTCTGCCGTAAAAAACAGTGGGTTACTCCACGAACAAGCCCCAATCCCCAATTTGGTTTGAAATTAAGTATTATTCGAATTTAACTTTTTGAGTTTGCTGGCCAAGCCCTTCCACGTGAAGTGTCATTACATCTTCATCTTTTAAAAAAATAGGGTTTGGTTTCCTACCCATACCAACACCTGGTGGTGTTCCAGTGGAGATAATATCACCGGGGTGAAGTGTGAAAAGTTGAGAAAGGTGGGAGACAATTTGTTTAACATTAAAAATCATTGTTTTTGTATTGCCGGTTTGCATCCTTTGTCCGTTAACATCTAGCCACATATCTAAATTTTGGGGATCATTAATTTCGTCTTTCGTCACCAACCATGGACCAATGGGGCCAAATGTATCGCATGATTTTCCTTTGGTCCATTGTCCTGAAAGTTTGCTTTGAAATTTACGTTCTGTAACGTCATTGACCAAACAGTAACCTGCAACATAATCTAAAGCATTATTCTCATCTACGTATTTAGCAGCTTTTCCAATTACAATGCCCAATTCAACTTCCCAATCAGTATATTTTGAACCTCTAGGTGGTATTATATCATCGTTTGGACCATTAATTGCGGAATTAGCCTTCATAAATAAGATAGGGTGTTCCGGAATGTCTGCACCCGTTTCCTCTGCATGATCAGCGTAGTTCAGGCCAATACACATCAACTTTCCGACTTTGCCAACACAAGGTCCCAGCCTCGTATCAGGGCTAACGAGTGGTAGCGTTTTTGGATCAAGATCCTGTAATTCAGAAAGCTTTCCATCCTCCAATATTTCGCCCGTAATGTCCCCGACTACTGAAGACAAATCCCTGATATCACCGTTATTATCCATAAGGCCAGGTTTTTCATAGCCTGTTTCACCGTATCTCAAAAGCTTCATGTCATCCTCAAACGTTAAGTAAAAATTTTCTCATAGCCTTATACATCAAACATAAAATACTAAAGGAGATATTTATGATTTTAGATTTTTGTTGAGAATTTATCGCTGAATATTGCACTAGCCAGGTTTGTATTGGCGAGCGGCCTCCACATCATGTGTGGTATAAGGTAGTTGATCAATTTCTTCCCATGCTTCATTTGGAATGATAAATTTTGATAAATTAATTGTCTCGCTAACCCTTTTGGCTTTTGTAACTCCAACAAGAGTAGAGCTAATCCTTTTGTCATTCAGTGAAAACTGTAGCGCCGCAGCTGGTAACGGTACACTGTATTTGGCGCAAATTTTTTCTAATTCCTTTACAGGTTCAAGTTCCTGGTCAGTAGCTTCTGAATATGCGATTAGTCGGCTTTTCTCAGTTCCCTTCGCCAAAACACCACTAGCATAGGGTGCTGCATTGATGATGCTAATGTTATTTAGGTAAGCATAGCTGTACAGTTCATCAGCATTTCGATTTAGAAGGGTGAAACGGTTGTGATTAATAATTGCATCAAAGGGCCATTCTTTTATTATTTCAAGCATCAACTCCGTCTTACCCATTGCTAACCCAACCGTTTCGGCCAGGCCTTCTTCTTTCATCTTGAATAGCTCAGCTAAAGAGCCATTTGGGCCAGTGATTTCGGTAATGTCTTTGCAGTGTTCTGGATCGTGAAGGTGTAACAAACCAATCCTATCTACTTTCAATGCTTCGAGGCTCTCTTCAATTGATTTACGTGCTCTTGCTGCATCAAATTTTTGTGTCTTCATGTTGCGATCTAATTTTGTTGAGATTACAAAGTCATCTGGCAAACCTCCCCGCTCTTGAATTACCTGTCCGATTCTTTTTTCAGCAATTCCGAAACCATAGTTTCTAGAGGTGTCAATTAGGTTGCACTCACTGTCAAAAATAGCATTTATAGTTTCTCGCGCTCGCCTCTCATTTACGCTATATCCATAGGTATCTGGCATATCGCCCAAAGCAGAGGTCCCAAAAGATAATTTAGAAATCTGTATCTCTGAATTCTTTATCCTATTTTTTTCCATATAATTTCCTTCGACAATTATTAAATCGCTACAGATTAAATTCGACTAATTTAATTTTAACCCTCTAAATCTTCATAGCATTCTGGTAAAAAACGGGGTGTGCATAAGCAGAAAAATTCAAGATCCTCAGGGCCAATATTTGAAATTTTTTGAGACGCGCCGGCTGGAATTATAATTGCATCACCTAGCTGTAACTCGGACTTTTCACCATTTATTTCTAATACTCCGTCACCTCTTTTAATAATATATGTTTCCTCCGTACCATTAAGTCGATGCAGTTGTGTTGTCACTCCTGGCGGAACACGAGCGACTGCAAGTGAGCTATTAGGATGCGACGGGTCATTTAAAATTTCTTGAATAAAACAACGTTCTGGTGTCCAAAACTCCGGAATGTTTTTGTTCAAAATTGTTTCTGGCATTATGAACTCCACTTGTTGATTTTTAATTACCAGCCTGAAACACTACCGATGCCTCCATCTACCGTGATGCATGCTCCTGTAATGAAACTTGATGCTTCACTAACAAGGAACAAGGTAGAATTGGCTATGTCATCGCTTGTACACAATCTGCCAAGTGGTACCTGATCTAACCAACTTTTAACACCCTCAGGCCAATCGCGTTCAAGTCCCGGACGTTCTGTTAAGCCAGGACAGATGCTATTCACTCTTATATTTTTTTTACCCAATTCTAATGCTGAAGACATTGTTAGATTTAGTAAACCGGCTTTTGTGGACGCATAATGGCTATGGTTTATTGCAGGGCGAATGGCTTCTATTGAACTTATGTTAACAACTGCTCCATTTTCAATTTTTTGGTTAGCAAACGCCTTTATTAAAAGTAATGGAGTTGCTAAATTTATTGTGAGCATTTCGGATACATCTTTTTCAGAGACATTTTCTAGAGACGCCGTTGATTGAATTGCTGCATTATTTATGAGTATGTCCAAATGAGGAACTTGTTCTAAAGAACGACGCATTATTTCACTGTAAATTTCAGGTTTCCTTAAATCCCCTGTGACATATTTTGGTTTTTTTTTGTTTAATTGGCTCAATTCGTCAATCAAAGTATGCAATTCGGGACGATCATCTCTGCAGTGTAAGATAACTTCAGCGCCTGCTTGTGTCAGGCGATGGGCAATACTTCTACCTATGCCTTGTGTTGCTCCGGTAATCAGAGCATGACGTCCGGTTAAGTTAAATAAATTTTCAAAAGCTGGTATATTCATAATAACTTGGTCTATTTGCACCAATCTTCTATTAGCTCAGGAAGAATTTTGAGTATTTTCTGACCTGCAGTAGTTGCGTTTATAAGCACGTCTTCAATAGTATCTGGTCTCTGGTCAGGTCCTCCATCAGCTTTGTTTGTAATAGCTGAAAGTCCAATAATTTGGAAACCAGCTTGTTTGGCTGCAATGACCTCCATTACAGTTGACATGCCCACGGCATCACCACCACACCGTGCCAGAAACCTTCTTTCAGCAGAAGTTTCTAATGATGGGCCCGTTATCCCAATGTAAATACCCTCAGAAATTTTAATATCATATTTCGTAAATAGCTTTCTCACTAAATCTTGCAGATTCTTATCATATGGATCGGACATATCAGGAAATCGTAAGCCCAATCGATCATCATGCGGACCAATTAATGGATTTGAGCCGGTCATATTAATATGATCTTGAATTATCATTAAGTCACCAGGGTTAAATTCCTCTCTAAGGCCCCCAGCAGCATTTGTAACAAGAAACCGGGTTGCTCCGAGTTTTTTTATCACTCGGATGGGTGCCGCTATTTGAGAAGGTGTCCAACCTTCATAAAGATGAAAGCGCCCTTGCATAATAGCAACGCGTTTTGTACCTATTTTTCCTATAAGCAAATTCCCCTCATGAGTGGGGGCAGTTGATACTGGGAAACCAGGGATTTCCTCATATGGGAATCGGAATTCTAATTCAATTTTGTCTGCGATGGATCCAAGTCCGGTCCCAAGCATCAACAAGCACTCAACTGGGCCATCTATTTCTGACAGTATCTGATCAGAAGCAAGCTCTATGGTTTTAATCATTTCCTCTATATTATTAAACATTCCTTACCTCAAACTCGCAGCAATTTTTGGAGATAGTTTGTGCACATCTTCAAGAATGTCTTTTATATCCAACGTACTAATCACGCTATTCTTAACTACTTGTTTTCCTCCAATAAACACATCGCTAATATCTGACTTGCACGCAGAATAAACTAGGTGCGTAATAGGGTCAAAAACTGGCACAGCATGAATTTTATCCATATCGACGAATATGAAATCGGCTATTTTACCAACTTCTAAACTTCCTAGTTTGTCTTCTTTGCCTAATGCTTTTGCTCCATTAAGTGTCGCCATATGCAATACTGTTTTGGCGTTCATAACTTTAGGGTCTAATGTGTTTCCCTTTGGGAGACTTGCCGCTAAACGCATTGTAAGCCACATATCAAGATCATTCCCGCTTATTGCTCCATCTGTTCCGAGTGTCAGAGTAACCCCAGCTTCAAACATCTTGTCAATCGGTGCTATTCCTGAGCCTAATTTTAAATTTGACATTGGATTATGTACGACAACGCTTTCATTCTCGGCAATTAATTGGATCTCTGCGTCGTCCAAATGTACGCAATGAGCAAGAACAGTTTTCTGATCTAATAATCCATTAGAGTGCAAATGCCTTATGACAGACTGTCCGTATCGGTCCCTTATATCAGACTGTTCCACAAGGGTTTCGGCTGCATGTATATGATATAGACCATTGTGTCTTTCTGCTATTTTTTTCGCTTCCTTGAGATGTTCGGGAGAAACTGTATATGTGCCGTGAGGCATGACCCCGGGGAAAACAGCTTCGTTGCTATTATAATCTTCAAAGAACTTCTCAGCTTCCTGTAAATAATCTTCATGAGATCTGTTCCCAATACCTGGGTAATCAAAAAAGATACCCCCAGTAGAAATTCGCATGCCTAAGTCATTAGCGGCTTTTACTGCTTCGTTTGGATACCAGAACATATCCATTACACTTGTGACGCCAGACAATAAATTCTCTGCTAACCCAAGGACGGAGCCGATGTAGGTAGTTTTTGGGTTCAGAATAGCTTTTTCGGCAATCCATACTTTTTGAAGCCAGGCCTCCAAGGATAATTCTTCTACTAAACCCCTAAATAAACTGTCTGCTGCATGGCAGTGCATATTAATTAACCCGGGCATGACTATCTTATTCCCTGCATCTATTTTTTGTGATGCAGCGACGTGTTGAATTTTTTTCCCAGTACCGTTTTCTATAACTTGGATCCTGCCATCAGCTATGGCCATTGAAGCGTTCTTAATAACGTGATGATTTTTGTCACAAGTAACTAAATTTGCATTTTCAATTATCAGATCATACATTTCTAATTCCTCGAGTATTCTTCTCAAATTTTAGTTTTCTGTAACAGACAAAGATCAGTGCAAGAAGTGAAGCTAAGTAAGGCATCATTTCAGTAAATTGTTGAGGCCATCCAAAACCTTGAACTCTCAGAGAAGCACTGTCGATCGTTCCAAATAGAAATACAAGTCCGAGCAATGGAAGTGCGCGCCCTCCAGTTACAAGCACAATTACAACTGCAATCCATCCTCTTCCAGCCGACATGTTCTCCACAAATAAACCAACGTTTGAAATTGATAATTGGGCACCTCCTAAACCGCATAGTGCTCCACATAGAATTAGAGCAATAAATTGAATTTTTTTTGAACTTACGCCACCAGCTTCCAACGCTTGTTTGTTTTCTCCTGCGGCACGCAACCATATTCCCAACTGGTGATATTTGAAAAAGAAGTGTGCAAAAATTACTATGGCTAAAGACAAGTAGAATAATAATGATTGACCACTGAAAAACGATCCCAAAAAGGGGATATTTTTGATTAAAGGAATATCTATAAGAGCAATCTTTTGGATCTGGTCACTTTGAAATACCCCGCTAACATCGAAAACTGCGCGGAGTAGATAGGTACTTAAACCTAAAGAAATCAAATTTATTGCTATTGATACGACAATTGGATCACCGGGACGGCGCAGATGAAATTCGGCGAATAATAGTGCCATGAAAATGCCACCACATATTGCGGATAGGGTCCCCCAGGTTGCAGAGCCTGTGAAGTGACTGCCTAAAACTGCCATAAATGCTCCCATCAATAGAAAGCCTTCGAGTGCGATATTAAATACGCCGGCACGATGGCAAATAGCACCACCTAAAGCAGCTAGTAATATTGGTATAGAAATTCGGGCAACTGAGTCTGCAAATGCGGGATCGAAAATACTTTCTAACATTATTTTCCGTCCCCAATATTTTGGTTGAATGCTGTTGGAACTTTTGACGCAACAAACAAGATAATCATACCTTGGATTATTATAGCAATCTCTTTTGGAACATCTGCTGTTCGTTCCATTCCCGATGCACCGCTATGTATAGCAGCGAAAAAAAATCCCGCTGGTAGTACCGCCCACGGAATAAGGCTGACCATAAGTGCTGCTACTATACCAGTCCATGCGTATAGAGGCTGAACCAGCATTCCATCGGTAAATCGGTGATGAAGACCTAGAACAGCTATAGCGCCAACCAACCCTGCTATTGCGCCTGAAAGGGCCAGTGTTTCTAGACTTATTTTTTTTGTTTTAAGTCCAGATGCATTTGCAAAGTCTATTGATAAGCCAGTCATTTTTGCTTCGTAGCCTCCGACGGTGCGGTAACAATAAATCAGCACCAAGCAGAATACAAAAAGGATAAAAATAAAACCAATATCTAGTCTGGTGCCTGGAATCAGTGGGAGCCACAAAGATTTTTCAATCAGGTGGGTTTGTGGCATTCCAGAAGAAATGTCCCTTAACGGGTGACTTACAAAGTATGAGGCAATATACCTAGCAGGATAGTTTAGTAACAATGTTCCTACCAAAATAGGTACGCCCAGCCATAGCTTCATGATGCCAGCAATTATTGCCCAAACCCCTGCTGCTATCATGCCAGCTAGTAATACGAGGAAAATACCAGCTGGGCCTCCAAATGGTAAATTGATCGCGACAAAAGCACTGGCTAAACCTCCAATCACTAATTGGCCCTCACCACCGATGTTAAAAAGTCCAGCTCGAAAAGCGATTAATGCTGCAATTGCCATGCCGGTTATTAGGGCAGCTTTCGATATTGTGACTAGAAGATAGGCATACTTTCTGCCTCCAAATGCCCCTTTAAAAAAGGCCATTATTGACTTAAAAAAATCAGCGTCAGCAAGCCATATGAGCGATGCAAAGGTTACAAGCAATAACATTGATGCAGCTAATAATGAGTAAAGTCTGTGTGTCATTCATAATCCTTACTTATCATGGCTGCATCTTTTCTAATTTCTCTGAAAGAGTCGGGTCATTGTGAGACAGCATTAACTTTCCTAGTTTGTTTGCTGTTACCTCGGCCGAGCTCATTGCCTCAGATAACTGTCCGTTAGCCATTACATGAATACGGTCTGACAGCCCCATTATTTCCTCGATTTCATTTGACACTAATAAGATTGCATGGCCCATATCGCGCATTTTTATTAATTCTTGATGAATTTTATTGATTGCGCCAATGTCGACGCCCCATGTCGGGTTTTCAGCAATAACCAATTGTTTTTTTTGTTCGAGTTCTCGAGCTACAACTAATTTCTGTTTATTACCGCCAGACATTGTTCTTACTTTTGATTTGACGGTGCCAACACGGATGTCGTATTCACTTACCAGTTGTTCTGAAAATTTACGTAAATGCTGCAAATTAAAAAAATATCCATTTGAGAATTTTTTATTTCTAATTTGTGAAACACAAGAATTTTCAATAACGCTGGCATCTAAAGCTAGGCCAACCCTCTGACGGTCCTCTGGAATGTAAGAAAGTCCTTTTCTTCGGCGTGCCGAAACATCTTTATCGGAAATAGTTTCATTACTGAGTAGCATATTTCCTGAGAGAATATTTCGTAGTCCTACAATAGCTTCCACTAAGGGGGTCTGCCCATTTCCTGAAACTCCAGCTATCCCTACTATTTCTCCGAGGTATACTTTTAAGGAAATAGGTTTTCTTCTAGTAGCTAGCCCAGGTATAATAACCTTTTTCATTTCAAAACCTATATTTTTTGGATGCATTTTTTTTCGCTTGATAGGTTTTGGTAGCGTACCTCCAATTATATTTTGCTGTATCTCATCTTTTGAAGTATTTTTTAGTAACTTACTTGATATAAGATTTCCTGATCTCATCACACTAACTTTGTCTGCAATCATCATAACTTCATCAATTTTATGAGTGATCAAAATTATAGATTTGCCAGATGCTTTAAAATTTGAAAGAGACTGAAATAACTCATTTTTTTCATTAGGAGTTAGAACTGCCGTGGGCTCATCAAGGATTAGCAAATCTGATCTACGATACAATAGTTTAAGAATTTCAACTGCCTGACGTTGCCCAACAGAAAGCTCTGAAACTTTCTGTGTTTGGTCAATTTGTAAATCATAGCTATCAATCAGATTTTGAACACTTTTAGCTGCGGTAGCAAAACTTACAAAGCCAAGCTTATTTACTGGCTCTGAACATAAAATTACGTTTTCAAGAACTGACATGGTCTCTTGCAGCATGAAATGTTGATGTACCATTCCGACACCAGCTGAAATTGCATCTGCTGGGGATTTCCATCTTCTGTGTTGATCGTTTATTACAATATTGCCTTGATAATCTGTATTCAGGCCAAAGAGCACAGACATCGCTGTGCTCTTTCCTGCACCATTTTCACCAACCAAAGCATGAATTTCGCCTGGTGCAAAGCTCAATGAAACATTGTTTACGGCACAAAAAGTCCCAAAGTTAACGGAAATTTCATGCAACTCTGCTTTCATTTAGCAGCAGTCTCATTGAGCAAACATTGGGTCAGGTAGCACCAGCGATCCATCGATAATCTGATCAGCGATTTCTCGTATTTTTGCAACAACTTCAGGTTCTTCTGCTACTAGGCATTGGCTTGAAGATAAGCCATCTTTATCTAGAGCCATTACTGACATACCGCCCTCTTTCAAGCCAACAGCTGAAACTGACGACTTGGCTCCGGACATTATTGCATCTACCGAATTCAGGAGTGCTGCATCGACTCCTTTTAAAGTGTTATCGATTACATATCCGGGGGCATTCACGCAACGATTTACGTCAACAGAGAGAACTCTGAAATTTTGCTCCTGGGCTCCTTCAAAAACTCCAAAATCACCACCAGCAGTTGCTGTGAAAATTATGTCAGATCCAGAAGCATTCATTGCCAAGGCTTGTTCTTTTGCTCTGACCGGGTCACCAAATGGGTTATCTCCTCCAACCCATCTTACCTCTACCTCAACATTTGTATTTACTGCTTTAGCACCATCTCTGTAGGCATCTGTGTATCTGTGCAAAAAGGGAATATCCAGAGCCCCTACCACCCCAATTTTATTGGTTTTGGTCATCAATCCTGCTGCTACACCCGTTAGGTAGCTGGCCTCATATTCTCTAAAAACTGCACAGTGAACATTCTCCGGTAACTCGGATAAACATTGATCAACGATGAGAAAATTAACTTCGGGTGCTGTTGGGGCTAATTCTGAAATAATATCGTTAAATTCAAACCCAAGAACTACAACTAGACTGGCACCTTCATTCAATGCTGCTTCAACATTTTCTCTTCTGGCAGCGGCAGTAGTACTCTCGTATGTTTGTACATCAGCGCCATACTTCTCCGCAGCGGCTTCGATACCAGTTTTGCCCATCTCCAAAAATGCATTTACTCCAATTGGGTCAGGAGAAACATAAACAAAAAAATCGTCTCCTGCCTTTAGCATCGCTGAGGATGCGATTGTACAGGCAGCGGCTGCGATAAACTTTTTAATAAATTTTGTCATTGAAGTCACCTCTATTTCAATTTCTTGTGGCACCATTGAGTTTTAGTGAAAGGAATTTTGATCTAAAAGTCAATTTTTTTGCTAAATAAATCAGTTATTTTTCTGCTGTTTCGCTTTATCTAAGAATGAGTCACAAGATGCATCATAAATTAGTTGAAACTCAGGCAGAAGAAATACATGTTTAACTATCTAGGATACTAAAATTCGCCAATTAAATGCTATATAAAACACGCTTATGTTGGATAAAAATTTAAGTAAAGAGGTTTTTTTGGAAGTAAAGTTAACGGATTGTTATACATTGACTGAAGGCAAGGCTCTGATGTCTGGCACTGAGGCTTTGGTAAGATTACTTCTTGAGCAATCTAGAATCGATCGTTTAAACGGGCTTAGAACTAAAGGGTTGGTAAGTGGTTATCCTGGTTCTCCACTGGGTGGTTTGGATATTGCACTGGGTAAAGCACATGCTTTTTTGGATGAAGAAGAAATCCATTTCCAACCTGCGGTTAACGAAGAACTTGCTGCCACTGCTTTATGGGGAAGTCAGCATATAAATTTATACGACAATCCTGATATTCAAGGTGTCTTTTCAATGTGGTATGGTAAGGGGCCAGGTTTAGATAGGGCAATGGATGCGTTACGACATGCCAACCAAGGAGGGGTAGCCCCACATGGTGGCATGGTTATAGCTGTGGGTGATGATCCAACTGGTAAATCATCGACACTAGCTTACCAATCGGATCAAAATTTCCATTCTCTGGGGATACCGTATTTTTCCCCAAAAAATGTTTCTGACATTATTCCCATGGGTCTGGAAGCTTTTGCACTGTCTCGTTATTCTGGATGTTGTGTTGGTTTGAAAATCGTCGTTGATACCGCTGACAGTAATGCAGTCGTAGACATGTCAAAGTTGCGCCCAAGTTTACCAATATTACAGCCGAATAGCCTCGTTCATGTCACTAAGCATGACCCAGCTAGTGTCCGGGAAAGCAAACTGCATGACGTAAGACTGCCAGCCGTTCAAACTTGGTGCGAAAATAGTGAAAATGTTACACAGGTTTACCTACCTGCAAAAAAGGGGGAAACGCGATTAGGCATAATCGGTGTTGGAAAAATAGCAAATGAGGTTAATGAAGCATTGGCTGGCCTTCTGCCTGATAGGGGTAAAAAAAATACAGTAGCATTTACAGCGATAAATATGCCTTGGCCCTTACCAGAGAAAAAAATATCTACCATGCTGTCCGTTGTTGAGGAAGTGTTAGTAATTGAAGAAAAACGCTCTTTTGTTGAGGAGCAGATTGCTAAAATTTGCTTAAAACAAGATCGCCATATTTTACTTTCAGGGAAAACTAACCCTGATGGTACAAATTTATTACCATCATATGGCGAGCTATCACTGGAGAATATTTTAAATGTAATCGCGGCTCGAGCTTCTCATCACTCTATAGCACTTAATCCGATCGAAAAAGCTCCCGTAGTGAGCCCATTGAGTGAGATACCAATTCGGCAGCCTTATTATTGCGCTGGCTGCCCACACAACAGCAGTACTAAAGTTTCTGATGATGAAATTGTTGGCATGGGTATTGGTTGCCATTCAATATCTGGCTTCATTAACCCTGATACCATTACTAATTTTACGCAGATGGGGGGTGAGGGAGCATTTTGGATAGGTCGAGCACCATTTTCAGACCGATCTCATTCTTTTCAAAATATGGGTGATGGCACTTATGCTCACTCTGGATACTTAGGTGTAAGAGCAGCAGTGGCTGCAGGAGTGAATATTACATTCAAAATGTTAGTAAATGATGCCGTGGCTATGACAGGTGGGCAAAGTGCGCAAGGAGGATCGGGTCCTTTGTCGATGAGCGAACAATTATTAGCTGAAGGAGTGAAAAAAGTAGTGATTGTTTCTGATCAGCCAGATCAAATTCGTTTGAATGGTTCATGGCCTGCTAGCGTAGATTTCTTTCACAGGGATAAAATACTAAGAGTTCAGGATGACTTATCTAAAATTAAAGGAGTCTCTGCATTATTACATGTACAAACCTGCGCTACTGAACTTCGACGTCGCCGAAAGCGCAAAACTATAGCATCGCGGACGGAGCGTATTTATATTAATCCAGCCGTCTGCGAAGGCTGTGGTGATTGTGCACAAAGTTCAAATTGCGTTGCGCTTAAGCCTAAATTTGATGGTGAAGCAGATAAACGAGTAATTGATCACTCAGTTTGCAATGATGATTATTCGTGTTTGGACGGTTTCTGTCCAAGTTTTGTGGCAGTGGTTCCAAAACCAGGAAATAATAGACAAGAAATTGAATTACCAGAATACGATAAAGTTCCAGATCCGGTCATTATAGACAAAGAAATTACAAATATATATTTAGCAGGGATTGGGGGCACAGGTGTTTCTACGCTGTCTGCAGTGTTAGTAATGGCTGCGCGTCTTGATGACATTTGTGCACAAGCTGTCAGTCAAACAGGCCTGTCCCAAAAAAATGGTGCTGTTACTAGTCAAATAAGAATTACAAGATCTGAAGATCTCAGCTTACGTATGTCCCGAATTCCAGACGGTGAGGCAGACTTGTTATTAGCATGTGATGCAGTTGTCGGAGTAGCTGATAATTCTCTTAAAGTTTTGAATAAGAGTAAATCTCAGGCAATAATGAATATTGATATCGATCCCGTTGGCGTAGTTGGTTTCGGAAATGGCGAAACTGTCTCAGAAAAAACGATATTTTCGAGATTGCATAAATTTTTAGATACTAAAAACTGCGCAACTTACAATATTCAGCAAATTTGTGAGACTTTGATGGGTAATAAGATCACTGCGAATATTATGATGCTGGGTATTGCATTACAGAAGGGCATGATACCTGTTTCCGTGAGATCAGTAGAAAAGGCATTAATCCTAAACGGAACGTTGGTTAAAGAAAATTTAAAAGCTCTACAATGGGGAAGATGGCTAGCATATGATCCGCAATATGTTTTAAGCGTATCAGGGTATGGTAAAAATCGTTTTACGGAGTATAGACCAGAAGATGCTGAATTAGACCAGACAATAAGCATCTTTTCAGAAAAGTTAACTTCCTATCAAAATAAAAATTATGCAGAAAGTTACAAGAAAATTATGGATGCTGTTAAGGTCCAATTTGGCGACACTACCATCTCTAAAAAAACTGCAAAGGCATTATTTAGGGGAATGGCCATTAAAGATGAATACGAAGTTGCACGCCTTATGCTTTCTCCAACTTTTAAGGAAGGTCTGATCTCAAAATTTGGCACTGCTCGCCCATCTGGTTATTATTTAGCGCCTCCCTTTTTAAGTTTTTTAAAAGATGTGAATGGTCTGCCCAGAAAAATCCGATTTGGATCATGGGTGCGTTTTATATTTGTGGCGCTGACCAAATTGAAAAGTTTGCGTGGAACTAGTTTCGATCCGTTTTCTTACAGCCAGGAAAGAAAGTTAGAAGTTAAATTTAAAAACATATTAATTTCAAAGCTCTCAGACCCAAAAAAACTTAAACAGAGTCCAGAAAAATTTGAAGCTCAATTGGACAGTGCTCTTAAAGTAAAAGGATACGGTCACATTAAGCGCGAAACTCTTAAAGCCGCAATTTTAGCACTTCAATAAATGGTCCTCACATCTACTTATTCTGCTGCTTCAGCATAATTGGACATAGGTGGGCAGATACAAATTAGATTACGATCGCCGTGGGCGTTGTCTACTCGGTTAACAGGTGGCCAATATTTATCTACGCGGAATGCACCAGGTGGAAAACAGCCTTGGTCTCTTGAATATGGACGGTTCCAGTCTCCAACCAAATCCTCAACAGTGTGTGGAGCGTTTTTCAAAGGATTGTTCTCTCGATCCATTTTATTATGCTCTATTTGTCGTATTTCCTCTCGTATTGCGAGCATTGCATCGCAAAATCTATCCAGCTCTGCTTTTGTTTCAGATTCAGTTGGCTCCACCATAAGGGTCCCTGCTACAGGCCAACTCATCGTTGGAGCATGAAAGCCACAATCAATTAATCGTTTTGCTATATCTTCAACGGAAATATCTGCTGTTTCTGCGAATGGTCGAACATCTAAAATACATTCGTGCGCAACTTTGCCAAATTCACCTCTATATAGAACATCAAAGTTACCTTCCAAACGTTTTGCAATGTAGTTTGCGTTCAAAATAGCGACTTTTGTTGCTTGAGTAAGTCCTTCTCCACCCATCATAAGGCAATATGCCCAACTGATGGGAAGTAATGAAGGGGAACCGAATGGCGCGGCAGAAACTGGGCCAGCACTGCCTTTAAATTGTAAATTATTAGGAAGGTGTGGTTTTAGATGTTTTTTTACTCCAATTGGACCCATTCCAGGACCACCACCACCATGCGGTATACAAAAAGTCTTATGCAAATTTAAATGGCTTACATCGCCACCTATGTCTCCAGGCTTAGATAAACCAACCATGGCATTCATGTTAGCACCGTCAATGTAGACTTGCCCGCCATAGGAGTGGGTTATATCACAAACAGCATGTACAGTCTTTTCAAAAACCCCATGTGTTGAAGGATAAGTAATCATGCATCCCGCAAGCTCTTTGCTATAGTATTCTGCTTTCGACTTGAAATCGTCAATATCGATATCTCCATTATCTGCAGAATTCACCGGTACTACTTTCCATCCAACCATTTGCGCGCTGGCTGGGTTGGTACCATGTGCTGATGTTGGAATAAGACAAACATTTCGATGTCCATCTCCACGGGAATGATGATAGTCAGCAATGGTCAATAGACCCGCGTACTCTCCTTGAGCTCCAGAGTTGGGTTGCATTGAAATGGCATCATAACCAGTTATTGTGCACAGTTTGCCAGAAAGATCATTTATTATTTCCTCATAACCTTTTGCTTGTTCTTTGGGGGCAAAAGGATGTAGCAGGGAAAACTCTCTCCAGCTTACGGGCATCATCTCTGCTGCCGAATTTAGTTTCATTGTACATGAGCCAAGAGGGATCATAGCACGATCAAGTGCTAAATCTCTATCAGACAGCCGTCTCATATAACGCATCATTTCTGTCTCGGCTCGGTTCATATGGAATACATCATGTTCTAAATACTTGCTCTGACGTAATAGGCTGTTTGGTATTCTATAGCTTGGCTCTAAATCGTCGTCTTTCATAGTTAAGCCGAAGGCTCTCCAGACAGCCTCTGTGGTATCGCGTCTAGTCGTTTCGTCATAAGATATGGCGATTTTATTTTTGCCTATTGCTCGCAAATTTATTCCCTCTTTTACAGCCGCGCTCATCACACCTTTTTGGAACAAACCTACATCAACAGTTATTGTATCGAAGAAAGCATCTGGCTCTATTTCAAAACCAGCTTTTTCAAGACCTTTTGCAAGCCTTACAGTCTTCCTGTGAATACGCTGAGCAATTGCTTTGAGACCTTCCGGTCCATGGAAAACTGCATAAAATGATGCCATAACAGCGAGCAGTGCTTGCGCAGTGCATACATTCGATGTTGCCTTTTCTCGCCTAATATGCTGCTCACGGGTCTGGAGAGCTAATCGATACGCCTTGTTTCCATGAGCATCAATAGAAATGCCAACGATCCTTCCCGGCATAGACCTTTTATAACTATCTTTTGTTGCCATGTAAGCAGCATGAGGACCACCGTATCCAACTGGTACTCCAAACCTTTGAGTTGTGCCCACTGCTATATCTGCACCCATCGCTCCCGGTTCTTTAAGACATGTCAGCGCTAATGGGTCTGCTGAAATCACACCTATAGCCTTAACTTCATGTAATTTTTCTATTTCGTTCGTTAAATCACGGATACTCCCATTTGTTCCAGGATACTGGAAAATAGCCCCAAATACTTTATGAGCATCCAGATTATCGACATTATCAATTATCAAAGAGATGCCTAATGGCCTTGCACGAGTCTTTAAAACAGAAATATTTTGTGGGTGGCAGTTCTCATCTACAAAGAATGTTGTGCTTTTTGAGCGGGAAATACGTTGGGCCATTGTCATAGCTTCAGCGCAGGCAGTTGACTCATCTAAAAGGGAAGCATTTGCGATTTCTAATCCAGTAAGATCAGAAATCATAGTTTGAAAATTAAGTAGTGCTTCTAAACGGCCTTGGCTTATTTCCGGCTGATAGGGTGTGTAAGCGGTGTACCACGCTGGGTTTTCAAGTATGTTTCTTTGAATAACAGGCGGGGTTACTGTTCCATAATAACCTTGACCTATCAGACTTGTGAGAATTTTATTCTTTGACGAAGTAATTCGCATATGTCTTAAAAGCTCTCTCTCGGACATCGGTTTACCAAAGTTCAGTGGCTCTTTCTGACGAATGCTTTCTGGAACTGTTTCATTTATGAGTTGATCAATAGACCCAACTTCTAACACTTTGAACATCTCTTCCATTTCAGAGGGCGAAGGGCCTATATGCCTGCGATTTGCAAAATCATATGGAAGATAATCAGTTGGTGTGAACGGCATTTTGGACCTCTAAAATTTTAAGTGTTAGTAAGGTGTAAACTGAACGATTAGCCAATTAATTTTGTATAAGCTGCTTCATCCATATACTCTTCTATTTGATTGATATTACTTGGCTTAACTTTAAAGAACCAAGCATCTCCCATCGGATCATCATTTACTTTGCTTGGCTCATCCACCAGAATCTCATTGATTTCAACAATTTCCCCATCAAGAGGGGAAAGAATATCAGACGCAGCTTTTACGCTCTCGATTACAACGATTTCGTCATCTTTTGATACTGTTGTCCCTTCGTCTGGTAACTCCACGAATACAATATCACCTAACTGAGAGCTTGCATGTTCGGTTATTCCAACAACTACTAGATCGCCTTCAACTCTTAACCATTCGTGTTCTTCTGTAAATTTCATAAATTCCTCCAACAGTTAATGTTTTTTAAAGTTTTTCTTAACAAAAGGTAACGAAGTTACTTCTACTTCTAGCAATTTACCTCGAACTTGTGCATTCACTCTGTTACCTAGATGTGAGAACTCACTCTTTATATAGCCCAATGCAATCGGATGTTTTTGTGTGGGGCTGAATAACCCAGATGTTATCCGTCCTATCGGAACAGGAGAAGTGCCATTATCAAAAAGCTGGGTACCTGTTCTTATGGGGGCTTTCCCAAGAGGCACAAATCCCACTAATTTATATTCAGCACCATTTTTTATTTCGGAGAATATTGTATTAGCTCCAGGAAAGGTGCCTTCCTTTTGTCCTTTGCTTAATCTTGATTTATGCATGGCCCATTTTAACCCCGCAGCAACAGGGGAGGTTTTAGTGTCAATATCCTGCCCATACAGACACAGTCCAGCTTCTAGTCGCAAAGAGTCTCTAGCACCAAGTCCGACAAGTTCTACAGATTTGTGTTTCAACAAAGCTTCGGTGACATTTTCTGCGGCCGTGTTTGGAATTGAAATTTCAAACCCATCTTCACCAGTATATCCTGATCTTGATATCCAACATTCTGCTCCTGCTATCGGTATTGTGGCGACATCCATAAAGTTCATATTAGAAATCTTTGGGTAATGTTCTGAAAGTACCTTCTCAGAGGCTGGTCCTTGCACAGCAATTAAGGCTCTATTTTCCAAATTTTTGACACTGACCCCGAGCGGTTCTAAATGTTGACGTAGGTGTTTAATATCGTCTTCTTTCCGAGAAGCGTTAACGACCATGTAAATGTGGTCACCTCGATTAGAAAACATAAAATCATCAAGTATTCCGCCGGTATTGTTTGTGAAAAATCCATATCTTTGGCGATCGGCTTTTAATGTTTTAACCTCCATTGGGATTAAGGTTTCCAGTGCCTCTGCTACTTGATTGAAGTCATTACCTCGTAAAACTATCTGTCCCATATGGCTTACATCAAAAAGTCCAGCGTGGCTTCGTGTGTGAAGATGTTCGCTCATAATACCGTTTTCATATTGAAGTGGCATATTGTAACCAGCAAAAGCTGTCATCCTTGCATTATTATTTTGGTGCAATTTGTTTAAGGGTGTTTGCATCAGCTTATCAGACATCAATTTTCCTACACTACTAGCCAGTTTTATAAAAAGTCTGGCATCAATGTACTACGGCGTGCGCCGTAATATGATGCCCCTTTCTGTCCATTTGCCTGAGATCGTTATCCCTTCGGCGGATGCTAACGCATCTCTCTCCAGATTTTATAAAACAGTGGTCCATTTGCCTGAGAGTTTCCGGGGCGGTTGCTCCTTCGGCACTGATTGTCCAGTTCTCCCACCGATTCATTAAATGATAGACGCCAGCGTAGTTCTTTTCAAGGCAAATGTCATTTGACAGTACCAAATTTTTTATGCACATCAAAAGCATGGGTAATCAATTTTTCTTTGGCTATGGTAGTTTAGTAAATTCTTCGTCTCATGACTTCCATAATATATCTAACGCACGTTTAGTTGGATGGCGCAGAGTATGGCAACGAACAAATTTAAGAGATTTCTCATTTTTGAGTGTGCATAGATCTGATAATTTTAGTATCGATGGCGTTATTGCACTTGTACCTGATGGTAACTGGAAAAAGCTAGATGAAAGAGAGGCTGGCTATGACCGAATTATTGGATCGGAAATGATTGAGCACACATCCTTAAAGTCTGATAGTATTTCTTTTTATCGGATACCAGATCATAAATTTTGTAGTGTTGAAAAATGTCCGATTTTATTAAGTTATCTTGACGTGGTTTTGATGGGATTTTTACAAAGGTTTGGAAAACAAGGGTTTTCAAACTTTTTTGAAACTACTGATGGATGGGATTGTGGTGTGTTCAATGATAGAAACAATCCTAGGTACCCTCGTGCCCAAGAATACGAAAACGATTTTTATTCTTCCGTAGATAATGCGATTACCGATCGCGAAATTACGTTGTACTTATAACTAAATAGCAGTCTTCATGCTTTCATCTAGATATATTTGTCGTAATCTCTGAGTCATAGGCCCAGGGGACCCATTAGAAACATTTTGGCCGTCAATGTTAACAACTGGAGTAACAAAAGAGGAAGCGGAAGTTATAAAAGCTTCATCTGCATTTATTGCCTCATTGATTGAAAAATTTCTCTCTTCTATCTCCATTTCAGCTTCTTCAGCAAAGCGTATTATGGCAGAACGGGTTATCCCATGCAGAATGGCGTATGATTTGGCACGCGTAATTATTTTGCCATGGTTAATTATATAGGCGTTGTTCGACGTCCCCTCGGTAACATATCCGTCCTCAACCATCCAAGCATCATCTGCATTTAGTTTTTGGGCCATCATTTTGCCAATCGAGGGATAAAGAAGCTGTGTGGTTTTGATGTCACGGCGTCCCCATCTCTGATCCTCAATTGATATAACTTTGATACCTAAAACAGCTGAAGGGTTATCCACAAGATTTTTTTTATTTTGACTGAACATAACCACAGTTTGAGGTGTTGTCTCCGGGTCAGGGAAGATAAAATCTCTGTCACCTGCTGACCCACGTGTTATTTGTAAATAAATTAGGCCTTGGTTCACGTTGTTTTTATCAATTATGGTCCTATGAGCCGACAATAGAGCGTCATGGTTCATTGGAGTTGCCATTTCTAGCTCGGATAGTGACCTTTGTAATCGGGAATAGTGGCCAGCAAAATCAATTAGTTTTCTGTTAACTACTGAAGTTACCTCATAAACACCGTCTGACATTAAAAACCCTCGGTCAAAAATTGATATTTTGGCTTCATTTTCGGGAATAAAGTGTCCATTCAAATAAACGGTTCTCATAGTTTGGAACTCCTACATTTAATTTAGGATTTAGTCTTATTGTTATGAAAGTGCAATTATAATAGAATATGGTTTATTAAGTAAGTTTGTACTGTGAAAAAGGTAGAAAAAGACGGTTTATAAAATAATTTTTTGTATGGACGGTAGGTTAGCCTTTGAAAAATCATTTTCTTTTAACATTTTATCACTTAAAGGATCTCACAGTGCAAAGCTTTGCATATTATTTATCAAAATTTAGGAGCATTATTTGAGACATTATCTAGATTTTGAAAAACCTTTGGCAGAAATAGAGGGAAAAGCAGAGGAACTGAGAGCTTTAGCTCGCCAGAATGATGAGATGGATGTTGACGCGGAAGCAGAGGCCTTAGACAAAAAAGCAGAAAAAATGCTTAATGATCTTTACCAGAACCTCACGCCTTGGAGAAAATGTCAGGTGGCACGTCATCCTGAAAGACCTCATTGTATCGAATATATAAAAGAGCTTTTCTCAGAATTCACCCCTTTAGCAGGTGATAGAAATTTTGCAGATGATCACGCTGTCGTGGGAGGCATAGCGCGTTTCAGTGATATCCCTGTTATGGTTATTGGAAACGAGAAGGGTAATGATACAAAGACCCGTATAGAGCGAAATTTTGGCATGGCGCGTCCTGAAGGCTATAGAAAAGCGATCCGTTTGATGAGCTTGGCAGATAAATTTGGATTGCCGGTGATAACCTTGGTTGATACTCCGGGGGCATATCCTGGGAAAGGTGCAGAGGAGCGTGGACAGTCAGAAGCTATAGCCCGATCTACCGAAAAATGTCTGCAGATAGGTGTGCCCATTATTTCTCTAATAATTGGCGAAGGCGGATCCGGTGGAGCAGTTGCTTTTGCAACAGCAAATAAGGTCATAATGTTAGAGCATTCTGTCTATTCAGTTATAAGTCCAGAAGGTTGTGCTTCAATTTTATGGAAAGACTCTGAGAAGATGCGGGAGGCGGCAGAAGCATTGAGGCTTACAGCACAAGATCTTACAAAACTAGGTGTGAATGATGTTATAATTGAAGAGCCTACGGGTGGAGCTCACAGGGATAAAAAAATAGTTTTCATGGAAGTTAAAAATGCTATTGATAAAGCCTTGTCAGACTTAATCAAAAAGAAACCAAAAGACTTAATAAAGCACCGTAGAGATAAATTTCTCTCTCTTGGACAGCAGGGCTTAGCCTCTTAACTTAGCTTGTTAACATTCTTAAGCCCTGAGTAACGTCAGACCGAACGGCAATTCGCAAGCTGGGCTCATCTCCAGCACTTAATGCGGAGAGAATTAATTTATGAAAATGGGGTGGCTCTTTCCGTCGCAGTTTTCCGTATAGTGCCCTCATGGTTGGACCTAATTGTAGCCATACTGTTTCGGCAGTTGCTAACATTGCAGGCGCCTGAGCCCGTAAATAAAGTGTTCTATGAAATTCTAAATTTGTTTTTATATAAGTCACCGCGTCGTGATCGTCGATTGCCTGTGCAACGCGAGCATTTATTGCTTGGAGCCTATCAATTAGAGCCAAGTGCGCTCTGGGTAATGCCCTGCTCGATAGCTCAACTTCTATTAATGCTCTCATTGCTGCAAGCTCTTCTATCCGCTCGTTACTTAATTCTGGTGTGAGAACTCTTCCTGATGAAGTCATTGCAAGGGCACCTTCTGCCACTAATCGCCGTACTGCTTCTCTCGATGGAGTCATTGAAACATTATAGCTTTTACCAATCCCCCTAAGAGTTAAAGATTGGCCTGGTTTGATTTCGCCGCACATAATCCTCATTCGCAGGGCTTTATAGACTCGGTCATGAGCTAAAGAATTCTTGTCAAAACTACTTTTTATTTTTTCCATAATTATTTGTGATCACATAATTTTTATTGGTCAACCTTAAAATTATAAAAATGAAGATTTGTACCTTCATTGCGTAACCATCTTCGCTCATTATGATATGGTCCGAATAGATAGTATACCTCTGACCAAAAAGCTTTTGAATGATTAAAATGTTTCAGGTGGGATACTTCATGAGCAACTAAGTATTTAATTACATTTTTGGGTGCCATAATTAATCTCCAAGAAAACATTAAATTATGCGTGCTTGAGCAAGATCCCCAGCGTGATCTTGTATCCCGTAATTTAAGTGAGCAGTATGATACGCCTAACTTAGAGCAGTAATAAGCGGCAAGCTCTGTAAGCTCTGCCTTAGCTAACTTTTTTAGGTAAGTTTCTATGGCCAGACCACGGTTAGCTATTTTTGATGGCACGAGCAAACTACTGCCAATATTTTTCACACTTGTAGCGTTTAGACATAGTTTTATTTCCACTTTATTACCCATGATGGGAATAAAACTGCCAGTGCCCACTTCTATTTTTTTACTTGAAACCCCTTGTATTTTTTCTCGTACCCAAGCTTCTTTACTTTTTAAAAAATTCAATAAAACATCATGCCGTGTATTCGCTGGGGCTGTAAGCGTTACATTTTCACTAATCGACGAAACCCTAAGTGATAATCTTCGAGAACTCCGAACCGTCCTGACCATTACTTTTATTTGAGGTTCTTTTGTAAAATATATCGATTTTGACATGAAAATTCATAATCTCGCTAAAATTTTATTAATTTGATCAGATAATGCTTTGACATATTGCTCATCTTGTGCGACATGGCGATTTTTAAGTATGTACAACATTTAAAGGGAATTTCCTATGCCCAAAGAAGAATGGGGTGTTAAGCGCGTGTGTCCTACGACTGGCAAGCGCTTTTACGACCTAAATCGTAACCCAATAGTAAGTCCTTACACTGGTGAAGAGGTTAAGTTGGACGATACTAAATCTCGCTTAATCCAAGCTGATGGAGAGGACCTGTCCGTGCGTAGGTCGACCGCAAGCGAAAATGCGGATGAAGATGTTGTGCTGGAAGACGACGATATGGACGCTGAAATGGATGATGATCTTTTGGAAGAAGATGAAGATGATAATGTTTCTTTGGATGAAATAGCCGATGTTCCTTCAGAAGAAGACGAAGGTTAAAATGATAGTGCAGGTTCTGAAACTTGTTCTCATGTAACATTATCTAAGTAGAGTTAGAAGGAATTTGGTGTTATTTCGGGGCCTTAGCTCAGCTGGGAGAGCGCTACAATGGCATTGTAGAGGTCAGGGGTTCGATCCCCCTAGGCTCCACCAAATATCCAAATAAACGTAAAAAAGTTAGGTTTTAAATATTTCGGTTCCGTCTCTGAAGTAGAGCCCAAAACAATAACAAAATCTGAATAATCAGAACTGTTACTATATATATGTACTCAACTTTGAGACTGTTGGGAAAAACTCCATAGATCAACCAGATTAAAAGTGATAGGACCGCAAAATTGAGCCAAATCTTTTTCAGAGCTCTTTTTTTTTCTTGAGCAATAAGCTGCAACTCTTCCTGTCTGCGCTCGTACTCCCTTCTTTTACGCTGTCTTTCTTCAGGTTCGTTCATTGTCCTCAAACTTTTATATTGTAAGCGCGCCGCATTGCTCGGTGCCACACTGCGTTTTATTATCTTTTTACAGTCAAAATATACTTTCTAAGTAAATGTAATGCTAGACCATCTCTGAAAATTTTCAGCTTACTTAGCCTCAGAATTCTCTCAATAAATTCTGCTTTTGTATTAACTTATTTAATATTGCATGTAATTCATGTGTTAATAAGATCGTAAAAATTTAGCGGGAGTTACTTTAAGTGATTGTGTGGCGAAATATAAACCTGCCAAAAGGTTTACTAAAAGTCCACCAATTACAACCATAAATGCGGTAGACCAAATTATTTGAAAGGGAACTTCTAGCACAAACGTTGTTATCCCCCAGGCACTAAATATTGCAAAAAATATTGCTACAAAACCTGCTGTAGCTCCTACTAAAGAAAATCGAATTATATAGCTAATCATTAGGTTTTTTCGCGTAGCTCCCAAAGTCTTCAAGATGGATGCATCGTACGATCTCGCATTTTGTCCAGCAGACGCTGATCCGAGAAGTACTAAAAAACCGGTTACCAATGTGGTGAGTGCACCATAAGAACTTGTGGTGGCTATTGAGCCTAATAGTTCGATAACACGTTCTATAACATTTCTTACCTTTATGAGCGTAATATTTGGGAATTTACGTGACAACGCATTGAAAACTTCATCCTCAGACTCTGCTCTTGCATAAATAGTAGTAATGAAACTGTGAGGTGCAGTTTCAAGTGCAGTTGGATTCATAGCCAGAACAAAACCAATTCCTGCAGTTGAGAAATCTACGTCACGGAGACTTGTAATTTCTCCAGTAATTTCTCTTCCCATTATATTAACTGTTAAACTATCACCAATCCCAATCCCAAGTTCTTCAGCTTGTTCGGCACCAAAACTAATTTGTGTTTTTCCTGTATAATTTTTAGGCCACATCTGACCTTCGGTAAGTTTAAATCTTTCTGGTAATTCCTCAAAGTATGTAATGCCTCTGTCGCCTCTTATAACCCAGTGATCGCCGGCTAGTTCAGATGCCAGACTGTTATTTATTTTTGTGATTATGCCACGAAGCATAGGAGCTTCGTCAAAAGAAGTAACGCCCTCGTAAGAATTCAAAATCTGTCTAACTTCCTCAATTTGAGACTTTTGAATGTCAATCACAAAGTAAGATGGAGCCACCTCTGGTAGATCGTTATTGATTGAAGTTCTCAGATTGCCATCAATTTGAGCGATCGTCGCTAGCACTGCCAATCCTATTCCTATTGCCAGTAGTGAGTTGGATGTTCCTTCTTGAGTACCGCTCATTGCGGCAAGAGCCCAACGGGTTGATGGGTGGCCTTTAATAACACGGGCTAATTTTTTAATAAAATACATCAAGAGACGCGATGACAGAAACAAAGTTAATGTGGCGACGGCAAAACCAAGTGAAAACCAGCAGGTAAGTTGAGGATTTTGATTAAATAGTGCAGAGGCCGCTAGCAGAGAAATTAATAGACCAAAGCTCCAAACTAAGTATTTAAAACGTGGCAATCCATCGCTTTGTAAATTCATTGCGCGAAATAGAGCAACGGCTTGTATATTTTCACACTTTGATAGCGGCCATAGCGTGAATAAGGTTGAAATAATGGCTCCATAAAAAGCCGCCTCCAATATGGGTGTCAAGGAGAAAACTATCGTAATTGGGAGTGGAATAACAATATTAAGAAGAGGTTCAAAAAGATGTGGTGTAATAGCGCCGATCAATAAACCTAAACATATTCCGATTAAAGAAATTATAGCCAATTGGATAAAGTATGTCATAAAAATTTGGGAATTTTTAGCTCCCAAACTCCTTAAGACAGCTATCGTAGATATTTTCTGATTGAGGTAGCTTTTCACCGCAGACCCGATTGCAACACCACCTACTACTAGCCCTGCCAGACCCACCATAATGAAAAAAGCAGATAACCTAGTCACAATTTCAGATATACCTGGCGCACCATTTCTGGAGTCTCTCCAGCGCATTCCAGTCTCTTCAAATTTCATTTTTGCGATAGACTCTAGCGCTTCCAAGTTTTTACTTGGATCGATTTGCAACCTATATTTTGCTGTAAAAAGTGTTCCGGGTGCAAGTAATCCAGATGATTTCAGTTCCTTGGTTTTTACAATGGTTCGGGGTCCTAATCCAAAATTAGCTCCGGAGTCGTCCGGTGATGATATAATGATATCTCTGAGAATAAATTCAGCAAGTCCAAGGCTGAAGGTATCGCCCAAAGCAATGCTTAATCTTGATGCAAGGTCGCGCTCCATTATCGCACTTTTGGGTTTGATCAACACTTCTCCAAGAGATCGACCACTTTCAAGTTGAACCTCTCCAATTAGTGGGTAACGATCGTCTATAGCTTTTATCTGAGTAAGTGCTCGTTCATTTTTCCCATCGCTTTCAATAATGGCCATCGATCTAAATTCTAGGATCTCTGACATATCTTGGGATATCGATTTCAGCCAATGAAGTTCTTTATCATTTGCCAAGCGGTAAGTGAATTCTGCCTCTGCATTACCTCCTAGTAATTCAGATCCTTTCTCACCAATCGTATATTCTATGCCACTTTTTATAGTTCCAACTGCAGTAATAGTTCCAACGCCGAGCACTAAGCAGGTGAGAAAGATACGGAATCCAGATATACCTGATCGCAATTCTCGAATTGCCATTAGTATTGAAAATCTGAAATTTCCAGTTCTGATCACAGAAGTTTTCCATCTCTTATTTTAATGGTCCTGTCACATCTGGTTGAGAGTGCGTTGGAATGCGTGACTAGAAAAAGGGTGGTGTTATGCTCATTTTTCAGCTCAAAAAGCAAATCAATTATAGCTTTCGTATTTTCCTCATCCAAATTTCCAGTGGGCTCATCTGCCAAAAGGATCTGAGGGTTCGAAACGTAAGCTCGTGCCAATGCCACACGTTGCTGCTCACCACCTGATAGTTGAGAGGGGTAATGATCAGCACGATGGGATAATCCTACTCTATCGAGTGCTATCATGGCATGTTTGATTGGATTTTTAGATGAAGAAATTTCTAGGGGAGTAGCCACGTTTTCACTGGCAGTAAGTGTTTGTATTAGGTGGAAGGATTGAAATACCACGCCAACATTATTTCTACGTAGCATAGAAAGGTTATCCTCAGACATCCCAGTTATCACTTGACCAAAAATTTTTATTTTTCCACTTGTAGCTTGCTCCAGTCCACCAGCTAGCATCAATAAAGAAGACTTTCCTGACCCAGATGGACCGATTAATCCAATGCTCTCACCCTCATGAAGGTCTAGGGAAACATTTTTTATAATGTTTACATTGCCCGCGTTGCCTTTCAGCGTCAAAGATACATTTTGTAAAGAAATTACCGGTTCTCGCATGAAAGCTCGCTTATGTTTTTAGTTAATATATTGAAATATGGTTTATTTTTAGTCTTCAGCAAGACGATTATCTTACTATTTGTATTTTCGTCATTTGCAAACGCAGATAATCAAATAAAAATACTGATGCTGGGTGATAGTTTAACCCAAGGATATGGTTTGACAGAAAAAAATGGATTGGTCCCAGTACTCCAACGCTGGCTATCAATCAATAATGTAGAAGTCTTGCTTATTAACGGTGGAGTATCTGGCAATACGACCCTTGGGGGTTTCGAGCAGCTGGATTGGTTGCTATCCCCTGATATAAATGGCGTAGTCGTTGCATTAGGTGGAAATGATTTATTGCGCGGTTTTGATCCAGAATTTACAAAAAATAATTTAGAGAAAATATTTAGGAATTTAAAATCTAAGGGTATTTCGAGTACACTTGTCGGTACTATTTCTCCCTTAAATTATGGTCCCCAATTCAAGAAAGAGTTCGATGAGATTTATCCTACTTTGGCAAAGGAATATAATCTTTATTATATAGACAGTTTTTTCTCCCCTTTAATAGATAAAAAAACAAGAAAAATTTCAGTTAATTTGCTACAAGCTGATGGTATTCACCCAAACGAGGAAGGTATTGAGACGATTGTTAACTATATAGGCCCTGTAATTAAAAATTTTTCGCAATCACTTTCCCAGTAACTTAGTAATACAATCTAAAGATATTTTTCAAACTACCTGAGTCATTTATTAAAAGTAACATGTAAATAAGATGCCAAGATGTCACAAAGAATATTAGCCAGAAAATGAATGCTTGAATTTGTCTGATAAACAAGACTACACACTGATTGCATAAAGCGCGGTTTTGCTACTGCTTTCGTTTATTTTAGGAGATAAAATGGCCAAAGAAGAATTACTCGAATTTCCAGGGGTTGTAAAAGAATTACTCCCCAATGCTACATTCCGAGTTGAACTTGAAAACGGTCACGAAATAATAGCGCATACGGCAGGTAAAATGAGAAAAAATAGAATTCGTGTTCTTGCTGGTGACCGTGTTCAGGTAGAAATGACACCCTATGATTTGACTAAGGGGCGTATAAATTATCGCCACAAGTAGCACTTGAAGCTTGTTCTTGGATCAAGTAGCCCGCGTAGGCTGGAGTTGTTATCACAGATAGGTGTGTTCCCTGATGAAATTCGAAGGCCTGATATTGATGAAAAATGCACAAAGGGAGAGTTACCTCGTACCTACTGCAATAGAATAACCTTGGCCAAGCTGAACGCACTGCCTTGTAAAGAAGATGAAGTTATTCTTTGTGGGGACACTACCGTTGCTTTGGGTAGGCGCATACTTGGAAAACCAAAAGATAAACAACAAGCAATTGAGTATCTAATTTCTCTGTCAGGTAGAAGACATAGAGTGATAACAGCAATAGCTGTGCGAAGCAATTATAAAACTTGGACAAAAGATGTTGTAAATACTGTAAAATTTAAGGTTCTTTCGAAAAAAGAAATTGAAGATTATATATCTACTGGCGATTGGAATGGAAAAGCTGGAGCTTATGGAATCCAAGGTTCTGCTAGCAAATTCATTCCTTGGATAGCAGGCTCTTTTTCAGCCATAGTTGGTCTGCCTCTTTTTGAAACAGATAACTTGCTTTGCGAAGCGGGTTACACAATGCGAAAAGCCAAAGAATGAAAGGTAAGCTAGCTTTACTTGATAACTTCGAGGGTAAAGAGGCAGCTGCATTGCTAATCGATGGTAAATTGCACGATTTTTTCACAGAACCAGGTATGAAAGCACCTGGTGCTATTTTTAGGGTCAAGGTTAAGCATCAATTAAAGGGATCTGGAGGGGTGTTTGTCGAAAGTCCAGATGGTGATTTTTTTTTACATCAAACAAGTAGCATAACTCCGGGTAAATTTATTCTAGTTCAAGTCAGTAGTTATGGTGATAGCGAAAAATTGCCGCGAGTCTCAACAAAACTACTTTTTAAAAGTAGATATGTGATTGTGACACCATTCGCTGATGGCTTAAATATAGCCAAAAGCATCCAAGACATTGAGAGGAAAAGTCAGCTAAAGCAACTTGTCACAGAGGGACTTGAACATATTCCTTACGGTATGATTCTTAGATCTGCTTGCGCCTCCGCTAGTGATAATGAAATTATTGATGATTGTAGAAACATGATTAATGCAGCTCAGAATGTCTTATCAGATGAAAATAATCAGATTGGTTTAATATATCGAGCTCAGTCACCGCACCAAATGGCATGGAGGGAATGGAGCGATATACCTACTGTAGACAAAAGAAATGGTGTGTTTTCTGATTATGGGGTTTTAGAATTAATCGATGAACTTAAAGATTCAAAAGTAATTATAAATAATAGTAACTATTATATTGAAACCACCAGGGCCTTTGTAGCTATCGATGTAAATACTGGTGGAGATATGTCATTTGCTGCAGGACTCAAAGCTAATTTAGCTATGGCTAAAGATCTACCACGTCAATTGCGTTTAAGAGGTCTGGGTGGGCAAGTAGTTATAGATCCCGCACCCATGTCGAGGCAGAATCGTAAAACTTTAGAAAATGCGATCAAGTCTTCGCTTCGTAGAGACAGCATCGAAACCAATTTTGTCGGATGGACGTCAATGGGTTTGATAGAGCTACAGCGAGCAAGAATTCGCCCCAATTGGTTAACTCTTTAAAGGAACTCAATTTTATTATTAATTACGCTGGGTTTAAACTGCAGTATCTTTATAATTAATTTCTTTTTTATCTTCACCCAGCCTGCTACGCCGAATGTGTAATCTATTCAGAGCATTTAAATATGCTTTAGCAGATGCAACCACAGTATCAGTATCTGATGATTGCCCCGTAGAAATATTTCCCTTGTCATCCATTCGAACGGTAACTGTAGCTTGTGCATCTGTACCCTCAGTAACCGCATGAACTTGATAAAGCTGTAATCGTGCACTGTGAGGGTATAACGCCTTAACTGCATTAAAGGTTGCGTCGACAGGTCCATCTCCCGTGGCTATGGTAGATACTTCGTTGCCATCGATAACCAAATTCATTTCAGCACTTTGCGGTCCGTGCGTACCGCATTTAACCTCCAAAGACATCAGAATTATATGATCATTTTCTGCATCTTCTCCAGCACGCATAAGCGCTATAAGATCTTCGTCATAAATTTCCTTTTTTCTATCTGCTAACTCTTTGAATCGAAAAAATACATCTTTCAATTGGTTATCAGCCAGCTGATAGCCCAAATCTTCAAGTTTAGCTCTTAGTGCTGCCCTACCGGAGTGTTTACCTAAAACCAGATTTGTTTCTGACAATCCTATATCTTCAGGACGCATTATTTCAAAAGTTTCGGAATTTTTCAGCATACCATCTTGGTGTATACCACTTTCGTGGGCAAATGCATTTTTGCCAACAATTGCCTTATTAAATTGCACTGGAAAGCCAGACACAGTTGCAACTCTCCTTGATAGATTCATTAACTTAGTTGTGTCTATAACTGTATGGTAGGGCATTATGTCAGCTCTAACTTTAAGGGCCATTACAACTTCTTCGAGAGCTGTATTACCGGCGCGCTCTCCCAGTCCATTAATTGTGCACTCTATTTGTCTCGCGCCTCCTTCGACCGCTGCGAGAGCATTTGCTGTCGCCATACCTAAATCATTGTGACAATGAGTTGCGAATACCACCTGATCTGCTCCTGGCACATTCTCTATAAGCACTCGAATTAATTCTGCAGACTCCATTGGCGCAGTGTAACCTACTGTGTCTGGAATGTTTATCGTCGATGCACCAGCCTTAATTGCTATTTCTACCACACGCATTAAGTACTCGTGTTCTGTGCGGGTGGCATCCATTGGGGACCATTGGACATTATCACATAAGTTTCGAGCGTGTGTTACTGTATCATGGATCAGTTCAGCCATCTGGTCTTTATTTAAATTGGGAATAGCTCGGTGTAATGGAGATGTTCCAATAAACGTATGTATTCGAGGCGCATTAGAATTTTTTACAGCATCCCAGCACCGATCAATATCCTTATAATTCGCCCGAGCTAATCCGCATATAGTTGCATTTTTTGAACGCAGAGCAATTTCACTGACCGCTTTAAAGTCTCCTTCAGAAGCAATAGGGAAACCGGCTTCGATAATATCTACGCCCATGTCATCTAAAAGCTCGGCAATTTCGAGCTTTTCTTCATGGGTCATAGTTGCACCAGGTGACTGTTCACCGTCTCGAAGAGTTGTATCGAAAATTACAACCCTGTTACTATAGTTATTATTTGTCATTTAGGATCTCTATGTTTGGTATTTTTACTTAAGTTCGATGCGGTAACTGCCTCCTCTGAGCGGACGCACCTTCATGGCACGCTCAGAGGCTGCCTAGTAAAAGATTTTGCTTTTGTTTTTGTGCCATATTAATTTTAGACATTGAACTCATTTACACCAAGCCACTTTTAAGGAAGATGTTATACAGGCATTGGTTTAAAAGAAAACAATAAAATAATTATTGATCATAACGATTGCACTGTAGACACATTATTCTCTGAGTTATATTTCATTGTAGTGTTAGTATTTTGTAAGGTTAATGATTTTGAATGAACAAACAGAAAAAAATATAGAGAAAATTGAGGCAGTGATTTCTGAATTAATACGAAGTAATGAAGATTTATCCGATGTTGTTGCCGCTCAAGATAAAGAAATTTCAAAAATGCGAGATAGATTGCAATGGCTTTTAGAGCGAGAGTTTGAGCGCCAAAATACTGAAAGTGCAGTAATGGCTGACAAACCACCACCACATTGGTAGGTACGAAAGCAATTGTCATTTTACTGAAGCTAAAGTAGGCTTTAGAAATTAATAAATTAAGCACAAATAGGCGTACTATGAAATTTTTGGTCAAGTTTTTTCTATCTGCATTTTTGGTGTTTTTAGTTCCATTGGGTGTTAGTGCTCAAGAAGATGTCGTAGTCACAAAGCAATATGATGACGGTGGTATGTATGAAGGCACATTCAAAAATGGATTGCAGCATGGAATAGGGACGTATCGGCTGCCGAATGGGTACGAATATAGTGGTGAATGGGTTGATGGGCAGATTTTAGGAGTTGGTGTTGCAAAATTCCCAAATGGCTCCGTTTATGAAGGAAATTTTATCAAAGGTAAGCCAGAAGGCTCCGGCAAAATTATTTTTGCAGATGGGGGTACCTACGAAGGAACTTGGTTAGATGGGAAAATAACAGGACAGGGTGTGGCTGTTTATGCAAACGGTTCTCGGTTTGAAGGTGGTTTTCTGGAAGCCATGCATCATGGTCAGGGTATTATGACCAACTCGGATGGTTATGTTTACAACGGGGATTGGGTAAACGGAGTTAAGGAAGGTTCAGCAAAAATTACCTATCCAGACGGCTCCGTATACAACGGAAGTGTGATACGAGGTGCGCGAGAAGGCAAGGGCACTTTAGAGATGCCAGAAGGGTTAATATTTGAGGGTTTTTGGGAAAACGGTGAGATCAACGGATTGGGAAAATTAATACAGCCAAACGGAGATGTTTATAAGGGCGAACTTTCAAACGGTAAGAGAAATGGTAACGGTATCGTAGAATATGCAAACGGTGATGTATATGATGGAGAATTTACAGAAGATCAAAGAGCTGGTCAGGGCACTTTTTTAGGTTCCGACGGTTACAAATATGTGGGGGAGTGGGCCGAAGGCCAAATCCAAGGCAAAGGTGAAGTTACTTATCCTGATGGGTCATTTTATGCAGGAAACTTTGTAAATGGTTTGGCTAGTGGCAATGGTAAAATTCAGTATCCAGACGGTTCAGTTTATGATGGTGAGTGGAAGGCTGGTGTGATCGAAGGTATCGGTCGCGCCCAGTATTCAAACGGCGTAGTATATGATGGTGGATTTAAAAATGCTCGTAACCATGGTTTTGGAATAATGGACTATGGAAATGGGTATATTTACGAGGGCGATTGGATGGATGGCAATCGTCACGGGAAGGGTTTATCAAAATTTGCTGATGGTATGATTTATGAGGGTGACTATTTAAACGGAAAACGCCACGGTATTGGTATAATAACACTGGCGGATGGGTTCAGATATGAGGGTGAATGGTTGGCTGGTGAAATAACCGGTGAGGGGATAGCAACGTACTCTAATGGCGATATTTACAAGGGCACTTTTGTTAATGGACGCCGTCAAGGGGAAGGCATAATCAAATTCGCAAATGGACGATCGGCTAAAGGTAAGTGGCAAGATGGTGCTCTGATAGATGCTGAGACTGCAATCACTGACACCGATATTGAGGCTTCCACTGGCAATGAATAAATACAGGTGTAATTAAATCGCACCGTTTTGCGATATTTCAGCAAGAGTTTTTTTGGCCTTAGCTAAGGTGGAAGTTTTCATATTTTCGTCTTGTCTTTCCCAATTTCGATACATTTGTGCCATGCGTGGATTTGAAGAAAATTTATCCTTATGTCGGATAAGGAAGTCCCAGTATAGTGCATTAAATGGGCAAGCCACATCGCCTAGTTTATCTTTAACGTCATAATGGCAGCTCTTGCAATAATTGGACATTCTATTTATGTATGCACCGCTACTGATGTATGGTTTTGATGCAACCAGCCCTCCATCAGAAAATTGGCTCATTCCCAAAGTGTTAGGGGCTTCAACCCATTCAAAAGCATCGATGTAAACAGAAAGATACCACTGATGAACTTCTTTCGGGTCTACATCTGCTAAAAGAGCAAAATTACCAGTGACCATCAGGCGCTGTATATGGTGAGCGTAAGAGTGCTTCTTAGTTTGTAAAACAGCTTGAGATACACAACGCATTTTTGTGTCGGCACTCCAATAAAAACTTGGAAGTTTTCGCTTCGCTTTCAAATAGTTTTGATCTGTATATCCTGGCCCTTTTAGAAAGTATATTCCTCTTATGTATTCTCGCCACCCAATTATTTGCCGTATGAAACCTTCCACAGCGTTTAATGGTGCGTCGCCCTTAATAAAGGCCTCTTCTACTTTTCTACAGGTTTCTAGCGGATCGAGTAGACCAGTGTTAAGATACAAAGAAATGAGAGCGTGATAAAGAAATGGCTCATTGAGCATCATTGCATCTTGGTAATCCCCAAAAAAGGGAAGAGAGTGGTGTATAAATTTATCAAGAATGATGTTAGCATCTTCTGGCGTAACTGCATAATTGAAGGGATATATTTCACCAAAGTGTGAGCTGTAGCGTTCATTAACGAGAGCTAACACTTCTTCTGTTATTTCATCGTGCTTAAATATTGAAGGCTCTGTAGTTATGATTTCTTTAGGTGGTGATTTTCGGTTTTCTTGGTCAAAATTCCACTTTCCACCAGTGGGTTTATCCCCATCCATTAACAAACCAGTTTTTCTCCTCATCTCGCGATAAAAAAATTCCATTCGCAATGCTTTTTTATCATGCGCCCAATTTTCAAATTCTGCGTGTGATGCAATAAATCGATCATCTTCGATGATTGAGACCTTAAGAGGGGTATTTTCAAGTAATTCTATTAGACGCCATTCACCGGGCTTTGTGACAAATACTTCATTTGCTTCTACTTTCTCCGCGTAACGAAGAATTTCGCCAATAATATTATGTGAATTCTGTGGATCGTCTATTTTACTATATAAAACCTTCCAACCTGACGCCTTTAGGGTATCTGCAAAATGCCTCATAGCAGAAAAAATGAAAGCGATTTTTTTTGGGTGATGCTTTACATATTCAGCTTCTGCATCCGCTTCAGCCATTATTATTATATCTTTTGATTTGTCTGCTCGCTTAATTGCGGCGAGATCCAAAGTCAATTGATCGCCCAACACTAGGATTAAATTTGGTTTTACCAAGGGATTTCCTTATCTGCCCAATCAAAAAATCTACCGGTATGAGATGAGTCCTTATTTAAGGTTACGTCTAAGATATTTTCTGCTGCCACTGCAGGAGTTTGAGTTGGATGCTTACTAGCATATTTGTAGGTAAGATTTGTATCAACGGTTCCGGGATGAATTGCAAGCACACAGGCATTTGGGTGAGTCCTAGATAATTCAATAGAAAAACTTTTAATAATCTGGTTCAATGCTGCTTTAGCTGCTCTGTACGAATACCATCCTCCCAATTTATTATCTTCAATAGATCCTACCCTAGCCGATAATACTGAAACGATCGGCGATGACTTTTTGTCTAAAAATGACCTTAAATGCTTTAAAATAAGAGCTGGACCGATAGCATTGGTAGTAAACTGGTCAATCATATTATTTTCTAGGAGGTGGCTCACTGTTTTTTCAGGGGAGCTGTTAATTTCCAAAGCTCCTGTCGCAATTAATGTGAAGTCAAATGGCCCTTTCACAGAGGTGAAAGCAGCCATCACGCTATCCTCATTTGTGATATCGATCTGATCTACGGATCGGGAAAGACATGTTACATCCCAATGTTGTTCCCGTAAAATTTCTACTACCGCGCCTCCTATTCCACCGGACGCGCCTAATATTAAAGCTCTTTTCATTAACTTGGACATAGAAGCAAGCAAGGAACATTCAAGAAGATTTCTTGCTCATTTGCTTACTCTGTAATAAATCATGCCAAGAAAATATGATGTGGGATCCATTTGAAATGGCTAAGGACAAAAAACAATCGCGACCAAAGGCCGAAACTCCAAAAGGTTTTCGTGACTATTTTGATCAAGAAGTTTCTGAAAGAAATGAAATGTTACGAAAGGTTGCGGGTGTTTATCACCACTACGGGTTTGATGCATTAGAAACATCAGCTGTTGAAAATGTTGATGCGTTGGGTAAATTTTTACCAGATGTTGATAGGCCAAATGATGGAGTATTTGCATGGCAGGAAGATGATAATTCGTGGCTTGCATTACGATATGACTTAACTGCACCGCTCGCTCGTGTTTATGCACAGTACAGAAACGAATTGCCGAATCCGTATCGTCGGTACGCTATGGGGCCCGTTTGGCGAAATGAAAAACCTGGTCCAGGCCGTTTTAGACAATTTTATCAATGTGACGCTGATACAATTGGGGCTTCAAATGTGTCTGCTGATGCTGAAGTTTGTGCAATGTTAGCCGATGCTTTGGAGGAGGTTGGGATACCTTCTGGTGATTATATGGTGCGGATAAATAATCGAAAAATTCTTAATGGCGTATTGGAAATGATAGGACTGGAAAACCAGTCTATACGCCTTTCGGTCTTAAGGGTCATCGACAAATTTGATAAGGTTGGTGCTGAGGGGGTAGCAGAACTGTTAGGTGCTGGTAGACTGGATGCTTCTGGGGCATACATTGATGGGGTAGGTCTATCAAAAGAGCAAGCAGCGCCTGTTCTTGCATTTCTTACTGCAAAGGGCGACACAAATGAGAAAACGCTCTTGAACTTACGTGAAGTTGTCGGAAACTCGACTACTGGATCCGAGGGTATATCAGAGTTGGATATGATGGCCGAACTCTTAACTGCGGGTAATTATTCCTCTACGCGGGTTCAGCTAGACCCGTCAGTTGTAAGAGGCCTCGAGTATTATACCGGTCCTGTATTTGAAGCAGAGTTGACATTCGAGATACATGATAAAAAGGGAAGGAAAAGACAGTTTGGCTCTGTTGCAGGTGGAGGTCGCTATGATGACTTAGTGAAACGCTTCACTGGTCAAGCTATTCCAGCCACAGGTGTTTCAATTGGCGTAGACAGACTTATGGCTGCATTGAGAGAAAAAAATGGATCTAGAAAGGATACTATTGGGCCAGTTGTGGTAACAGTTATGGATCGAGAAAGGCTCAATGATTACCTTAGTATGGTGTCTGAATTACGATCCTCTGGTATTCGTGCAGAAATCTATTTGGGAAATCCAAAGAATTTTGGCAATCAATTGAAGTATGCGGATAAACGGCGTTCACCAGTAGCCATAATAGAAGGGAGTGAGGAAAGAGATAAAGGCCTCATCCAAATTAAAGACTTAATATTAGGTGCGCGACTTGCCGAAAGTGCCTCCTTGGATGAGTGGAAGGAAAGACCAAGTCAATTTACTGTGCCCAAAAACGAAATGGTCTCTAAGGTGAAAGAGATCCTGAGAGCTTTGAAAAAGTGAATGAGCAAAAAAAGATAGAATTTGAAGCTGACCGAATTCTACGGTTGTTTTCGAACTCAGGAGCAAAAATAGTCCAACCTGCTATTTTGCAGCAGGCAGATACTTTGCTAGACTTATATGGTGAAGATATTCGAGCGCGTGCCTATGTTACCAGTGATCCGTTTAATGGTGAAATGATGCTAAGGCCTGATTTTACTGTGCCGATTGTAAAAAAACATATGAATGATTTAATGGAGGACGAAACTGCCCGTTATGCTTATTGCGGTAAAGTGTTTCGGCGTCAGGAGAGAAACTCAGACCGAGCGAGTGAATATTTGCAGGTAGGGTATGAGATCTTTGATCGCGCAGACGTGGTTAAGTCTGACACAGATGCTTTTTGTATAATAAAAGAGGCTTTGGGTGACTTGCCACTTCGAATAGTTACTGGCGATATTGGTATCCTGATGGCTGCCGTATCGGGTTTAAAAACGACTGATAGACGGAAAAGAGCTCTGTTGCGCCATATATGGCGGCCCAAAAGGTTTATTACTACCTTAGAAAATTTTAGTAACGACCTAAGCTCATCAACAGAGAGATTTGACGACTTTGACGAAGAGACTAGTTTTGATAAGACTGCCAAGGAAATTGGCTTAAGGAGTAAGTCTGAGGTTATTAAGCGTATTGAAAATTTACTACTAGATAGTAAGGCAGCCCCAATTTCAACAACAGAACGGGGTGTTTTAAATTCATTGCTTAACATTGGTGAAAAATGTCCCCAAGCATTAATTCAGCTAAAAGCTCTTTTACCTGATATGCCTGCTCTTAAGAGCGCTATTGAAAAATTTGAAAGGCGATTGTCAGCCTTAGATAAAGCGAATGTTGATCTATCCATAATTGATTTTGAGATTAGTTATGGCAGGACTTCCATGGAATATTACGACGGGTTTGTTTTTGGTTTTTACTCTGAGAATAACATTAATCTACCCCCTATAGCTACTGGTGGAAGATACGATGCTCTAACTAAGCATATCGGTAAAGGGCGAGAGATCCCTGCTGTTGGTGGTGTAGTCCGACCAGATTTAATACTTCAATCAAAAGGTTTTGAAGACAATGATTAAGCTTGGTGTGCCCTCAAAAGGACGATTAATGGAGGAGACCTTCTCTTGGTTTGCATCGCGTGGTGTGCATCTTGAACGCACTGGATCTGAAAGGGAATATGCAGGATATGTCAAAGGCATACAAGGCGTAGAACTTGTACTTCTTTCCGCAAATGAAATACCTACCGAGCTGAATGAAGGACGGATTCATTTTGGTGTTACTGGGTCAGATTTAGTTTATGAAAAATTACCCAATTGGGATCAGAATTTAGTTTCTGTTAAATCTTTGGGCTTTGGCTTTGCTAATCTTGTATTGTCTGTGCCCAAGTTTTGGATAGATGTTGATACGCTTGATGATTTTGATTCAGCAGCAGAAGCTTTTCGTGGTCAACATGGGTTTCGTTTGCGTATTGCTACTAAGTACCACTACCTTGTTCAAGAGTTTTTAAAGTCAGCAGGTGTGGCTGATTATCAACTTGTTGATAGCCAGGGAGCCACTGAGGGTACTGTTAAAAACGAGACCGCCGAAGCTATAGCAGACATAACTTCTACTGGCGAAACGCTGAAAGCAAACCACTTGAAAATTTTAGATGATGGCCTGATACACAGCTCAGAAGCTACATTATTCAAGTCCATGGCTGCGTTTTGCGGTGAGAAAAAAAATGCTGCTGAAAGTATCTTTTTGGATCGTATTTTAAGCGATTAGATAACGCCGATTTTTGCTAGCTCTCCAGCTAATTCTGGTGGCAATTCATCATCTGAGCTGCGGTGTAGTCCCAAATCAGGTGGGGTCTTGTCGATTTTGAGGTATCGCCATCCCTGAAATGGTCTTTTTAATACTGGGCTTGTTCTGGTGTACTGAGGTTCAAGTACTATTGCACATCTTCTAATACCGTCTTTCCTAACTACTTCATCAAAGCGTAAAATTTTCTGACGGCATTGAATAACTCCTTTGATAACCCAATAAATTGATCCCCCTGCAAGTAATTCTTTATCGCGCTTCGGCCACATTCTGGTGACATGGCGCGGAAGGCCATCTTTGCCTTGAGCTACCTTTGTCGATTGCCAGTTTTGTAAATCGCCAATGCTTGCTGTTCCTACGCTCAATTTTACCAGGTGTATAGTTGCAGTCATGGTTGTGCCCTAGTTATCTCCTACATCTCTTCAATTTTTGCTGTGTTGACGCAAATCTAGTTAACAGCTAAATTATCGTACTCTAGTTTTCGTATCTAAGAAACTAGTGCTTCAAAAAGGATTTCAAATGTCAGATTTTCCAATGCCAATTTCTCAGCAGATTTGGGATATGAAATACAGACTAAAGGATCAAAACGGCGCATTTCTTGAGCATACAGTTGAGGATACTTGGCGTCGCATCGCGGTAGCTTTATCAAAAGCAGAAGCTAATCCAAAAAAATGGGAAAGTATTTTTTATGATTCTTTGACTGATTTTAAATTCTTGCCTGCTGGTAGAATAATAGCAGGGTCGGGAACAGCGCGAAATGTGACATTGTTCAATTGCTTCGTGATGGGAGTGATACCCGATAGTATGAGTGGCATTTTTGATATGCTGAAAGAAGCAGCCTTAACGATGCAGCAGGGTGGGGGAATAGGGTATGACTTTAGTACTATTAGGCCGAAAGGTTCAATCGTAAAAGGTATTGTAGCCGATGCATCTGGGCCAGTGTCATTTATGGATGTTTGGGACTCCATGTGCAGGACTATTATGTCTGCGGGCTCACGGCGCGGCGCCATGATGGCTACTATGAGGTGTGACCATCCAGATATTGAAGAATTTATTGCAGCAAAGTCTGATTCTAAAAAGCTTAGAATGTTTAACTTATCTGTATTGGTATCTGATGCATTTATGGAAGCTTTGAAAAAAGGTGAAGATTGGCGACTTACCTTTAATGATAAAATATACAAAGTTATAAAAGCGGCTGACCTTTGGGATAAAATTATGCGTGCAACGTTTAACTATGCAGAGCCGGGCGTGATTTTTATTGATCGAATAAACAAGGCAAATAATTTACGCTATTGTGAAACCATAACGGCGACGAACCCTTGTGGTGAACAGCCTTTGCCGCCCTATGGGGCATGTCTGTTGGGATCCATAAATTTGGCCAGATTAGTTGAGTATCCATTTGGTGAAAATGCGCATTTGGATGTTTCTCAGCTCGAAAATTTAGTAGCTACAGCAGTGCGTATGATGGATAATGTTATTGAAGTATCCCAATTCCCGCTTGAAGTGCAAAAGCTCGAGGCACTAAACAAGCGTCGTATAGGGTTGGGTGTGACGGGTCTTGCAGATGCTTTGCTGATGGTTGGTTTGCGTTATGGCTCTGATGAAGCAGTTGAGAAAACTGAAGAGTGGATGAAATTAATAGCACGCGCTTCTTACAAGGCGTCAATAAATTTGGCGAAGGAAAAGGGTGCCTTCTCACTTTTTGATCCTGAAAAGTTAATTGCGTCAGGCAATATGAAACAAATGGACGATGATATTAAACAAGCAGTCCGCAAATTTGGGATCAGAAATGCTCTTTTAACATCAATTGCACCAACCGGTACTATTTCTTTATATGCGGGGAATGTCAGCTCTGGTATTGAACCGGTTTTTGCATACAGCTACACGCGAAAAGTTTTGCAAAATGATGGTTCTCATATTGAGGAAGAAGTCGTAGATTATGCAGTTCAAATGTGGAGGGATAAATTTGGTGATGCGCAATTACCAGACTATTTTGTCAGCGCTCAAAATCTAACCCCATCAGATCATGTTAAAATGCAGGCTGCTGCCCAAAAGTGGGTTGATAGCTCAATATCAAAAACTATAAATTGCCCAGAAGACATAAGTTTTGATGACTTTAAAGAAGTATACATGCAGGCTTATGATACTGGTTGTAAGGGCTGCACGACCTTCAGACCAAATGAGGTAACAGGATCAGTTTTATCAGTTGCATCCCAAGAAAAATCTAAATCTGAAAAAGAGATAGATGGTGAAGTTATCTATATGTCAGAGCCCCTTGAACGACCTAATACTCTTGATGGAAATACCTATAAATTAAGGTGGCCAGATAGCGAGCATGCTATTTACGTAACCATCAATGATATAATCGTTAATGATCAAAGGCGCCCATTTGAGGTTTTTATAAATTCTAAAAATATGGAGCATTTTGCTTGGACGGTTGGTTTAACACGAATGATTTCCGCAGTATTCCGCCGGGGTGGTGATGTTTCTTTTGTTGTTGACGAACTCAAAGCCGTGTTTGACCCTAGAGGAGGCGCTTGGGTAAATGGAAAATATATTCCGTCGATCTTGGCAGCAATCGGTGGTGTTCTGGAAGAACATATGGTGAAGATTGGGTTCATAATAAATTCTGATGAAATGCTTAGTCATCAAAAAGGTGACCTTTCGAAGGTAGAAAAGCTGAAAAGGCTTAAACAGAAATCTTGTACTTCATGTGGTCAGTTCGATCTTCAAATGATCGAGGGATGCATGACTTGTCGGAGCTGTGGTTACTCAAAGTGTGGGTAGCCTTTAAAGGTAGTTAGAAGAATTTTATATGACTAAAAAATTAACCAAGCTGGATAGGCTAAAAGAGTTGGCTGATGGCTCGGACCATGATGAAAAATCAAGATTTTGCTTTTATGAGGCACTAATTGATACTGAATTATATTTATTACTTGAAAAAGAACTTGAAGGCGGTGTGGTTTGTCCAAAGTTAATTGAAACATCGGATGATAAATACGCCATAGTTTTTGATACCATCTCCAGATTAGTTGAATTCACGGGATATAGCTCTCCTTATCTAGCCCTTACGGGACGCATGGCACTGCCTATGTTAAAAGAGCAAAAGCTTGGTCTGGGATTAAATTTAAATTTAGCAGTGCCGTCAGAGATACTGCTTGGCAGTAGTGATATTGATTGGCTGCAAAATATTGTTGAGCAATTCCCAGAAAAATTAAATGAGAAAATAACGAAGTTTAGTGAGCCAAGCATTCCAGTTTCAGTAAGAGATTTATTACATAAGAAATTGAAATATTTATCTGAATTTGTCGCAGAGGTATGGAGCGCTGAAGCCGTTTATGAAAGTGGTCATAAGTCACAAATTATTGCATTTGTGGATGTAAATGCGCAGATGCATGGTGCAATAGCTAAAGCAGTAAATGAAGCACTCACTTTCATCTCCGAAGAGAGTAGCTCAATTGATGTTATTTTTCTGAAAAGTGAGAGCCTGGATATAAAGAAAATTAGACAGGTTGGTGTCTCTTTTAATTTTCAAAAAGATAGAAAAGAACAAATCACTCTTAGTGATACAGTTATAACGCCCAGACAAAACCTCAAACCACCGAGACTTAGGTGACTTTTTAAATTAAACGGATATCCTAAGTTAGGCTTTTGTGTGCTTGCTGAGTGGGTCGTATAAGGGTTTTAAAGAAGCTTTGGCTTCACAAATAGTACCTGAAACATCTATTTCAAATTTTGATGAAAGAAGTTCTTCTGGGCTTTCACCTTCACATGGTATGTATCCCATACCGATTGCTCCGCCTAATTTATGACCATAATTACCTGAGCTAATGTAACCTACAATTTCACTATCTCTTATTATTGGTTCATTATGATATAATAACGGTTCAGGTTCTGTAAGTTGGAATTGTACCAACCTCTTTTCTAGGCCGACTTCTCTTTTATTGATTACAGCTTTTTTGCCTATAAAATCAGGTTTATCAGTATCTACTGCAAAGCCTAACCCGGCTTCAAGCACGTGGTCCTCGCACGTAATATCATGCCCAAAATGTCGGTAAGCTTTTTCTATTCTGCAACTGTCCATCATATGCATTCCACATAATTTTAAATCATGATCTGAACCAGCATCAATTATTGTCTCGAATATATGACCGCATTGATCACTGCTAATGTATAGTTCCCATCCAAGCTCACCCACATAAGAAACCCTATGCGCTCGGGCAAGTCCCATTCCTATTTCAATCACTTGCGCAGTTCCAAAAGGGTTTATTTCATTATCAAAATTATTTGGCGAAATACTGCTTAATAGAGCTCTTGAATTTGGCCCCATTAATGCAAGAACGCCCTCTGCTGCAGTAACATCTGTAATAACTACATTATAGTCCTTTTGGTTACGCCGTAGCCAAGTCTCGTCAGCCAGCCGAGTAGCGGCAGGTGTTACGATCAAATATATCGTTTCACTTAGTCTGGTTACGGTAACATCTGCTTCTATACCGCCCTTTGAGTTCAAAAATTGGGTGTATACTATTTTTCCTATATCGACAGATAGGTTGGCACCGCACAAATAGTTTAGAAAACGTTCAGCATCTTTACCTTCTACTCGTATTTTACCAAAAGTAGACATATCATAAAGGCCAACATTCTCTCTTACAGCCATGTGCTCTTTTGCTGAATTTTCAAACCAGTTCTGGCGTTTCCAACTATAAACATATTCATCATGTTGCCCGTCAAAAGAGAACCAATTTGCACGCTCCCAACCAGCTACTTCTCCAAAGACAGCTCCTTTTGACTTGAGATGTTCATGGAAAGGTGTCCTTCTGACCCCTCTGGCACTTTCCTTTTGTCTAAAAGGGAAGTGATCAGCATAGAGCAGACCAAGTGTTTCTTTTGAGCGTTCAAATAAATATTTTTTATTTCCCTGAAAAGGTTGCATGCGACTTATATCCACATCCCCTAGGTCAAATGGTTTTTCCTTATCTTGCATCCATTGTGCAAGTGCCATTCCTGCGCCCCCCGCGGATTGTATACCTATTGAATTAAAGCCTGCTGCTACCCAAACATTTTCCATTTCAGGTGTGCGGCCGAGGTGATAGGCGTCATCTGGCGTGAAACTTTCTGGCCCATTAAAAAAAGTATGAATTCCAGCTTTCTCAAGCATTGGAAGTCTGTTTATAGCCATTTCTAAAATTGGTTCAAAATGCTCAAAGTCTTCAGGAAGTTGGTCAAATTCAAAATCGTCGGATATTCCAGACATACCCCAGGGCTTTGCATTAGGCTCAAACGCACCAAGTAACATTTTGCCTGCATCTTCTTTATAATAGGCACATTCATCAGGAACTCTAAGCACAGGTAGCTGGGTTAATTCTGCTATGGGCTCAGTAACTATGTAAAAATGTTCACATGCATGAAGGGGAATATTTGCACCTAACATTTTGCCGACACTGTGCCCCCACATTCCAGCACAGTTAACTATTTCTTCGCAGGCTATATGTCCATGGTCACCATTCTGATCAATCCACTCCAAACCAGTGACTTTATTTTGATTTTTAAATACTTTTTTTACAGTAACTCTTTCGTGAATTTTCGCACCGAGCTGTCGTGCACCTTTTGCAAGGGCCAGAGCAATATTTGCCGGATCTCCTTGGCCGTCTTTGCCTAGAAATACTCCGCCTACTACCCTTTCTAGATTGATATGAGGGTACCTTTTTTGAATTTCACGAGGAGAAATTTCTTCCACATCAACTCCAAAAGCTCTAGCCATGGCTGCAGATCGTTTTAATTCTTCCATTCTCTCATTTGTTAGAGCAACGCTTATTGAACCAACTCTCTTAAAACCTGTCGATACACCAGTTTCCTTTTCTAGATCGAAGTATAGTTCTTGTGTATATTTTGCCAATTTTGTCATATTAGCACTGGCTCTTAGTTGGCCGATTAATCCTGCTGCATGCCAAGTTGTACCAGAGGTGAGCTGTTTGCGTTCGAGTAAAACAACATCACTCCATCCTAATTTACTTAAATGATAGGCCACAGAGCATCCAATGACTCCTCCACCTATAATAACAACTTTTGCTTTATCTTGTATTATAGTCATCTAATATCCTTATAATGTTTTGTACCCTAATTCATGGATTTTTTGAGAGATCTTTGAGACATGTGTCGGGCCAATCTCGCAGCATCCACCAACGATACTGGCTCCATTTCTAACCCAATTAGTGACAAAATTACTATATTCTTCAGGCCCCAAATCATTACGAGCTGTTAAAGCATCAACCGTTGGTCTCGTTTTCAGAAATTCTGACGATATTTTAGAAAATCCATTTGCATATGCCCCGAAAGCTTTACCCATCTTGGAAAGTATAGATAGAGCGTTATCCACTACTTCAGGTGGCGAACAGTTGATGAGAACTGCCTCAACCAAATGATTATTGATAACAGCTTCTACATCTTCTAGTTTTTCGCCAGAGCGAAGCTTTGTGCCATCTACATCATCGACACTAAAAGATATCCAAACAGGTTTATTGCTTTTATCTGTTGCCGCCAAGACCCCTTTTGCTTGTTTCAAAGAGCATACCGTTTCAACCAATAATAGATCTACCTTCGGGGCAATACTTTCGACTTTCTCTTCATATATTTTTGATGCTTGTTCTACTGGGGGACAAATATCGGGTCTGTATGATGCTATTAAAGGGCCAATTGAACCCGCAACACGACCAGTTCCAAATTTATCACGGGCTTTACAGGCCGCAGCAACTGAAGAGTTCCATAAATTATGTACTTCATGCTCAAGTTTAAAGTGCTTTAAACGGTCCCTGAGGATTGTGTAGCTGTTCGTTGTCGCAACAGTTGCCCCAGCCTCAAAGTAAGCGCTATGAATATTTGAAACCATATTTGGGTCTCTTAACATTACTTCTGTTGACCAAAGTGGAGTAGGTTTTTTGCCATATTGTTTAACCAATTCTTGCCCGACAGATCCATCAAGAAGGGTGATTGCTTTTTTCATGCACGCAATCTTTCGTTAAGCGGATCCCAAATCGATCCATTAGCTTGAACGACAGCATTGTGGCGGTCTCCGAAAATTTCAACTTCAATTTCTGTTCCTGCCGAAGCTAAATCACTTCTGATCATTCCCAGGGCTATTGAAGAATTTGTACGATACCCCCACGCGCCAGATGTAGTTTCTCCAACGATTTGACCATTTTTCCACAGAGTAGACATATATGGCGCATCACATTCTCCGGCACTTACGATTAGTGTTACAAACTGTTTTTTAATTCCTTGCTGTCTTTCTATCTCCAATGCAGCTTTTCCCAGAAAATTTTCCTCTTTATCAAACTGAATAAATCTTGATAAACCAGCTTCCTGTAGGCTGTAATCTGTTGATAAGTCGCCCTTCCAGGCTCTATACCCTTTTTCGATCCGAAGAGAATTTAAAGCCCACATTCCAAATGGCTTTGCGCCTGCTTCAGTAATTTCTTTGTAGAGTTTGGATATATTTTCAACTTTAGTATGAATTTCCCAACCTAGTTCGCCTGCAAAACTAACGCGCATCAAGTGACAGGGTTGGCCACATACTTTTGCTTTTTGATGGCTCAGCCAGGGAAGGTATAGATCCGCATTGGTGCCAATTTTTTCAAGTAAGTCGCGAGACTTTGGTCCCGTGACTATCAAAGTACTGATGCTGTTTGTATTGTCTGTCACAGATATATTTTTAGAAGATGCTTTATTTACAATATCCCAGTCATGCCATTGAGCAGAGGCGGCTGTTATCAGAGTAAATTTTTCTTCAGAGTGCCGTATTACCGACATCTCACTAAGCGTGCGGCCTCTTTTATCTGCAAAATAAGCCAAATTAAGACGTCCAATTTTCGGTAAGGATCCTGCTACCCTTTCTTTAAGCCATGCTGCGGTACCTTTGCCTTCAATGTCAAAGCGGCTAAAACCGGGTAAGTCTAATACTCCTACTTCATCTCGCACGGCATAACATTCTTCTTTAATTCGTTGTTCCCAAGGCCCTGAACGCTTCCAGGTTTGTGTTGCTTTCTCTGTAATGTCATCAGTAGTATGGGCGAACCAGTTTGCGCGTTCCCAACCATTGTAAGCGCCCATTTGACCACCTTTTTTTGTTATTTGATCATGTGCGGGGGAAAGTTTTTTATTTCTGCCGGCAGGCCACTCATGCCATGGGAAGTGCATAGCATATTCATGCCCATAAATTTCCATACCCTTGGCCACACAATAGTCATGATCTGTATAATCTGTGTAGCGTCGCGGATCACACGACCACATATCCCATTCTGTTTCGCCTTCAATTATCCATTCTGACAAAACTTTTCCGGCACCACCGCCTTGAGCAATCCCAAAGGTAAATACACATGCCTCAAATGCGTTAGGTACCCCAGGCATTGGGCCTATCAATGGTAGCCCATCTGGTGCATAAGGAATGGGTCCGTTAATGACTTTACTAACGCCCGCTTCACCTAATAGCGGTACTCTCGCAAGTGCATCTTCAATGTACCATTCCAATCGATCTAGATCATCGGGATATAGCTGAAAACTAAAATCCTCTGGCATTGGGTCTTCGGGCTTTGCCCAATGAGCCCTACAATTTCGCTCATATGGTCCAAGATTGAAACCAAACTTTTCTTGGCGAAGGTAATAACTACTATCAACATCGCGGAGCAGCGGAAGTTTTGTTTGCTTTTTAGAAGACCAATCTTTTACGGCATCGACTTCCTCAAATAATAAATATTGATGGCTCATAACCATCATAGGGACAGTTCTTCCGCCGTAGGGTATGAACCATTCTCCAACCCTTTGTGCATAATAACCAGCAGCATTGACGACATATTCGCATCGAACGTCCCCCTTTGTGGTGTGAATAATCCATTCTTTATTTTTTCTACTCACGCCGCTTGCTGAGCAAAATCGGATAATTTCTGCACCCAGATCTCTGGCACCCTTAGCCAGTGCTTGCGTTAGCTGCGCTGGGTCAATATCCCCGTCACTTGGATCGTAAAGAGCGCCTGAAAGGTCATGAGTTTCTATAAATGGATATATATTTTTGATCTCGTCTAATCCAAGAATATTAATATCCATGCCCTGATAGTGCCCCATGCCTTTAGCACGTTCAAACTCTTGCATACGTTCTTTGGAATGAGCGAGCCTTATAGAACCGGTCATATGATAATTCATGGGGTAGTCAACTTCTTGTGCTAACCCACTATACAATTCAGTTGAGTAACGTTGCATATTCATTATTGACCAACTTGTGGAAAATGTTGGAACGTTTCCCGCCGCATGCCACGTAGAACCGGCTGTCAGTTCATTTTTTTCAATAAGTATGCAGTCGGTCCATCCTGCTTTAGCAAGATGAAAAAGTGCTGAGGCCCCTACGACCCCTCCTCCTATTATTACGACCCTTGCAGTTTTTGGAAATTCAGACATTTTTATCTCCCTAAATACTTATTTTAAGCATATTTACATTTTTAATAAATTGGTGGGGCAATTACCCAAATTATATTGCAGGGTTTTGAGAAAGGGTTCGCCCACCTATGTGCTTCCCCTTTTATTCTAAAACTATCGCCCTCACTTACTGTGAATTCTCTATCGTTTATATTCAAAACAAGACTTCCGCTTATTACGTACCCAACTTCTTGTGTTTGTCGCTTTTGTGTTCTTGTTAATTTTGAATTTGGTTCAAATGTTGAGTGTAAAACTTCGAAATCATCAGTAAGATCAGGAGATAGCAACTCCTCTTTAAGACCAGATGAATTTGAACCTATGACCCGACGTGTTGATTTTCTGACAATGTATCCTTCTTCGTCTGAGCCTGAACATGATTGTCCAAATAATATTGATAGAGGAACGTTAAGAACACGAGCTAAGTCCCTTAAGTCATCAACTGATGGTTGAGACTTGTCTCTTTCTATTTGACTGATCCATCCCAGTGACTTTTCTGTAGCCTCCGATAATTCTTTAATCGTCATTTTCCGAGACTTCCGAAGTGATCGAAGATCAGCGCCCAAGGTTGATGAAGCATTTGGATCAAAATTATGCATGAATATTCCAGAAACAAACTACAAATACGGTGCTAGTAGCTTATGAAAAAATCAAGTGAAATTTCATAGCTATAGACTTTTTTTATTTTCTTGTTTAGGCGAAGTATAGATATGGAATATAATCCCCCGACTGACCCACTTGATATTCTCCACGAAGATTCGCACATCTTAGTAGTGAATAAACCGGCAGGCTTACTTTCTGTTCCCGGCAAGGGAATTGAACTAGCGGATTGTCTTCTAAACAGATTGAAGGTTGCTTTTCCTAACACGCTATTGGTCCACCGGCTTGATAGGGATACTTCGGGTGTTATGATTTTTGCTCAAACCGAATACGCCCAGAGATCGCTGTCCATGCAATTCGAAAAGCGTCAGGTTAAGAAAGTATATGTAGCGCGTGTTTTCGGAGTAGTGACGCAAAGAATTGGACTAATTAATTTACCCTTGATTGTTGACTGGGAAAATAGACCTCGTCAGATGGTTTGTCATGAAACTGGTAAGGTGGCAGTAACCGAATGGTACAAACTAAGTTCTAATGAAAATGAAAGTAGATTGCGCTTGGTCCCCAAAACTGGGCGTTCCCACCAGTTGAGGGTACACTGTATGGAGTTGGGCCATCCAATTTTAGGAGATCCTATATATGGAAAAGCTTCCTCACATTGTAGAATGATGTTACATTCAGAGGAACTCAGAGTGAACCATCCAGAAAGTGGATTTGGTTCGAGATTTAGGTCAAAAGCACCTTTTTAGTTATCAATACTTTGATATGATGGTGTTAAAATATCCCTTAACAGAGATAGGGGGTGAGCTCGCAATGAGAATTTCGTAGCAGTATAGTCTTGAACAATAGCCTCTCCCAGGCTCATGTTGGGTAATGCGGGAAATGCTTCTTTTACAATTTCACCATCAATGTCCTGATCAAATAAGGGTAATTTTTTATTACTGATAATGGCACTTGCTTGCCAAATTGCTTCGCGTTGGTTCATTCCAATTGAGATAAATGCATCAGCTTCGGCTAACCGATTTAGTGTAACAGACTTAATGCCGGCACGTCGCCATATATCCTCTATGGTACTATAACCATTTCCACGCGCAGCAGTAATCCATGATGCGTCCTCTTTGGTTAATCCAATTACTTGTCTAAAACCCAGTCTTAACGCTAACTTTCCATCTTTGTCTGTTTCTAAAGTATTATCCCAATAGCTATTGTTAATACAAATTGGGTAAATAGTAACATCATGAGAACGTGCATCACTCAGTATTTGGGCTGGAGCATAAAACCCCATTGGCTGAGAATTCAATAGAGCGCATGCAAAAACAGCTGGGTGCTGACATTTTATCCAAGCACTAGCATATACTAATAATGCAAAGCTAGCTGCATGGCTTTCAGGAAAACCATAAGACCCAAAACCTTCAATTTGGGAGAAACACCTCTCTGAAAAATCTTTGCCATAGCCGTTCTGGCGCATTCCCCTTAAAAATCGGGTTTTTAACTCACTTACTGAGCCGTATTTTTTGAATGTTGCTAAGGCTCTACGCAATTTGTCTGCTTCTTCAGGAGTGAAGCCTGCTCCAACAATAGCAATTTGCATAGCTTGCTCTTGGAACAGTGGTACTCCCAGTGTCTTACTCAATACACCTCCAAGTGCGTCTGATGGGAATTCAACTTGTTCCTCTCCATTGCGTCGGCGAATATAAGGATGAACCATATCGCCTTGAATGGGACCTGGCCTTACTATTGCAACTTCTATGACAAGATCATAGAAGCAACGTGGTCTCATTCTAGGAAGGAAGTTCATTTGTGCGCGACTTTCAACTTGAAACACTCCAATACTGTCAGCGCGGCATAACATATCGTAGACTTGAGGTTCTTCAGTAGGAAGAGTGGAAAGATCAAAATTCTGGCCAAGATGCTGGTAAATCAAATCAAATGATTTGCGTAGGCAAGTGAGCATGCCTAGGGACAAAATATCGATTTTTAAAATTCCTAAGGAATCAATATCGTCCTTATCCCAGCAAATTACAGTTCGGCCTTCCATACTTGCATTTTCAATTGGAATAAGTTCATCTAAACGGCCTTCTGTGATGATAAATCCACCTACATGCTGAGAAAGGTGGCGAGGAAAGCCTATTATTTCATGAACTAATAATAGTGTTTTTTGCAGATTGATATCATTTGGGTCTAGGCCAATTTCTTTTAACCACTTATCACTAATCTTTCCATTACTAGAGAACCCCCAAAGCTGTGAGGAAAGTGCACTAATAGTATCTTTTGTTAATCCCATAGCTGTACCTACTTCACGTACAGCACGCTTCCCACGGTAGTGAACTACTGTTGCACATAATCCAGCATGATAGCGTCCATACTTTTCGTATATATGCTGAATTACTTCTTCGCGGCGCTCATGTTCAAAATCAACATCTATATCAGGTGGTTCCTTTCTTGCTTCTGAAACAAAACGCTCGAAAACCATTGTGCCTATTTCAGGGCTTACCGACGTTATGCCTAGGCAATAACATAAGATAGAATTTGCAGCAGATCCTCTTCCCTGACAAAGAATATTACGTGAGCGAGCGAACTGGACTATGTCATTTACAGTAAGAAAGTATGGTTCGTATTCTAATTTCTTTATAAGCTTTAATTCATGATTTAAAATTTGATTCACTCGTTCTGGTGCTCCCTTAGGGTAGCGCCACTTTAAACCTTCCATCGCTAGCTCACTTAATCGTTCTGATGGTGTTTTCCCACTAATACTCTCTTTAGGATAATCATATTTTAGCTGATCAAGTGTAAACGCACAGCTTGCAGAAATTTTATTTGCATTTTTTATGGCAATTGGAAATTTAGAGAATAACTTGTTTATCTCTTGGGGGCTTCGTAAACGTTGCTCGGCATTTACTAAGGCACTTTTTCCTAACTGTTCAATCTTTTTTCCTTGATTGATTGCGCATAATATATCTGCCAACCGTCGCCGTTTGCCATGATGCATTAAAGGAAAGCCACTTGCTACAACTGGTAGTGAAAAGCTTTTAGATAGCTGGTATAATCTATCAAACCGAGTTTTGTCTAATCCGTCATAGTATGGCGACATTACTAAATATAAACAGCCTTTGTATTTGCTTGCCAAATGTCTTACCTCACTCCACCAAGTATCATTTTTTTTGGGCAAAGTTTGAGGAACATGCAGTAACAAAATTATTCCAGAAAAGTTTTTAGGTATATCTGATATTTTTAGTTCACACTCACCTTTTTTGCTTCTTAAACGGCCTTTTGAGATTAACTTACAAAGTGTTTTCCAACCTTCATGGGTCTGAATAATTGAAGTAACACTAATTCCTTCTTTAAAAATTAAGCGTGCAGCTGGTATTAAACGAGGTATATTTTCAACATGTATCGAACTATATTCTTTTAGGTGCTTCGGGCAGGGAGGTCCAAATGGTTCTATACGTTGGCGTTCTGAAACAGTTTGTTTAATTTTTTGTCCATGTGTATGCGCACGTACGATTCCAGCCACAGAATTAACATCTGCAATTGCAATTGCCTTTAGGCCTAAAAAAGCTCCACGTTCCATATACTCTTCGGGATGTGATGCTCCCTGGAGGAAGCTAAAGTTTGATGTAATAGACAGTTCAGAAAACATAAACTATAAATATGTTCTTCTTTTGTTCTTTTCCAGTTTAAAAGATAAAATATTAAAAAAATTATATTAAAAACAAAAATTTGTTACTTAAGAAATTTGTAAATCAATTAGAGATAAAATTCTTAAAAATTTGTCCACTAATTAATTAATCAACTAACTTAATTAGTTTTCGTTCTAAAATACCTAAAACAGACTTCAGGTCGTGTCCACGCTTTAGAATTTGCCCATCTATGCCAACTACTGCATATTCACCCTGTCTATTTCGCAGTTTAGGTCTTTTTTCAATTTTATAGATTGGATTTTCTGCTGTACGCCTAAATATTGAGAATATTGCAACTTCTTTAAGTGAGGAAATGCCATAATCGCGCCACTCACCTGTGGCTACCATACGCCCATATAATGATAAGATAATAGTGAGCTCAGGTTTTTGAAAACTAACTAAATTGCTATTGAAATTTGCAATAGGAACAAAATTATTCATAACTCAATGTACAATGATTCACGATGAAATCAATACAACAAAAAACGCCCCGAATCTCAGGGCGTTTCTTAAAAGAGTTATTTAAAAATTTATTCTTCTGGTAGGATTTGATTTAAAATAATAGCTAGAAATGCTGTGGGTGCAACAGCTGACGTTGCTAAGGTTTTCCAAATTCCCGGTAAATATTGCACCGCTGAAGGTACCAAATTAAAACCTAAACCAATCGATAGTGACAATGCTATAATAATCATATTTCTGCGAGACATTTTTACTTCGCTCAATACGTTGAGACCCGCAGAAGCAACCATACCAAACATTACAATAACGCCACCACCTAAAACTGGAAGGGGCATAGAGGCAATGATTGCTCCTATCTTCGGTATCAAACCGCATAAAACCATAATTGCACCTGCTATCGTAACAACATGTCTGCTCATAATACCTGTCATGCCGACGATGCCCACATTTTGACTGAAAGAAGTGTTTGGTAAACCGCCAAAAACACCTGCTACAGCAGTTCCAAGGCCATCGGCGTAAGTCGCACCAGATATTTCTTCATCTGTTGCTTCACGTCCTGCACCGGCTTTAGCGGTAGCTGAAGTGTCGCCAACGGTTTCGACCGCTGAAACAATTGAAACTAAGGTTACGCCTATTACTGCTCCTAGGTTAAATTCAAATCCGTATGGCAGAGTTTGAAGGCCAGTTATCCAACTCGCTTTGCCGACGGATGAAAAATTAACCATACCAAACATAAACGCTACCAAATAACCTGCGATTAGGCCTAATAATATTGCAGCATTTGATAACATGCCCTTTGTCATGAACTTAAATACAAGTGCTACAACAATGACTGTAAGGGCAACCGTCCAATGCATTAGAGAGCCAAAGCTTTCTGCTGCCATTTGAAAATCTGCTGCTCCGCCTGCTGCATACTTTATGCCCACTGGTACTAGATAAAGCCCGATCGCAAGAATAACCAACCCCGTGACAAGTGGTGGGAAAAGATATCGGATATTTGCAATTACTGAACCTAAAGCAAAATGAATTAAGCCACCAATAATACAGGAAGTTAAGGCGACACCTAAGCCTTGTGTTGCTGCAATACCTGCTAAAACACCAACAAATGCGAAGCTTGTACCTTGCATTATTGGCAACCTGGCACCTATTGGCCCAAAACCGATAGTTTGAAATAGCGTAGCTATACCTGCAAAAAGCATTGCCATTTGGATTAGGTATACTTGCTCTGCACCACCAAATTGTAGCCCTGCAGCTCCTGCAACAATTACAGAAGGAGTTACGTTTGATGCAAACATTGCCAAGACATGCTGTAATCCCAGTGGGGCGGCTTGACCCATTGGGGGTGTAATATTGGGATCGCTGTAAGAACCCATAGCATTATCACTCATTTTAGTCTCCCTATTTGACTATTAAACTTTGCTTTCTGCCCTTTTTTAAGGCAGCTGCGCTATAATGCATCAACTATATATGGTACGTCAAAGAAAAATTCCTCTAGATTTTGAGTTTTTCCAATTCTATCTATGACTGCAAAGAGACCAGAGCCGCCTATAGGGGTTAAAACGCCATGCCAGGTACCCTTGAAAAAGTTTATGGCTTGCCCAGGCGCTGTTATGAATGCTTTTGGAATATCGGGTCCATTATTCTTATCATTTGCGACAATTATTAGAAATTTATTGGTAGACATAGGAATAAAGGCTTGGCTTCCCTCTGGATGTCGCTCCATCATATCGAGTTTTATTGGCAGTGAGCGTATTTCCGCATTAAATAAACTTAAACCCACTTTTCCATCGACTCCGACATCTATTTCAGCTCTATCATGGTACCTTTCACATAAACCTTGATTGATTAACGTATCTGGATCACCGTCTGTATCGATTATATTTCCAAAATCTTGAAAATTTGCTTTGGTTAGGCGCTCAATAACAATTTTGTGTGCCATTAAATTATATCCATCAATCTTAGTTCTGCTATCCGTTCCACTTGAGCACAGGCTTCATTAAATTCCTTTTCGTGTGTATTTTTAATACGAGAAATGAATGTATCTAAAATTTCACACTTGTTATGGTCTTTCACCGCAATAATGAATGGAAAACCATATTTGTCCATGTAAGATCTATTTAACTCTGAAAATTTCTCGAATTCGTCTCTTGTTAAATTATCCAGACCTGCACTAGCCTGTTCTTGCTGGCTCTCTTTTGTGAGATGCTCAATTTTAGAAAGTTTTACAGCCAAGTCTGGGTGAGCTTTTAATACCGCTAGGCGAATTTCTTTTTCTTCTGCTCGGAAGATACGACAAAATGCGTTATGTAGACCTTTGACTGTATCATGAGCTGGCCCCAACTCAGAATTCCAAGTTTTTTCCGCAACCCAAGGTGATTTTTCAAAAATGCCCCCAAAAGTCTGAACAAACCTTTGATGCGACATCTTTGATGGTTTTTCAAACTCTTTGGGTGGATGGTGCTTTTGCCAATGTTTTGCAACTTCAATTCGTTTAGCGAACCAAACGTCCTTGAATGAAGCTGCATGTTCAATAAATCGCTTAATCGCCGTAATCCGTCCAGGTCTGCCAATCAGTCTGCAATGCAAACCAATTGACATCATCTTTGGAGATCCCTCCACTCCCTCAGAATACAGGGTGTCAAAGGTATCTTTTAAATAATCAAAAAACTGCCCTGACGTTGAAAAACCCTGTGCCGTCGCAAATCTCATATCGTTTGTGTCTAAATTATAAGGAATAATTAATTGGTCATGGCCATCAACATCCAACCAATATGGTAAATCGTCGGCATAACTGTCAGAAATATAATCAAAGCCACCTTCATTTGATACTAGCCTTACGGTGTTTTCCGAACATCTTCCTGTATACCAACCGTATGGTCGCTCACCTGTGATCAGTTTATGCAAATTTATAGCTTCTTGGATCTGAGCTTTCTCAACCTCTAGTGGCATATCTTTATGTTCTATCCACTTCAAACCATGGCTGGCTATTTCCCATTCTGCATCTTGCATAGCTTTTACTTGCTCAGGACTTCTTGATAGCGCTGATGCAACACCATACACTGTTACCGGTACTTCCATTTTAGTAAATAATCTGTGAAGGCGCCAAAATCCGGACCTTGCGCCGTATTCATAGATGCTTTCCATATTCCAATGTCTTTGATTTGGCCAAGGCGCTGCTCCAATTATCTCAGATAAAAAAGCTTCCGATGCGCCATCTCCGTGTAGAATGCAGTTTTCTCCACCTTCTTCATAATTAATGACAAATTGAACTGCAATTTTTGCTTCATTAGGCCAGTTAGCTTTTGGTGCGTTTTTACCATAACCAATCATATCTCGTTCATAACGATCCACCTGGTACTCCAATTTTATTGACTTACTTCAGTATACTCTAAATTTTGTTTTGAAACATATATTTTTATGAACTAGTGTGCAAAAAATAGTCACTGTGTTTAATTGAAAAAGCTAATTTTTTTGGAGCTAAAGAATGGGCGGGTTCTTAACAACTCATGCGTTAGATACTAGCCGTGGAACGCCTGCGGCTAATTTAAAGATTGATTTTTTTGAATACATTAATGGCCGTTCTAATGTAATCTGTTCTTTAATGACAAACGCCGATGGGCGAACAGATAAACCTGTTTTGACGGAAGCAGATTTTAGATTTGGGTCATTTGAGCTTATCTTTCATGTTGGTGATTATTTCAGGCAGTTTGAACATCGTCATGGTGAGCATATTTTTTTAGATTTAGTCCCAGTACGTTTTGGAATGAATGAAAATAAGCACTACCACGTCCCGCTCCTAGTATCGCCCTTCGGATATTCCACTTACCGGGGAAGCTAATTCGGTTCAGAATGAGTAATATTTAACTTTATCAAGGTATGTAATTTGGCGGAAATAGTGGTAATTTGGGATTGGTTGGAATTCGCTCTTCGTTGGCTACATGTAATAACTGCGATCGCGTGGATAGGTTCATCATTTTATTTTATTGCGTTAGATCTTGGCCTCCAAAAAAATGATAAATTACCATCTGGAGTGCAGGGTGAGGAATGGCAAGTTCATGGCGGTGGGTTTTATCATATTCGCAAGTACTTAGTAGCGCCAAGCGAAGTTCCTAACCACTTAACCTGGTTTAAATGGGAAAGCTACTCAACTTGGTTATCCGGTTTTGCGCTAATGGTTGTTATTTACTGGGTTGGGGGCGAACTCTACCTCATTGACAGTACTAAGTCGGATCTTGAACTATGGCAGGGGATTGTTATTTCAGCTGCTTCTCTTGTTCTCGGTTGGCTGGTTTATGATTTTTTATGTAAGTCCTGGTTTAAAAACAAACCTACTTTATTAATGGCGATCCTATTTTTAATTCTGGTTCTAATGGGATGGTCTTATAACCAAATATTTACTGGTAGAGCTGTTTTTTTACACCTAGGCGCATTTACCGCAACAATTATGACTGCAAATGTATTTTTGATTATAATTCCAAATCAAAAAATTGTCGTAGATGATTTATTTGCAAAACGTGTTCCCAATCCAGAATTTGGTAAAATTGCAAAATTACGATCAACACATAATAACTATCTGACGTTGCCGGTAATTTTTTTGATGCTTTCAAACCACTATCCTCTTGCTTTTGCTTCAGAGTGGAATTGGATTATTGCTGCGCTAGTATTTCTTATGGGGGTCACAATCAGGCACTACTTTAACACTATTCATGCTCGAGCAGGTAACCCAATATGGACTTGGCCAATTACAATAACAATTTTTATTGTGATTATGTGGTTATCCATGGCACCTGCAATAAATTCAGAAAAGGAGGAATTGGCTCTTATGAGTGAGAAGCAAATCGCTTTCGAAGGGGCAGAAGAATTTCCTGAAACTATGGAGATCGTATTAGGTAGGTGCTCTATGTGCCATGCGAGAGAGCCAGTATGGGAGGGCGTTAATTGGGCACCCGGCAAGGTCTACTTAGAAACATCAAACGACATAACAAAAAATGCTAAATTAATTTACATGCATTCAGCTATCACTCATGCAATGCCACCTGCCAATATAACCTATATGGAAGATCACGAGAGAGCCACCCTAAGGAGATGGTTTAAAAATACGGTTAATGAAATGAGCTTTGCCGACGCAATTAAATAGCCATTATAATGCAATTAATGAGTAATTATTTTATAGATACTGAAATGAACTACGCTAAACCCGCGCTTTGAATAGCAGATTTAATCAGCATTTTAGTATTTTCGGTTACTGGAATTAATGGTAGTCTTACTTCTTCCGAACATAACCCTAAAACAGCCATCGCGTATTTGACGCCAACAAGTCCTGGCTCAGTAAAAATTGCATGATGCAAAGGCATGAGCCTATCTTGCAACTCAAGGGCTTTGTCATAATCGCCGGCTAATGTCGCGGTTTGTAATTGGGCAGATAGTTTTGGCGCCACATTTGCCGTAACTGAAATACACCCAACTCCTCCTTGTGCATTAAACCCGTGAGCCGTTGCGTCTTCACCGGAAATTTGCAAAAAATCAGGGCCGCACGCAATGCGCTGTGAGCAAACCCTAGCTAAATCACCTGTTGCATCTTTAACACCGATAATTCTTGGTAGTTCAGCCAAAATCCCCATTGTTTCTGGGGTCATATCAATTGAAGATCTTCCTGGAATATTATAAATTACAATAGGAAGATCACATTGATTATGCAGTTCAGTAAAATGTCTTATTAGACCACCCTGTGTGGGTTTATTGTAATAAGGAGTAACAACCAGTGCGGCGTCCGCTCCAACAGTTTTCGCATGCTGCATAAAATGCAGTGCCTCTAATGTGTTGTTAGAGCCCGCACCTGCAATAACTGGAATTCTTCCATTTACTTTCTGTACAACTGTTGAGACCACAATTTCATGTTCTTCGTGGCTTAAGGTTGGGCTCTCGCCAGTTGTGCCAACTGGTACCAAGCCATGGCTCCCTTGTTCGATATGCCAATCTACTAAACTTTCAAGTGTTGGAAGATCGAGTTTTCCGTCCTTAAAGGGTGTAACCAATGCTGGCATCGAACCTTTCAGCATATTTATCTCCTCTTAAAACACTATTTCAAATTTTTTTAACAAAAAAGTTTATGATTCATTCACAACGTGGTTTAACCCTGATTAAAGCTCAAGTAAACTTATTAAGAGACAACTAGCTGAACTGAAAACGAAGATTGTTATTAGACGTATGAAGAAACTATATTTTTTGATTTCTTTCTTACTAGCGTTTAGCACTAGCATTACTGCACAAGGGACGATCAAACGCCCTTTGGAGAAAGCATTTGATGCGATGCGCTCGGGATACTGGTACGAAGCAAAACAGTTTGCTGAAGCAGATGGTCAAGTGGCAAGAGATATTATTCTGTGGCACGAGTTTAGAGCTGGGCGAGGAAATCCCGTTGAATTGAGAGAATTTTTGCAACGCAACACAGACTGGCCAGGCTTGCCTTATATGAAAGAAAAAGGCGAGCAAGCCTTTTTTGAAACTGGACGAGATGAGATTTTAGGCTGGTTTGATAAGTACCCACCCAAGTCAGAGCGTGCAGCAATCATTTATGCTGATGCTCTTCTCGAAACAGGGAATAAAGAGAAAGCCGAGTTAATTGTGCAGGATAAGTGGATATCTGAAATAATGGACTCAGATATGCGTACCTTGTACCTTAAAAAATATAATAAAGCTCTAGCTCACCTTCATGATGAAAGATCGATTGAGTTATTGTGGAGAGATGCCTTCCAAGCGCTAGAAGACCTCACCCCCTTATTATCAGACGATTACAAAAAGCTCGTAAAAGCCGTTGTAGCACTTAGGAAATATCAGAAAGATGGTGTGAATCTTCTAATTAATAGAGTGCCAGAAACATTGCGCAATCACCCCGTTCTTAACTTCGCTAGGTTCAAGTGGCGTTTGAACTTTGGATATGACGATCGTGCTTACCAGCTTTTATTCGAAGTAAGCGGAGCAAAGGAATACTTAGGAAGGCCGGAGGTCTGGGGAGTGAACCGCGAAAGGTTGGCTAGAAAACTGCTTTGGGACGGTGACTACAAAAACGCTTATAATATTTTGAGTGGTCACATCGTAGAAGATACTAGATTGCGTGCGAGGCTAGAATGGTTGGCGGGTTTCATAGCATTAAGGAAACTAAAGGATCCAAGCTCTGCCCTAGACCATTTTCAAAGCTTTCTAGAGATCGTTGAGAGTCCTATTTCGGTAGGTCGTGGCTTCTATTGGTTGGGGCGTACCCATGAGGCTCTGAATAACCTTGATAGTGCCAGACGTTCATATGATAGAGCCTCAGAAAACTATACATCTTACTATGGTCAGTTGGCTTTGGAAAAGCTTGGAAGAAATTTACCATACGATATCATGAGACGGAATGTTAAACTTCAGTGGAGAAACGCGGAGTTTATTCAATCAACCGTCTTTCAGGCTGCGATATTAATGCTGGCTGCCGACGAAAAAAGCCTTGCCGAACGATTTCTGACCCACTTGTCTGAGGATTTATCGGAGCAGAACCTCCTTAAACTGGAGAGTTTCTTAATTGAACTAGATGATCCGCACATTCAAATTAGATTTGGGAAGCGTCAGGCAGGTACGGGAATTATCATGTTCAATTCGTATTTCGCTCTACATGATATGGTAGACTATCAATGGGTAGTTCCTTCAGATTTGTTATTGTCCATCGCTCGGCGTGAAAGCGAGTTTGATCAAAATGCTAAGTCATCTGCTGGTGCAATGGGATTAATGCAAGTGATGCCGGGCACAGCTAAAGATATGGCAAAGGTTTTGCAGATTCCATTCGAGGAAGAATCTCTTCTGACAAGTTGGAAATACAATGTTTTACTTGGAGCAACTTATCTGCAAGAGTTATCATACAAATATAGGGGTAACCCTATTCTAATTGCAACGGCCTACAATGCTGGACCCACAAATGCTGACAAATGGATTGAAAATTTAGGAAATCCACTAGACCGAACAACTGACCTCATCGATTGGGTGGAAATGATCCCATTTCGAGAAACCCGTAATTATGTGATGCGAATTACTGAAAGTCTTACACTTTATAAAGCCTTAGTAGAAGAAAATGAAATAGATCATAACTTTTCTGAATTTTTAGGTAGTTCAGCTTATTTTTCGTTCACGCCAAAGAGTGAATAAACCTGCAGCTACAATAATACCTGCGCCAATTACAACGTTTGTAGTTATTTGCTCTCCAAAAATAATTACGCCAATAATGGACGCCCAAATTAACTGCAAGTAAGCAAAAGGTTGAACAGCACTTGCCTCTGCGACTTCATAGCACTTAATTAATAAATAATGGCCAAGAACTCCTGATGCAGACAGAAGCAGCATTATACTCCAGTCTGCTTTTGACACTGGATCCCAAAAATTTAATCCAATTACCGTCATTGCTATGCATCCTATGACACCAGTCCAGAGGAAAGACGTACTTGAATTATCATACTGACCGGCATAACGGGTTAATAAGCCATATAACGCAAAAAGAATGGCCCCACCCAATGCAACCAAAGCATAGGGGCTGAATATATCGCTTCCTGGATTAAGAATTATCAGAATTCCAACAAAACCAAAAAAAATGGCTAGCCACCTACGCCACCCCACATATTCCCCCAATATGGGCCCCGATAGCATTGCAATAATTAAAGGATAGGAGGCAAAAATAGCATGGGTTTCTGCTAACCCTAACAGTGTGAATGCGAGGATTGTAACACATATTTCAGCGACCAAAACAAGACTTCGTAATATCTGCAATATTGGTGATTTAGTTTTCGCAACTTGCCTAATCCCACCGTTTTTTTGGCTAGATATAGAAATAACAAAGGCCGCAAAGAACCAATATCTGATCATGACAACCATATAAACATTATATTCGGTCGCTAAGTATTTTGATAATCCGTCCTGGCTCGCAAAAACAACGGTGGTGATTATCATTAATAATATTCCAAGGCGCTCATTTTGGTTAATCATTACAGATTCTTATCCCTTGAATCATATGTTTTTTTTTAAAAAATCCCTTTTTTCGCGTAACGTTAAAGCCAACATGTTGCAGTGTACGCCTAACATGTCCAGCTGCCGTGTAACTAGAGAAGCTTCCCCCAGCTTTTGTTCTCAAAGCAACCATTTCAAGAATATGTTCTGTCCACATTTCGGGGTTCTTATTTGGTGCGAAGCCGTCAAGATACCAGCAATCAACTTTTGAGTTAAATGTTCTTAATGTTTTCGAAATATCCCCAATGAATACCTTGAGATTTGCAAAGCCGAAATCTATAGGATTACCCGCCATAATTTCTCCCCATTTATCCTGAAGAATGTATGAATACTCTGCTAGCTCGGGAAAAGGCAAATGAGCTTTTTGGAGATCTAAAGGGCTCATTGGATACCCTTCAAAACTAACGAAATTAAATTTCCCACTTCTTGAAGTATTATTCCATGCTGCGCATGATGCTAAAAAATTTAATCCAGTCCCAAATCCTAATTCTGCTATTTGAAAGCCGTGATTGAGCCGCTCATGAAGCCTATTTCCTTCTATAAAAACATAATTTGTCTCAAGCAACCCGTTTTCCGAAGAATAATAAGCGTCATTAAATTTATCAGAAATTGGTACTGTATTTTCTGTCCATGAAATCTTTACGTATTTTTTAGACATGGTTACCTTGTTATAAGAGGGGTTGAGCAATAAATATAATGCATCTAATTGGAATTAAATAGCAATGGTAGATCTAGTTGTTCATGGGGCTGGTGTTTTAGGATTAACAGTAGCATGGGAAGCAGCCAAACGCGGTTTAAAGGTCTGCATATCTGACCCAAATGGTATAGCAGGCATGGCAAGTGGAGGAATAGTTGGTGCTCTTGCCCCACATGTTCCCGAGAATTGGAACTCGAAAAAACAGTTTCAATTTCAAAGTTTGATCAATGCAGAGAGATTTTGGAATGAGGTCGACTTAGAGTCCGGGCTTGACTCCGGTTATTCAAGATTAGGACGACTGCAGCCAATAGATGATGAAAAGGCATTACTACTTGCAAGAAATAGATTGGAAAGTTCAAAGCGCTTATGGTGTGGATTAGCAAAATGGCAAATTGTCGACAATAGTGGGGCATGGTCATTGACTTCAAGAACAAAAAAATGGGTATTTGATAACTTGTCTGCACGTATAAACCCGATCGAGGCATGTTTTAGCTTGGCTTGTGCAATTAAAAAGCGGGGTGGTTTATTTGAGATGGATTCAAAAAAATATGAAAATGTAAAGACTGTTTGGGCTACTGGAGTACATGATTTAGACCGAATTTCTAAATTTAAAGATGTAAACATTAGAACAGCTGTAAAAGGTCAAGCAGCGCTATTTAATTTTAAGTGTATGGATTACCCTCAACTGTTTGCTAATTCCATCCATTTCGTGCCCCACTCTAACGGAACCTTAGCCGTAGGATCTACATCAGAAAATGACTTTAGCTCCCCAAATGCAACAGATTATCGTTTGGAAAGCCTTATCGAGAACTCGAGAGAGGTGATACCGGAGTTAAGACAACTTGAGCCAATAAAACGTTGGGCAGATGTTCGGCCAAGAAGTGAAACGCGAGCACCGATTGTGGGTAACCACCCAGTTATGGAGGGAGATTACATTATAAATGGAGGCTTCAAAATAGGATTTGGTATGGCTCCTGAATTAGCGAGAGTACTAATTGGCTTGATCTTTGACGGTACTGATGAAATACCTGATGCTTTTAAACCCAATATGGAAAGAGAGAATATTAGGCTAAAAAACCTTCAATAAATAGCACTTCATGAAAAACTACTCCATGAGCCTTCTAGTAATAACCTGAGCCTGTATTTCTGCAGCACCCTCAAAAATATTTAGTATTCTGGCATCGCAAAGGACACGGCTTATTTGATATTCTAGAGCAAAACCGTTACCGCCGTGGATTTGAAGACCGTTGTCAGCGGCTGCCCAAGCAACTCTAGCTCCAAGTAACTTAGCCATTCCTGCTTCTAAATCACACCTACGGTCATTGTCTTTCTCAAAGGCGGAGTAATAGGTCAGTTGGCGTGCTATTGTCGTTTCCACAGCCATCATTGCCAACTTGCTTGCAACACGTGGAAATTTAATCAAGGCTTTTCCAAATTGTTTTCTGTCTAAAGCATATTGAAATGATAGATCAATAGCTTGCTGTGCAACGCCGACTGCACGCGCAGCAGTTTGAATTCTTGCACTTTCAAAAGTTTTCATCAATTGACGGAACCCTTTACCCTCTTCTCCTCCAAGTAAATTGTCCTTTTTAACTTGAAAGTTATCGAAGGCTATCTCGTATTCTTTCATACCGCGGTACCCTAGAACCTCAATCTCCCCACCAGACATGCCTTCCGTGGGAAAAGGTTTATCGTCATCGCCAGGAATTTTTTCCGCTAAAAACATTGATAACCCACGATGATCGGTACTATCTGGGTCAGTCCTAGCCAGCAAGGTCATGACGTGTGTTCTGGAAGCATGAGTAATCCAAGTCTTGTTACCAGTTACCTTGTAGTCACCATTTTTATCTTTTACCGCTCTTGTACGAAGACTCCCTAAATCTGAACCCGTATTAGGCTCGGTAAAAACTGCGGTGGGTAGTATCTCAGCCATTGCAATTTTAGGAAGCCACTGTTGTTTTTGCTCCTCTGTGCCACCGCACTCAATTAGCTCAGCTGCAATTTCCGAACGCGTTCCTAACGAACCTACGCCGATGTAGCCACGAGATAGTTCTTCAGATACTACCGCCATTGAGGCCTTTGAGAGTCCAAAGCCACCATATTCCTCAGGAATAGTGAGTCCAAAAACACCAAGTTCTGCAAGCTGCTCGATGATTTCCATTGGGATTAAATCATCGTTCAAATGCCACTCGTGCGCATGGGGTAGAACTTTATCGATCGAAAATTTCCGAAACTGCTCTCGGATCATTTCAAGCTCGTCATCAAGACCAGACTTACCAGTGATAATATCCGCAGAATGATCCTGCATCAGTTGAACCAAGCGTGCTCTAGCGTTTTGATTGTTACCACTGCTTGACAACTCCAATATTTCTTTCGTTCTATATTTATCTATAGCTGTCTTCAAAAGACCGATATCACCAAGTCGTACTATTTCGCCCTGTGACATTGGAATTCCACCAAGAACTTGGGCATGGTACTCACCGCATCCAATTTGATGTAACAGCTGCTCAATTTCGCCAAACTCGCCGTCTGCCTCTAGTTTTTCCGCCCAGGATTGCATCTGCTGCATCGCCGTCGAATATGTTGCAAGCCAAGCTAAGCCATGCGCTGCGTCTTGGTTATCTTCCAACAATTTGCCAGAAGTTTTGCCATCAATCACTACCTCACTTTTCATTTGCTCCCTTGCGGTCTCAAAAAGTACTTTTAGCGCCGCTGAAGCTCCACGAGTTTTTTCTAATAAATCAACAATCGTTGCAGAGTTTTCCAGTTGAAATGCCAAGTCTTGTCCGTCATGTGCCATGAATCAGTCCTTTTAGATTTCCGCTTTCCATATACATTTTGCAGTTGCAGCGCAATATAAATACCAAGAAGTGTGGCAATTTGTTCATAAATTACGAGGCAAAATATTGCGCCGCAGCATATTGTACTAAATATTAACATCAATGGTAAATGTGATTCTCCAATTTGAAACGTCAACTATTTTGTTTTTTGTAGCAGTGTGTTTTGTTGCGGGCTTCGTTAAAGGCATTGTGGGGTTTGCTATGCCGATGATTATTTTGTCGGGATCAGCGGCAATTGAGCAACCATCATTAGGATTAGCAGTCTTAATTTTACCTACCTTATTTACAAATATATATCAAAGTAGTCTGTTTGGGCGAAGGGAACTGATTGTTAGTATCGGTGAATTTAGGTTTTTTTTGTTTGCCTGCTTGTTTGGTTTATTTGTAGGTGCAAATTTGTTCGTTGCAGCTAATCTCAATATGTTGGTAGGCGGAATTGGTGCCGTCGTTTTGATACTATCATTTGTCCAATTAATTCAGATAAGGACGCCAAAAAGAAAAAATAGTACTTTGCTATCGATTGTTTTTGGTGCTTTTACAGGTTTGCTTGGAGGGGGAACTGGAGTCTGGGGGCCAACAACTGTGTTATATTTAACATCGATTGGAACCCCAAAGCAAAAACAGATCTTAGTACAGGGTTTAACATTTGCCTTCAGCTCAATATTTTTATTATTTGCCCATCTCTACACTGGTATCTTTAACAATGAGACAGGTATCTTGTCAGCCTTCATGGTTTTACCAGCAATGATAGGCATGCTATTTGGGGTAAATATCCAAAGATATTTAAATCAGGATAGATTTCGGCTAATTACTTTATTATCATTATGTATCGGAGGTATTTACTTGGTGTATCGCTCGCTCAATATACTTTGAGATACATAAGAAATGAATGAACAGTCCTACAACGGTGTCTTGATTTTATTATCTCTTTTAAAATGCAAGCTCTTGAGCTATAGAAATTTCGAAGTTTCCCTACATGGCGACACAATATAAGCTCAATTATGGGTTTTTTAAAGGAGTAAGAGACGATGGCAAAACCCCTTATGGCACGTGCTACAGCTGTATGGCTGGTCGATAACACAACTTTATCATTCAAACAAATAGGTGAATTTGTTAGTATGCATGAGCTTGAAATCCAAGGAATCGCAGATGGTGATGTAGCATTGGGTGTTAAAGGTTTTGATCCTGTTGCAAATAGCCAACTGGAATTAGATGAGATTAAAAAAGGTGAGCAAGATCCTCTATACAGCCTAAAACTAAAATTTAATCCAGCTGCTATTGGCGAAGAAAAGCGCCGTGGACCAAGGTACACTCCCCTTTCAAAGCGTCAGGATAGGCCAGCATCGATATATTGGCTTGTTAAATTCCACCCAGAACTAACTGATGGACAAATCAGCAAGTTGATTGGAACTACAAAGCCCACTATCCAAGCTATTCGAACTCGCACTCATTGGAATATTTCGAGCCTTCAACCGATCGATCCTGTCGCCCTCGGCTTATGTAAACAATCTGAACTAGATGCAGCAGTAAAAAAGGCAGCAGATAAAAAAGTTGCTGCTGGTGACGTCATGGACGATGATGAGCGTAGAAAGTTGGTGAGCACTGAACAATCTCTGGAAATTAACGTAGAAGATAAAGTACCTAGCTCATTATCTGATGTGGAAAATTTCGCAAATAGGGATGAACAAGACGAGGATAAATCGGGTGAAAGTCAAGATTATCGTGATGCAGATAGTTTCTTTAACTTACCCGACGGAGAAGCCGGATCAGAAAAAGGTAGCTAAAACTGTTTACTGAAATGCTCAGGATCATACTCGGCCTCGTGCATTTAAAGCTGCCGAGATAGTTCCTTCATCTAAATAATCTAACTCACCACCCATCGGAACTCCTCTTGCTAGTGAGGTTACTGAAACGTCATTTTCTATTTGTTCAGCAATATAATGTGCTGTGGTTTGTCCCTCCAGCGTCGCATTTAAAGCTAAAATAACTTCATGAACTTCCTCAGTAGCAAGTCGTCCTACTAATTTTGGTATTTTTAATTCACCGGGACCAACACCATCTAATGCGGATAAGGTGCCTCCAAGGACGTGATATCGACCTTTAAAAACTGCTGTTCTTTCCATTGCCCACAGATCCGAAACGTCCTCTACAACGCAAATTTGGCCATTCTTACGCTTTGGGCTTTCGCAAATCTCGCATAGTTCAGAGGTTCCAATGTTACTACAATTGAGGCATTCACGCGCTTGTTCGACAACTTTAATCATTTGTTTCGATAGTGGGACAAACAATGTACTTTTTTTGCGTATTAAATGCAAAACAGCCCGTCTGGCGGAACGAGGCCCTAATCCTGGCAGCTTGGCAACAAGATCTATGAGAATCTCAATTTCTTTTGTTTTAGAATTGTTCAATGGACCTCTTCGATTAAAATCTGAAATTTAATTTGCTTTAAAAGGGTAATTTCATTCCTGCAGGAAGGCCTAAAGATTCAGTTATTTTCTCTAATTCTTTTTTTGATCGATCGGACGCTCTTGTTTGTGCCTCCTTTATCGCGGCCAAAATAAGGTCTTCCACAATTTCTTTGTCTTCACCATTAAAAATAGAAGGATCAATTTCTAAGCCAGTTAATTCACCCTTTGCGGTCGCTGTCGCCTTCACTAACCCTGCTCCTGACTCTCCAACTACTTCAATAAGAGCTAAATCTTCCTGCATACGGGCCATTTTTTCTTGCGTTTCCTGGGCAGCTTTCATCATTTTGCCCATGTCTCCAAGTCCACCTAATCCTTTAAACATTTTTATACCTTTCAATAAATTTACACTTAATTTTTTTCAAATGGGTCCCATTCTTCCTCAACCTCTTCAAGTGCTTTAATGGCTGCCTCCTGCTCCAACTTTTCTTTAGAAACCACCTTTATGATCCGGGCATCAGGAAACTGAACTAAAGCTTCTTTAACAAAAGGATGAGCATAGGCATCATTTTCCAAGTCTTTGGCATTTCTTTCCTTTCTTTCAACAATTGTTTGGGCTTCACCATTCTGGACAACGCTTATGGCCCAACGAAGTCCTGTCCATTCTTTAAGTCTGTTACTTAATCTTTGAGCTAAATCTGCAGGAGCAAAGTTGGTTGGAGTAAATTCTATATGCCCTGGGCGGTAAAATACTAAACGTAATCCATTTTCGATATCGATTAGTAATTTAACATCTCTTTTCTGTTTTATTAGCTCCAGCACGTCGTCGAAATTAATGTAATTATCTATTTCGATTTCTTTTGAAGGAGATGGAGCAATTTTCAAATTAGATGAGCCATTTTGTTTTGATAGAGATAACTCTTCTGATGTTGACCTCTTATTCATAGATTTTGATTGTGTTTCTAAGCTTTTATGACTGCTACTGCGTCGTAAGGTCTTTTCAACTTTTTTAATTAAATCATCTGTCGGTGGTAAATCAGCCGCATGTGTTAATCTAATAATTATCATTTCAGCAGCCATTATTGGGCTTGGGGCTATGCTAATTTCATCAAGAGATTTTATAAGCATCTGCCACATGCGTGTTAGAACACGCATAGATAAAATTTGTGAAAATTCTGTTCCTCTATTTCGTTCATCGGGAGTTATGGTTGGATCTTCATTTATATTTGGTGTAATTTTAGCAACAGATATCCAGTGCGTAATCTCTGCTAGATCCTTTAGAATAACAATTGGATCCGCCCCGTCAGAATATTGTGAACTTAGCTCAGTTAGAGCAGATGCAGTATCGCCTCTCATTATCATTTCGAATAAATCTAATACTCTTCCACGGTCAGCAATCCCGAGCATGGCTCGTACATGCTTAGCATTGCTGCTGCCGCCTCCATGGCTTATCGCCTGATCGAGGAGGGAGGTTGCATCTCTCGCGGAACCTTCTGCGGCTCTTGTTATCAATCGAATAGCATCTTCGGAGACGTTCACTCCTTCACATGTTGTGATTTTTTGAAGAAGTTTAATCATTTCTTCTGGTTCGATTCTTCTTAAGTCAAATCGTTGACATCGTGACAGAACTGTTACTGGCACCTTACGGATTTCAGTGGTCGCAAAGATAAATTTTACATGCTCTGGTGGCTCTTCAAGAGTTTTAAGCAGTGCATTGAAAGCATTATTAGACAGCATATGAACTTCATCAATTATGTATACTTTAAAGCGGCCAGTAGATGCTTTGTAATAAATACTTTCGATTATTTCTCTTATATCATCAACGCCAGTTCTACTGGCAGCGTCCATTTCAATAACGTCAACGTGGCTGCCATCAATTATAGCAGTACAATTCGAGCATTTCCCACAAGGCTCAACAGTAGGTTCCCCTTTTTGGTCTATACCGATGCAATTTAAGCCTTTTGCAATAATTCTGGCAGTAGTTGTTTTACCTGTACCTCTAATACCGGTCAGAATGAATGACTGGGCAATTCTGTTGGCATCAAATGCGTTTTTGAGTGTTTTTACCATCGCCTCTTGCCCGACCAAATCTTTAAATGTCTCCGGACGGTATTTTCGAGCGAGAATTTTGTATGAGTTCATTTGGTTAGCATTATTCATCAATAGATCTCTAGTGGACATACAACAGTTTTACTAGTGTAAGTATATTACTATATTTATTATTGATAATGCCAAATTAAAACAGGATTATTTATTTAGTGTTCCAGGTGGTTAAAATTAAAATAGACTCCGGTTTTGTTGGCTTGTGCCCGATGCCAGGAAAGTTTTCTTCGTTTCATGAAGATTTTTCTCAGCTAGTGAGCTCTGGGCCAAAAGTTGTAGTCACATGCGCGACAACAGCTGAAATGATAGATTGCTCAGCAAATTCCTTACCCCAAAAATTGCAAAATTTAGAAATAAAATGGTTCCAATTAACTGTCGATGATTTTCAAGTACCAGATAAAAATAACGAAGAAAAATGGAAGTATCTGCTGCCAACTTTCAAAAATACTGTTTTTAGTGGTGGTGGTGTAATCTTCAACTGCTTAGGTGGCTGTGGCAGGTCTGGAATGTTTTCGATGCGGCTATTGCGGGAGATGGGTTGGAGCGCTGAGCACGCGTTAGAGCGCTTAAGAAGCTTTCGCCCTTGTGCAATTGAAACTGAAGATCAAATGTCTTGGGCTTCAAAAGTTGACTAACAACCTATTAAATTCAACTATGTATCAAATGGAAAAGGGTGAGAGATTGATAACGACCCGAATAAAACTCGTTGCGGCTGCTTCCTTCCGGACCTGACCGGGTTGGCGAGACATACGCCCGCATCAACCTCTCAGTATCTGTTTAAATGCTTTGAAACACAGTTGCAAGTTGACTCGACCAATTTTGATTTTTAGGGATAGAGATATTATTTGTCTTTAGGATGAAGAAATTTGAAAAACGCCGAAATGGTCACTTTTGCGGGTTCTCGCTTAAACCGCGCAAGTTCACTTCGTGGTTCTGACGAAGCAAGGCCTCGTGAAGGGGATTTATTTCTAGTCCATTGGCGTGGAAAATTTGCTGTAGATATGAAAAATGCGTGTGAAATTGCTCTTTTGCGATATCCCCACAAGCTCATTGCACATAAAAAGATACTTTTTCTCGGAAAAAATGAAAATACTTCGTTCTTTGCTGTCGATATATCTGAATGGGAACCTGCTTACCAGGAGGAGCCGAGCGACTCATTTTTTGACAGAAGTCAGCAGGTCCATGAACTTCTTGGTGATGATTTACCGTTTTGGGAACTTAGAAGTTTTATGCATTTAATGTCCCGAGAGGCGGCCGAGATGGCTTCGACGGCAAAATCTCTATTCCATTGGCATAGTATCTCGAACTTCTGTTCTAAATGTGGTCAGCGAGTTTCACTTGTTGCGTCTGGCTGGCAAATCGATTGTAAAAATTGTGGCAGCTCATCATTCCCACGCATTGATCCAGTGGTTATAATGCTTATTACCAGCGGACCCTTTGTGTTGTTAGGGAGGTCCATTGGATGGCCAGATGGAATGTATTCTTTGCTTGCAGGATTTATGGAGCCTGGAGAAACAATAGAAGCATCTGTTCGTCGCGAGACATTGGAAGAATCAGGTATTGAGGTAGGTAAGGTCAAATATCTCGCGTCGCAACCATGGGCCTTTCCAAATTCTTTGATGTTTGGGTGTTATGGGAACGCGAAGTCTGAAGAAATCAAGATAGATCGCTCTGAGATGGATGATATTAAATGGTTCAATAAACGTGATCTTCATATGGCTATGGCTGGTTTGAACGACCGCTTCACACCCGCAAGGCCTGGTTCAATTGCTCATTTTCTGTTGTTAAATTGGCTAGCTGATACATTGGAAGAAAATTAATTCATTAATGGCAATTCAAACTTTAACTTCAGTTGCAATAATTTAACAGAAACTTACACTCGTTTAGAACTAGCCGGATACACTCCCAGAATACTTATCGATTGGGTGAAATAAGCGAGCTCATCCATGGCAAGTTTGACATTGCTATCGTCTGGATGACCCTCGATATCAGCATAAAATTGCGTTGCAGAAAATGACCCACCTACCATGTAACTTTCTAATTTTGTCATATTTACCCCATTAGTGGCAAAACCACCCATTGCTTTATACAAAGCAGCAGGAATATTTCTTACCTGAAAAATAAATGTTGTCATCATCTTTGTATCACCACGCATTGTGTGATCAGGATTAGGGGACATCAAAAGAAACCGTGTGGTATTATGCTTTGAGTCTTCGATATTTTCAGCGAGAACTTTGAGGCCATAAATCTCTGCGGCTAACTTACTTGCCAAGACGCCAGTATCTTTGGCTTTTGAGACCTTTAGTGCTGCCGCCGCGCCCGCACTATCGACCGCTCTTACCCCGAGTATTTCATTTTTTTCTAAAAATTTAGCAGCCTGTGGCAACAGAACCAAGTGAGCTTCTGCTAATTTGATATCCTGAAGCTTTTGCTCGGGCAAGCCTAATAAACTTATTCGCACTCGTGTGAAAATTTCATCAATGATATGGAGGCCTGAACAGGGGAGTAGTCGGTGTATATCAGCAACTCTGCCATAAGTGGTGTTCTCTACCGGAAGCATAGCTAAATCCGCAATATTATTGTTTACCGCGCTTATAACGTCTTCAAAAGATTTACACGGTAGTGCCTGACAATTCGGTCGCGCTGACATGCACGCTTCGTGAGAATAAGCGCCAAGCTCTCCTTGAAATGCTATGGTTATCATATTTAACCCCAAAAATTTGCCTCAAAAGGCGTTTCGTCGCGGATCAACATCTTGCATAACCTGTATCTATAAGGATAGAAAGCATCAAACTTTCTTAATTGGACCGTGTGATATGCTTGATACAATGACCTTCACCAAAATAATTGGTAGCTTTTGCGGCGCCCTTTTGATTTATTTACTCGGAAATTGGGCAGCAGAAAGCTTTTATCATGTGGGTAATCACGGGCATGGAGAAAAGCATGCTTACGGTTATTTGATAGAAGTAGAGGAAGAAGAAATAATCGATGAGCCTGAAGATGAGATAGATTTTGCCAGCCTAATGGAAGTTGCCGACGTGGCTAAAGGCGAAAAAGTATGGGGTAAATGCAAAGCTTGCCATAAACTTGAGGACGGGGTAAATGCAACTGGACCTCATCTTTACTCTGTTGTTAATCGGGAAGTATCCTCTGTGAGTGGTTACAACTATTCCGGTGCTCTAATAAAAGTTGCGGATGTTTGGAGTGTCGACAATTTAAATGGCTTTCTTGAAAATCCAAAATCATATGCTTCAGGCACAAAAATGGGCTTTGCGGGACTAAAGAAACCAAATGATCGTGCAAATTTGATTGCCTATTTAGATAGTATTGGCGAATAAAACCAAACAAACTGGTTATTTAGACAGCGCCGAACAATCATTTGCTTTGTAAAATAAAAAAAATTCTTGAGTATGGTCAAAGGCACCCTCAATGTTACATATAGCATATTAAGGGGGCTTTGTGATGAAATCATTAAAAAAATATTTATTACTTAAAAATGTGTTAAAAGCGATCGCTTGGTTTTATTTGGTCTCTTGCGTGTCATTGATAGCTAACGGTGCCGTTTTAAATGCAAAACAGGAAACCATAAAAACCCATGGATTTAACTTTTTTGGCGAACTGAAATATCCTGCTGATTTCGAACATTTAGAATATGTAAATCCAAATGCTCCAAAGGGTGGTGAGGTATCAATATGGGGGTTTGGCACTTTCGATTCTGTGAATCCCTACTCAAGGAAAGGTCGGGCGGCATCTCTGTCATCGGTACCTTTTGAATCATTACTCCTAGAGACCGGGGATGAAATAGGCTCCTCATATGGATTACTTGCCAAAAGTATCGAATATCCAACAGACCAAAAATGGGTAATTTTTGAACTTCGCAAAGAAGCTAAGTTTTCTGATGGAACTTCGCTCACTGCAAATGATGTGGCGTTTACCTTCAATTTGTTTTTGGAGCAAGGTTTGCCAAGCTACCGGGCTGTCCTTGCTGAAATAGTTCAAGACGTTGAAGTTCTTGGACCACACACTGTTAAATACACATTTACAGAAAAAGCATCCAAAAGAGACGCAATACCAATTGTTGGCGGACTACCAGTAAAATCTCAAGCTTGGTTTAATAAAACTCAGGCTAGGCTTGATGAATCTCGAATGGAGCCCGCAGTCGGATCCGGGCCATATTTATTGGAAAGTTTTGAAATTAATCGGTGGGTAAAATATCGCAGAAACCCAGAGTATTGGGGTAACGATCTACCAATCAATAAAGGCCGCGCCAATTTTGATGAGATTAAAATTGAGTACTTTGCTGATACGAATGCTGCTTTTGAAGCGTTCAAATCTGGCGCGTATACAATGCGAGTTGAGAATTCATCGAAGAGTTGGGCCACAGCCTATAATTTTCCAGCATTAAACGATGGGCATGTAGTGAAAAAGTTGATGCCAGATGGTGGTATTGCAAATGGACAAAGTTTCGTAATGAATCTGCGTCGAGATAAATTTTCTGACATTAGGGTTAGAAAAGCTTTATCATATTTATTTAATTTTGAATGGTCCCGAGAGTCTCTCTTCTATGGGCAATACGCAAGAATTAATTCCTTTTGGGAAAATTCTGATTTAGCAGCTGTAGGTCTACCCTCTGAAGAAGAGTTAAAGCTTTTATCGCCATTAAAAAGTGATTTGCCAAGCGAGGTTCTTACAGAGAATGCATTGATGGCTCCGGTATCTGGAAAACGGCCAATGGATCGGGCTAATCTGCGTAAAGCAAATGCCATGTTGGATAGTGCTGGTTGGATTGTTGGTGATGATGGTTTGCGAAGGAATGCTGATGGCGACACATTAAAAATTGAAGTAATTGAGGATAGTGCAGCATTCGACAGGATAGTACTTCCATTTGTTGAGAATATGAAAGCAGCGGGAATTGATGCCAAATATAATAGAATAGACCCCGCTCAGTATACAGACAGAACTCGCAACTATGATTTTGATATTATTACTGACCAATTCCCAATGTCATACGAACCGTCATCTGGTCTGAAACAATATTTTGGTTCTGAAACAGCCGATGATTCTGTATTTAATTCAATGGGTCTGAAATCGAAGGCTGTCGATAAACTCATAGAACATGTGGTGGCTGCAGAGAATAAAAGTGATTTGAAAATTGCAGTCAAAGCGCTTGATCGTACACTTAGAGCCTATAATTTCTGGATCCCTCAATGGTATAACGATCAGCATCGAGTGGCGTATTGGGATATGTATGAGCACCCAGAAAAAATTGCCCCCTACGACTTGGGATACTTGGATTACTGGTGGTATAATGAAGATAAGGCTAGGGCATTGAAAGATGCTGGTTTCCTAAGCCAATAATATTTGATGACCCCATATATTTTTCGTCGCTTATTGCTAGTAATCCCCACCTTGTTTGGGATTATGGTAATCAATTTCGCTCTTACACAATTTGTACCAGGAGGCCCGATCGAGCAAATAATCGCTAATTTCGAGGGAAATGGTGATGTCTTTGAAGGTATAGCTGGCGGTAGTAAAGAAGTTGCCCAAAACTTTGAACAAAATGAGAGATATACTGGGGCGAGGGGCTTACCGCCAGAGTTTATAGCAGAACTAGAAAAAGAATTTGGTTTTGATAAGCCACCCTTAAGCAGGTTTTTATTTATGATGTGGAATTACCTTCGGTTTGACTTTGGGGAAAGCTATTTCAGATCCATTACAGTGATTGACTTGGTTATCGAAAAAATGCCGGTATCAATTTCATTAGGTCTATGGTCCACGCTGATAGCGTATATCATTTCGATTCCTTTAGGGATCAGAAAAGCTGTTCACGATGGTTCAAAATTTGATACTTGGACCAGCGTGCTTATTGTACTTGCGTACGCAATCCCAGGGTTTTTGTTCGCAATTTTGTTACTAGTTGTATTCGCTGGTGGGTCCTATTTTCAGATTTTCCCGCTGAGAGGTCTTACTTCTGAAAACTTTTCAGAACTTGGACTATTTTCAAAAATTTTAGATTATCTTTGGCATATTTCTCTACCAGTTTTGGCATCTTCAATTTCAGCCTTTGCAACCCTCACCTTATTAACCAAGAATAGCTTTTTGGATGAAATTCAAAAGAACTATGTAATAACAGCAAGGTCGAAAGGAGCCAGTGACGCACGAGTGCTTTATGGGCATATTTTCCGTAATGCTATGTTAATAATTATTGCTGGGTTTCCAGCAGTTTTTATTGGAGTTTTTTTTACAGGATCTCTAATAATTGAAACTATTTTCTCTCTTGATGGTCTTGGACGGATGGGCTTTGAAGCTGCCATTGCTCGTGACTATCCAGTAATATTCGGAACCCTTTTTATTTTTGGGCTAATGGGTTTAGTGGTGGGTATAATTTCTGACTTAATGTATGTCTTCATTGATCCTCGCATTGATTTTGAAATCAGAGAGGGCTAACGATTGCTAAGGACACCAATTGCCAAAAGAAGATGGCGTAATTTCAGGGCGAATAGTAGAGCTTTTTGGTCCCTGATAATTTTCACTTTTATTTTTACACTGTCTCTTTTTGCTGAGTTAATTGCCAACGATAAGCCCATATTTGTAAAATATAGAGGTGAGCTACATATGCCCATCTTTAAATTCTATCCTGAGACTAAATTTGGTGGTGATTTTAAAACGGAAGCCGCTTACAAAGAGACAGAAGTTGAATGTTTAATTATTTCTGGTGGACTTTTTGAATGCCTTGAGACACCTACAGATATAGTTGAGGCAATAAAATCAGAGCGGTTTCAGCACCAACAATTTAACCGTGGTTGGATATTGTGGCCTATCGTACCATACTCCTTTGATACATCAGTTGATATACCTGGAGCGGCGCCACTTCCGCCGAGCAAATTTAACCTCTTGGGGACAGATGACGTAAAGCGAGATGTGCTTGCTCGGGTCATATATGGTTTTAGGATTTCGATACTGTTTACTTTAATAGTGACCATCGCATCAAGTATTTTGGGTATTTTTGCAGGTGCTATTCAAGGATATTTTGGAGGAAGAATAGATTTAATTTTCCAACGATTTATAGAAATTTGGGGTGCGGTTCCTTCACTTTACGTAATAATAATATTGTTTGCTATTTTAGGTAGGAGTTTTTGGCTACTTGTGTTGTTGACAGTCCTCTTCGGCTGGATGGGTCTTGTAGGTGTTGTAAGAGCTGAATTTTTAAGGGCTAGAAATCTCGAGTATGTAACCGCGGCAAAAGCTTTGGGCGTGAGTAATTGGGTCATAATGTTTCGACATATGCTCCCAAATGCTATGGTGGCCACTCTTACTTTAATGCCTTTTATTGTTACTGGAACAATTGCGACCCTTGCTTCGTTGGATTTTTTAGGTTTTGGATTACCGGCTTCAGCGCCTTCTTTGGGCGAACTAACTCTACAAGCAAAGCAGAACCTGCAGGCGCCATGGCTGGGTTTTACCGCCTTCTTTACATTTTCGATAATGTTGGCACTGCTTGTTTTTATATTCGAGGGCATCCGCGATGCTTTTGATCCGAGGAAGACTTTTAAATGACTGCTCTTTTATCTGTAAAAAAGCTTAAGGTTAAATTCCAAAGTGATGCTTCTGAGATTATTGCTGTTGATGAAATTAATTTTGAAATTAATAACGGAGAAGTATTGGCTCTAGTCGGGGAGAGTGGATCTGGCAAGTCTGTTTCCGCCCTTTCAATACTCTCGTTGCTGCCCAAGAATGCTAAGATCTCAGGCTCAGTTAAACTTCAAGGTAACGAGTTGGTAGGTAGTAGCCAGAAAGAGCTCAGACGTGTGAGCGGAAGTCAAGTCAGTTATATTTTTCAGGAGCCTATGACATCGCTGAACCCGCTTCATACTATTGAAAAGCAATTGCGTGAAGCGGTTGAACTGCACAGTGCTACGCTTTCTGATAATGTTAAAGATTATATTATCGAGTTGTTAGTTCGGGTTGGAATTGATAATCCGAGGCAAAGATTAAATGCCTACCCTCATCAATTATCCGGTGGGCAGCGGCAGCGTGTCATGATTGCAATGGCTCTTGCAAATAACCCGAAAATACTGATTGCTGATGAACCAACAACCGCGCTGGACGTTACCATTGAATCACAAATATTGGATTTACTTGTTGAATTGAAAAACGATAACGCAATGGGAATTCTCTTCATAACGCACGATCTTGGCTTAGTAAAAAGATTAGCCGATAGAGTTTGTGTTATGAAAAATGGGAAAATTGTTGAACATGGTTTGGTATCTGAAGTTTTTGAAAAGCCAAGCCATGATTATACTAAAAAACTTCTGTTTGCTAATACTTCGGTTAGTCCCAATCCGATTAGTACAAAAGCTTCTGTAGTTGCAGAAGTATCTTCTTTAAGGGTTTGGTTTCCAATCCAGAGAGGCCTGCTCAAACGTACAGTAGATTTTGTTAAAGCTGTTAACGAAGCCAACTTTATCGTAAGAGAAGGAGAGACAGTCGGTGTTGTAGGAGAAAGCGGTTCTGGCAAATCTACGCTTGCTTTAGCGATGACGCGTCTCATCAAATACGATGGTGAAGTCTTTTTTGATAAGCAAAATTTAAATGAGCTTTCCTTGAAGGAACTGAGGAAACTCCGAAAAGACATACAAATAGTTTTTCAAGATCCATATGGATCATTGTCGCCTCGCATGAACTGTGAGCAAATAATATTGGAGGGTATGAAAGTGCATTTTCCATACTCTTCTCGTGACATGGAAGATTTAGTTTGTGATATTATGACCGAAGTTGGATTAGATCCAAACACAAGGCATCGCTATCCTCATGAGTTCTCTGGAGGCCAAAGACAACGCATAGCAATCGCTCGTGCGATGGTATTAAAGCCAAAATTAGTAGTTTTGGATGAGCCTACATCTGCCTTAGATCGAACAGTTCAAGTTCAAATTGTTGATTTGCTTAAATCGTTACAAAAAAAACATAAAATTGCATATATTTTCATAAGTCACGATTTAAAAGTAATTAAATCAATGTCACACTATATTCTTGTTATGAAAAATGGCAATATTATCGAAGCGGGTGAAGCAGAGAAAGTTTATAACGATCCCAAAAGCTCCTATACGAAAAGCCTCTTAAAAGCAATTTATTAAGAGCTTTCATCATCTCTCTAGACGGTACAACTTATTGGTTGAATGCTGGCTTATCCAGTGGGATCTATGATATTGCACGATATTCGTCGGTCGATTAGCTTACGACAAGCTTGTTCAGCAGTTACCTGGGAAACTCCGTAAAAATTTGCTTCAAATCCAAGTCTTGTTTTGACGACTTTTCGCAGCGAATGTCCTAATGTTGGCATTTCTGCAAGTGCTGTTTTTATAAGCATTTTTTCCGCTGCATATCGAGTACCAAACCGACCAACATTAACACCCCAAACTCCATTTTTGTCTGCTGAAGCATGACTCAGTAAACGTGTTTGTTTGGTCATGTTTTCTTTTTTCTGATCGCTATTGGAAATGGTATCGAATGAATTAGTTGACTCTAGCTTAGCAAGGTGAACTACTATTTTTTTCTCTTTTGTAGGTTCTGGTGAAGATAAATTCAGCATTCTCAGCGTTTTTTCTATTTCATTTGATAGACTGGTGGACGCTACAATTGACAGATTTGAACTGGGGCGTGGCTGAGGAAATAAGCTTTTTCTAACTGCTCCAGAAGGTCTTATAATTTTTTTGGAACCTAAATTAATTGCCGAATAATTGGGTAGAGTCGGTTTTTTTATTGCGATATTACTTGGCGCCTTTTTGAAGCCTAGATCCATTAATTTTGCTACTTCTTTATTCCTCGTGGCAGTGCTTCTACCACCAAATACGGTGGTAATTATTCTTTCACTTCCTCTTTCGGCTGATGCAGTCAGATTGAAACCTGCCGCACGGGTGTATCCTGTTTTGATACCATCGGCTCCCCTGTAATTCGCTAAAAATCGACTGTTTGTGTGACTTACTTTTTTGCGTCCAGCATCTGCTGTACGTCTAGAGAACAAATTATAATAATCAGGGTAATCGTAGAAAACATGACGCCCAAGTATTGTCATGTCTCTGGCAGTAGAGAGATGCCCTTGTTGGGTAAGGCCGTGAGCGTTTTTAAAGACTGTCCGCTTCATGCCGAGCGCTTTTGCAGTTCGATTCATGCGACGTGCAAACGCTGCTTCACTACCTTCAATTGCTTCTCCAATAGCTGTAGCTGCGTCATTAGCAGATTTTACAGCGGCGGCTCTGATTAAATATCGCAGCTTTATGGTCTGTCCGGCCCTTAGCCCTAACTTGGAGGGCGGTTCAGATGCAGCTTTCTTTGATATTTTAACTTTCGTATCAAGACTTATTTCGCCATTCTCAACTGCTTCGAATGCAACGTATAATGTCATCATTTTTGTAAGGGAAGCGGGATGTAATCTTTGGTCTGCATTCTCAGCATGCAAAATTTTGCCATCTCGAGCATCCATAACCATTGCTGCGTACGTTGCTGCAATTCCTGAATTTGGCAAGATTAGAATTTTTACACAGATTATAGCAATTAAAACGCCCGTCCAAGCGGACTTTAAAAGCCGTTTCGTTAGATTAACTACCAATTTTCTGCCTCATACTGCCAGTTTTCTGGTCAGTTTATTTTAGTTGAATCAACAATATTACAGGAACTTTGTCAAATAAACTCTTAATATTACTTATTTTTTATTTTTTTATAAAAGACATATACAACATATAGCGCCGATTTTTCAGTTTAATACCAAATGTATTGGTTGTAGCGAGGGTAACATTTAATTATCGGGTGTTTTACTTGCTATTTTTATTTATTTCTTTGGTCGCCCTTAAAGGTCTTTTCAATTTATACTGACACATTATATAAATTTGAGGTAATTAAAATAAAACGTTGGATAAAAATGTCGGTTGTGCCGCCTCAAATGTCAGATGAATTTGATCAGGATAGTGAACAAGGGGTAGCGCTGGAAACACGCCCCAAGACTAAGCGCCCGCCACTTTATAAAGTTCTCATATTAAACGATGACTACACTCCGATGGAATTTGTGGTGGTAGTCTTGGAACGTTTTTTTGGTAAGAACCACACACAGGCTTTCGAGATCATGTTGACTGTACATAAAAAAGGTATGGCCGTCGTAGGCGTTTTTAGTCATGAAATAGCCGAAACAAAAGTTGCTCAGGTAATGGACTTTTCTAGACGGCATCAACATCCTTTACAGTGTACAATGGAAAAGGAATGATTTCTTTGCTCTGCTTAAACAAGAAATTAGTATGTTTGATAAGCGTTTATCCGTTTTAAAAGAAAATTCTCCAGGCTTGTTTGCCGGTAATAAATCGATTTGTTTTATTAATCCGCGTTATGTAACTGATTTGGCTCGTTTTAACATCCGCAACACAGTCGTTTTCACAGACGATGTAAGAATGTATTCCCCACTCTCGTTACTTGGTTATAATTGCGAGCCGGAAGCTAACCTTGTTGTAGATATTTCGATTGTTCTTTTACCAAAATCAAAAGAACTTGCCCGAGAATTGGTCTTGATGGGTTTCATGATGTCTCCAGCAGGATTTGTTGTTATCGATGGGGATAAAAAAGACGGAATTGTTTCTATTCTTAAAGAACTTGAAGAAGAAATGTGTTATGAAGTAAACCTTTCTAAGGCACACGGGAGGATTGCAGTCTTTCGACCCGGCAATGGAAATCTACCATTAAATTGGCACGCTAGTAAATCAAACAAAGTAAATAATGAGTTCATTACGGTTCCAGGTGTTTTTTCCGCAGATCATATTGATCCAGCATCGGAGTTGTTAAAGAAATATTTGCCAAATAATTTAAAGGGTTCTGGAGCGGATTTTGGTGTTGGATGGGGCTTTCTTACAAAATATTTGGAAAATTTAGATACAGTCGATAATATTTACGCAATTGATGTTTCCAAAAGAGCGTTAACATGTGCAGCAAAAAATTGTGTCACCTCAAAAGTGCAATTTATTTGGAGCGATGTGTTGAAATGGAAATCGCCCGAACTGCTGAATTTTATTGTTATGAACCCACCTTTTCACACACATGGTAAGATAGATATCGCATTAGGTGAAAAGTTCATAATATCTGCGGCTAATAATTTAGTTAAGAATGGTTCATTACACATGGTTTCAAACAGGCACCTTCCTTACGAAAACATAATCTCCAAACATTTTAAAGAATGGAAAGAAATTGGCGGTAACAATAAGTTTAAAGTAATTTTGGCTGAAAAACCTCTCGCAGTATCAAAAAAAAACCCTTAAGCTTGTGTAACTTATAAGGGAGAAAAAATGTCTTTTTCTATAGAAGGCAAAACAACAATTGTAACTGGAGCTGCCAATGGAATTGGTTTAGCCATAGCAAAGCACTTCGCTAGTGAAGGCGCAAATGTAATGTTTGCTGATATGGATGACGAAAGTCTCAAAAAAGAACTAGGTCCAGAATGTGAAAGCGGTAATGTCCGTTACTTCTCAGGAGATTTGCGTGAGAGATTGACGATAGCCAATCTTCTTTCTGCAACAATTGATGCTTTTGAGCGCGTAGATATTTTAATAAACGCTTCAAGGCAAGTTATGCTTACAGATCCACTTGACTTGGAAGATGAAACAATTGCTGTGATGTGGCAGCAGAACGTTTTGAACAGTTTTAGATTATCCCAACATGTGGCAAAAAGAATGATCAAGCAATCAGATGATGCGGTGGAAGCTGAAGGGATTATTGGCACCATCGTAAACTTATCATCAATTGCTTCTACTCTGGCTCAGCCTAAACTTTTGGGATACTCAATAGCAACTGCGGCAATGGATCAGATGACACGGTCTCTTGCGGTTTCACTGGCTCCAAGTCGGATAAGAGTTAATTCACTGGCAATTGGTTCAATTATGTCCGCAAGTTTGCAGAATAGTCTCAAGGAAGCTGATCAACTACGGCAGGATATAGAAGCACATACTCCATTGGGCCGGATTGCACCCGCTTCTGAAATAGTTGAAACTGTGCAGTATTTGGCCGCACCCGCCTCAGGATTTGTAACGGGCCAAATAATTACAGTTGATGGAGGCCGATGCCTTTTAGACCCCGTTTCCTCACCTTTTCATTAAACCAAATACCAACAGAATTAGAGCAAAGATGACAGAAATTACTGACGTTGAGAAAAATAAAGCTAGTGATTGGTTTTTAAGTTTGAGAAACGATATCGTATCTGCATTCGAGAAGATAGAAAAATCACATTTCGAGGGTCCATTTTCGGACATTGCCCCTGGCAAATTTGAAGTCAAAGAAACAAAACGTGACGATGAGTCTGGAAGCGATGCTGGTGGTGGATTAATGAGTGTAATGCGTGATGGGCGTATATTCGAAAAAGTAGGAGTAAACGTTTCTACGGTATATGGAAACTTAAATAAAGTTGCACAAAAGTCCATGGCTGATCGCTTAGGTATTCCTGAAATGCGAGATGATCCAAAATTTTGGGCAAGCGGGATAAGTTTAGTTGCTCATGTTAATAATCCAAATTGTCCAGCGGTCCATATGAACACTCGCATGTTTTGGACGCCATATGCTTGGTGGTTTGGTGGTGGCTCCGATTTAAATCCGTGTATAGAATATGAGGAAGATACGCATCATTTTCATTCTACACTTAAAACTTACTTAGATAGGCATAGCTCTGAACTTTATCCAAAGTTGAAAAAATGGGCTGACGAATATTTTTTTATCCCGCACCGTAAGAAAGCTCGGGGAGTTGGAGGGATTTTTATGGACGATCGTAATAGTGGTGACTGGGCGGCAGATTTTGCTCTTACAAAGGATATTGGTAAAGCCTTTTTACCAGCTTACATACCATTGATTGAAAAAAGAATGGTCGATGAGTTTAATGAAAGTGACAAAGAAACTCAGTTGCAACACAGAGGTCTATATGCTGAATATAACCTTGTATACGATCGTGGCACAAAGTTTGGGCTAGCCACTGGACATGATGCTAATGCTGTTTTGATGAGTTTACCACCTGTTGCTAAGTGGCATTAAAAATCTATTGCGAGCCCCTTACGTTCCCAGTCACCAAACCTCACTGGTTCCGGACCATCCCTTCCACCAAACTCTTTTTTTGGATTTGGGCGATCCTTGAGTAATTTACGACGCTCTTCAGCTTCTTCTAATGCGCGTACTGCCTCAGGAGGTATTTCGTGCTTCTTAATCATCGACTCTTTCCTCTGATAAATCTCAGGTATATAAAATGGTTTTAAATTGCAAGGATTTCACTTAATGATTGAAAAAAAAATGCCATCAGCCCGGTCTCAAGCGAGCTTTTTGATGGATATAATATTAGGTGAACAGCGCTTATTGTCAGAAATAAATCTAAGTTATGTGATGAGAAATCTTAGTACTTCTGATCGTGCGCGCGCTCAGCGATTACTGCTTAATGCATTGAGATCCTTGGAGCGTGCCGACGCATTGCTACTTCCGTTGTTAAAGAAAAGACCGAACTTAAAGATTTTCAATATCCTCAGGTTAGCAACTGTAGAAATTATGGACAATGGCGATGCCCATGGCATTGTGAATGAGTACGTTTCTATTGTTGGGATGCAGAAACGACTTCAAAATTACAAAGGTTTAGTCAATGCAGTTTTGAGAAAAGTAGCTGCTTCTGAACAGAGCACTTGGAACAATATGAAAGTTCCACAATTACCAAAATGGCTCAGAATAATGCTTTTAAAGTCATATGAAAGTTCAATTGTAGAAAAGATTGAAAAGCAACATCTAGAGCGCCCTCCCGTTGATATAACTCTCAAAAACCGGGCACTAGTTAAATATTTTTGTAATGAATTAAACGGTACTGAGATATTTAAGCATAGTTTGAGATTAAAAAATGCTGGGCAGCTTTCAAAGCTTGCAGGTTTTAACGAAGGGGAATGGTGGGTTCAGGATCTTTCTGCTAGCATTCCGGTGCTTCTTGTTGAAGAAATAAAAGGGAAATCTGCCCTTGATTTATGTGCAGCTCCTGGCGGAAAAACCATGCAAATGGCAGCGGCTGGAGCTCATGTGACTGCAGTAGATATTTCAGAAAACCGTAGTTCAAAACTAAAAGAAAATTTAACTAGAACATCTCTCGAAGCAAAAATTGTTATTTCTGATCTATTTGAAATAAAAAACTTATTTGACGTTATTATTTTAGACGCTCCATGCAGTGCAACTGGAACGATTAGGCGACACCCAGATTTACCATATGCAAAATCGGGTGTAGGTTTGAATAAATTGTTTAGTATGCAATATAGGATGCTTGAACACGCCGTGAGTTTGATGAAGCCGAATAGTCAACTTATTTACTGTACGTGTTCATTACTTCCACAGGAGGGAGAGCATCAGGTTCACAAGCTATTGAGTAATTTCGGCGAGTTAAGAGTAGATAAATATTTACCCAACGAGTTAGTTTTTTTGGAGGAATACAGGACGCACGAGGGCGGATTGCGATTGCTTCCAAATCATTTTTCTGAGACGGGCGGCACTGATGGTTTCTATATCGCAAAGCTTGTAAAAGTTTAATCTTAACTATTAAACTTGCTTCATATAACATGCACTCTATTCACAATAATGATGTAAGGTGTCAAGTTTCAGAACTTAAGTTTGATGGGATTATTTCTAATGATCTTTACAAGAGTTTTACGAAATTACTTTTTCAAGATTGGGCACTTAGTAAATGCTCGAATGGCAACAGATTTCGTAAAATCTGAGTGGTTCATTTCAAAACCTGGTCCTCGGTCCATCGGAAATACATTAATTGCCGATAAAATTTGTGAAGGAAATTTTTTTATTTCTGGGAATATAATTGAGATCGGAAATAACGTTATTTGGGACCATCCGTATATTAATATCGAAAATTCTGAGGAATTACATGGATTTTCTTGGTTGGATGATCTTGCTGCTAGGGGAGATAATCTAGCTAAAAAAATCGTCCAGAGATGGGTATTAGGTTGGATAGAGAAATATGGATCAGGTTCAGGTCCGGGTTGGACGCCCACGCTGACTGGAAAACGCCTAATAAAATTGATCCATCATGAAGAGATAATCTTAGATGGCTTATCAGAACAAAATATAAGCATTTATTTTAAATCTATTTATAAGCAAGCAAATTTCATATCAAAAAGGTTCACCAAAACTAGCAAAGAAAACACAAATTTTGAGGCGATTGTAGGCTTGATATATTGTGGATTATATGTTGATGGATTTGATAGTTTTATCACGGTTGCCACTGAGTATCTTTCCAGAGAGTGCAGAGATAAAATTGATGAGAATGGTGGTATTTTATCTAGAAATCCACAAGAGTTACTCGAAATCTTTATGTGTTTGGTTTGGGTGGCTCATGGATTGCATGACTCTGACTGGACGCCTAGTCAAGCGCATGTAGATGCTATAAACCGAATTGCCCCTGTCCTACGCCATTTACGTCATGCAGATGGAAATTTATGCCGTTTTAACGGAAGTTGGGGTAAATACTTAGGAGAATTAAACCGTTATTTATTTTTATCAGGAAACAAAAATAAAACGACAAAAACTTTACAAATGGGTTACGCGCGCATTGAAGGAGGGCGTACTAGTGTAATACAGGATGCCGGTTGTTTGCCCAATCCTTTACATTCAAATTTAGCACATGCCTCTATTTTAGGATTTGAACTTACACACGGTAGACAACCGCTTATCGTTAACTGTGGGTCTGGTGCTAGTTTTGGTAAGGATTGGCGTAAAGCAGGGAGAGCCACGCAGTCACACTCAATATTTTGTGTGAAAGGGAAATCGTCTGCAGAATTAGTGAAAAACATATCTTATTCCTCCGCACTTGAGCATGTTTTAACTCATGGTCCAACAGAAGTTATGGCACATAAGGTAAAAGTAGCTGGCGGGACTAAGCTCACTGTTTCTCACAATGCTTATGCTAGTAGATTTGGGATTAATTTGGAACGAAAGTTAGAATTATCAAATAACGGAAAGGTATTGAACGGTGAGGATCAAATCACTCTACTGTCAAATTTGGGGGAATCCCATTTAATTTCTCATGACGCTTTAGAATATGAGGTGAGGTTTCAATTCCATCCTACAGTAACGGTACGAATTTTGGATAACGATATCGTGCAGTTAAATTCAAAAAATGCAGGGACTTGGACTTTAGAAGCGTTTAATTTAACTCCAAGTATTCACCCGAGTTATTACTTCAGTGAAGGGCACTCATCTCCACTTCCTACACAACAGGTCATTCTTTCGACTGAATTTAATGGTTTTTTAAAACAGGTCAGGTGGTCTTTCACAAAATCATATGATAACGAAAATTAAAAATTTATAGCATAAAGTCCTATCAGCTTCTTAAAAACGAAAAATGGTATTTCTATTGGACAAATTAATAAAAATCAGGCGAGCACTAATCTCTGTATCTAATAAAACAGGCATCGTAAAACTTGCTAAAGATCTCCAAGAAAGAAATGTTGAAATCGTTTCAACAGGAGGTAGCGCGTCCATTTTGCGTGATGCAGGTTGTAATGTGACAGAAGTCTCGGAGTTAACAGGGTTTCCGGAAATGATGGATGGCCGTGTGAAGACTCTTCACCCAAGCGTTCATGGAGGCTTGTTGGCCATAAGAGATGAAAAATCACATTTAGACGCAATGCAGGAGAATAAAATAAAGGAAATAGATTTATTAGTAGTAAATTTATATCCATTTGCAGAAACAGTGAAGAGTGGTGCTGATTACGGGCACTGTATTGAGAATATAGATATTGGTGGCCCCGCAATGATTAGAGCGGCTGCAAAAAACTTCACTTATGTTACTACATTGGTTGATGTTCAAGACTATGATGGTTTAATCCAGGAATTAGAAATGAATGATGGTTGCACCACTTACTCCTGTAGACAAAAATTGTCTCAGAATGCTTTTGCGTTAACGGCCCATTACGATGCTATGGTTTCCAATTGGATGCTAGAGCATGTCGAAAATATTACACCTCGTCGTTTCTCAATATCAGGGGCGCTATCTCAGGATTTACGATATGGTGAAAATCCCCATCAGGCCGCATGTTTTTATATGGATGAACGTTTATTTGGTGGTGTTGGCGCCGCGCACCAAATCCAGGGAAAGGAATTATCATATAATAATATTAATGACGCGGATGCTGCTCTTGAATTATTAAATGAGTTTTTAGAACATGAAGGAGCTGCAGCTGTTATTATAAAGCATGCTAATCCCTGTGGAGTTGGAGCAGCAAGTAATTTGGTGGATGCTTATCAATCCGCTCTTAGTTGCGATACCACTTCTGCTTTTGGAGGGATTGTTGCCGTAAATAAAATTATCGATGCGGTGTCGGCTAGAGAAATAATTAAAGTCTTTACGGAAGTTGTCATTGCTCCAGGCTTTACAGAAGGTGCGCTTAAAATCTTCTCATCAAAAAGTAATCTAAGATTATTAACAACCGAAAGGGTTACCGATCCCGCGCATTCATCAAAAGTCATAAGACACGTAACTGGTGGTTATTTGTTACAAGATAAAGATGTGGAGCCTGCGTCACAAAATAATTTCCGTATTGTCACAAAAAGGAGCCCTACAGATAATGAATTCAAAGATATGCTTTTTGCTTGGAAGGTTGCCAAGCACGTAAAATCAAATGCTATAGTATATGCTAGAAATCGTTCTACAGTCGGGATTGGAGCTGGACAAATGAGCCGAGTAGATAGTTGTAGAATTGCAGCTAAGAAGTCTGAGGATATGGCTAAAAGTCAAGGTCTTGATGAGCTTCCAACATGTGGATCTGCACTAGCTTCAGATGCCTTTTTCCCGTTTGCAGATGGACTTCAGGCAGCAATTAAAGCGGGGGCATCATCTGTGATTCAGCCAGGTGGATCAATCAGAGATGATGAAGTAATTAAAGCTGCCGATGATGCTGGAATTGCGATGATTTTCACTGGAGTAAGGCATTTTAAACACTAGAGGCTATATGTATAAAATTCTTCAAATTGCAATAATATCTCTATTTTGCGACCAGCTTTCCAAACTCACGATGTTGTACGTTTTAGATTTGCCGTTGGTGGGAAAAATTGATATTCTCCCACCTTATTTGCAATTTACTATGGCATGGAATTATGGGGTAAATTTTGGCTTGTTTGCAAACAGTACGGAGATTATGCGCTGGCTACTAATCATAATCGCTTTGTTAATTTGTTTTGTTGTGGTCAGATGGTCGGTTTCAGAAAAATTTGGCCCATTGGGGTTGGTCGCCAGTGGTTTTCTTGTTGGGGGTGCTACTGGAAATGCAATTGACCGTCTTTTTCATGGTGCTGTTGTCGATTTTTTAAATGTTTCTTGTTGCGGCATAAACAACCCTTTTGCATTCAATGTAGCAGATATCTTCATATTTTTTGGTGCTATTGGGTTAGTTTTGTTTTCAGGCAAACAGAATGAGAGTGACTGAAGCAACTTCAGCCGTTATTATTTAAGTTAAGTTTTAGGATGGCGTTTTATGATCTTTAGAATTTTAGGTACCTTTGTCACTTTATTTTTAATAGCTGCTTGTAGCAGTGACGAAGCAAGACTGCGGGATCTCTATGATGTTGGAACTGGTCCTGAAGAATTTGCGGTACTGCCGAGCAAACCACTAATAATACCTAATAATTTAAAAGAATTGCCGGTTCCTGACGAAAAAGTGGGAAATTTAGCAGACCCAACACCAAAGCGTGATCTTATAGAAAAGCTTGGCGGTAGCATTGACGAGACAAAAAGTGTACCAAAAAGAGATAAAGGCCTACTAAATTATGTATCAAGAGCTGGAGTAAATTCCAATATCCGTGAAGAGCTTGCAGAAGAAGATCGGAAATTTTTGCGGAGGATGGGAGTGTTAACAAGTGTTAAACTTTTTCGGGTTGATAGGTATAATCAAATTTATCGTAATATGACATTGAGTGCACCGAAAGAGTTGGAGCGATGGCGTTCCTTGGGTGTGCGTACACCTTTGATGTCAACTAGATGACTTTTTTATGTCAAATTATTTTTATAGTAATATTAGCTTCTGGCCAATTATTGCTGTAATAATTTTTGCAGTTTTGTGATACATATTTTTAAATATAGAAAAAACAGGTTTTCGAATACGGGTAATGTTTAGTTAAAAGAAGATTATATGAAAAAAAATACATATTTTTCTCCAGACGGCGGTCTTCCACCACAGTCAAAATTACTTACCGATAGGGCAGTATTTAAAAGTACTTATGCGGTAATTCCACGTGGTTGCTTTACGGATATCGTTACCAGTTTGCTTCCTTTTTGGCAGCATATGAGGATGTGGGTTGTTGCTCGGCCAATGACCGGTTTTGCTGAGACATTTAGTCAATATGTAGTGCAACTGGGGTCAAATGGGGGAAGCGATAATCCTGAATCGAATTCAGATGTTCAATCAGGACTTTTTTTGACATCTGGTTCAGCTAAGTTAACGGTCGATAATGAAAGCCATTTTGTTAAAAGTGGCGACTATGTGTATATCCCTGCTGGTTCTAAATGGAGTATTTGGAGTAACACGAATGAAGTAACTAACTTTCATTGGTTTCGTAAATTATATAAAGATGTAGAGGGCATCGATCGTCCAGTTTCTTTTATTAAAAATGAAAGTGAATGCGAAAATCGAGAAATGCCAAATTCTAACGGAGCATGGCTTACTAAGCGTTTTGTCGATCCTGAGGATCTTCGCCATGATATGCATGTTAACATTGTGACTTTTCAGCCTGGTGGTGTGATTCCTTTTGCAGAAACACATGTAATGGAGCATGGGATATTTATTCTTGAAGGAAAAGCTGTTTATCACCTTAATCAAGATTGGGTTGAAGTTGAGGCGGGAGACTTTTTATGGCTCCGAGCTTTTTGTCCTCAGGCATGCTATGCTGGAGGGCCAGGACAATTCAGATATTTACTCTATAAGGACGTAAACAGGCATATGCCTTTCTTTTGATTTTTATTGAGCGTTCGCTTCGGATATTAGTAGTAGTACTTTAATTCTGTTGCTTTATCCAAATTGTCCGTGGCAAAACCAGCCTCCTGGTAGTTGTCCCCCATGCGCATAAAATAGCCATAAGAATTGACCATTATTACAGCGTACCCGCCAATAATCACGTACTCCACTTCGCCAACTATTATCGTCTATCCACCATTCTGGTGCAATGCGCTCCGGTCCTAATTTAGTTTTCACATGGAATAATTTTTTCCGCCAAATAAAATGATCTTCTAGTACTGAATGCTTTGGCACTTCTAATGCTTCTGGTGTCCATAAAAATGCAGGCCTATCACTATTTGAAGTTGGCCAGTTTTTCATATTATAATTTGACCAAGCTGCATTTAAAACCTGCCATGATTTCTCAGGTATGTGGCTATCAGCTGGCACGTGTCTGATAATTCCATCCAATCCGATTTTTGTTCCCAGACGTGCTATTAGGTTTTTAAGTACGTTATTTTGATTTTTTATTACCTTTTCATGAGTCTCTAAATTATTGATGGATTGAGATTGCACAATAGGGCCTATATTGATTGCCTCCAGTCGAATAATATCAATGCCAAAATTTGGTTTAATTTCATCTAGTTTGAGCATTAAAACAGAGAGGATTCGATTTGGCTCATTGGTAAAAAGCGCCAAGCTTACTAAGAGTGATTGTACTTCATTATTACTAAAAATTAGATCAATTTTTAATTTTTGTAATCCTAAAACGGCAGTTTTTAGTTTATTACATAAACGGGTAAGTAATTTTTCTATACTATTCTTAATATCTTCAATAAGTCCAATGGGCTCTGGAAAACTCATTCTCACACCAAAATGTTTACTATCAGTGATTGGTGAAATTGATTCTGGAACATGTCCTAGTGCTTGATCTAATCTAGTAATCAACGTAGGACCAAAGCGTCTGGCAAGAGGTGCTCTTGGTTGTTTTAACAGATCATTTATAGATTTAAGGCCAAGCTGGTTTAATTTAGCAACTATTTCGGTTTCAATACGTAGTGATGCAATTGGAAGTTTAGCCAATGAATCGTAAATATATCCCGCTGGTGAAATACGCATTGTGTGGTTTTTCAATAATTGTGTCATTTGCTGTTTTGTAGTGTCTGTTCGCATTTTTTTAGCGCGGCTACGGGTTGCGCGAGTTTCTTGATCGATAGAATTACTTGTCAGGTGGTGTTCTGTTGCGTTTTCAGTAAAACGAGCCAGTGCCCAAGCAGCTCCAACAGTATCAGCCATCCCACTAGTTACAGTTAAACCTAATGTTTCAGTACGAGATATAATTGAGTCTAACATTTTTTCCTCGCCACCAAATAGATGTGCGCAACCTTTAATGTTGAGGATAATTCCGTCATATTTATCAGCCGCAACCCAAGGTGTAAATTGAGTATACCAACGACATAAGGCGTGCAGAAAAGTTAATTCACATTTTATTGATCGGATACGAGTGACTAATCGTGGACATATAGCTTTTGCATCGTGTAATGGCTGACCTATATTTAATCCTGAATTATGTGCACCAAAAGATATTGAAGATAATCTCTGTATATTGCCACTATTTTCAACTATCGCAAATTCATACCTTTTTTCAAATTTGAAAATCCGCTGTATTCGTTCGGCACCAAAATATGGGAACCATAAGGAAATGTATCTGGGGTTTGACATTTTGATTCCAATGTTCTTGTTTTGTTCTATTTTATTGACATGCAAGCTGTCCAGTACTAATAATCAAAATTGATACTTTTTTTTTACATTCGCTGAACTACCTTCGTACATGGAGGTGTTGTAATGAAAATTAAAATTTTATGTTTAGTATCGATCATATTTCTCACAATTCCAGTTTTGGCGCATGAAAATGTAAAGAACGACACTGTAAAACAACGAATGCAATTAATGACTGTTATCAAAGACAATATGGCAACTATTGGTAGGATGGCACGAGGAGTGGATCCATTTACTCAAGAAAGTGCTGAAAAGGCCAAGCAGACTTTACTAAATGCGGCAGCAGATATAGAGAACAAGTTTAAATTAAGTGAAACAGATCCACTTTCAGAGAGCTCGCCTGCTATTTGGGAAAATTGGGAAGATTTTGTTGATAAGGCTGACGATTTTTCATTCATGATAGAGGGTCTTGAAACCGCTTCTGCTAAAAGTCTTTCGGCGGGACTTGGAAATATTGGACAGTCCTGTGGTTCATGTCACAAATCCTTCAGAATAAAGAAATAGATAATTTAATAAAACTAATTCATGTGTCTTGAAGGAATTATTAAGGGCTTAAAATTGATATATGCCAGAAAAAGCATAGGATATGATATTGTGTATTACAAATAAGTTTAGCTATTTCCATACTTAGCCAAAAATATTTGAACTACCCCCTTAGCAACACGATCAATTTCAGCGTCTGTAAATTTTTTTTGAATGCCAAAGAGCGCCTTTGAATACAGGTCTGCCTTACATAATTCGGTAAATTGATCAGCTGCTAAATGAAGATCTGTTATCTTCAAATGGCCTTGCTGTTCTGCATATATAAAATATTCTACTAGCTTAGCTTGTCCCATCATAGGACCATTTTCATAAAAGCTTTTTCCTAAAATTGGAAACCGTTCAATCTCGGAAACGCAAATTCTGAATATTTGTTGTGCTATATCTGAAACCAGGCAGTTGATTGTATAAGCTGCAGCTTGATACAGCACCTTGTCAACACTTTGCGTTTGGTCAATTATTTTTAACGCGTTATCAGCTTGATTTTCACATTCGGACTTAGCGACTTGGATAAATAGACTTTGTTTGTCAGGAAAATAACTATAAAGAGTGGCTTTGCTTACTTTTGCTGTTTGAGCAATTACATCCATGTTTGCAGCTTCAAACCCTTCGCTTAAAAAAATAGCTCTAGCTCCTACAATAACTTGTTGGTATTTTCGTCCTTTATTTATTTTTTCAGTTTCCATTAACGAAGCCTATCATTTTGCAATTTTTTGTAAACTTACTTGGATAATATTTCTGAGCTAGACTAAAAAAATTAAAGTATCCAACCTACAAGGTTTAAGTCAAATGCGCCTTATTCTAATTTTAGTTGACCCCTTTTAATTACCTGCTATCGCTTCTTTATGATCAGTATATTCATACAGACTCTACCCTTTTTTTTGCTTGTGGGTATTGGTTATTTGTCTGGAAAGTACAAGTTTCTTGGTAAGCGTGGGACAGATGCAATAACAAAATTTGTTTTTTACTTTGCCCTTTCTGCTATGCTTTTCAGATTTTCATCACAGCTTGAAATAAATGAGATCTTCGATTTGCAGTTTGTTGGGTGTTATGCGCTTGCTACTTTAATTCTTTATATTGTTGTAATCTTTATAAGTAGTCTTTCAGGAAACAAGTTTGAGGTTTCTGTTTTCGATGCACAAATAGCGACAATTGGAAATACTGGATTTTTGGGGATCCCATTATTGGCTACCTTACTCGGCTCTCAGTCAGTTGGCTATGTTATGATGATCTTGGCAACAGATTTTGTGGTTTTTGGCATACTTATTGTAACTCTGATAATGATTTCACGTGATCGCAAATGGGGTTTTGGGTTATTAAAGCCCATTGCGACAGGCCTGTTTCGAAATCCAATGATTTTATCTTTTTCTCTTGGTATTCTTTGGGGATATTTAGACTTTCAAACGCCAAGCTTTATAAATGAATTTCTGTTAATTCTTGGGCAGGCTGCTACTCCAGGTGCATTATTTGCAATTGGTGCATCACTTTCTTTTCGCAAAATTGATAACCCAATCTCAGCATTTTGGCTAAGTTCGCTAAAATTGTTTGGACATCCATTGTTGGTGGGGATCATGGCGTTCTATCTATTCTATATTGAACCGTACGCCGCAGCAGTAATGGTAATTACTGCGTCGCTGCCAGTCGCGGGTAACACGTTTATGTTAGCTCAACATTACAAAATAAATCCTGAAAGAATCTCTGCCGCAATATTGCTATCGACTTTGTTCAGTGCATTTACTGTCACCTTTACGATAGCTCTAATGTTTTAGCTCTAAAGTAGCGAAAACGACAAACTGAAATATAAACTTTCATTTTCTGAAAAAATATGTCTCGGTATGAAAAGATTGGTAATGGAACCGCACTCTTAGAAAATTCAAATTAGCATGATTGGTAGTAGCAATGGATATTGAGTACATTACGTATGATGAGGGTAATGCCTTATTAAATTGGCATGAACTTGCCAAAGCTATTCAAATTGGTCATCAAAGGTCTAAAGCGCAAGTTGAGGATACATTTATTTACAGAAAAGAGGACACGCTATTATCGAGATCTGCATGGATTGATGGATTAGGACTAGCAGTAAAGTCTGCTACAATTTTCCCGCATAATTCAGTTGTTTCAATTCCAAAAATAAATGGTGCAGTAAGCCTTTTCTCTGACAAAACTGGAGTTTTAGAGGCGATACTTGATTTTCACCTTGTGACAAAATGGAAGACAGCCGGTGATAGCATCACAGCAGCACTTCGCCTGGCACGACCTGATAGCAAAAATATTTTGATAGTTGGAGCAGGAACCGTAGGACATAGCCTTTACGATGCATATTCTTCCACCTTTCCAAATGCTATTTTCCAGGTTTGGAATCGTACTCACGAAAAAGCGATTTCTATGGCACAAGGCAAAAGTAATGTATCAGCTACTGATAATTTGGAAACTGCCGTTAAAAATGCTGATATCATTTCATGTGCAACAATGTCTAAAGAACCAATCATTAATGGTGATTGGCTTATACCCGGCCAGCATATTGATCTAATTGGAGCATATCGCCCTGATATGCGAGAGGTAGATGATTTATCTCTATGCCGAAGTAGTATATTTGTTGATAGTTACGACACCACTCTTGAACACATTGGTGAATTGAAAATTCCACTTAACCAAAAAGTTATTTCCGAAGCAGATATTTTGGCAGATTTTTATCAAATAAATAAATTCAAACGCTCATCAGATAATGAAATCACAATGTTTAAAAACGGTGGAGGTGCACATTTAGATCTCATGGTCGCGCGATATATCCTGGATGTTTGGAAAAGAGATAAAAACTCTGGAACTTGAAGAGCTCATTACATAAAGGTTTTCTATGCCTAAACCCAAGTTTTTTGCTGCTCTTTTATTGGTAAATGTACAAGAGCACTGAATGCACCCACTGCTATACCGATCCACCATACGAGAGTATAATTTCCGTAAATATCATACAATCTGCCTCCAAGCCAAATTCCTATAAAACCGCCAAGTTGATGGGAAAAAAACACAATGCCATAAAGCGTGCCCATATAGCGCAGCCCGTAAAGTTGAGCAATCAGTCCACTTGTAAGTGGAACAGTAGCAAGCCAGAGAGAACCCATTAGAACAGAAAATAATACTACAGACAAAGGTGTGATCGGCGCTAATATGAAAACTGTACAAATCATGGTGCGACCCAGGTATATTGACGATAAAAGATATTTTTTTGAGTATGTTTTTCCGAGATATCCTGCGCCTAGAGTACCTGCTATGTTTGAGAGACCAATTAAAGAAATTGAAATTGCGCCCAATATAGAAGTAGATGTTATTCCTAAATCATAAATTCCGCTTGTAGTTAGTATTGGACTGCACATTTCTGTAACAAAAGCGGGAAAATGTGCGGTCAGAAAGCCTAATTGATATCCACAACTAAAAAACCCCAAAAAGATCATTGAGTAGCTTGGGTCAGCTACCGCTTTTCCCACCATAGTCCTCATGTTGAGGTTTATGTTTTTTTGGGTCTCCCCAACGGAAACCCTCATGAAAGGAAGCAACAGTAAGGTGAACAGAATGCTAATAGAAAATATTATAAAGACTGTTTGCCATGGCATATAACTTAAAAGAAATTCTCCCATTGGTGCACCAATTACCTGCCCAACACTCCCAGAGGCAGTTGCGATAGCGAGTGACATTGATCTATTTTTTTCTGAACTAGCGCGTCCAACAACAGCAAGAATGACACCAAATCCAGTTCCAGCAACACCAAAGCCAACCAGAATTTCGTAGAGCTGGTGAGCCTCAGGAGTGACTGCTTTTGATGATAAAAGAAGTCCGCTTGCGTATGTAAAACCCCCTAAAATGATCGCACGACGATCGCCAATTTTTTCCGCTATTGCGCTAAAGATTGGTTGACCGATACCCCAAGCAAGGTTCTGAAGAGCTATAGCCATCGAAAACTCTGACCTTAACCAATTGAATTCTTCAGCAATAGGGATTTGGAATACGCCAAAAGACGAGCGGATTGCGAAACTAACTAAGATTATCACACAACCAACGATTAATACTGGTGTAAAGATTGAATTTTTCATTACCATATTTAATGCCCTAGAAGTATTCCTAAAAATTAAATAGTTTAAAATTATTATTTGTCCCTTGTGCTAATTCCTAGCTGAAGTAAACCCAGATCATGCAATCACTCGTTGATACATACAACCAGCACGTGAGCTCTGGTAAAATCCAAAGAGAGGAAGAGCAAGAAAGGCTTCTAACAAAGCTTGATGCTTTAAGAGTGATAGTTGAACAAAAACAAAGAAAATTTTTGTTTTCTAAGCCTTCTCTTGCCCCAAGAGGAATCTATGTATGGGGAGGCGTAGGCTGCGGTAAGTCGATGATAATGGATATGTTTGTAGACTCTCTCACTGTTGGTACAAGACGGGTACATTTTCATTCCTTCATGCAAGAGGTTCAATCTTCTTTAAATGAAGCCCGCCAAAGTCGGATAAAAGACGCATTGAGCCCAGTGGTAAAACAAATAAGTAATGCAGTAAAAGTTTTAGCTTTTGATGAATTGCAAATCAAAGATATCGCAGATGCTATGATCGTTGGGAGATTGTTTGAAGCGCTCATGAAAAAAGGTTTGACCCTAGTAGTCACGTCTAACAGAGCTCCAATCGATTTATACAAAAATGGATTGAATAGAGATTTATTTGTACCATTTATCGAGTTTATTAACGAGAGGTTTGATGTTGTTGAAGTGTCTGATGTTAAAGATTATCGACAGAACCTAATTTCTGGTGAAGAAATCTATTTCTCTCCCCTCAATCTTAATAGTTTAGAACGCATGAATACCCTGTGGTCTACTCTCACTGGAAATTCTTCGGCTGGCCTCACTCTCTCATTTAAAGGGCGTGAGATAATATTTCCGTTTTATAAGGACGGTGTCGGCAGGTTTGATTTTTTCGAAATTTGTGGGCAGATGTTTGGCCCGGGAGATTATTTGGCAATTGTTGAAACTGTTAGAGTTCTCATGGTTGATAACATTCCACAGCTTAGTCGGTCAAACTTTAATGAAGCAAAGCGCTTTGTGACCCTTATTGATGCGGCCTATGAAGCAAAAATAAGGTTGATCTGCTCGGCAGCTGCTGAACCTGAAATGCTATACACTGAAGGTGAAGGTTCTTTTGAATTTCGGCGAACAGCTAGTCGTTTGAGGGAAATGCAGTCAAAAAACTGGATGCTGATTTGAATTACTCCCCCAATATAATTTGCCTGTATGATACCTACGTCTTGGGAGAGTAATTTTATAAAATGGATTTGGTCCCTTTGTTTTTTTCCAGTAATATTCCTGGTCCGGGTAGTTAATCTTAAACCCATGCGAATCATTAAACATTAAGTCTGCGAATCAGTCAAGGTATCTGATTCGTTCATTTTATTTCGTATTCGTGAAGTTTGAGTACATGACCAGCTAAATATAGCGATCCACATATAATTATTCTTGGATTTTTAGCTTCATTTTTTATAACTTCTAATGCTGCCTCGACGCCGTTCGAATTAATAGACTCGATACCCAAGCTTTTTGCTTCTTTTGATGTTTCTTTGCCGGATAGGGTATTGGTTTCGTCAGGAATTGATATACCAAACAACTTGTCAATTTGGGTTTCCAAAGGTTTCAAAAAACCTTTTACATCTTTTGTGTTTAGCATCCCACATATTGCGTAAGTAGGGCGAGGCGAAAGTTTGGATAAATGAGCAGCAATCGCTTCTCCTGCAGCAGGGTTATGTCCTCCGTCAAGCCAGATTTCTGCTGAAGGTAAATATTTGTTTAGTACTCCATCTGTGAGTTTTTGCATTCGTGCGGGCCAGTTTACTTTACCCATGACTTCTTCAAAATTTTTTAATTGGCCATTTTCTAACAGTCTTAACGCTTGGAGGGCGCAACCGGCGTTAATTATCTGATGATCGCCTTTCAAGCTTGGATACGGAATATCTAATAACCCTCTGTCATCTTGATATACTAATCTACCTCTTTCTTCCCACGCCAGCCATTGGTATCCATGGGAATAAATCGGAGCACTTAATGCCCGCGCTTTTTTTTCTATAACTTCAAAGGCCTTGTCATTTTGCGAGCTAACAACAACTGGTGTATTTTTTTTAATTATTCCAGCCTTTTCTGAAGAGATTTTTTCAATTGAATTACCTAGGAATTGCTCATGATCAAGAGATATTGGTGTAATGACTGCTAATTCAGGTTGCTCAACCACGTTAGTTGCATCTAAACGTCCTCCAAGGCCTACTTCCAAAAGTGTGTAGTTGGCCTCTTGCCTGCTCATAGCAAGAATTGCAGCACATGTAGTAATTTCAAAATAAGTAATTTCTTCGCCCGAGTTTGCTTCGTAACATTCGTCCAAAAGAGCTGACAACTCATCTTCCGTAATTAATTTACCAGCTAATCTGATCCGTTCGTTAAACCTAATTAAATGTGGCGAGGTGTAAGTATGAACAGATTTGCCAGCACTTTCTAACCCCGAGCGTATCATTGATAAGGTACTACCTTTACCATTTGTTCCTGCAATGTGAATAACGGGAGGTAGTTTTTTGTGTGGGTTATTAAGAGCATCAAGTAAATTGAGAACTCTGTCTAAGGTTAAATCGATAACCTTTGGGTGAAGATCCATCATCCTTTTTAGGATCTTGTCAGAACTTTTAGATGTCATTTAGAGTTTTCTTTGAATTCTTTCGATGAACTATCTTGTGGGGGTTTCGGTAAGTCCCCAACTACTACTGGACCAAGTCCAAGAAGCATTCTTATTATTTTTATTAACTCATTTCTTATTTCGGTTCTTGGTATAACAAGGTCTAGCATACCGTGGTCAAGTAGATATTCGGCTCTCTGAAACCCTTCTGGTAGTTTTTCTCGAATTGTTTGTTCTATTACTCTAGGGCCTGCAAAGCAAATGAGAGCGTTTGGCTCAGAAATCTGTACGTCACCTAACATCGCGTAAGATGCAGTTACACCCCCGGTTGTTGGATGAGTAAGAATTACTAAGTAGGGTAAATTAGCCTCTTTCAATAATTGAATTGCAACAGTTGTTCGGGGCATCTGCATAAGGCTTAATATTCCTTCTTGCATTCTGGCCCCTCCTGCTGCTGAGAAAAGTATCAATGGACGGTTTAACTCAACTGCTCGTTTAGCAGCAGTAATTATTGCGTTTCCCACATACATTCCCATTGACCCTCCCATAAAAGAAAAATCCTGGGCAGCCGCCACGATTGGAGTTCTACCAATTTCACCTTCTACAACTAGCATGGCCTCTTTTTCGGAGCTCTTCTTTTGAGCAGCCTTCATTCTATCTGGATATTTTTTTTGGTCTTTAAATTGTAGTGGATCGTTTATGGGTTTTGGAACATTGATCTCAACAAAAACACCTCCATCAAATAAATTTTTAAAGCGTTCGCGTGGCGAAATTGGCATATGATGGCCACATTCAATACAAACATTCACATTATCCTGAAGTTCTCTGTGGAAAAGCATTGTGCCACATTTATCACATTTTGCCCAAAGATTTTCGGGTACTTCTCGACGAGAAAAGATAGAGTTTATGCGGGGTCGGACATAATTTGATATCCAATTCATTTCATATTCCTAAACACATTGTATCCACACTATGTAATAAAATGCTGGATCTTAAAATGCAATCAGTTCAATTCCTCGAACGGTAAATAAACAAGTATGGCTTACTTATTTTCGATATCAATTCAAATGTAGTAACAGGATTGATAAAATGTGTTAGTTAGAACAAATTATCCATCTGTTTATAAAATAAATTGATATACGAAAGTTGAGGCAACGGTAAATAATGACAATGACTATCTACAAAATCCAACTTGTTGCAGCTTTGTTGTGTTTAGCCTCTTGCAGTCAATTTGATTCATTTGTCCCAAAATCTGTAGAGTTACCCTACAAAAAAAATGAGATGAAGCTAGACAATGGTGTATTTGCTCTTGCGCCTGAAGGTTATTGTATTGGTCCAGCCGTAAATAATCCTAGGACAGGTAATGTGATTTATACCGCATGTCAAAAGAAGAAGGGTCATGGCATTGTTAGCATAAGTTTTGCGCCATTGGAAGCTAGTGAGACTGGTAATATCACGCGCTCATATTTAGCAAACAATCAAAAAATAATTAAAACTCATCATTTGAGTGGTTATGATCTGATAAAGGTTGATAATAGCAGTTTCTCTAACAAATCAGTCAGTAGTACTGTTTGGCGAGCAGCAAAAGTGGAAAACGGATATATGGTTTTAGGACAGTATTTCTCGTCTATTGGAAAAAATGTATCTGATATTCATCAGATGGAGGTCCTAAGCGCGTCAGTAAATAATTTTAGTCCTCCTAGTAATTTATTGAGTAGTCAATTATCCAATGTAAGTCCTTCAAATCGAAATAAAAAAGCAAAAATTTTAGTTCCCCCAAAAAAGAGACTGTTAAAATTAATCTTGAACCCCTCTCAAGTGAAAATACGCCCTAAGATAAGGCCGTAAACTTTTAGCTTAACGCTGCGTAGCCAATGACAACCTGCCTCTCGTAAGTTTACTATGTATTCAAAGGAGTTGTAATGAGCAATAAATATCCAAATATGTTTAGGCCCCTCGATTTCGGTTTTCTGAAACTCAACAATAGAGTGATCATGGGTTCAATGCATACTAATTTGGAGGAAACAAAGAATTGGAGTAGGATAGCTAATTTTTATTCAGAAAGAGCAAAAGGTGGCGTTGGACTTATTGTGACTGGCGGCATCGCGCCAAATGAGGAGGGCGCTGTATTCAAAGGAGCAGCTGCAATGTTAAGCCAGATGGACGCAGATAATCACAGAATTGTTACGGATGCTGTTCATAAAAATGGTGGTAAAATAGCTATGCAGATTTTGCATGCCGGAAGATATGCCTACAGTCCTAATTGTGTTGCTCCATCTGCTGTTAAGTCTCCCATTTCACCATTCGTGCCGCTTGCCCTGGATGATGAAGGCATAAATAAACAAATAGACGATTTTGTTAGCTGCGCTCAGTTAGCTAAGTCTGCTGGTTACGATGGCATTGAAATTATGGGGTCCGAGGGATATTTTATAAATCAGTTTTTGGTGGAGCACACAAATAAACGGGAAGACACTTGGGGTGGTTCATATGAAAATAGAATGCGCTTGCCTATTACAATTGTAGAGAAAATTAGGTCTGCATTGGGAGAAAATTTTCTTCTAATATTTCGTCTTTCGATGATTGATTTAATTCCGAATGGGTCATCGCATGACGAAGTCGTGATTTTGGCTAAGAAACTTGAAGCGGCAGGAATAAATATCATAAACACAGGCATAGGGTGGCATGAAGCTCGAATCCCAACCATTGCCACATCTGTACCCCCAGCTGCATTTTCATGGGTTACAAAAAAATTAATGGGAAAAATTACAATACCATTGATTACATCCAATAGAATAAACACCCCAGAAAAGGTTGAGGAAGTTTTGAATTCAAAGTGCGCCGATTTGGTTAGCATGGCTAGACCATTTTTAGCTGACCCAGATTTCGTGAATAAAGCAAGCCAAGAAAAGAGTGAATTAATCGCACCCTGCATAGCATGTAACCAAGCTTGTCTTGATCACACTTTTAAAGGGAAAATTAGTTCTTGTCTGGTTAATCCGAGAGCATGTTATGAGGATGAATTAGAGTTAAAGTTAGTTTCTAATCCAAAAAAAATTGCTATAGTTGGTGCTGGTCCAGCGGGTTTGTCAGCTGCTATAACAGCTGCTCAAGTTGGCCATCACGTTACACTCTTTGAGAAAGAACAAGAATTAGGTGGGCAACTTAATTTGGCAAAAAAGGTCCCTGGTAAAGAAGAATTTTGGGGCTTAGTGAGTTGGTATGAAAATATGATCAAAATACTTCCCGCTATAGAAATTAAACTTAACCATACCGCTGAAAAGAAAGAATTAGTAGATTTTGATAAAGTAATAATTGCTACTGGTGTAAATCCACGGGAACCTCTTATTGATGGAGTAAATAAAAAGCATGTTCACTATTACAAGGACATTTTGAATGGGCAGGTTAATATAGGTTCTAAAGTAGCGGTTGTTGGAGCAGGCGGGATTGGATTCGATGTCGCTGAGTTTTTGGTAACTGGAAATTATAGAGATGGAAATTTTCAACCCTTACCAGAATGGATGACTGAATGGGGTATTGGTGATCCTGAGCTATTCAGGGGTGGTCTTGTAGCTAATGGTAGTTCCCCAAAGAAAGCCAAAAGGAAAGTTTACCTTCTACAAAGAAAAGCACAAAAAATGGGTAAAAATCTTGGCAAAACAACAGGTTGGATACATCGTGCCGCTTTAAAAAAGAGAGGAGTTCAAATGGTTTCTGGAGTTACATATCACAGTATATGTGACCATGGACTTTATATTTCACGAGATGATGGGAAAAAAAATCTAGAACTATTAGAGGTTGATAACGTTGTGTTGTGTGCGGGGCAAATCTCTAATTCAGACCTTTACAACGATCTCAAAAGCTCTGGTTTTGATTGCCATTTAATCGGTGGTGCAAAACATGCTGACGAATTAGATGCAAAACGTGCAATAGATCAAGGAACTAGACTAGCTTTATCAATTTAAAATATAATTTTCTAGATTTTTAGTAGTCTATAGTGGTATTTGCTAATTACTTGCATTCCAAGACCTTTATAGAGAATATTGGCCGCAAAATTTTTCTCTGTACATAGAGCAACAACGCTATCGGCACCCATTTGATAGGCCCACGAGCCTACCTTTTGCATGACGAGTTTTCCCATACCTTGCCGTCTGCACTTTTGATCTACAACTAAGGCGTGCACCATAGCAACTTTGTTACTAACCGCTACAAATGCAGACGCTGCTGGTCTTGCATTTATACGCCCAAATATTGTGGTTTTATGTGTTTTTACTCGATCCATTATTTCAATTCTCGAGGATGAAATATTGTTTGCCCTCCATAGTTCTCTTTGAATAGCCAATGGTGGAAATATGGTAAAAGCTGTCACTGGTGGAGTTTTTTCAATTGACAAAGTTTTTGAAGAAATACACCAAATATTTGTTGGATCAATCACACTATAACCACTTTGGCTAAGTGCCTCATCAAGAATAATCTCATTCTTTTTTATCATAAATAGTTTGTCTTGATGCCACTGCGCCATTTTATTCTCAGCAAGTTTAATATCTGAGAAATCAGGTGCTCCAATTGCAGTAGCTGCCGACACACGGTTGCCTCCATTTACGCTTCTTCGTAATCTCCATTTTGGGATTTCAAGAAATTTCTCAGCAGGCCATGTTACATCAATTGCCTCAAAAATGTCGGAGTCATTTTTTAACGTCATAGTAGTGTTGACATCAATATCTTTGCTACAACGTCTAATTCGTCGCTATTGGTCCCCCTTACTACGATATTTGTGCCAAAATTTCCCTGATTATTGTAAGGATACGATCCAATTGAAACATTTTTATGGTAAGATGCAATTTTTTTTAGATCGGCTGCAATTTCACCTTCTCCACGGGGTATTTTTACAGATTTGCTTAAAAGTGGTTTACCGCTTATGAGTGAAGGCAGAATACTTTGCACCATGGATTGGAATATATTAGGAACGCCGGCCATAACAAAAACGTTTTCTAGCTGAAAGCCAGGCGCAACTGAGATTGGGTTCTCTATAAGTTTAGCATCATTCGGTATTCGAGCCATTCTCTGCCTAGAGTTATTGAAATCAATATTTATACTCAAATAATACTTTTGTAAAAGCTTGAATGCGTCTGCTCGAACATTGATCTCTGCTCCAAATGCTTCCGCAATACAATCGGCAGTTATATCGTCATGTGTTGGTCCAATGCCGCCTGATGTAAAAAGGTAATCATATTTAGAACTTAACCATTTTACGGCATCAACAATTTCTGCAGCTTTATCTTGGACCAGTCGAGCTTCTTGTAAATCTATACCAATTTTTGTTAACTCACAAGAAAGGTAGTGCAAGTTAGAATCGCGTGTCCTCCCCGAAAGTACTTCGTCTCCGATAACCAAGATCGCGGCAGATGGATTTGACATGATTAGCCCTTTGCAGTTTAGAGTTTGTATAGTTTAAAAAAATGCAGTTTCAATCAAATTTAGTTCCTGGACGCCTAGTAAAAAGATACAAACGCTTCTTGGCTGACGTAGAGTTATCAAGCGGCCAAATCGTTACAGCCCACTGTGCAAATACTGGCAAAATGCACGGCCTCGTGAGCTGCGGAATGAAAGTTTGGTTAGAACCGAATGAGGACCCAAAAAAAAAGCTCAAATATAGTTGGAAATTGGTTGATCATGAAAATGGCCATTACACCGGCGTAGATACGACCTTTGCTAATAAAATTGTTAATGAGGCGCTAGAGCAAGGAAAAATTTTGGAACTAGAGGAGTATGATACAATCTTACGAGAACAAAATTATGGTGAAAACTCCCGAATAGATTTTCTCTTGAAAAGAGGGTCAAAGAGTTGTTTCTTGGAGGTCAAAAGTGTGACATTGTGCAGGCAAGGTAATATGGCAGAATTTCCAGATACGGTTACGTTGCGAGGAGCTAAGCACCTAAAAGAAATAGCAAAAACAATTAATAGTGATACCAGAGCGATTGTCCTGTATCTAGTCCAGCGATCAGATTGTAGCAATTTTAAAATTGCGAGTGACTTGGATCCCAATTATGCTCAAGAAACCATATTTTCTCAAAATATTGGAGTAGAATTTGTTTGCTATGGAGTAAACTTTCTTCCTAATGGGATCGAACTGGGATATAAGATGGGCTTGGGAAATGACTTTTCTTTTCTCAGCTGATAGCTTTCAGCACTACAAGGGGTAACTATGTGAATTTGCTTAAAGGACAGCCCAAGTCAAAGGATGGAATTGATTTATATTCCAAGAAAGATTTTGAAGGAATGCACGCTGCCGGTCGCGTCGCAGCCGAAATTCTGGATGAAATTGTGGCTTCTGTTTTTCCTGGACAAACTACAGGAAAAATTGATGCGCTTATTGAGCAAATGATAAAAGATAAAGGTGTCGAGTCAGCTACGGTTGGATACAGAGGTTATCAACATGCTAGCTGCATAAGCGTGAACCATGTTGTTTGTCATGGTATTCCAAGTGACAAGATTCTCAAGGAAGGTGATATTTTAAATATAGATGTGACGGTTATAAAAGATGGTTGGTTTGGTGATACATCCAGGATGTACGTCTCGGGTCAGCTTTCCCGAAAAGCGGAAAGATTAATTCAGGTTACACACGAGGCGCTGTTCAAGGGTATAGACGCTGTCAAGCCAGGTAAAACGTTCGGTGATGTTGGCCATGCTATTCAAGCATACGTTGAAGCAAACAGAATGTCGGTTGTACGAGATTTTTGCGGCCATGGACTAGGAAGAGTTTTCCACGCGCCTCCAAACGTTTTGCACTATGGAAGGGCAGGAACTGGCCCCGTTATAGAAGAAGGTATGTTTTTTACAATTGAGCCTATGGTAAATTGGGGCCGGCCTGAGACTAAAGTTCTCAACGATGAATGGACCGCAGTTACAAGGGACAAATCTTTATCAGCGCAATTTGAACATTCCATTGGTGTAACCCAAGATGGAGTAGAAATTTTCACTTTATCACCTGGAAATAAGTTTCATCCTACCTATGGCTAGTCCTGCATTTTCTGGAAAAAATGTAATATGGTGTCACCATATTTTCTTACATCTTCCAAACTAAAGCCTTCCAGGTAATTTTTTCTCTCTCCTTCCTCTAAAACTACCAGTGCGTTATCGCTCAGCCAATTTGAAGCAAGGGCGGATCTTATAGCGGCTTCACCAAGCGATCTTCGGTAGGGAGGATCTAAAAAAACTAGATTGAAAGCTTCATCAGAGTTCAGAGGCATCTCAGTAGCGTCAAGTATCTTTATACTTATTTGGTCTTTGATATTACAGCTATTGATATTTGCATTTAATATTTTTAAACATGATTTGTTTTTTTCTACAAATGTACACGATTTACCGCCACGAGAAATTGCTTCAATTCCTAAAGCTCCAGTGCCCGCAAAAATATCTAAAATTCGGGCTTGCTCTATTTTAATTTCAAACTTTCCTCCAAGAAGTATATTAAACAAGCTCTCTTTTACACGGTCACCAGTTGGTCGAAGATTAATCATATTATCTCCAACCTTAATTGAACTTAATCGTCTGCCTTTTAAAGTACCGCCGATGACCCTCATTTAAATAAAAAGTCTTTCAGATCTAGATTTAGGTTTGGTATGTGAAAATTAATAAGTGATTTCTCTACTTTTTCGCATGCTTTGCCTATGGTCGGAATAACAACTTTTGACATGGAGTACCTTTTCCTCGTAATAGGGTCACTTTTGAATTATATGTCTTATGAAAACTATAAACTAAACAGGGTGAATTATGTCAATCAAGATAGGTCAAAAGCTGCCAGATAGTACGCTGTATAAGCTTGGTAAAAGTGGACCAGAAACAACAAAGCTCTCATCACTCTATACAAATCGGAAACTTGCGATATTTGCTCTACCCGGTGCTTTTACACCAACTTGTTCGCAGGCTCATTTGCCAACTATCATAGAGGCAGCCGCTGGATTTTATAAGAAGGGTATAGATGAGATACTTTGTGTGAGCGTTAATGATCCACATGTGGTCGCCGCTTGGGGTGAATTCAGCGGATCAACGGCTGCGGGAATAACTATGCTGGGCGATCCAACTAGTGAATTTACAAAATCTATTGGCATGGAGTTCGACGCACCTGCGGTTGGTTTATTTGCTCGGTCAAAACGTTATGCTATGTTTGCAGACAACGGGGTAGTTAAAGTCTTTCTGCCTGAAACGGCTAGATCTACATGCGAAATTAGCAGTGGGAAGGCCTTATTGGATAACATTTAAGAGGCTTCGCCATCCATTTTTTCAGCTAATTCCAAATCTAAGTTGCTTAAACCTTTTACGTCATGTGTGGTTAAGACCACTCTTACTGTGCGGTATACATTAAACCACTCAGGGTGATGGTTTATTTTCTCAGCCCAGAAAGCAACTCTTGTCATCCATGAAAATGCTTCTATGAAATTTTTAAACTGGAACTCTTTGTTAATTGCATCCCTACTTTCATCTAGTTTCCATCCATTTTCAAAAAAAGCTTTTAATTTGGTTTGCCTGTCATTAGCGGTAAGCTTGTTCATTTTTTTTCCTCTATATTTAAATCTTTAAAAGGGCCGTAGTCACTTAATATTTCCATCTCTTGACCAACAGCTTTTCGTTCCTCATCCAAGTATTGCGCAACAGCTGTAGAGAAGTTACTGTTGTTGATCCAGTGAAGTGAGTATGTATGGTTAGGCATATACCCTCTGGCCAACTTATGTTCTCCTTGCGCGCCAGCTTCAACCCGAGATAGATTGTTTTCGATTGCGTATTCAATTGCCTGGTAATAACAAATCTCAAAATGCAAATTAGAATAGCTCTCTGTACATCCCCAATACCTACCGAATAATGCGTCCTGTCCAATGAAATTCAAAGCTCCTGCAATTGGATTTCCATCAACTTCAGCCAGGATCAAAAGCAGTTCTTTGCCAAGCTTTTTACCAGCTATTTCAAAAAAATTTCTAGTTAAGTAGGGTTGCCCCCACTTTCTATTTCCGGTGTCCAGATAAAAATCCCAGAATGCATCCCAATGCTTTTCAGTAATTTCTTTACCTGTATAACGCACGATCTTTCCTCCGAAACTTTTAGCCCGGTCGCGTTCTTTTCGTATATTCTTTCTCTTACGCGATGAGAGAGCGTCAAGGAAATCTTGGAAATTCTTATAATTGTTATTTTTCCAGTGAAATTGACTACTTGTGCGTTTGAGTAGACCTAAACCTTCACCCTTTTCGAACTCTTCAAGACTGCAAAAAGTTATGTGAACTGAGGAAAGATTATTTGTTTCAACGAAGGCTTTCATGCTTTCAATAAGTATTGGAAATACCAGTTCTTGATTTTCTTTTTTTGCTAACAGACGTTTACCGGGTACGGGTGTAAAGGGAACGGCTACCTGAACCTTAGGATAATACCTACCGCCCGCTCTTTCATAGGCGTTTGCCCATGCATGATCAAAAATGTATTCACCTTGTGAATGCGTTTTGACGTACATTGGAGCGCAGCCCAATAGATCATTTTCACGAAGAGCAAGTATGTAATAAGGTTGCCAACCAGTCGACTTTCCAACAGAACCACTTTCCTCCAATGTCCGCAAAAATCTATAAGTTGTGAAAGGATCAAACGGACGGCTGCCATCGGCCTCTTCAGGTGCTGCGCATGCATCCCAATCTTTTTCGTTTATCGAAAGAAGTGTCTCCACTATCTTAATCTTAATTTCGGGTTTTGACATTAATTAGCTGATTTTGTTGAAAAGAATTTTGCTTTCTTAAACAAAATCTATGGCGTTACAATGAGCTGACAATAGAGATGGAACATTTACTGTTACTCATAGGTCAATTTATTTCAAAAATCCCCTCTATTTCGACTGCTACCCCGAGTGGTAAAGATGCCGCTGAAACAGCCGAGCGCGAGTGTTTCCCAGATTCTCCAAGTATTTCTACAAGAATATTTGATGCCCCATTAACGACTTGGGGTTGCTCCGTGAACTCTCCAACAGAATTAACAAACCCAGTTAATTTAACCACTCTTACCAACCGGTCGAGGTCACCCTTGCAAGCGGCTTTAACCTGAGCAAGCAAAGAGAGAGCGCAGTGTTTAGCCGCATTTGCGCCCTCTTCAACATTCAGATCCTCGCCTAGCTTTCCTGTGATTAAACCATTTTTATCTTGTGAAATTTGACCAGAAACATACAAAAATTTCCCTACTATCACATATGGTACGTAGTTTGCCGCCGGGCTCGGAGCAGTTGGTAGCTCTATTCCAAGTTTTTGTAGATTTTTTTCAACTTTTTGCGCCATAATGTTTGCTCCTATAATCCTACATTATGTTATGATATTTACTGATAAACGACAATGGTGACATTTTAATAAAAAGAAAAATAATCATGCACTGACTATTAAGTCCAAAAGCTGATTTATCTTTTATAAATAAATTTCAAATTTTTCTCGAATGCTATTTGATGTTTGCAGGCTCTAGACTATGCTTATCCGTACTATTTTTGGCTTAGAGCATCTGATTAGGGAATCGTACTGTTGTGAGGAATTTTCTGCTAATATTACTGGTTTTGGGTTTAACCGCATGTAGTGCCCCCCTAGAACATGGAATATCGGATCCTTTCGAAGCTTCTAACAGAAAAGCGCATCAAATTAATAAGTCATTAGATAAAGAGGTCGTACGGCCTATTGCGATATTATATGGTGACGGTACTCCGATAAAAGTGCAGTCAGTCGTAAATAATATTTCTATGAACTTTTCGTTACCACGTCATACTATCAACTATATTTTACAGGGTAAATTAAAAAGTGCCTCAAAGTCATCTTTGAAATTTGTTGTAAACTCTACTTTGGGAGTCGGAGGTGTTTACGACGCTAGCTCAGGGTTAGCGCTCGAAACTCAAAAAACAGATTTTGGGGAGACTATGGCTAGATGGGGTGTTGGAGAGGGACCTTATTTGGATATAATCGTTTTAGGGCCATCCAACCAGCGGGATGGTGTCGGTAGAATAGTTGATATAATTTTTGATCCAATCGGTCTCCTTGGTGCAGGACCTAAAAGCGTAGCAACTTTGACTTCTATAGGTCTCGGTCTGTCTGCCCGTTCGCAGTTCAGGGAAAGTATTGACAGTATACTGTACGAGAGTACCGACAGTTATGCCCAGTCGCGGTTGTTTTTTCTTCAGAATAGACGATACGCACTTGGAACTGCCAAAGCTGAACCCTATATTGACCCCTATAATTAGTTATATGAGTGGATAAATGACTGCCCTTACCAGTCGCCGACTTTTTTTAACGGCATCAATTTGTGCGTTGTGCCGGCCGGAAGTTGCAATTTCTTCCCAGCAGGAGGCTGCAGTTGAAGTAGTTGATAAAGCTGTCTTGGATATTAACCAAATAATAAATTCAGGTGATACTGAAAGGAACATGTTGCGATCTTTTGAGAAGGTTTTCAATGCATATGCTGATGTTCCTACAATTGCAAAATACGCGTTGGGCCGAGATGCCAGAACTGCTTCTGAAGTTCAAATTAACGCCTATACCGAAGCTTTTTCAAGTTACTTTGCCACAAAGTATGGGAAGCGGTTCAGAGAATTCATTGGAGGTAGAATAGAAATCGTCAATGTTGAAAAGGGAAAGAAATTTTATATGGTGAATACAATCGCTCACATGCCTGCGTATGAGCCGTTTGATGTTGATTTTCTCGTGTCTGATCAAAAAGGTAGGCCTCTCATTTTCAATCTGATTATTGAAGGAGTAAATATGTTGTTGGTTGAGCGACAGGAAATTGGTGCGCTTCTAGATAGAAACTCGGGAAAGATTGATGCCTTGATTGGGGACCTCAAAGGTCAATAAGAACTATTTCTCGCCAAAAATGCTCAATAGCAGTTTATCAATTAGGCTAGTTCCACCGAGCTTTTGTTTGGGTTCGTAATCGGCGTCTACCATATTTGGGAAAAAGGCTAATTTTTTGTTTGTCATGGGCAAGAGTTTTGGTTTTATATCTTTATGAATTTCATCCATGATTAATGACCATATTTCTGCTGGAAGACTTCCACCATTAACACCAGTAAGCGGCTGATTGTTGTCATATCCAATCCACACTCCTGCTATGTACTGAGATGTAAATCCTATGAACCATGCATCTCTGGAATCTTGAGTAGTTCCTGTCTTCCCAGCAGATTCCCAATGTGGAAAAGATGCGTTTTTACCAGTGCCCTCTGATACTGCTTTTTCAAGCATATAAATTATGTTATGAGCTGTTTCTGAACTTAAAGCGCGTTTTTTTTCTGATGACAGGTGTTTATTTGAAAAACTAATACCGGTGTCTAAACTAAGTTTTTTCAAACCATATGGCTGAACCTTAATTCCGTCATTTAAAATTATTGCATATGCATTTGTAAGATCTAAAAGGGTAGTCTCAGCAACTCCGAGCGCGACGGCGGGGTTTGTTGAAAATTTATTATTTATACCCAACGCTACTGAAATTTGGCCCACAGTATCCAACCCAATCCGTTGGGATAATTTAATAGCAGGTATGTTTAATGATTGCGCTAGAGCATCCGTTAAGGAGACAATGCCGTAAAATTTTTTCTTATAGTTTTGAGGTGACCAGGTGCCCGAGCCCGGTATTTCGATTGTAAAAGGTTCGTCCCGAATTAAATCGTTTGGCCTGTAGCCCTGCTCAAGGGCTGCAGCATATACAATTGGTTTAAATGCTGAACCTGGCTGACGAAGCGCTTGGGTGGACCTATTGAAGGCTCCTAAAACTTGGAGTTGCCGCCCGCCAACCATTGCCCTAACAGCTCCGCTTGGTGACATAATTACAATAGCAGCTTGCGCTTTAGATTTAGGGTCGACTTTCTTTTCAAAAATATACCCTAGCGCCTTTTCGGCCGCTTTTTGTACTTTTGGATCAAAAGTTGTCTCAATTATTACATCTTCAGTAGTTTTTCTTGTAAAAAAATAGGGTGCCGATTGCATTACCCAATCTGCGAAATGGCCACCAGCTTTTTGTGAAGCTTTGATCGAAAGTTTGGCTGGGTTGTTTTTGTAGTATTTTGTTAAGTCAGAGCTGAGGAGACCTTGCTGCTCCATTAAATCTAAGATGATACTAGCCCTATTTTGGGACTTTGATAAATTATTAGTTGGCGCATAACGGCTAGGTGCTACCAAAAGACCAGCTAGCATTGCTGCTTCTGCTGGATTTAGGTTTGAGGCTGACTTATTAAAATACCTTTGAGATGCAGCTTGAAATCCTCTAGAGCCTGCCCCCAAAAACGCCCTATTTAAATAGAGAGTCATTATCTCATCTTTGGTAAATTCTAATTCTAACGCAATAGCGAAAAGAGCTTCTTTGATTTTGCGCCATAGTGAGCTTTGCCTACAATTTGCTTCGTATTGTGATTCTGATTTCCAATCTTTGGCTTTATATGGCTTACCCAGGCACAATAATTTAGCGGTCTGCTGAGTTATTGTTGAGCCACCGTGACCCGAAAGGGCTCCACGCCCTTCACTTAAATTAATTCTTATAGCTCCGGCTATTCCTCTCGGGCTTACTCCAAAATGTCCATAAAATCGCTTATCTTCCACAGCGAGTATAGCGTTTTTCAAATGTATAGAGATGTTATCAGCCTTAGCGATTGCTCCAAACTGCTCTCCTCGCCATGCAAAAATGTCCTTATTTTTGTCAAGCAGTAAAACAGAGCCCTTAGCGCGTGCGTCAAGCATATCGCTTAGTGCCGGTAAATTAACTTTGTAATAAAACACGGTGCCTGCAAGAATTATAATTATTACGACCCCACCTCTAAAGGCCCAGCCAATAAAAAAACGAAATATTAATTTTAGTAAGATCTTTATAAATCCACTAACGGACATCAGGGCGCGTAACAGCAAACTATTTTTTACTTGTCGCCGAGACCTTATATTTTTTGAGCCTGGTATTGTTTTTTTGATATTCCCTCGCTTTGATTTTAAACGTGGGTTTCTACTATCTCGTGCCATGCAACATCTTTTTTTTAGAATCTACTCTGCCTAAGTTAGCTTTTATTGGATACAAAAGTTATTTTACAGATAAAGTTTGCACAAAAAATAGACTTCAGCGCTCAATCGCGCATTTTTTGTGCACAAATGGGGACTTTTTCTGAAAATAAACCGTTGCCTTCATTCAAAACTCATAGCGGTTACGGTTAAACCTTCGCATGGCGCTGGTGCCTGTGAATACGAAAGGAAAATCAATGAAACTAATCATTGCAACCATTAAACCTTTCAAGCTCGAAGAAGTCCGCGTGGCGCTTACTGAGCTCGGAGTGAAAGGCATGATGGTTACTGAGATAAAAGGGTTTGGCGCGCAGTCGGGCCACACTGAAATATACCGCGGTGCGGAATACGCAGTGAATTTCGTTCCAAAAGTAAAATTAGAGTTGGTCGTTGATGATGGAATGGCTGACAATGTTGTGGAAACAATCACAGAGACGGCCAAGACTGGCAAAATTGGTGATGGAAAAATATTTGTATTGGATGTGGGTCAGGCTGTGCGAGTGCGCACAGGCGAGACTGGACTTGATGCAATATAAGAGGAAAATTCGATGAATATAAAATATCTTAAATACACCGCTACTACTTTACTCATAGGCTTCCTTCCTACTTTAGCTGCCGCAGAGAGTGCACCAACACTTGTAGCGACAGACACAGTTTTCATACTTAACTCATTGCTTTTTTTGGTCGGAGGTTTTCTGGTTTTCTGGATGGCTGCCGGGTTTTCAATGTTAGAAGCTGGTTTGGTACGTTCAAAAAACGTAACTATGCAGCTTACAAAAAATGTAGCTTTATTTTCTTTAGCAGCAGTTTTTTACTATTTGATCGGTTATAATCTCATGTATCCATTGGGTACCTGGGCAACCGAAGGCGTTTTGTCGGGGGTTTGGGGAGTAGCAATTCTAGAAGCCGTAGGCGTCGGACGTGATGGAGCCGATGATTACGCGTATGCGTCTACTGGGTCAGACTTTTTCTTCCAATTAATGTTTTGCGCAGCTACTGCTTCGATTGTTTCTGGAGCTCTTGCGGAGCGCATTAAACTATGGCCATTCCTTATATTTACTGTTTTGTTGACCTCAGTAATCTACCCAATTCAAGCAAGTTGGAAATGGGGTGGTGGTTTCTTGGATGGAATGGGTTTTCAAGACTTTGCGGGTTCGACAGTAGTTCACTCAGTAGGTGGATGGGCAGCACTTACGGGTGCTATCATTCTTGGACCACGAATTGGGAAGTATGCCAAAGACGGTAAGGTAATCCCTATACCGGGATCAAATTTAGCACTGGCTACGCTCGGTACGTTTATTCTTTGGCTAGGTTGGTTTGGATTTAATGGTGGCTCTCAGCTGGCGATGGGTAGTATTGGCGATGTTGCTGACGTATCGCGCATCTTTTCAAATACTAACGCTGCCGCTGCTGGTGGAGCAATCGCAGCTCTTATTTTAACGCAAGTGTTGTATAAGAAGCCCGATTTAACTATGATTCTAAATGGAGCGCTGGCAGGCCTAGTATCGATTACTGCTGAGCCTTTGGCACCGACCCTTGGTCAAGCGACTGTAATCGGGGCAATTGGGGGACTAATAGTTGTTGTTTCGGTACCAATTCTTGATAAATTCAAAATTGATGATGTTGTTGGTGCCATACCAGTCCATTTAATTGCTGGGATCTGGGGAACTTTAATCGTACCATTAACAAATAGTGATGCATCGTTTGGCACGCAACTTTACAGCCTTATTGTTATTGGAATTTTTGTGGTCATCACCTCAGCCATCGTATGGTATGCGCTAAAGGCTCTATTCGGTATCAGGGTTGATGAGGAAGCTGAAATCAATGGTTTAGACATGTCTGAATTGGGGATGGAGGCGTATCCAGAGTTTTCAAAGGGGTAAAATTCTAAAATAATAATAATGGAGGGCTCGATTAGGTTTAATTGGGCCCTTTTATTTTTGAAATTCATAGCCTGATGTAATCTGGTTTAATCAGTAAATTTGAATAAACCGTCGTATATCGGTTCTAAAGTTTCAGTTTCAAATAAGGATGAAACTGATGTCCCAGACCAAATATTAAGTATAGCCTGAGCAAATATGGGTGCTGATGGCACAATCCTAATATTTTTAGCTTCTTTTACAGCTTTTGTCGCTTCTATAGAATCTGAAATAACAAGTGATTTCATTACAGAAGTGGTAATGCGCTCTACTGCGGGGCCTGACAATACGCCATGTGTGATGTAAGAATGAACCTCGCGCGCGCCGTTATCAATTAAAATTTCGGCTGCTTTGCAAAGTGTGCCTGCTGTATCGCATATATCGTCAACAATAATACACTTTTTACCAGATACGTCCCCAATCACAGTCATGTCAGCCACTTCACCTGGTCTCTCTCTTCTTTTGTCTACTATTGACAGAGGAGCGTTTATTCTTTTTGCCAGTTCTCGTGCTCGGGCCACCCCACCTACGTCGGGAGAGACGATCATAACCTCATCAGCTATATTCTGGAATTGACTTTTGATATCTAAAGCAAAGACTGGTGAAGAGTATAAGTTATCTACTGGGATATCAAAGAAACCCTGAATCTGTGCAGCGTGTAAATCCATGGTCAAAACGCGCTCGATACCTGCTTCAACAAGCATATTAGCAACAAGTTTTGCGCTGATAGGGGTTCGTGCCTTGGAGCGTCTATCTTGTCTCGCGTATCCAAAATAGGGAATAACTGCTGTAATTCTAGAGGCGGATGACCGTTTGAGTGCATCTGCCATAATTAAAAGTTCCATCAAGTTATCATTTGCCGGATTAGAAGTAGACTGCAGAATAAACATATCTTCTCCACGGACATTTTCATAAACTTCAATGAAAATTTCTTGATCGTTAAATCGCTCAATTCGTGCTTCTACGACTTCCAGCAACTTTCCTCGATGCATAGACATTCTGCGCGTTATTGCAGATGCAAGGGTCATGTTCGAATTTCCGGCTATAATTTTAGGTTCAGTCAAAGTTTGCATGAAATTTCCAAATTACTTATGTTGCTGTTTTTACGACAAATAGCATGATCTATAGCCATTAAAAAGTTCTGAGTTTTAAGTCTATTTTCGCCTAATCAATTTTATCTTATACTTTCATTTCAAAATAACATTAATGCTTGGTTCAGTTCCATTAAGAATGCGGTAAATATTTGTTTTATGTGTCCAAAAAATCAAAAAGGTTAGTACTATCGATATTCCAAGATAGCTAGAATCTAGGATAAAATAAACAAGGATCGGCCCAAATACAGCAGAAATTAATGCCGACAAAGATGACGTGCGTGACATTGTGGCGGATAAGAGCCAAATCATACAAGTTATAAATCCGAATAATAAATTGATAGAACTAACAATGCCTATGTATGTCGCTACGCCTTTACCCCCCTTAAATTTCAACCAAATTGGAAAACAGTGCCCAATGAAAACAAATAGGCAGACTGCCTGAACAGTAAATTCTTGGGTAAACATTTCTGCAAGAAAAACAGCAACAAAACCTTTTCCAGCGTCGCAAAACAGGGTCAAGAAAGCAGCAATCCTATTACCTGTCCTGAGGACATTTGTTGCACCTATATTACCCGAACCAATATTTTTTAAGCTTCCCAATTTGAAAAATTTGGCCCAAATTATACCAGATGGAATACTACCTATTAAATAAGCAAATGTGACTGAAACTGTAAGTGTTTCTAAATTCTCAGAAAAGGTAGGCACAAAGCTCATACGGAAAACACCTCTCTTCCTTGTACAAAAGTCTTAAGTACCCGTCCTTGAAGCTTTTGGCCGTCAAATGGAGTATTTTTTACTTTTGAGTGAAGTCTTTCTCGTTCCAGAACAAAGGGTTTGTCAGCATCAAATATTACTAAGTTTGCAGGTTCATTATGACTAAGTAACCCCCCAGAAATACCTAGCCTTTTGGCAGGATTTAGAGAAATAGCAGTAAAAATTTGATCCATTTGTAATTGATTTGAGTGATAAAGACGCAGCATTGCAGTCAAAATAGTCTCGAGGCCAATTGCACCTGAGGCTGCCTCTTCAAAGGGTAACCTTTTGCTTTCTTCGTCTTGAGGGGTGTGCATTGAAGAGACTATGTCAATAGTACCATCTCGAACCGCTTCTATAGTAGCTAATCTGTCTGTCTCGGAACGCAAAGGGGGCTTTAGCTTAAAAAAAGTCTTATAATCGCTGATATCTAGCTCATTGAAACTCAAATGATGTATCGATGTCCCGGCGGATATATCTAAATTACTATTTTTTGCTCGCCTCAATGTTTCAATAGAGTGCGTGTTCGTAATTTGATCCACGTGATATTTAGCCTTTGTCATTTCAACTAATGCAAGGTCTCGCTCTAGTCCGATGCGTTCAGCTAATGGTGATACTGATGGAAGGCCCCTTAATGTTGAAAATTTTCCGTTTGTTGATACAGCTCCATTTGACAATGATTTATCTTGAGGGTGTCCGATAACTAAAGCATCTAGCGTGGACGAATAAGTTAAGGCTCTCGATAAAATCTTGTTGTCTTGAATAACACTATCGCAATCTGAGAATGCAATAGCTCCTGCATCTAATAACATGCCAATTTCACAAATTTCGCGGCCCTTTCTTTCTTTTGTTAAGGCTGCGATATGAAAAACGTTTACGGTGCAATCTTCATCTGCCTTTTTCCTTATAAAATCAAAATTTTCAGGAGTATCTATCGCGTTCTTGGTGTCCGGCCGTGTTATGATTGTAGTTACGCCTCCAGCTGCAGCTGCTTTCCCAGCACTTTCGTAACTTTCTTTATGTCTTTCTCCGGGTTCGCAAACTTTTACACCTAGGTCAACTATTCCTGGGGCAACAAATTTGCCATCACAATCGAATTCAGTATCAGCACTAAGGTTTTTTCGGTCAATTAGTCCATTTCTGATTACCAAATTACCTTTTGCTACTTTTCTTAAGTTTGGCTCAACCAGCAAAGCATTTTTTAGTAGAAGGCTCATGTTAGTAACTTTGCATGATTAACTTTCTGGTTTCTAGCCAGTAAGTCCATAATTGCCATCCGAACAGCCACACCCATTTCGACTTGCTCTTGAATTACACTTCGAGTGACATCATCGGCGATATCTCCGTCAATTTCTACACCTCTGTTCATGGGGCCAGGGTGCATAACGATTGCATCGTCTTTTGCATAGGATAATTTATTAAAATCTAAACCATACCGCTGAAAGTATTCCCTTTCTGAGGGGATGAAGCCCCCATCCATTCGTTCTTTTTGGAGGCGCAGCATCATAACAACATCAACATCCTTCAGTCCTTCAAACATATCATGATATACCTCCACCCCAAATTCACCTATCTGAGATGGTATTAATGTGGGTGGTCCGACGAGTCGAATTCTATTCTCCATTTTTCCAAGAAGAAGCATGTTTGATCTTGCCACTCTACTATGTGAAATATCCCCACAAATCGCGATATTGAGTCTGTGTAGGCGTCCTTTAGCTCTCCTAATTGTAAGCGCATCTAGTAGGGCTTGAGTTGGGTGTTCATGTTGTCCATCGCCTGCATTGATTACAGAGCAATTCACTTTTTGGGAAAGTAAATCAACTGCTCCTGATTGCGGATGCCGGACTACCAAGAGATTAGGACGCATAGCATTAAGTGTTAACGCAGTATCTACTAAGGTTTCGCCTTTTTTAATCGAGCTACCCTGTAAAGCCATGTTCATTACATCGGCACCTAGTCGCTTACCCGCTAGTTCGAAAGATGCCTGGGTTCGTGTGGAATTTTCAAAAAACATGTTTATCTGTGTTAAACCGGACAAGACGTCAACACGCTTTTTAGTTTTTAGATTTAAGTTTGCATATTCTTCCGCCTTATCCAAAATTTCTAGGATAGCTGACTGTTCAAGCCCCTCGATACCAAGTAGGTGATTTAGGATAAAGCTCATTGAGTTCTCTAACAGGTTTTAGAGAGTGTAATAGTAATATCATAAGATTAGTACAAGGCTTAAACCATTTCGCAAATCGATAGATTACTTTTCATCCAGTCTATTTACGATTAAATCTAAAATATGGATTCGGATCTTGACTTAATAAGTGCCAAAGCGATGCTAGAATGGATAGAAGACCTCGGAATTTCAGAGGCTATTTCTGAAAAACCAATTAACCGTTTTAACACAAAGGCAGACGAAAACGCTAAGATAACGGTTCCACGAAGTATTGAGCGTCTACCAACTTTGAGTGTTCATGTTCCAATGGAAGCAGCAGCTATCGTAGCCGCCAAGGCTGAAAATTTACAAGATCTAAAAACTGCAATCGAGGAATTTCCTCATTGTGACTTGAAACAGGGTGCTAGAAATGCAGTCTTTTCGGCGGGTTCTCCGTCTGCGAAAATTATGATTATTGGTGAGGCTCCAGGTAGAGATGAGGATTTTCAGGGCGTTCCTTTCGTTGGACGTGCTGGGCAACTTTTAGATAAAATGTTATTATCAATCGGATTTAATCGAAACGAAAGTGATATTGAGAAATCTGTGTATATCACCAATGTGATTCCATGGCGCCCACCGGAAAATCGTGAGCCATCTAGTGAAGAAATAGACATGATGATGCCCTTTTTAAGGAGGCACATAGAATTAGTTAATCCGATGGTAGTCGTGGCAATGGGAAATGTCAGTTGTCAGTGTCTTTTAGGGCGGCGAGGGATTACCAAGCTTCGGGGCATTTGGGATCAAGCCTTCGGGGTTCCTGTATTGCCAATGTTACATCCTGCTTATTTGTTGCGCAACCCGGTGGCCAAACGGGAAGCTTGGTTCGATTTATTATCCTTAAAGGAAATGGTTTTAACTTGATGTCACAGATAGATATGGATCGACAATTTGTACCTGTAAATTTTGCGATTCTAACTGTTTCAGATACTAGATCGGTAAATGACGATATGTCTGGAAATTTGCTAGCTGAAAAAATTCAAACTGCGGGTCACTTTGTTATATCTAGAGATATAACTACCGACGATGAGGAAAAAATAGTCTTGCATCTGAAGAAATTGGTGGAGCGTGAAGATGTAGATGTGATTTTGTCAACTGGCGGGACGGGGTTAACAGGAAGAGATGTTACAGTTGAAGCACACAAAAAAATCTATGAAAAAGAGATAGACGCTTTCGGTACACTTTTTACATTAATAAGCTTTGAAAAAATTGGTACATCAGCGATACAGTCTCGTGCTACGGCAGGTGTGGCTGGTGGTAAATATCTTTTCGCACTTCCTGGAAGTCCAAGTGCTTGTAAAGATGCATGGTATGGTATCATTGAAAAGCAGTTTGATTACAGGCATCGGCCGTGTAATTTTGTTGAAATCATGCCAAGATTGGAAGAGCACATGAAACGGAAGTGATCCATTGGCTAATTGGTTCCGTATTCTAAATACGCAATAACTGAGTAGGACTTATTATGAAGTTCTTAGGCAGAGGGCTGGTTGGCCTTCTTTTATTTTCATTAACTTTAGGTCTGCTAGGCCTAGCAGGAAACACACTAAAGGTCGCTGTTCAAGATCGTATTAACAAAGAGCCTAGAGTTCAAAAAACGCGAGAAAGAACGTTTGCCGTTAAAGTCGTTCCTGCTGAAATTACAAGTATTAATCCCACTTTGAATGCGTTTGGTGAAATTCAGAGCCGTAAGACCCTGGATTTGAGAGTTGCTGCGGGTGGTCAAATACAGGAGCTATCAAGTAATTTTGTCGAAGGTGGAAGCGTAGTGGCAGGTGAATTATTAATCCGCCTGGATGATGCAAATTATCAAACAGCAGTCGATTTGGCAGAAAACGATTTAATAGACGCTCGGAATGAAATGTTAGAATCTGCCAGGAGCCTTTCATTTGCACGAGAAGAACTAGTTGCAGCAAGGGAGCAACAAAATTTACGTCAGCGAGCTCTTAAAAGACAAAAAGATCTTGTTTCGCGTGGTGTTGGTACGGCAGCAACATTAGAAAATGCAGAATTAGCTGCATCGGCAGCGACCCAGTCAACACTTTCAAGAAGGTCGGCCGTCGATCAAGCAAAGAATAGAGGTGCTCAAGCTGAGACCAGGTTAGTTCGAGCAGAGATCGCTCTTGATGATGCGAAGAGAAAGTTGGGGGACACTGTGTTGTACGCAGAGTTTTCTGGATTGTTGAGCGGTGTATCGCTTGTAAAAGGTGGTATTGTTTCAGCGAATGAACGCTTAGGACAACTAATTGACCCCAAGGTCCTAGAAGTCTCTTTCAAGGTAAGTACGAAACAATATACAAGATTATTGGACGATAATGGTGAGCTATTAAAGGCTCCTATCTCAATTGGGTTGACTAATACGGATAAGGGTCTGAAGGCTGATGGCGTGATTACCCGTGACAGTGCGTCAGTAGCCAAAGGTCAAACAGGCCGTCAAGTATATGCTAAATTAACCGACACCGTGGGTTTTAAACCTGGAGACTTTGTGTCGGTCAAAATTGAAGAGCCCGAGCTAAATTATGTGGTAAAATTGCCTGCCACCGCGGTTGATGCGAGCGGTAATGTTTTGATTCTTGGAGACGAAGAACGTTTAGAGGAAATTCAAGTCAAATTAATGCGACGACAGAATAATGAGGTTATAGTTCGTAGCCGAGATTTAAGTGGGAAGGAAGTTATTGCTCAGCGAACTCCAGTATTAGGAGCTGGAATTAAAGTGAAACCAATACGCTTAGGTGAAGAAAATAAAGTAGCCGAGATAGAAATGTTGGAACTTACCGAAGAGAGACGGGCTAAGTTGATTTCGGCAATAGAATCGAATGGATATATACCAAAATCAGCTAAAGAAAGAATAATTGGACAGCTTACTCAACCCAAAGTGCCAGCTGATGTCGTTGCGCGCATTGAAAGTAGAATGGGAGGCTAAGAGTATATTATGGTTCGTGATTTACCGAGCGGTGCTGGCGGTGCTCTTTCATATTTTACGCGACACAAAACAGCGGCAAACCTACTTCTGGTGCTCTTAGTAGTTTCAGGATTACTTACGCTGCCCAACATGCGAGCACAATTTTTTCCAGACGTGGTTGTAGATGATATTTCTATCGGCGTGAGATGGAATGGTGCTGGTGCAGAAGATGTAGATGCTGCTATTGTTCAGTTGCTTGAGCCCGTGCTGCTTGGAGTAGAAGGCGTTACAGATGCAGCAAGTTTGTCGAGAGAAGGTTCAGCGAAAATTAAGTTAGAATTTGAGCCAGGTTGGGATATGGCAAGGGCTGAGGCAGATGTTGAAGCAGCAATTGATCAAGTTTCAGCGCTTCCTTCAGATTCTGATGATCCTACCATTATCCGGGGGAATTGGCGCGATAGGGTTGCAAATGTTGTAATTACAGGACCTATTGCAGTTGATCAGCTGGGTTTATTTGCAGATGAGCTTACGTCTCGGTTATTCGATGAGGGCGTTACTAAAACAACAATACAAGGTTCCATAGCTCCAGAGGTTTTAGTAGAAGTACCTTCCTCAAATCTCATATTTTACAACACCTCTATGAGGGAGATCGCACTCGCAATTTCACAAGAAGTAGACACGAACCCTGCTGGAGATGTGACAGGTGCTAATGCAAGAGTTCGTACAGGTGTTGAAAAACGCAATGCGACTGAGATTGGTAATATAGTTCTTAGGTTAAATTCGGATGGTTCAACCTTACTTTTGTCCGATGTGGCCGAAGTTAAGATGAGTGGTATTGACAGAGAAAGGTCCTACTTCGTGGGCACCAATCCGGCTATAGGGATTCGTATTGATCGCTCCCAACAAGGAGATGCAATTGATATACAACATTCCGTGGAGACAGTTTCTGACAAGTTTCAGGAAACCTTGCCGTTAGGGACGACAGTAGATCTAGTAAGAACGCGTGCTGACTATATAACTGGCCGCCTTAAAATGCTCCTTGAAAATGGGCTGACTGGTTTAGGGCTAGTAGTATTACTATTGTTCTTGTTTCTAAACGCCAGGACCGCGTTCTGGGTGGCTGCAGGTATCCCCACAGCTATGCTAGCAGCAATTACCGTCATGTATTTTGCTGGTATTACGATTAATATGATTTCACTTTTTGCGTTAATTATTACCCTAGGTATCGTAGTAGATGACGCGATAGTAGTTGGAGAACATGCCGATCACAGAGCTCGCATGGGATTAGAGCCGTACGAAGCGGCTGAAAGTGCTGCAAAACGAATGGCATTGCCGGTTTTTGCTGCAACTTTGACAACTATTATTGCATTCTTTGGTTTGGTGGTCATTGGCGGAAGGTTTGGCGACTTAATCGCAGATATTCCGTTCACTGTTGTCGCCGTACTGGCCGCCTCCCTTGTAGAATGTTTTTTGATCTTACCAAATCATATGGCTCACTCACTAAAGCATGTCGATAAGTCGTACTGGTATGATTGGCCGTCGCGCGTTGTAAATTATGGCTTCGCCTGGTTCCGAGAAAAGATTTTTGGACCATTCACGCTATTAGTTATTTCTTCGCGTTATGTCGTATTGGCAGGTGCGATTGCTATTTTAGCATCCCAGGTTACGATGGTTATTTCCGGCAAAGTAAACTGGCGCTTTTTTAATGCCCCTGAGCAATCATCCGTAACCGGTAATTTTGCAATGGTGGATACTGCGACACGCGCAGACACATTAGCAATGATGAAAACGTTACAAAATACTGTAGAAGAGCTTGGGAAAGAGTATGAAGCAAAGCATGGTAAAAATCCGGTAAAATATCTTCTAGCGGAAGTAGGTGGTAACTCTGGGCGTGGATTATCCGGTACTGAAAATAAATCAAACGACTTACTTGGAGGGATCGGTATTGAGCTGATCGATGCGGATCTAAGATCTTATTCTAGTTTTGCTTTTGTTGGAGAGTTGCGAGAGCGTGTTCCTCGGACCGCCCTTCTAGAGCAAATATCTTTTAGAGGGTGGAGAGCTGGCCCAGGAGGTGATGCTCTAGATATTCAATTATTTGGTTCTTCTTCGAAGGTTTTAAAAGAAGCTTCTGAAGAGTTGAAAGATAAACTTGGCAACTACGTCATTGTATCAGCCCTAGAAGATAATTTAGCCTATGATAAAGATGATCTCATTCTGCAATTGACCCCCCAGGGTCAAGCTATTGGCTTTACTATTGATGGTTTAGGCGCAGTTCTCAGGAATCGCTTGAACGGCATTGAGGCTGCCACTTTTCCTATTGGGCCACGCAGCGCCTCGATCAGTGTGAAGTTACCGGAAGGGGAATTGACATCTGATTTCTTGGATAGAATGCTCCTTAGAGCGCCTGATGGCTCATACGTCCCTCTGGCTGACTTAGTTAGTGTGGATCGGCAGGCAGGCTTTTCGACTGTGCGGCGTGAAAATGGAATTAGGCTTGTTTCTGTAACAGGTGATATTTCTGAAGATGATCCAAAAGCGGCTCAACAGGTAATGGAGACTTTAAAGTTTGAAATTTTACCCAATTTAGCCTCAAAACATCAAGTTGAGTGGCAACTTGCTGGTCTTTCCGAGCAGGAGGATAGGTTTCTAAATGAAGCGCGCATTGGTTTTATAACATGTCTGATTGGTATTTATCTGGTTTTGACTTGGGTATTCGCGAGTTGGACACGCCCTATGGTAGTCATGGCGGTAATACCATTTGGTCTAGTAGGTGCAATTTGGGGTCACTATGTATGGGAAGTCCCACTTTCAATGTTCTCTGTTGTTGGTTTTCTTGGCATGACAGGAATAATTATCAATGACTCAATTGTTTTAATTACGAGCGTTGATGAATATGCCCGTGATCGTGGAATAGTTCCCTCTATTGTTGATGCGGTAAAAGATCGGCTGAGACCGGTAATCCTAACCACTCTAACTACTGTACTTGGCCTAACCCCACTGCTTTATGAGAATTCATCACAAGCTCAGTTCTTGAGGCCCACGGTGATTACTTTAGTGTATGGTTTGGGATTTGGTATGTTACTAGTGTTGTTGGTCGTGCCTTCATTAATTGCGATGCAGGGTGATATGAAGAGGTTTTCTACTGCCCTTCTTCGTGGGCTGAAATTTCGAAATTTTCGCATTCGCGTCGGGTTCTATATTACGGCCTTCTTTATAGTCGCTTGGCTAAGCATGACAGTTGTATCACAAATTTTAATTGGGAAATCATTAGTGAGTTTTCCATTATTAGGGTTTTCAATATTGAATGGCATTAATATGTCTTCTGCCTTTCTCCTTTATTTAATAGGTGTTCTAGTCGTTCTTTTGATTTTTTACGCGGTGACTGCTGTTAATCTCATGAGGTCTTCAAGACAACGGCCTTAACTTGAGCATCCGAAGAATTCGAGTGATTGATTTGGTCCAATAATTGTCGTCCTTATTCTATCTCTTGAGATAACCGTGGGCAGTTCAGAATCTGTTCCTTCTGCCGTTGAGACAAAAACATGATCATCAAGAATGCGTGACCTTTTTGAGTTTACGAAAAATACAGAATTACCAACTTCTATGACAAAAAGGCTTATACTCTTAAGTCCAATGTCAAGAGTCTTTTTGTTAAGTTTCAAGGTTAGTTCGCCGTCATTAATTATACACTTGGGGAGTTCTAAACTTAGCTCATTAGAGTTAATTGGCGATGATAATATAGCAGCCATAATCTTCTGATTTTTTCTGTTGAGATTAGGTTTTGCAGAGTAAGAAATGTCTAATGTTTGAAGTACGCAAACATCATCGCAGATCCCAATATCAGCTTTTACTGATAGCTTTAAAGGTTTCAAAATATCGATGGGTGTTACTTTGATTGGAAGCAATACACTGTCCGTATAACCAATAGACCATAAATCCGCGTCACCAAAAATCATAGGTGTAGGCCACATAATTTCAGCAGCAAGAATATTTTCAGAGCTATTAAAATTGAATGTAGGTCTTAATCCAGTTTTGCCTGGCAAGCGCCAATAGGTTTTCCAATCTTTTTCCAAATTAATTTGCAAACCAAAAATAAGTTCCTGATCTCTTTTTATCCAGCCATCTGTTATCTTTGCGCTTACGAGACCGCTAGAATGAGAGACCAGGGAGCTACAAATTATAATGCTTAAAAACAGTGTTATAAATCTTAAAGAATTCATAAACTTGAGCTACATCATTTATATCTTTAAATGAAGTTTAAATATATGCCACGTCATTTAAAATTATTTCGGGCAAATAGCTACTCTTTTAAAGATGCTCTCCTTAAACGGTCGTTTATCGCTAATCCTATTCCCTCATTTGGAATTGGGCTTACGGAAATTGTTCTGGGATCAGAACTGTCTAAAAGGTGGAGGAAGTTAAAGAGGTTCTGAGCTGCTTCAGTTAAACTTTTGTTTTTGGACAGATTTAAATCACACTTCACGTTGCCAAATCCCAACTTTTTTTCTCCCTGTTTCCAGTCTATTGCATTAAGACGCAAATTAGCATTTGGAGCATAGTGGGACTTCAATTGACCTGGTGCAATAATCGGTCCTTTCTTGTCGTAATGGTGAATGTTTGAACCTATTTCATTCGAAATAGCGTTAGGTGTAATAGCGCCCGCTCGTAAAATTGTTGGCTGGGGTTGAAACGCTACAATTGTGCTTTCAACTCCAACTGATGAACTTCCTCCATCAATGATTGCATCTATTTTTTTATTCAAGTTTTTGAAAACATGATCTGCTGAAGTTGAGCTCATTTTACCAGACATGTTTGCCGATGGTGCGGCCAAGGGTCTGTCCAATTGGTCTAAAATATTTAAAGCTACTGGATGATTTGGCATTCTTACTGCTATCGATGGAAGACTTGCGCGAGCTGTTTTCGCAATTTTAGAATTTATTCTAGATGGTAAAACAATTGTCAGAGGCCCAGGCCAAAATTTCTCCGCAAGAGTTTGAGCCGCATCATTCCATTGGATATATTCTTCTGCCATTCTCGTACTTTTAACGTGAATGATTAAAGGATTGTAAGCTGGTCGTCCCTTAGCTTCAAATATTTTTAAGACAGCATTTTCATTGGTGGCGTCTGCAGCAAGACCATAGACCGTTTCCGTAGGTATCGCCACGAGACCACCCAGCCTTAGAATTGATACGGCGGCATCTATATCTTCCGAATTAGTTCCCAGATTTTTCGTTTTCACGAACTGCTCCCTTTTGACGTTGCGTCTTGCTTGATCCATTTATAGAATTCTTACACTTATCTTTCTAAACTTTTGTACCTTAAAAGTGTGGAATAAACACGAGGATCTATATGCCAACGCGAGCTCCTGTTTCTGAATTTGAATTTATTTTAAATGAAATTATTGATTATGAACAAATTATTAAAACATCAAGGTTCAAAGACGCGGGCTCGGAATTAGTTTCTCAAATACTCATTGAAGCTGGGCGCATGTGTGATGATGTTTTATCACCCTTAAACAGGGCTGGTGATTTGCATCCAGCAGTTTTAAAAAATGGTGTTGTGAAAACCTCACCAGGTTTTGGTGATGGTTATCGTGCCGTAGCTGAAGGTGGTTGGGTATCTACGTCAGCATCCCCAGAATTTGGCGGTATGGGGTTGCCGCAAACGGTCACGGCATGTGTTAACGAGATGATGGCCGCTGCTTGTCTTTCCCTTCAATTAAATCCTTTGATGACGCAGGGACAAATTGAGGCAATTGAAAATCACGCTGAGGATGAAATTAAGTCTTTATATTTGCCTAAACTTATTTCAGGCCAATGGTGCGGTACAATGAACTTAACGGAACCGCATGCAGGTTCTGATGTTGGGGCTCTGACTACTAAAGCGGAGTCAAATGGAGACGGTACGTACTCAATAACTGGTCAAAAGATATACATATCTTGGGCCGACAACGACTTTACTGAAAATGTAATACATCTTGTCTTGGCGAGGATCCCTGGCTCTGTTCCTGGACCAAAGGGAATATCTCTATTCCTAGTTCCCAAGAAAATTCCAGATGCAAATGGCAATGCAGGAGTGGCTAATAAACTAAAAGTGGTTAGTCTAGAGCACAAAATGGGGCTTCACGGTAGTCCAACTGCGGTAATGCAATACGAGGGTGCTAGTGGGTGGATCATTGGCGAACCAAACCAGGGGCTGCGTGCGATGTTTACTATGATGAACAACGCCAGATTAGGTGTTGGAGGTCAAGGTATTGGTGTTGCTGAGGCAGCTTTCCAGCACTCCACGGATTATGCCTTGAGCCGTAAGCAAGGCAAAGCGACCATTACTAATGGGAGTGGGACAATAATAGATCATGCCGATATCCGGCGCATGCTAATATCAATGCGGGCTGATATTTTTGCTTCTCGAGCGCTTGAATTAGAAAATGCCAAGGCTATCGATATGGCTAATGCAACTGGTGATCTCCAATGGGTTAATAGAGCGGCGTTTCTTACACCTATAACCAAAGTTTTTGGTACTGAAGTTGGTATCAATATTTCGCATCTAGGAGTGCAAATTCACGGTGGTATGGGGTTTATAGAAGAAACGGGGGCAGCGCAATTTAGCCGCGATGTAAGAGTCACCGCCATCTATGAAGGAACAAATGGTATTCAGGCCATGGATTTAGTTGGGCGAAAAATGATGGATAATGGTGAAGCCGCATATGCAATTATTAATGAAATAAAAGATTATATTAATAATTTATCAATGGTAAACAAAGATCTATCTGAGCTTCTTGAAATGGCGAATGAAACCCTTCGTGACACCGTTGAGCACTTGAATGCGAAGAAAGAGGTTTCGGATCGTTTCGGCGGAGCAATGCCGTTCTTAATGGGATATGCTCGAGTCCTAGGAGGCTTCTATCATCTCAAAGCCTCAGTCGTCGAGGGAGGTTCTGGACCCAGAACTAAATTGGCTGAATTTTATATTCGAAGAATATTGCCAGAGGCTATGTCCTTTCTGGCTGCAGCAAAAAGTGGCCCTGAAGAGGTTTATAATTTTTCTATAAATGAGTTGGTTGGATCCTGAGGTGACAATACACTATCCTTGGGAATCCGCTCCTGAATTCGCAAAACCGTTACAAGTTGCAGAAGGGATCTTATGGTTTCGTGTTCCTCTTCCAATGCCCCTTGATCACGTAAATGTATACGTTCTGGAAGATAATGATGGGTGGACTGTCGTAGACACGGGTCTTGCAACAACAAAAACAAAAGAAATGTGGCAAAAAATTTTTTCTGGACCCTTGTTTGGTAAGAAAATTAAAAGATTAATTGTCACTCATCATCATCCAGATCACGTAGGTTTAGCGGGTTGGTTTCAAAAAGAATACAATGCCTCTCTATGGATGACACGGACAGCCTGGTTAATGGCTCGTATGTTATGTTTAGATGAACAAAAGACACCACCTGCTGAAACGTTAGAGTTTTGGACCAGAGCGGGAATGCGCCTAGACATTTTGGAGGAGCGAAAGAAGGAAAAACCGTTTAACTTTGCTGATGCTGTATCCGCTTTGCCATTGGGTTTTAGGCGTATTGTGGATAATGAAGAGTTTGAGATTGGAAATAGGGTGTGGAAGGTTAGAATTGGAAATGGTCATGCACCAGAGCACGCAACACTTTGGTCAACATCAGACCAAATTGTTCTTGCTGGGGATCAAATCATTTCCTCTATTAGTCCTAATCTAGGAGTTTATGCGACCGAGCCGGATGCTAACCCTGTAAGGGAGTGGATTGATACATGTCATAAACTGTCTCAGTTCGCGTCTGATGATCATCTTGCTTTGTCGGGTCATAAGTTGCCATTTAAAGGTTTAAAATTCCGGTTGCAGCAAATGGTCGAAAATCACGAACACGCACTTGAGCGCCTCATTAATTTTTTAGAAAAGCCACATACAGCAGAAGAGTGCTTTAGTGTTTTATTTGGGAAAAGCATTCGAAACTCTGAATATGGTTTGGCTCTAGTTGAATCAGTGGCGCACGTTAATTACCTCTTCCTCGAAGGTACAGTTTCTAGGGTGATCGACAGAGCTGGTGCTTTCAAATACCAAAGTCTTTAATACCGATCAGCAAATTTGGTCGAACTTCTTGGGTGACAAGTATTATAAAGTTAGGTAAGTAGGTCTCAATAAAAGAAAGGGTGAAAATGGGTACAGAACATAAACATGGCTCAATGGATACTGACGTTCAGGAAAAAACATTTGCTGGTTTTATAAATATGACGACCAAGACTGTTATCGTATGCATTTTGGCGCTGGTATTTATAGCTTTAGTAAATGGTTAAAATTACGAGCCTTTTCTAAATTAGCAAGTATAAACTTAATAACCGATTGTGTAAATTTAACCCAATTAGTTAATATCAGGCCGTTATTATTATGATATACAGCCAAAACTACTTTGTCTTTTGAACTTAACCAACATCGTCAACTAGTCTGCAACTAGCTTTGGCTTCTATTTGAGATTTTACTATTAGTTCAAAGAAAGTAAGTTCATAATGAGAGAATATCGCAAATTATTTTAACAAATAGAATTTTAATCATTGGGCAATTGGGTGTGACAAAAAAAGATTTACTCCGTGGTTATACCATAGCTCCAAATCCAGATGGGATTTGTTTAACTAGAACTGTTGAGGGCTTGGACCATAATGGAAATAAGGTCATCAGTCGGGTTATAGAGGAAAAGCCGTTAACAATTTATCTAAATAGCCAAGAAATTGTAACGGCAATGACAATTGGTGATTATCCCGAATATTTAGCAGTGGGATTTCTCACAAACCAAGGAATGCTTGATAATTCAAACCCTGTAAAATCGGTTGATTTTGATGAAGACTTATCGGTCGTTATTGTTCGAACTGAAACAGAAACTAGTTTTGAAGAAAAGCTTAAGAAAAAAACCAGAACCAGTGGCTGCGCTGTGGGAACGGTTTTTGGCGATATGATGGAAGGATTAGAAGGTTTAAGGCTTCCCTTAAGCAATTGTAAGGTTTCTTGGCTTTATAACTTATCAAATGAAATAAATCAGACCCCTTCACTGTATCTCGCGGCTGGAGCAATCCACGGCACCGTTATTTGTAAGGAAAACACACCACTTGTTTATATGGAAGATGTCGGTAGACACAACGCGGTTGATAAAGTTGCCGGTTGGATGGCTTCAAATGACATCGATGGTAGTGATAAGATACTCTATACAACTGGTAGGTTAACATCCGAAATGGTCATAAAAACTGCCCAAATGGGAATACCAATATTAGTATCAAGGTCAGGCTTTACGGCGTGGGGAGTAGAGATTGCAGATAAAGTTGGTATGACACTAATTGGTCGAATGAGGGGCCGAAGATTTACTTGCTTGGCGGGATCTGATCGCCTTATTTGGGATATGAACGGCGCCAGTTGTGATGAGAAATAAACCACCGTCAATCATTTTGGCAGGAGGCCTAGCTCGCCGCATGGGTGGGGGTGATAAGTCACTATTAAAGATTGATGGGTCACCAATGCTTGATCATGTGATCCGGCGTCTCAAGCCCCAGGTTTCTAAAATAGCACTAAATATTAACGGTGATCCCTCTCGCTTCTCACACTACAATATTCCAACCTTTCCAGACACTATACCTGGTTTCTTAGGGCCTTTAGCTGGAATTTTGTCTGGGTTGCGTTGGGCTCAGAAGTCTAATGCAAATTGTATAATTTCAGTAGCAGCTGACACACCCTTTTTCCCCTGTGATTTGGTTGAAAAATTGGTGACTGCGACTGCTGATATGAAAGAACCACTAGCTCTGGCTGTTACAAAAGATGAAAACGGAAAAGTGCTTCGACACCCCACTTTTGGTATTTGGCCAGTATCACTTGCTGATCACCTTGAGGAGTCGCTATCACAAGGACTAAGAAAAATTGTACTTTGGGTGGATCAACATCACTGCAGGCTGGTTGATTTTGATCAGTCTCTTTTTGATCCTTTTTTCAACGTCAACTCACCTGAGGATTTATCAAAGGCGGAGATAATTCTTGGAGTAAAAAAATGAAATTATTTGGTGTAACAGGCTGGAAAAATTCTGGAAAGACTGGGCTTGTTGAGAGATTGGTGGCCGATTTTGTAATGCGTGGGCTTACTGTTTCGACTGTGAAGCATGCACATCATAGTTTCGATGTCGACCATCCTGGTCGAGATAGTTACCGCCACAGGGCCGCTGGAGCAAAGGAAGTCCTTCTTGTTTCCAGAAATAGATGGGCGATTATGCATGAGTTGAGGGACGAAGTCGAACCACAATTATCAGAAATATTATCTAAAATTGCTGAGGTCGATTTGGTTATAATTGAGGGTTTTAAAAACGAACACCATCCAAAAATAGAAGCCTTCCGAGAAGAAACAAGTACTTCTGTCATAGCATCACAAGATGACTCAATTGTGGCAATAGCTTCTAACGCATCTTTGACTGGTTTTAATATACCAGTATTTGATTTAGATAATACCTCTGAAATAGCAGATTTTATTTCAAACTGGTTAGATTTAAATGTTTGATCATGTGTTTGCTATAGATTGGTCAGCAAGGTCAAGGCCAAGTCCCAAAAAGCCATCTCCAGATTCAATTTTCATAGCACAAAAGGATGCTGGGAACGCTGAATATCATCCAAAATATTTTAGGACGCGTCTCTCAGCTTACGATTATTTGAGGGTTGAGCTAAAAAATAATCTTACGCAAGGTAAACGGCAATTGGTTGGCTTTGACTTCGCTTTTGGTTTTCCAACAGGATTTCTATCAAATTTTGTTGGAGGCAACGATGTCAGGCTGCTTTGGAAATGGCTCTTTGAAAGGATAGAAGACGATGATGCGAATTCGAATAATAGATTTTTAGTAGCCGACAAATTAAATTCTTTATGCAATGGCATTGGACCATTTTGGGGGTGCCCTGTAAATCTAAAGCTGCCAAATCTGCCGGTTAAAGGGACAGATTGTAAAGACCACGGCTTTCCACAATTCCGACTGTGTGAACTATTTACTGCGGCGCAATCAGTGTGGAAGTTATATACTACCGGCGCGGTAGGCTCACAGACTTTACTTGGTTTGCCCTATTTGTATCAATTGGCATCAGAGTTTGGTGAAGAAATCGCTTTTTGGCCTTTTGATGATGACGCATTCTTAGGCAACAAGAAAATTGTTGTTTGTGAGATTTATCCAAGTATGTTTTTTGACAGAAATGCGCAAGGAAGATTAATCGAAGTGTATCCAGAGCAGCAATATAATATTAATGATGCCACCCAAGTTTATTTAATGGTTGAAGTATTGTTAAATGCTTTTGAGTATCCTTGGTTCCAGTCTTATTTAATCCCTAATAATTATTCTAAGCAAATATGTGAAGAAGGTTGGATTTTTGGTCAAAGAATGGAGAGTGGTGGATGAAAAAACCACCACCGCCTAAAAATGATTGCTTTGCACTGCCTCAAGGAACCAATTGGACGCCGGTAGATGAAGCTTTGAGACACTTAAGATTGGCGTCCAAGTGTTTGGTCGGAACCGAGAAGCTGTCTGCAGTAAGTGCCGCTGGGAGAGTTTTAGCTGAGAACGTTCATGCTTTTTATAGCAGCCCACCGCATAAAAATTCTGCCGTCGATGGGTACGCCCTTAATTCAAAAGATTTGAAAGACAGTGATCTAATAAGTTTAACAATTTTGCCTGGAAATGCAGCCGCAGGCCGTCCATATCCTGGTGAAGTTATGTTAGGCGAGGCCTTGCCAATATATACTGGTGCTAAAATGCCGGCCGGCACAGATACTGTTATTTTGCAAGAAGATACAGCTTCTGAAAACAATAAGTTAAGTTTTTATGGACCACTGAAGTCTGGCGCTAATACTCGAGATTTAGGGGAGGATGTGGAGAAGAATTCTTCAATACTTCCGAAAGGGAGAAGAATTACAGCGGGTGATATTGCATTAATGGCTTCTACGGGGGTTTCTTCAATCACGGTATATTCAAAACTAAAAGTTGGGATATTTTCGACTGGTGATGAAATTGTCACTTCCGGAAGTGAGCTCGCTATTGGGCAAGTGTTTGACGCTAACCGGCCGCTTTTGAATGCTCTTTTAAACACATGGGGCTTTGATGTTAAAGATTTGGGTATTCTCAGAGATGATAGGAAACATATTGAGACTACTCTGGAAAAGGCGAGCACAGAAGTAGATGTAATTATAACTTCAGGTGGTGCGTCAGCTGGACAAGAAGATCATATGTCCGCCATACTTACTAAAAATGATAGCTTATCGGTCTGGCGTATTGCTGTGAAACCTGGGCGCCCTTTGGTACTAGCAGTTTATAATGGTAGGCCAGTGTTTGGACTTCCCGGTAACCCAGTTGCAGCAGGTACATGTGCCATGGTTTTTGCTAAGCCAGCGCTTGATGTTTTTTCAGGTAGGGAATGGTTAGAACCTCTTTCATTTCAATTACCTGCTAATTTCTCAAAATCAAAGAAAGCTGGCCGTAGAGAGTTTTTGAGGGCAAGAATTCGAAATGGTAAAGTGGATGTTTTTCAGTCAGAGGGATCTGGCAGAGTAAGTGGATTATCGTGGGCAGAGGGATTTGTAGATTTACCAGAGCACGAGTTGAGTGTATCACCTGATGACATCGTGAAATACATCCCTTTTTCGTCTTACATGGATTAATTCCCATTCTCGGGTAATTTGGAGGACACTTATTTCTTTACATCCATGTCAGTTGAATGCTGGACAATTTTTATTTCGTATGAAAAATGTCCCTCATTAGGAGACTTTAAATGACAACGACACGTTTCGCACCATCTCCCACTGGGTATTTGCATATTGGAAATTTGCGAGCAGCATTAATGAATTTTTTAATAGCTAAAAAGTCTCAGGGGGAGTTTATTCTAAGAATAGATGATACTGATGCAGACAGATCGAAACAAGAATTTGTCGACTCGATATTGTTTGACTTGGAGTGGCTGGGGTTAAAATGGGATAAAATCGAATATCAATCAAAAAGGTTAGAGCGATACAACAGTACAGCTGCAAAATTAAAGGATTTGGGTAGGTTTTATGAATGCTTTGAGACCCCTACTGAACTTGATTTAAAGAGAAAAAAACAGCTCAATATGGGCAGACCACCTGTATATGACAGATCTGCTTTAAATCATACCACTGATGAAAGACTTGCACTTAAAGCAAAGCATGGTTCGGGACATTGGCGATTTCTTTTGGATCATGAAAGAGTAACTTGGAATGATGGTATACTTGGTGACATTTCAATTGATGCTGCATCAGTATCTGATCCAGTTTTAATTAGGGGCGATGGTCAGTTCCTTTATACCTTGGCGTCGGTGGTAGATGATATAGAAATGGGCGTTACAGATATTGTTCGTGGAGCTGACCATGTAACGAATACTGCTACTCAAATTCAAATAATGAAGGCGTTAGAAGCTCCAACTCCAAAGTTTGCGCATCACTCGCTCCTAATTGGGCCAAAGGGTGAGTCTCTGTCTAAAAGGTTTGGAGCTATGGCGCTGAAAGATTTGCGGGCTTCCGGACTGGAGCCCTTTTCAATAATATCTCTCATTGCAAGGCTAGGATCGAGCCAACCAGTGGAGTTGCTTTCTAATTTTGAAGAAGTGGCGGCAGGTTTTGATTTATCAAATTTTGGCTCTGCATCCACAAAATTTGACCTCAATGATCTCAAACCTTTGACACAACGTTATATTCAAAATCTTCCGTTTGAAAAATTGAAAGACGATATTGTTAATGCTGGCGTACCTGCGGATCTAGCAAAACCGTTCTGGAACGTCATACATGAGAATATAAAAACACGCTCTGATTTTTTCGAATGGTGGGTAATTTGTAATGAGGGAGCAACACCTATAATTAGCAACGAAGATAAAGAATTTGTTTCGGAAGCTTTGGCCTTGCTGCCCTCACAACCTTTTACATCTGACACATGGGGCCACTGGACAGCTGCAGTCAAACAGGCAACGGGTCGAAAAGGTAAAAATCTGTTTATGCCACTTAGAAAAGCCTTAACAGGAAAGGAGCATGGCCCGGATATGGCGGCGCTTTTACCCTTTTTACAAGTAATCAAAGCTAAGGAATAATTTCAAACTAAAGACTAATAACTCCCCCAAAGCTTAATTTTCTCTATATCATAGGTTTAGAGATTTTTTTGAGGCGAAGTTTGATAGTTACTTTTCCATTCTTGCATTGTCATTCCGTAGAAGAGTTCCCTAGCTTCTTCTTTATCCATAGATATTCCCCGATCGACGGCTGCTTCTTGGTACCATCTTGCGAGACAGTTTCGGCAGAAGCCTGCTAAATCCATTAAATCAATATTTTGAACATCAGTACGTTTGTCCATTAAATGTTTTTTTAACGAGCGAAATGCAGCCGCTTCTAATTCAAGTCTAATTTGATCGTCCATTAATATCTCCAGCACGATAGATAGTTTCCACTTTATCTATAAATGGTTTTTTAATTAAAGCATTAAAGATATTGCTATACAATGATTTGTAGAAACCATAAATATTCTTTTATTGAATAGTGGAATTTTTAACGTGGCGAGTTTTATTTTCAAAATTTTAATAAGTTTTTGGAAATATCTTTTGCATATCCATGTTGCGCCCATAGCTAAAATAGTTCATACAAAAATTATGTTACCGCTAACAATTTTCTATCGTTCTCATCGTATAAAGGAAAGTTAATGAGACGTCATCGCAATGTAAAAATCGTTGCAACACTTGGTCCGGCTTCAGATGATTACGAAACTATTAAAGAGTTACATTTGGCTGGCGCGGATGTATTTCGCCTAAATATGAGCCATGGATCGCACGATGATATAGCGCAGCGTCATCAAATTATAAGAAAAATTGAGGAAGAATTAAATAGTCCAATAGGTATACTCGCTGATTTACAGGGACCAAAATTACGTGTTGGAGAGTTCGATACTGGCTCTGAAAATTTGGTTGAGGGACAAGATTTTTGTCTTGATTTGAGGCCTGCTAAGGGAACTTCTAAAAGAGTTAGTCTACCACACCCTGAGATTTTCGCCGCTCTTTCTGCTGGGTCAGTTCTATTGGTAAATGATGGCAAGATTAAACTAGAAGTAAAATCATGTGGTGAGGATTTTGCAGATTGTATTGTAAAAGCTGGTGGTGCGATTTCAAATCGCAAAGGAGTAAACGTCCCGGATGTAATTCTTCCGCTGGCTGCGTTGTCTGATAAAGATAGAACAGATTTAGAATTTGCCTGTGGTCTTGGTATTGATTGGCTGGCGCTTTCTTTTGTGCAACGCCCTGAAGATGTTATGGAGGCCCGTGAATTAGCGAAAGGGCGAGCTGCTATCTTATCAAAAATCGAAAAGCCGGCGGCACTTTCGAGATTTGATGATATTCTCAAATGTTCGGACGGTATAATGGTAGCTCGTGGTGATTTAGGTGTTGAATTGCCAGTACAGAACGTTCCTCCGGTTCAAAAAAGATTAGTTCGGGCATGCCGTGCAGCGGCAAAGCCAGTAATAGTTGCAACACAGATGTTGGAAAGTATGATTGAAAGTCCTATGCCGACTCGCGCAGAGGTGTCAGATGTGGCTACAGCGATATATGAGGGTTCTGATGCGATAATGCTATCTGCGGAGTCTGCGGCCGGTCTTTATCCAGTAGACGCAGTCCGAACTATGGACGATGTTGCAATTGAGGTTGAAAGTGATCCAACATATCGAGAAATCATAGAAGCATCTCGGAATGCACGTCGTAACTCTGTGGCAGATGGAATTGTTTCAGCTGCGAGAGAGATCGCCGAAACAACTGACATCAAAGCTATCAGTTGTTACACTCAATCTGGCACTACAGCTTTGCTTATAGCCAGGGAGAAACCTAGGGTTCCAATTATTGCGATGACCTCGGAAATAGAAACCGCACGAAGGTTATCACTGACATGGGGTACAAATACTTTAATGTCAGGAGCGAAGCAACGTTTTAAGGAAGCGGTCGTAAGTGCAGTTAGAGGCGCACTGTCAGAAGGTTATGCTGCTGAAAATGATCAAATAGTAATAACGGCAGGTGTTCCATTTAACATTCCTGGAACGACAAATATTTTGCGGGTGGCCCCTTGTAACGAGCGAATGATCTATTCAATGGATCCAGAGTAGAGAACATTATAGTAAATTATAAGTATTTTAACGTTCAGTGAAGTCGTCAAAATAATGAAGATTGTGCTTGCACACAGTAATAACAGCAGGTATTCCACCCACGCGGGGCCGGCGAATGGCATGCCGAGTCTCGTTTGAACTTTTTCCTAAGGAGAACCAAATGCCTAAGATAAAGACTAAATCGAGCTGTAAAAAGCGATTTAAGGTGACCGCCACTGGTAGGGTAAAAACTGGTCAGGCAGGAAAGCGGCACGGAATGATCAAGCGATCAACTAAATTCATTCGTACAGCACGAGGCACTACAACGCTTAGCGCCCCTGACGAAAAAATCGTTAAGGGCATGATGCCCTACGCGCGATAAGGAGAGTTAATATGTCTCGAGTAAAAGGTGGCACAGTAACACACGCCCGACACAAAAAAATTGTTGATCAGGCAAAAGGCTATTACGGGCGGCGTAAAAATACTTTTAAGGTGGCTGCGCAAGCAGTTGATAAGGCCAATCAATACGCGACCCGCGATCGTCACAATAAAAAGCGAAACTTTAGAGCATTGTGGATCCAAAGAATAAACGCTGCTGTTCGTGCCCATGATGACGGGCTTTCGTACAGTAAGTTTATAAATGGATTAACGAGAGCTGGCATAGAGGTAGATCGCAAGGTACTTGCCGATCTTGCTGTACATGAACCAACGGCTTTTAGCACAATAGTGGATCAAGCTAAAGCCGCACTAGCAGCGTAGCTTCAAAAGAAAATTGCATACAAAGCCGTGCAGAAAGCGCGGCTTTTTTGTTGGACTGAGTACGAAAAACTTGTCAATCTATCTAAATATGATAGCACAATACTGTTTAGGCAGTGGGGTAAAATGGACGAGCTAAGAGTAAAGTATATTAAAGCCATTGCTGACGCAAAAGATGAAATTGCGCTTGAAGAAGTTCGTCTTGCCGCTGTTGGCAAAAAAGGTGAGGTCAGTTTGCAAATGCGTGAACTTGGCAAAATGACACCAGAAGAGCGTCAAGTGTCTGGTCCCTTGCTCAACACCCTAAAAGATGAAATTAATTCAGCGCTTAATGCAAAAAAGAGTGCCCTAGCAGATGCTGTATTGAATGCACGCCTTGAAACTGAATGGTTGGATGTAACCTTGCCATCAAGGGCAATAAATACCGGATCTGTTCATCCAATTTCTCAGGTAACCGAGGAGGTTATCGCGATTTTTGCAGATATGGGATTTTCGGTTGCTGAAGGACCAAGGATTGAAACAGACTGGTATAATTTTGATGCACTAAATATACCTGGCCATCATCCAGCAAGAGCCGAAATGGACACTTTCTACATGAAACGAAACTCAGATGATAAGCGGCCGCCCCACGTCTTAAGAACACATACCAGCCCCGTACAGGTACGCACAATGGAAAAGAGTGGCGCGCCAATTCGTGTAATATGTCCTGGTGGAGTATACCGAGCTGACTATGACCAGACCCATACGCCAATGTTTCATCAGGTTGAGGGATTGGCTGTAGATAAAGATTTATCAATGGCAAACTTAAAATGGGTGCTTGAGCAATTTGTGAAGGCCTTTTTCTCAGTAGATGATGTTGAGTTACGGTTTAGAGCATCGCATTTCCCTTTTACAGAACCATCTGCCGAGGTGGATATAAGATGTTCGTGGGATGATGGACAATTAAAAATAGGCGAAGGTGATGACTGGTTGGAAATACTTGGGTCTGGGATGGTGCATCCTAAAGTGTTGAGTGCAGGGGGCATTGATCCTAATATTTGGCAAGGGTTTGCCTTCGGTATGGGAATAGACCGGATCGCAATGCTAAAATATGGAATTCCTGATTTAAGATCATTTTTTGACAGTGACCTACGATGGTTGCGCCATTATGGTTTTGCATCTTTGGATCAACCGAATTTACACGCTGGACTAAATCGCTAAGTGAAAAAATGTTTTTAAATCTAATAATATTAACAAAGCTTCCAATAATTTTTTATAATCTTTAAGAGACAGTCACCCAAAATAATCACGGACGGGCATAATGAAATTTACATTTTCTTGGTTAAAAGAGCATCTGGATACCACAGCTTCATTAGACGAAGTTGTATATGCTTTGACTGACCTGGGCCTAGAGGTTGAAGAAGTAAGTGATCCAATAAAAAAACTAAACCACTTTACAATAGGAAAAGTTCTCCAGGCCAAGAAGCATGATGATGCGGACAAATTACGTGTTTGTACGGTTCATACTGATAATGGTGAGGCACAAATAATTTGTGGTGCACCGAATGCGAGAGAAGGTATCCTCGTTGTCGTAGCAAAGCCAGGCGTATACGTGCCTGGAATTGATACGACGATTAGCGTGGGTAAAATCCGAGGCATAGAGAGCCATGGAATGATGTGCTCTGAACGAGAAATGGAGCTATCAGACGAGCACGATGGTATAATCGAACTTCCGTCGGGCGATATAGGTGAACCTTATGGTGACTGGCTATCAAAAAACGAGCCTGAGAAAGTTGATGCAGTTGTTGAAATCGCCATAACGCCTAACAGGCCAGATGCATTGGGCGTTCGCGGTATTGCCCGTGATTTGGCGGCTAGAGGCTTAGGTGCTTTGAGGCCAATGGAGATACAGCCCATTCAGGGCAAATTTAAATGTCCAATATCTGTGTCCATTGAACCTGAAACTCTAATCAATGCGCCAGTTTTCTGCGGTAGATTGATACGAGGGGTAAAGAACGGCCCATCACCGCAATGGCTACAGCATAAACTGCGTGCGATTGGTTTGCGACCTATTTCCGCTTTGGTAGATATTACGAATTTTTTTACTTATGATAATAATCGACCGCTACACGTTTTTGATGCAGATAAGTTAAATGGAAATTCTATTAGAGTGCATGCTTCACAAGGAGGGGAAAAATTTAACGCATTAGATGATAAAGAGTATGTTTTATCAAAAGGTATGACAGTAATTTCTGACAATGTAGGGGTAGAAAGTTTAGCAGGCATAATGGGGGGTAGTGGTTCTGGTTGTACTGATAATACAGAAAATGTTTTTATTGAAGCTGCATATTTTAACCCAATAACGACAGCTTATACCGGACGAGAATTAAAAATAAATTCAGATGCTCGATATCGCTTCGAGAGAGGGATAGATCCAGAGTGGACGGCCTTTGGTATTGAGGCGGCAACAAAAATGATAATTGAATTATGTGGCGGTCAACCATCTGAGGTTGTCCAAGCCGGAGAAATCCCTAACCATAGTAGAGCATACAAAGTAGATACTGCAAGAATTGAGTCCTTAGTTGGCATGGCAATTCCAGCAGATGACCAATTTAAAATTTTGGAGAACTTAGGCTTTGTTATCAATGAAGATAACGCCAAAGTACCAAGCTGGCGGCCAGATGTTCAGGGTGAAGCTGACCTTGTCGAAGAGGTAGCGCGCGTAGTATCTCTTACAAAACTACAGGGTAAACCGCTTCCTAGGGTCAGTAACTCTGTCCCAAAACCTGTCTTAAGTGCAACGCAGCTAAGAGAACAAACTTCGCGGCGAGCTGCAGCGGGAATGGGATATAATGAATGCGTTACATATAGTTTTATTGATGAGAAAAGCGCCAAGTTATTTGGTGGTGGGCATCCTACCACCCAGTTACAAAATCCAATTTCGAGCGAGATGAGCCATATGCGTCCAGATTTACTGCCAGGCTTGTTACAAGCTGCTTCAAGAAACCAAGCTAGAGGTTTTTTTAATATGGCGCTATTTGAATTAGGACCTGTTTTCACCGGAGGTGACCCTGGATATCAGCAAATGAACCTTAGTGGTATTTTGATTGGGCAAACTACTTCAAAAGATGTGCATGGGCAGGAGAGGGAAGTAGATGTTTTTGACGTTAAGTCTCATGTAGAAAATATATTATCTTCAACTGGTGCCCCAGCTAAATTTCAAATTTTACGTGGTGCAGAATCCTATTGGCATCCGGGACGACACGGACGCATTTGTCTTGGCCCAAAGAAAACTCTTGGGGTTTTTGGTGAGCTACATCCCAAAATTCTAAGTTTTTTTGATTTAAAAGGACCGATAGTTGGCTTCACCATTTTGCTGGATAATATTCCTTTACCTCGGAATTCAAAAACTACCCGTCCACCATTAAAAGCAAGATCTTTGCAGGCAGTCGAGCGAGACTTTGCTTTTGTTGTTGGCGAAAAGGTAGAAGCTTTAGCAATAACCACTGCAGCAATGGGGTCTAAAAAGGATATCATCGAAGATGTTAAAGTTTTTGATGAGTTTATTGGCGGTGATTTAGGTTATGGAAAGAAGTCAGTTGCAATTACAGTAAGACTGCAACCCACTGAAAATACTCTTACTGAAACTGAGATCGAACAAGTAAGCAAAAGTATTATAGATAGAGTAGAATCTGCTACAGGTGGAATTTTGCGCAGCTAATTAAGATATGATATCAAATTTTCTGAATTAAAAGAACGGCAAATTTGAAGTTTCATTTCAACAGGTAAAAGGAGAATTAAATGCTATGTGTCTATTTAGCAGGTGAAATTCACACTAATTGGCGAGAACAAATAGCGGAAGGTGCTGAAAATCTAAATGTCATGTTTACAGCTCCTGTAACTGATCATGAGGCTAGTGATGATTGTGGTGTCAAAATAATGGGGTCTGAAGAATTGAAATTCTGGCACGATCACAAAGGCGCAAAACTCAATGCAATTAGGACAAGAAAATTTATAGAGGAAGCTGATATTGTCGTAGTACGTTTTGGCGAAAAATATAAGCAGTGGAATGCAGCGTTTGAGGCTGGTTACGCAGCAGCACTTGGTAAATCTATTATTGTCGTGCATAGCACGGACCATCAGCATGCATTAAAAGAGGTAGACGCTGCAGCGTTGGCAGTAGTAGAAACTTCTAATCAGGTTGTAGAGATATTAGAGTATATCGCAAAAGGAACCTTGCCAGCTTAGCCAGCACAGCTCGTTAACGGGATATTAATCTAATTTTGTTTAATGTTTATTGCTCAAAGTTTTAAGATCAGGTTTAACAGTTTCTAGCCCAAGTGCTTCACCGACCGCTGCGTATGTTAACTTTCCATCGTGTACATTGAGCCCATTAAATAAATGTGGGTCTTCCAAACAAGCCTTTATCCATCCTTTATCTGCAAGTGAAATAATAAAAGGAAGTGTGGAATTTCCTAACGCCAAAGTTGAACTGCGCGGAACTGCTCCAGGCATGTTTGCAACGCAATAATGCATTATGCCATCTATTTCATAAACTGGATCACTATGGGTTGTGGCGCGTGATGTTTCGAAACATCCGCCTTGATCGATTGCAACGTCAACTAATGCGGTTCCAGATTGTAGGGTAGACAGTTGCTCCTTACTGATCAATTTTGGAGCTTCTGCGCCTGCTACGAGAACGGCACCAATGATTAAATCTGCTTGTAACGCGAGTTCAGAAGTTATCTTTTGTGATGCATATCCATTTTTAAAAAGGTCACCAAAAACATCATCAATATAACGTAGACGCGCTAATGATTTATCTAAGACGGTGACATCGGCACCCATCCCAGCTGCGACTCTTGCTGCATTAGTACCAACCATTCCGCCACCAAGAACCAAAACTTTTGCAGGTGATACTCCAGGAACTCCTCCTAAAAGAACGCCTCTACCGCCATTTGCTCTCTGTAAAGCCCAAGCTCCCATCTGGGGTGCAAGACGACCTGCGACCTCCGACATCGGTGCCAATAGCGGCAAGCCGCCATTTAAATCCGTTACCGTTTCGTAAGCGATTGCCGTACATCCACTTTCGATAAGGTCATGAGTTTGTTCAGGGTCTGGTGCGAGATGAAGATAGGTAAATAAAAGTTGTCCACTTTTAAGCATTTTTCTTTCGATTGCTTGGGGTTCTTTAACCTTAACGATCATTTCAGCTGTATCAAAAACCTCTTTTGCAGTTCCAACGATATTTGCACCCTCTTGTACATAATCACTATCACCAAATCCTGATCCTAGTCCGGCATTTGTCTCTATGATTACGTTATGACCGCGCCCAACCAATTCTCTCACAGCAACTGGTGTCAGACCTACTCGAAATTCTTGTGGTTTTATTTCTTTTGGGCAACCAACTTTCATAAAATAATCTCCTTATTAATTTGGAGCAATAATACGTTGATTGTAATAAAATTTTGTGGCATTTATTGCGCAATTAAAACAATAATTCGCAATTAAATTCTAATTTTAGTACATATTTTGAAATGAAATTCGACAAAAATAAATTAGATAGCACAGATTTACGAATCCTAAAGATTCTACAGATTAAGGGTAGAATTTCAAACGTGGAGCTGGCTGATGAGATCAATTTATCTCCCTCAGCATGTCACAGAAGGATCCAAAGAATTGAGGAGTATGGGTTTATTAAAGATTATGTAGCATTATTAGATCCAAGAAAAGTTGGGGTGCCAACGACTGTCTTTGTAGAGATTACATTGACGGCTCAAGCCGATGATATCCTTGATGCTTTTGAGCAAGCTGTTTCTAAAATACCTGATGTGCTAGAGTGTCATTTAATGGCTGGCTCTGCTGATTATATTCTGAAGGTAGTAGCGGAAGATACAGAAGATTACTCAAGGATCCACAGACAACATCTAACGCGCCTACCTGGAGTTGCACAAATGCAAAGTTCTTTTGCGCTTCGTACTGTATTTAAAACTACATCACTACCAATTTAAAGTACCGTGAATATGTATAACCCAAAAATAATAATCATGGAATTTTCTAGAGTTTTCGCTAACATTCTGCGACAATAGTTATCAACTTTGATTGCCCAGAGTTCTTGTGAGTTTTAGTATCTAAAATAATTTAAATCAACCCGAGACAAGTAGACAAAGTGAAAAATGAAAAATAACCAAAGGGACAAATTTAGTTGGCTAGAGGCTGAACTAAATGAAACATATGATGAAATGTTTGAGGCTGAGTTTTCTGAGCCAATGCTCCCAGATGAATTTTGGAAAATATATAAAGGTGAGCGTCCTGACACTCTAGACAAAAGAACCTATTTTCGCAATTTATTAAGGCTTCAAATGGAGTTGATAAAATTACAAGACTGGGTGGAAAATACCGGATCAAAAGTGCTGATAATTTGTGAGGGTCGTGATGGAGCGGGTAAAGGAGGTGTGATCAAGAGGATCACTCAACGTTTAAATCCTAGGGTCGCACGCGTAGTTGCTCTACCCAAACCCACTGAGCGCGAAATGACACAATGGTATTTTCAGCGTTATGTACCGCATCTACCTGCAGGTGGTGAGATCGTATTATTTGACAGATCTTATTACAACCGAGCTGGGGTGGAACGTGTTATGGGTTTTGCGTCTGAAGAGCAAGTAGAGCAGTTTTTTAGAGATGTGCCTGAGTTTGAGAGGATGCTGGTTCGATCTGGAATAATCGTTTTAAAATATTGGTTTTCAATTTCAGATGAAGAACAGCAGTTACGTTTTATGATGAGAATTCATGACCCAATGCGACAATGGAAACTTTCTCCGATGGATCTCGAAAGTAGGGTAAGGTGGGAAGATTATACAAAGGCTAAGGAGGAAATGTTTTCTAGAACAAACATTTCTGAGGCTCCTTGGTACATTGTCGAGGGAAACGACAAAAAAAGAGAACGATTAAATTGTATTGAGCATATATTGAGTCAAATTCCGTATTCGGAAGTTGATAATTCAAAAATAGAACTGCCCGATAGGGTCTTTAACCCAGACTATGAAAGACGCGTGCTTCCCGATGAACTTTATGTTCCTAAGGTGTATTAAGTTTATAACTTATAAATAAAAACCCCCAACACTGGTGGGGGTTTGATAGAAATACTTTAAAGCATACCTTCGCGTTGTGCTTTCTTACGTGCCAACTTTCGAGCCCGCCTTATTGCTTCAGCCTTTTCACGAGCTTTTTTTTCAGACGGTTTCTCAAAATGCTGCTTCAACTTCATTTCACGAAACACACCTTCTCGCTGTAGTTTCTTTTTTAAAGCACGAAGAGCTTGGTCTACGTTATTATCTCTTACACTTACCTGCATGTGGTAGTCACCACCTTTCAAATTTTGAGTTGCGCTTTATCGCAGGAAATGTTTGGTTATCAAGAAATTAAAATTTTGTCCATAGTATAAAATTGAGAATAAAAGATAGTTATGTCAGAGCAAGAACGCACATTAGAAAAGTTATTGTCGGCCGCGAAATTACACGTCCCTTTTGATGGCTGGGGAGATGAAACTTTTAACGCATGCTGCCATGATGCTGGTTTGGACCCACAGATAGCGCGTCTATATTGTCCACGTGCTGGCTTGGACCTTGCAATTTACTATCATCGATCGATTGACAAATACTTAATTGAGAAAAATGAATTACAAGAGCTTGGTGACATTAAATTAAGGGATAAAGTAGCTAAGCTGATACAGAATCGTCTGGAACTTGTTGAGGACAAAGAACTCGTTCGACGTGCTACTACTTTATTCGCTTTGCCTAATAACAATTTGACTGGTTTGAAATTAATCTGGGAAACTTCGGATACTGTATGGAAGATAGTCGGTGATACTTCTAACGATATCAATTGGTATACCAAAAGAATGACACTTTCTGCAGTATATGGGGCGGTAGTTTTATTCTGGCTCGGGGATAATTCATCTGAAAATGAAAAAACGTGGGATTTTTTGGATAGGCGGCTATCAGATGTAATGGGGTTTGAGAAATTCAAAAGTTCGGTTCGAGCGAATGCTTTTCTGAAGCCATTGAGTGATTTTATTATCAAATCTGCTGCTGGCATTAAAGCGCCCGTCAACCCTCGATCGTCCAGACCAGGTAATTTCCACTGAGTTCCCACCGTAAAAGTTAACTTGTTAGGGTATCAATGAAGGTAATTGAAATAACAAAACCGGGTGGTCCAGAGGTCTTAAAAGTATCAACAAGATCATGTCCAGAACCTGAAAGCGGACAAGTTTTGATAAAGGTTGCTTTTGCTGGCGTTAATAGACCGGATGCTTTGCAGAGAGCGGGGCTTTACAAACCGCCTAGGGACGCATCAGATTTGCCTGGTCTAGAAGCCGCAGGCGAAGTTGTGAAAATTGGCAAGGCTGTAAGTGGCCTTTCTGTTGGTGACAATGTATGTGCCTTGCTTCCTGGCGGAGGATATGCTGAATATGCGACCACACAAGCAGCCCATTGCTTGCCCATTCCCGATGGTTTTTCTTTAAAACAAGCTGCTTGTTTGCCTGAAACTTTTTTCACTGTTTGGTCAAACGTAATGTTGCGTGGTGGATTAAAAGCAGGTGAGAGTTTTTTAGTTCATGGGGGTTCCTCGGGTATAGGAACCACGGCAATACAACTTGCAAATAAAGTGGGAGCAAGAGTTTTCGCTACTGCCGGTAGTAATGAGAAATTGTCGGCGTGTATCAGATTAGGAGCTGAAGTTGGTATAAACTATAAAGAAAAAGATTTTGTTGAGGAAATAAAAAAAATAGGTGGTGTGGATGTAATTTTGGATATGGTAGGGGGTGATTACATTTCTAAAAATTTAAAGTGTTTAAATGATGACGGAAGATTAGTCCAAATAGCTTTTCTACAGGGATCTAAAGTGGAAGTGAATTTTGCCCAATTAATGATGCGCAGGCTGACATTCACTGGGAGTACATTGAGACCCCAGTCCAATTTTCAAAAAGCTCAAATAGCAAATGATCTAGCAGAAAAAGTTTGGCCATTACTGCGAAATGGAAGTATCGAGCCCGAGATCGATAGTGAATTTCCTCTTTCTGATGCATCAGAGGCTCATCGACGAATGGAGAGCTCAGCTCACATTGGGAAAATAGTGCTTAAAGTTGGATAATAATTGTTCCAAAATTATTGGTAATCTATACTGAGAACTTCATAAGACTTTTGACCGCCGGGTGTTCTGACTTCGACGCTATCTCCTATATCTTTTCCTATTAGTGCTCTTGCTATTGGTGATTTTACGTTTAACAGCCCTTTTTCGATATTAGCTTCATGTTCACCAACAATTTTCCAAGTTTTTTCTTCGTCTGTTTCTTCGTCAGCAACAGTAACCGTCGCTCCAAACTTTATTGACCCTGACAAAGATTTTGGGTCAATTACATCCACGAGAGATAGAATGGCTTCCAGTTCTTTAACTCGTCCTTCAATGAAGCTTTGTTTTTCTCTGGCTGAATGGTATTCAGCATTTTCAGATAGATCGCCATGCTCCCGGGCTTCCGCAATGGCTCTGATTATTGCCGGACGCTCCTCCGATTTCAAAATCTTTAGCTCTGCTTCCAGCGCTTTGTGCCCAATGGGTGTAATGGGTATTTTTTCCATTCACGTCTTCTTTCGTCACCATTAATGTTTTATTAGTTTACTTCATTGTAAAATGATATCTCAACGCATAATTAGATCGTACCAAGACAAATAATAATCTTTCAACTAATATTCATAATATTTCCCAAATTCAAAACAAATTCTTCACATTTTTGGGCTACAATGACGCAAAAGTTATTTTTAGAAGCAAGAACAATTGACGTGCAAAGAATAAGCACCATAAATACCTTAGGTACGAGAACTTAAAAGTGGGGTCTGAGACGTGACAGTCGTTGAACGTGAAATGATGGAATGCGATGTTGTTATCGTTGGAGCGGGGCCAGCGGGCCTATCAGCGGCAATAAGACTAAAGCATCTGGATAAGGACTTAAACGTTATTGTTTTAGAAAAAGGTTCCGAGGTTGGTGCTCACATATTATCAGGGGCCGTTCTTGACCCGTCCGGTCTGGATAGACTTATGCCAGATTGGCGGGATCGTAATGCTCCCATAACTGTGCCAGTTAAAAAAGATAATTTTTATATTTTGGGTCAAGCTGGACAAATTCGGCTACCAAATTTCTTAATGCCACCACTAATGAACAATCATGGTAACTACATTGTATCTATGGGCAACGTATGTAGATGGATGGCGGAACAGGCAGAAGAATTAGGCGTCGAAATCTTTCCTGGCATGGCATGCTCAGATTTGGTTTTTGGTGAAAATGATGAACTTAAGGGTGTCGTTGCAGGAGAATTCGGACTTGGTCCAGACGGAGAGCCAACTGATGCATACGAACCGGGAATGGAATTACACGGTAAATATGTTTTTTTATCGGAAGGGGTGCGCGGTTCATTATCAAAAAAGCTAATAGAAAAATATTCTTTGGACGCTGAGAGTGACGCTCCTAAATTTGGGTTGGGGATGAAAGAAATATGGGAAGTGCTTCCGGAAAATCATAGTGAAGGCGAAGTTACTCATACAATGGGGTGGCCACTTGGATTTAAGAATTCAGGAGGATCTTTTGTCTACCATTTGGACAATAACCAAGTCTACGTGGGCTATATTGTCGATCTTAATTATAAAAACCCTTATTTGTTTCCATACATGGAATTTCAAAAATTCAAGCATCACCCCAAAATAGCGAATATGCTAAAAGGAGGAAAACGGGTGGCTTATGGAGCGAGAGCGGTTACCAAAGGAGGTGTTCAATCAATTCCAAAGGTTGCGTTTCCAGGAGGAGCGCTTCTTGGATGTTCCGCAGGACTAGTAAACTTGCCGCGAATTAAGGGGAATCATAATGCTATGCACTCAGGAATTGATGCAGCCGAGGCAGCATTCAAGGCTATCAACGCAGGTAGGTCAGGTGATATTCTGCATGATTATTCAGAGTCGATTGGAAGCGGCCCTATTGGCAGGGACCTGAAAAAGGTTCGTAACGTAGCTCCCCTAAACGGCCGCTTTGGTCCTCTCGCTGGATTAGTGATTGGTGGTTTTGATATGTGGTTCCAATCTATCTTCCGTTTTTCAATTCTTGGTACTTTAAAACATGGTAAGTCAGATGCACAGAGTACGGAAGAAGCAAAAGACCACAAAGAAATTTTCTATCCAAAGCCAGATGGAGTCCTAAGTTTTGATAGACTTACCAATGTATCCTTCAGTATGACAAATCATGAAGAAGCCCAACCACCGCATCTCAGGCTATCGGATAATAAGGTTCCATTAAGTTTCAATTTACCAAAATATTCGGAGCCAGCTCAACGGTACTGTCCAGCTGGCGTATATGAAATTGTCAAAGAGGACGATGAGAGTCGATTTGTGATTAACTTCCAGAACTGTGTTCATTGTAAAACTTGTGATATCAAAGACCCTAGTGAAAATATCACTTGGGCAACTCCTCAAGGAGGCGATGGACCTAATTATCCTAATATGTAGCATTGCGCACGTAGTGGAGGCAAAGCAAATACAGCGCCAATTTTACTAATTTCTATGAGATAAAAAGTGTTTTTACTTTTCTAAACGGTTGCCAGAAAATGCAAAATTTGAAATTTTTCTATTCTTTCACCCATATCCTGATGTTATCACTGATTGCCGGAGTGGTTAATGCAGAAGTAAGCTTTGGAGGTTACTTGGCTGGGCGGCAGGCACTTTCTACGAGAGATTTTGATTCAGCTTCAACATATTTATTGCGAGCTTTAAAGAGCGATTTAGAAAACCCAGAGCTTTTGAATGGTTTAATAAGCGTGCAGGTATCTTTGGGTAACATCGCTGAGGCCAGCAAGTCAGCAGATAAATTAGATTTATTAGGCGTTCAGACCCAATTATCAAATATGGTGAAAGTTGCTACCCATTTGCGCAATCGGGAATTTGGTAGAGCAAGAGACCAGATTGATAATGATCAAGGAATTAATCCTCTATTAGACAAAATTATTACTGGTTGGGCGGTTGCTGAAGAGGGTAATATTGAAGATGCAAAACTGATCTTTGACAAGATTGGAAATGGCACATCACTTGCGCAATTTTCACAAACGCAAAAAGCGTCAATGTTAGCTGCCTTTGGCCAATATGAAAGTGCTTTGAATACTATTGAGATTTTAGAAGAAGATTTCAACACACTGTCCATCGACGCTAGAGTAATGAAGGTCCAATTACTTCTAAAACTCGACAAACAAGAGAAAGCTGCTGAATATTTTTCAAAAAATTTCGTAAATGCAATAAGTTCTGATGCTAATAACTTAAAGTTACAAATTGAAAATCACCCTAATGCTTTATCTTCAGGCACAAATCTCTCGCTTGAATCAGGGATCGCATATGCCTTTTATGCAATTGGTGATATCTTAAAAGATGAAGCTGATCCAAATACCGCCCTCCTATACGTGCGCCTTGCCCAATACCTCTACCAAAATAGTGAAAAGGCTATTTTGTTGGCGGCTGGTTTGCTGGAGGAAATGGCACAATATGATTTGGCAGAAGCAGAGTATGCAAAAATATCTTCCTCAAGTTCATATTTTCTGACTTCAGAACTTGGTCGTGTAGGAGCACTTCGCGACGACGGTAGGATAGAAGCCGCTCTGGAGGTGTTGTATTTTTTATCGAGAGAGTATTCAGATATTGGCATTGTACATAATTCGTTAGGTGATTTTTTACGACGTGAAAAACGTTACAGCGAAGCGAAAACTGCATATGATAGGGCTATAGATATATACAGAGAAAAAAATAACATTACTTGGGTGGTCCTATATGCGCGAGGCATAACAAACGAGAGATTGGACGAATGGGATAAAGCAGAGGTGGATTTTCGCAATGCTTTAACAATAAAGCCAGATCAGGCTAATATTTTAAACTACTTGGGTTATTCTTTAATTGATCGCGGTGAAAAGTTAGATGAAGCGATGGCAATGATTCAGAAAGCAGTAAGCTTGCAGCCTGAGAGTGGTTATATTGTGGATAGTTTGGCATGGGGACTTTTTAAATTAGGTAAGTACGAAGCAGCGATCCCTCATATGGAAAAAGCTGCTGAGTTGATGCCGGTCGACCCGATTGTAATGGATCATCTTGGTGATTTATATTGGGCAGTCGGCCGACAATTAGAGGCTAAATTTCAGTGGAGGCGGGCTTTATCCTTTGACCCTGAACCTAAGGACGCGACCAGAATACGAGAAAAGTTAAGGGTTGGTCTTGATAGAGTTCTCGTGAGTGAAGGTTCAAAGCCAACATCTGAACTATACGCTAATGATAACTGAATTTGCTCCAGCAAAGGTTAATCTATCGCTTCACCTTACCGGACAGAAAGCAGATGGTTATCACGTTCTAGATAGTATAGTTTGTTACGTCGACATCGGTGATAACGTAAGCATCACACCAGGGAGGCCTGGCGAGTTGAAAGTTAATGGTCCCTTTGCAACGGATTTACCTAGCTCTAATCAAAATTTAGTAATAAAAGCGGCAAATTTATTTGGTGATATTGACCTTTCTCAAATCATCTTAGAAAAAAACATCCCAGTTACATCAGGAATTGGTGGTGGGTCAGCAGATGCAGCTGCTACAATCCGTCTGCTTTCTAGAGTCTATAATAAACCAGAACCTTCTATTAAAAAATTAATTTCCTTAGGCGCTGATGTGCCAGTTTGTATGCATAAAGGGATTGTTAGAATGATGGGAGTAGGGGAAGAAATTATTAGCTTAACCCCAGCTCCAAAAGTTGGAATCCTTTTAGTTAACCCAAAGCAAGCACTATCTACAGCTGATGTATTTAATACTGTAAAAAAGAAAAAGAACTCTGGAATAAGTATGCACGGTTACCTCGAAAAAAAACTTTCGTCATGGTTTGAGTGGATCGGTTCAATGAGAAACGATCTTACTTCCTCTGCAATAGATTTTGTACCAGAAATAAAGTTGATAATTGATAAACTTATGGCTTGTGATGGCGCCAAGGTTGTTCGAATGTCTGGATCAGGCGCTACTTGCTTTGCTTTATTTGATGACTTTGATCTTTTGGTTTCAGCGCAAAATAAAGTCTCTAAAGACTGCCCTTCTTTTTGGTGTAAAGCAGGTCGACTTATTTGACACGTTGCACGACATAGTCCGCTAAATCAAAAAGTATAGTCTTTATGCTATGATCTGGAACATCGTCCAGGGCTTCCTGTGCTATATTTGCCCATTTCATGGCATCTAATCGAGTTCTTTCTATCGAATCGTATTTTTTCATTAATTCTAGGGCAATATTAAAGTCCTCTGCTGTTTGATCCCCTTTTTCAATAGTTCGTTTCCAGAAATCTTTTTCTGTAAGCTCGCATGACGAAATAGTTTTTATAAAAGGCAAAGTAAGTTTCCGTTCTCGAAAATCATCACCATTATTTTTACCTATTATTTTACTGTCACCAACGACATCTAAAAGATCATCGACTATCTGAAATGCAATCCCAAGTGCATCACCGTAGTAAAAGAGGGAATCGATTATTTTTGTCTCAGCTTCAGAAATTACCGCCCCAACCTGTGTTGCAGCGGAAAAAAGAGCGGCAGTTTTACCTCGTACAACTTTTAGGTAGGTTTCTTCGTTTGTGCTAATGTCTCTAGAAACGGTCAACTGTAATACTTCACCTTCAGCTATTGTGGCAGAAGCGTTCGCCAAGATATCAAGAACCCGCAGTGAGCCGGTTTCAACCATCAGCTGAAAAGATCTTGAAAACAAGTAATCTCCAACAAGAACCGAAGACTTATTATCCCATAGGAGGTTTGCAGAAGGCTTACCGCGTCTTTGATCACTTTCATCAACTACGTCATCATGAAGAAGGGTCGCAGTATGAATAAACTCTACGATTGCAGCCAAATAGATATGATATGATCCTTGATATCCGCACATCTTTGCCGTGGCCAGGGTCAAAAGTGGTCTTAACTTTTTACCTCCAGCATCTATTAAGTGCGATGCTATCTCAGGTATTCGAGGCGCATATTCTGATGTCATTCGTTCATGAATTAATTTATTTACAGCCTTCAACTCCTCTCTCAGAAGATCAGAAAGTATATCATGTGGCTTTTCCTTATTTCGGTCCAACGCCATTCTACCCCTAGTAAACCTCGACTTAACTTAATTTTATTTCTACTATTGTCCAATGAAAGAGCTAATTCGAACTCAGGATCCGACGGTTATGCTATATGCCAAGACAGTATTAGATGGTGTTGGTATAACTAGCTTTGAGGCGGACGTAAATATGAGCAATTTATATGGCGTTCTGCCTCGCCGACTTCTGGTAATCGACCAGGATTTCGACAAGGCACTAGATGCTCTTATGTCTAATGGCGTGGACGCAGATTTCTCTAATGGTTATTGATTTCTCCATCGATGAATTTTTAGGTGGCAAGCTCAAAATAAAGCAACCAAAGAAAGGTTATAGAGCTGGAATAGATCCTGTACTACTCGCCGCGTCAGTAAATGCGAGTAAAGGTGATAATATCCTTGAACTTGGTTGTGGAGTAGGTGTTGCTAGCTTGTGTCTCGCTAAAAGAGTTGCTGGACTTAATATCTATGGGGTGGAAATTCAGAGCGATTATGCGGCGTTGGCAATTGAGAACTCTCGATTAAACTCGATGGATTTAAATGTAGTGAGTGCTGACATAGGAAGACTGCCGGATATTGTAAAACAGATACAATTTGACCATGTAATGGCAAACCCGCCTTATTTTGAAAGATTGGCCTCCACAATGTCATTTAATCGAGGCCGTGATGCTTCTCGAATACTAAAAACGCCTTTATCAGATTGGGTATCTGTTATTGCGCAGCGATTAAAGCAAAAGGGTTGGGCCCATTTAATTTATCGCATTGACCGGTTTGATAAATTGTTTCCTCTATTGACTGCTCGTTTTGGGAGCTTTGTGTTGACACCTATCGTTCCTAGGGAAGATAGGGAAGCGGAATTAATAATGGTTCATATGAGAAAGTCTGGCAAAGCAGCCTTGCGCCTCGAGTCACCCCTCCGTTTGCACAAGGGTCATTCGCATACCTCAGATGCTAGTGATTATACAGAAAAGGTCGAAAGTATTTTAAGGGGCCAAGGGCAATTAACTTCTTGGATAAAAAAATGAAGCAGCTCACACAGAAGATTATGAAAAATTTGTCATTAAACGTAAGTTCGAACGTGACACGCAGGCATTTATATGCTCAACTTTAGGAGTAAGTTTTACAGGAGATTATAGATGACAGTTTCTTCCCACGTCCTTACCCTTCGTAAAAAGCACCAAGAACTATCAGAAGAAATAGAACAGGCTCAAAAAGCCTTAGCCTCAGATGATTTGAATGTTACAGCGATGAAAAAACGAAAATTAAAAATTAAAGAAGAAATTTCACGGCTACAGGCCTAATTTACATACAATAGTAGCTGAAGTGAATTTTTTGTTAGTCAGTATTGAGGGCGCGCACTGTTTCACCTCGGTTAAAATTTGGCTCTAACTCAATAATTTCGCTGGCAGATGCGTGGGAATTAGTAAGTCTTGATGCAATTATTTCAGCAGATTTTCTTCCAATTTCATACCTACACGCGTCCATTGTGGCTAGCTTCATAGGTAAACCTTCTAACAATTCTACTCCATTAAAGCCTGCCAAACCAATGTCGTTGGGGATATTTCGATTACAAGCTAGTAAATGAAGTAATCCACCAGCACCAATCATGTCATTAGAGTAATAAATGAAATCTAAATCAGGGTGTTTTTCAAGAATCAATTCGGTTAAATGGCGTCCTTTTGCAAGCGCTGAGCCACCCGAATAAAGCTCGGTACCTACTATTTCCATATCCGTAAACTTGAGCTCATCTGCTAAACCTTCAAATCGCTTTTGTGCTCTGTGGTCTAATGGCATTTTTGTACCTAAAAACCCAATCTTTTTATAGCCAGATGCAATTATTTCTTGCGCCATCAGTTTGCCGGCTCGCCGGTGCGATATCCCGACCATGCCATCAATTGGGTCTCCGTCTACATCCATAATCTCAACGATGGGGATCCCTGAATTTTTTAGCATTAATCTGGCTGTATCGGAGTGTTCTAAGCCAGCTATAATAATGCCAGCTGGCCTCCATGATAACATCTGATATAGGACTTTCTCTTCTTTTTCTGGCAAGTAATCTGTAATACCAACAACAGGTTGCAGATCCGTGGTTTCCAGAACAGAATTTATTCCCATCATTACTTCTGGGAAAACCATGTTAGACATACTCGGAATAATAACAGCGACCAAATTAACATGCTGGCTTGCAAGTGCACCAGCTATTTTATTTGGTACGTAGCCCAAGTCCCTCGCTGCTTTAAGAACCCGATCTCGCGTAGTTTGTGAAACGTCCCCTCTTCCTCGGAGCACTCGGCTAACCGTCATTTCGGAAACACCTGATGCTTCAGAAACGTCCCTTAGCGTAAGGGGGCGTTTAAGGGGTGGCTGCAATTCGTTTCCTTTCATAGAAATATTTTTTAATATTTAGTTTTAGATCTAAAAGATTTAAAATACCAAGTTATATTAAATTGGGCATTATTTATATAAATGTTCAAGTTTTTTTTGTGATTATGTGGCCAAGAGTAAATACTAGTCTCAGCCGATCTTTTGGCACCAGAACTGATACATTCCAGCAAAAGCTTTTGGATTTGCCTCTTCATAGGCTTGCCACTTGTCCAAATCATAGAGGTCTTCTGTAGCTTTATTGGTCTGCATAAAGTGTGAAACTATTATTTGTGTCTCAAAGCCACAAAACTTTAGTCCTAACTTTTTCAAATATTCCTTTACTTGCGGAATAGTGAACCTGTGCTCTTGAACATGAAACAACAAGTCTTTCAGCGTGCTCAAGCTGTAAAAGTCTGTAGAATTCAATATTTGCTTATGATGGTTTTGGTCTGACCCCATCACCATTGTTCTGAACGACCTCATTGCGGTATCGCTTGATCCAATACCCGACTTACTGATTTCTTGCCTAATTTTGACAATATGCTGTCTGGCTAGTTCACTATACAATCCAATCTTCATTAGGCCACCCGTCTTGAGGCAGTCTGTTAGTACTTTCCATCCTGCCATTGGATTATCCATATGATGTAAAACACCAGCACTTTCGATGATATCAAATTTTTTGTTAAGCTTGCCTAAGTCTAGGATATCAGCTTGCATATATTCTATGTTTTCTATCGCAAGTTCTTCAGTTTTACGTTTTGCATAAGTTAAGCTTGATAGACTCAGATCAATAGCTAGGACCTTTGAAGACTTAAATCTCGATGCGGTTCCTATTGAATGTTGTCCTGTGCCGCAGCCTGCGATCAATATCTTTGGTTCATCGACCTCAGTAATTTTATTATCATGAAGTTTTAGTTTAATTTGATCAACGACATTTGAGATCGAAAATGGCTTTAAGAGAAAGCCGACGTTAACCCATCTTGGATATGGACTTCCTTCATATTGTTCCCTGACTTCCGATGATATATCATCAGTTATTTCTTCAAGTATTGGAATACCCTGTTTAAATTTCTCTTCCCAATTTGGTTCTTCAACCTGACGAGAAAAAACCTCTTGAATATCGTCTGTTACAACTAATGAGTTACACCATTCATATTGAGTGAGTGCTTTCCAAGAGGCCAAGGCTAAGATGGTCTGTGAGTTTGGTTGGTTATTTTTTTCCAGATCTTTTGTTACACAGGTTTCTAATGACTTTAGTATTTTTTTTTCTTCGTCAGTATGATTGTAAATGTATTCATTGGTGAAGCACTGCAATGCTAAAGCCGATTGGAATACTATCAAGTCTGGTGGTGCCTCTTTTAGGGATGAAATATTTGAGAGAATAGAACGCCTTAGGTTTTTGAATAGCTTCTCAAGTTCTAGATCAGGAAATGGACAGACACTCATTAGTTTCAGTAATAAGGGGAACTCATTCAGATCTGATATAACATCTAAAGGATTTTCTATTACATGACCATCAACCAGCTCTAGGTGCTTTTGCAGAGTTGGTTCCAGCTTCAAGAGACTGATTGCTGCTTTGACAATCTCGATGGGTCTAACATATGTTTTTTTATCAAGTAGAGAAACAATCGTTTTTTGAAGATGTTTATTTGGCTTACTGAAGACTATACCTCTGAGGATATTGCCCATGTTGTAATAGGCGTCAGAATAATCAGGCTTTATAGAGAGAGCTCTGGTGTAAGCCTCTATTGCTTCGTCTAACTTGCCTTGATCTTTGAGGGCATTGCCCATGTTGTTGTAAGCCATAGCGTAATCAGGTTTAATGGCGAGAGCTTTGTTGTAAGCCTCTATTGCATCATCAAGCTTGCCTTGCTCTTGGAGAGTAACGCCCATGTTGTTGTAGGCCACGGTGTAATCAGGCTTTATAGAGAGAGCTCTGGTGTAAGCCTCTATTGCCTCTTCTAGCTTGCCTTGATCTTTGAGGGCATTGCCCATGTTGTTGTAGGCGTCAGCATAATTAGGCTTGATAGAGAGAGCTTTGGTGTAAGCACCTACTGCTTCGTCTAGCTTGCCTTGATCCTTGAGGGTATTGCCCATGTTGTTGTAGGCATCAGCATAATCAGGCTTGATAGAGAGAGCTTTGGTGTAAGCACCTACTGCTTCGTCTAGCTTGCCTTGATCTTTGAGGGCATTGCCCATGTTGTTGTAGGCATCAGCATAATCAGGCTTGATGGCGAGAGCTTTTTCAAAAGCAAGGATTGCCTCATCTAGTCGTCCAATTTGAGCTGCTGATGCACCCATATAATTCCAAAGGTTTAGGCTTTTTGTATATCGTTTTGTTAATTTTTGAGATTCGTTAAATACTTGCTGAAATCTGTTTTGATTATACAACTTTATTAATGCGTTCAGCTCTTCTCTGGGTAGTTCTTGGGTATTTAATTTTTTTGAAGGGGACGATCCAAGCTGTTTTTCTACTTGATCAAACCCATCCCCTTGTGCACCATTGCTCTTAGCTTGATTTAAGACTGCCTTTGCATCATCTATTCGATCTAATTTAATTAAAGCATCAATGTAACTAAGCCAAAACTGAGATATACTACGATTGATCTCCAACGCAGTTTTAAAGAACGGTAACGCTTTCTCAACTTTCCCAACACCAACTGCAAGTATACCCATATTATGATTAGCATCAGGATGTTTAGGCTGGACCTTTAATATGGCAGTATAATAACGATCAGCATCCTGAACATTACCAGCCTTATGAGCCTCAATACCTCTTTGTAATGCTTGATCTAATGTGAGCTCCATTTGAATAACTATGCGTTCATATTTTGTTTATATTAAGTTTCTTTTTATTGCTTCCTAGGTATAGCAGCAAGTATAAATTAGCCATTAACTCCCCAAGATAAAAATACAATCTGTGGTGGAGGCTATATATACATACCGCATAGGGTAGGGTGGCTCATGCAAGGGGTCTAAATTTAAGCAAAGTATCTGCCATTGTACAAAGTCTGTCTAACCTTATACCAAGCCATACATTACGAACGTGACGGTTCTTTTCTAGAAGGGTGTAGGGCAAGATTATATACGCAAAACTTAAACTAGGTTCTGTTCTAAACTGGCGAATCTTTATACCCTATACCCATGATCCAGTTGAACCGTAAAAAGAGCCACCACTTCTACATAGAGTGCAACAACTGCAAACATAATGCGATGGTTCGTGTTACCTCTTTGCTAAACCGCTACGGTGATAACATTACGTCTGATGAAGTTTTGAAAAGAGCCAGATGTACAAAGTGCGGTTTTCAGGGCAATAGTCAGATGAGGCCAGTCTATGTTGGGAAGTCTGCATTAGCTCAAACAGGATCAGCAGTTAATAAGAATAGCCTTAAAGATGTAGAGGTTTACTGGTAATGTGGACATTATTTCTGATTATAACATTTAATGCTAACCCATCTGATCCCACCATTGTATTGAGAGAAAAATCAATCATGGGTGGAATATAAAGTCATGAGATTGGATTTTTTAGAAACGAAGAAGACTGCCGAAGGGAATCCATTGCACTTATAGAAATGTCTAATAAGTTAGGTGCTTCTGCACACGTTGTAGATCACACATGCTTTCCAACAAGAAGTAAGCCTGAATAAATAACTGTAGCACACAGGTACGATCTAGTACCACTAACTCACTGTAAAGTAGCCTGTAGCACTAGGGTTAGCAAACATCCATATGCTACAATATATATGCTACTGATCTATATGCTACAGGAGGAAGATCAGTGAGTATAACAGTATTTTATGGAAGGACAAGTACAGCATCACAGTCTATTCAGCATCAATTAGAACAAGCCAAACAAGCAGGTTTTATTATTGATGATGTTGTAGAGCTTGTATGCACAGCTACTATAGAGATATAAATAAGGCATAGGCCCCGTGGCTCAACTGGATAGAGCAGCCCCCTCCTAAGGGGCAGGTTATAGGTTCGAATCCTATCGGGGTCACCAGCATTTAGAGCCTTAGTTTTTAGTCTTTTACCTGTTGAATACTGTGTACATAATAAAATTTTTTAGCGAATTGTAGGCATGGCACCAAATTTCCGAATGGAGCAAAAATTAATTAGCGAAGGACACTCAATTGTCGCAGGTGTGGACGAGGTTGGTCGAGGGCCACTGGCGGGCCCTGTAACTGCTGCTGCCGTTATTTTAGACCCACTGAATATTCCTAATAACCTTAATGACTCAAAAGTACTAAGTTTGAAAAAAAGAGAAGAATTATATGCAGAGTTGATGTCTCGCTCGATTTTTGCGGTTGTGCATGTATCACCAAAAAAAATTGATAAAATTAATATTCTGCAGGCTTCCTTGTTAGCCATGGTAAATGCTGTATTTAAGTTAAAAGTGGTACCTAATCACATACTAATTGATGGAAACAAAGTTCCTGAGAAACTTGCTGATAGTGCTACTGCAATAATTAAGGGTGATGCTAAGGTTTTATCTATCGCGGCGGCTTCTATTATAGCTAAAGTTACACGGGACAGACTGATGCATGATCTAAGTGTAGAGTTTCCTGCTTATGGTTGGGCTAAAAATGCTGGATACCCAACAAAGTGTCACATGAATGCAATACTTAAATATGGCATTTCTCCTCACCATAGACGTTCATTTAGACCAATACACAAGATATTGTGTGACGAAAACAATCGGAGGTTTAAGTCAAAAACGAATTGACGGATTCGTAGAGATGAATCATTTTAGTGTCAACTAAAGAGCGCATAAGCGCCGGTAAATGAGGCAGTAAAATGAATAAATCCTTGGAGCGGACGGCTAAAAGCCTTCCAGCAGAGCGTATATTGGTCGGTGACTGTATAGAGTTAATGAATTCTCTTCCAGAGTGCTCTGTGGACCTAATCTTTGCAGATCCGCCTTATAATTTGCAGCTTAAAAATGAGTTACATCGGCCAGACAACTCACGCGTTGATGCTGTAAATGACCATTGGGATCAATTTGAGAGCTTTCGAGCCTATGATGAATTCACAAACGCCTGGTTGGCGGCTGCAAGGAGAATTTTGAAAAAGGATGGAGCTATTTGGGTAATAGGTTCCTACCATAATATTTTTAGAGTTGGTTCTACAATTCAGAATCAGGGCTTTTGGATTCTAAACGATGTGGTCTGGCACAAGTCTAATCCTATGCCTAATTTTCGAGGTATGCGGTTTACCAATGCACATGAGACCTTAATTTGGGCATCTAAAAATGAAAAATCAAAATATACATTCAATTATGATGCACTGAAAGCTCTTAATGAAGGTACGCAGATGAGAAGTGACTGGACACTTCCTATATGTACTGGTCATGAGCGGTTGAAAAACGAAAAAGGTGAAAAAGCCCATCCTACGCAGAAACCGGAGGGCCTGTTGTATCGTGTTTTGCTTGGCACAACAAACATCGGTGACGTAGTTTTAGATCCTTTTTTTGGCACAGGTACGACTGGTGCAGTTTGCAAGATGCTAGGCCGTGGCTTCATTGGAATCGAACGTGAGGAATTTTATGCAAAAGTAGCAACGAAGCGAATAAAAAATGTACGGCCCCTAGATAGCGTTTCTTTGCAAGTTTCAGCAGGGAAACGTGCAGAACCACGAATACCTTTTGGTCAACTCTTAGAGCGAGGAATGTTGCGTGCTGGAGAACAGTTAATGTCCAATAATGGTCGATTTACCGCAAAAGTGAGGGCTGATGGGACCTTAGCTGGTGATAGCGTTGTGGGCTCAATACACCAGGTTGGAGCAAAATTAGAAGGCGCCCCTAGTTGTAATGGTTGGACTTATTGGTGTTTCAATCGAGATGGAAAGAAGGTTTTAATCGACCAGTTACGTCAACAAATTCGTGATGAAATTGTAGCAATTTAAATTCCGTTTTAATTTTAATTTGGGGGAAGACGTTTGAATGACCAGAAGCATAATTGCATCAATAATAATCGCATTACTCACTGTTTATAGCATAAGTGTTATCATTGCCTATTTTTATAATATTTCTGTCACATTTCCTTTTTCTATTTCCAATGGAAGCTATGTCCCTGAGCATCGTTTAAAAGCAATGCGTTTGTCACTATTTTTGACTTTCATATTTTTTAGTTTCCATTATTTCTTTTATGGGTCAAAAAAATTCTACCCAATACAAATTATAGCTGTAATAATTTTTAATTTAACGATAGTTGGAACGTTAGTTTTCGCTATTGAAGGAGCTAAGGCGAGGGAGTTTTTACAGTTACTATTTTATGCGCCAGCATCTTTAATTTTATACAATGCAACAAGGCCTAATCTTAAAAATAGGTTTAAAAAGAGATGATTTAAGTACACTAGATTGCTACAAATCCAAAGAAGAAGGATCTTAAAAGGCCTTACTTTAAATTAATAATTTAAATTATTTTCAAAATTTCGCCAGTTTAAAGGCTTTTTGAAATAGTGTCGGCAAGGTTGTGAGATCGAAATCACTTTTTGCGAGAAAGAAACCTGTTTGTGGTGTACAATTAAGCGGAGCATTTACTGACTTAACAATTATATCCAAGTGGAAATGTGTGAATGTATGCCTGATACTTTTTTGTGACGTTTCCCATGCACCTTCGATTGGAGGCGTATCTTCGGGTTCGTTACACCACTCTGACGTCGGCCAACCTAGCATACCTCCTAATAGGCCTTTAGCAGGTCGCCTTTCTAATAGGAGTGCCCGATCTACTCTTTTTACAATATAAACGATTCCAGTTCGTGTCGGTTTTTTAATTTTTTTTAGTTTGAAAGGAACCAAATTAGCTGATCCATTTTTATTGGCTAAACACTGCCGCTCAAGAGGACAAAGCAAACATTTGGGTGCTACGGGCGTACAAACAGTTGCCCCTAAATCCATCACAGCTTGTGCATAGTCACCCGGTCTCACTTTAGGTGTGAGGCTTCTAGCAATTTCTGTTATTTCGCCCTTGGAGTTTGGTAATGGCGTTTGAATATTGAATAATCTTGAAACCACCCTTTCTACGTTACCATCAACGACCACCTCGTTTTTATCATAGGCAATAGCTGCGATTGCTCCAGCAGTGTATGGGCCGACACCTGGCAGTGTTACGAGTGTGTTGTAATCCGTTGGAAACTTGCCATCATACTCAGATTTCACAATTTTTGCACATTTCAATAAATTTCGAGCTCTCGCATAATATCCCAGTCCCGCCCATGCTCCTGTGATTTCATTTTCATCTGCTTGGGCCAGTTTTTCTAGTGTTGGCCATTTTTTTACAAATTTGATGAAATAACTTTTGACTGTAGCAACAGTAGTTTGTTGTAACATGATCTCAGACAACCATACATGATAGGGATTAGGTAAAATACCTGCCATCCTATCTATTGGCCCAATACGCCATGGCATTGTACGTGCATTTTGGTCATACCAATTTAGAAGTATTGAGGGTTTTACTTTTGATTTCATTTTCTTATTATTTAAGTCGATAAAGCGTTTGAGTGTCTTAGGTTATATGTAAAGCAGGAAAGTAGAAATGCAAAACCCTGGAAAGAGATCTGGTGGATTTAAGAGAACATCTGAGCTACTAAAGCGGCGGATAAATAGAGCTAGTGAGGGAAGAGGTTTTGCAGAGTCTAGATTACTTACTCATTGGAGCAGTTTTGTGGGTGTCGGTCTTGCAGAAAAAACATATCCGGTAAAAATTAGTTTTGCCTCTGGAGGATTAGGTGCCACGCTAACTATATTAACTACTGGACCTTATGCCCTGGAAGTTGAAATGCTAAAACATCAAATCAGGGAAAAAGTAAACGCAGCATATGGGTATAATGCCATAGCAAGAATAAAGATTACACAAACCGCTGAAACGGGCTTTGAGCAGAAGAATTTCAGTGAAACTGGTAAAGACCAATATCTAAACACGAATTTGCCGAATACTAATATGAGGGTAAAATCAAGTAAACAGATAGAAGACGTGAAAGATAAAGAGTTGAGAGCAGCTCTTGCAGATCTGGAAGAAAAAGTATTAACAAAAATCAAATAATCTAGAAGGCAATAACATGGGATTTAAACTTATAAGAAATACAGTATTTATTTTTTTCGCCATAGGGGTCATCTTTTGGCTTAATCAGCCAGATGTAAAAAACAGTGCAGTTAAGAATGAAAATTATTCATCATTAATTGCTTTTGCTGATGAAAATCCTGAAATAGCGATTACTGATATGGTAATAGGGAGCGATAATGCAAAGATAGATATTGTAGAATACGCTTCTTATACTTGCTCACATTGCGCAACTTTTCATACCGATGTTTATCCAAAGCTAAAAGAGAATTATATCGAAACTGGTCATGTTCGCTTTACTTACCGGGAGGTTTACTTCGATAAATATGGTCTATGGGCTTCCATGATAGCTCGCTGCGCTGGCCCAGAGAAATTCTTTGGCTTAACTGACCTTATCTACAAATCTCAAGAAAAATGGGCTCGAGCAGGTGAGGATACAGCAATTGTTTCGGAGCTATCAAAACTGGCAAAAGTAGCTGGTCTAAATGATGAAAGAATTAACAATTGTCTTGAAGATACAGAAAAATTGCGTGCTCTAGTCGAATGGTTCAAAAAGAATTCATCAAATGACGACGTTAAGTCGACACCATCTTTTTTAATTAATGGAGAAAAATTTTCCAATATGAACTATGAGGAATTTTCAGCGATTATTGATAGGAAAATTTTGCAATAATGGTTAGTCCACTTAAAGGAATAAAAGTTGTTGAATTAGCTCGCATTTTGGCGGGCCCCTGGGCAGGACAATTACTGGCGGATCTGGGAGCTGAAGTCATTAAAGTTGAGTCAGAGGAAGGTGATGACACGCGCAAATGGGGTCCTCCTTTTATAGAAAGAGATAATGACCTGACTGCTGCCTATTTCCATGGATGTAATCGAGGTAAAAAAAGTATAACTGTTGATTTAAGTACCTCTCAAGGTCAAGAACGCATCAAGAAATTGGTGAAAGAGTCGGATATTTTAATAGAGAACTTCAAGGTTGGAGGTTTAAAAAAATACGGCCTAGATTACGAAAGCCTGAAGACTAAGAATAAGGCACTTATATACTGTTCTATAACTGGATTTGGTCAGGATGGTCCATATGCCACTAGAGCTGGGTATGATTATATTATTCAGGGGATGTCTGGGCTGATGTCAATAACTGGTGAACCAGATGGGCCACCATTGAAGACTGGCGTTGCCATAACGGATATTTTTACTGGAATATACGCGTCTACCGCAATTCTAGCGGCATTACATCAACGTAAGGAAACTGGCGTCGGTCAGCACATTGATATGTCGCTTTTGGATTCTGCAGTTGCTATCTTAGCAAATCAAGGCATGAATTATTTATCGACGGGAAATTCTCCAGGTAGAATGGGTAATCTCCACCCAAACCTCAGTCCTTATCAAGTTTTTGAATGTTCCGATGGTCATATTATTATCGCAACAGGAAATGACCAACAATACCAACGTCTCTGCGATATTCTTCAATGTCCAGAACTTGGAAAAAACCCTAAATTTATGTCTAACGCGAAGCGCATTGAAAACCGGCATGAGCTAGACGAGGTTCTAAGTCTGAAAATAAGAAACTGGGAAAAGGCAAAACTTTTAAAGCGATGTGAGGTTACCAGTATTCCAGCTGGACCAATTAATTCTTTAGACGAAGTTTTTTCAGATAAACAAATAATCCATCGTGGAATGAAACTAAGTTTAGACGGTATACCCAGTATTCGTAGCCCAATTAGATTTAGTGAAAGTGAATTAAATTTAGACAAACCATCTCCAAAACTGGGAGAACACAATTCTGTTATTTTTCCGGATAATTGAAAATAGGATTAAAAATTTTTTTCCAGGTCAAATCTTCACTTAATTTTAGTCTAACTGGCAATGTAATTATCTCATTCCTGAATTGTCTAGGCAATCGTACGTAATCTTTTTCTGTGGTAACAAGTTGAGCATTCTCCGCTCGAGCGTTCTCAATGAAACGTTTAATCAGTGTTGATGAAAGATTTTGATGATCACCAAGTGCGTGGCACTCAATTAGTTCAGCACCCTGTAGCCGGAGAGTATTGAAAAAATTTTCAGGATGAGCAATTCCGGCAAATGCTATCATTTTAGCATTTTTCCAAGATATTCCTGTATTTAGCACGTCGAGTCTTGCTCCACCAAGAGGTATATTAATATCATTTTCGTGTAGTTTAATAAACTGCTCTTGCGAGGCATCGGCTCCAATTGCGATTAAAAAATCTGCCCTTTTCAACCCGCTGCTTAGCTTTTCTCTTAACGGCCCGGAGGGAATACATCGTTTATTTCCAAAACCTTTGTAAGCATTAACCGTCAAAATAGATAAATCTTTATAAACACTTGGATCTTGAAAACCGTCATCTAGTAAAATGATTTGAGCGCCATCAATAATTGCCATTTTGATTGCAGCTGACCGTTCCTTTGCTACCCAAGTAGGAGCAAATGCAGACAGCAGTAGTGGCTCATCGCCAACTTCACTTGCAGAATGTTGTTGAGCATTTACTAACATCGGCCCTTTCGTTGTGCCCCCGTAGCCACTTGATATTAGATGTACATTGTATCCACTTTCAATTAGAAATTGGGCTGCCGCTATAGTTGTTGGAGTTTTCCCCGTTCCGCCTGCATTCAAATTGCCGATACAAACTACCGGAATGTCGAAACGTTGTTGAAAAGACTTGAGGAACCGAAATTTGGTTAGAAGAGAATAAATATAGCCTACTGGGATGAGTGTTAAGCTTATAACATTTATCTTATTATTTTTGGGATACCAAAACTTTGGAGTTAGCATTTTAGAAGTCTTTGAAATCAATTAATAGCATAATATTTTTCAAAATAGTCTAACACAAATAAAAAAGGCCGCCAATTGGCGGCCTATGAAGAGATCAGACCTAAAATCCCAATCCTTCATATTTTTTCTTAAATTTCGACACTCGTCCGCCTTGGTCCATTAACCTCGTATTACCGCCGTTCCATGCCGGATGTGAACTTGGATCAATATCCAACGATAGTGTATCTCCCTCTTTACCCCAGGTAGACCGCATTTTAACAATCGTGCCATCTGTAAGCTTTACATCGATAGAGTGATATTCTGGATGTATATCTTTCCTCATACAACTACTCCTTAAGCCTGTTTATCGGCTGGTTTATAATTAGAGTCTTCAGAGATTCTTGCAGATTTACCACGGCGTGACCTTAAGTAGTATAACTTAGCTCTACGAACTCTACCGCGTCTAACTACAGTGATGCTCTCGATATTTGTAGAATGCAGTGGAAAAACACGTTCTACGCCCTCTCCGAAGGAAATTTTTCTTACAGTAAATGAGCCGGCTATCCCTTTGCCGTTTTTACGACTAATGCAAACGCCCTCGTAATTTTGCACTCGTGACCTTGTACCTTCGGTGACTTTATACCCAACGCGTATTGTATCACCGGCTTTAAAGTCCGGAATTTGTTTTCCGAGTGCCGCGACCTGTTCGGCCTCTAGTGTAGCAATAAGATCCATCTTGATCTCCTATGAAACTCGCGGTTTATCCACGACGTTAAATTGTTTAAGAGCTCTTTGTCTTCACTCGGATCCCAACAATAAGCTAGTCCGCAAGAGATAAAACAACCATTATAATTTCAAAGCAATGTGCAACATAAACGCCGAAGAAAAGCAGGCTGCTGATTGCATCCAAAATCATTTCATAGTGAAACTTAAATGGATAAAGCAGCGTATATTAGCAGCAAAAAGAAATTTCAAGTACTTTATAGAGCTGAGACGATTGTTTGACGTTTAAACTTTAGTCATTACTCTTTTCTGGTCTAACTTTTCTCCACATATCTGCTCGATACCGCTTAGTATTTGATTTTGATTGATTTTCTCGCCAATCTTCTATTTTCATATGGTGCCCAGAAGTAAGAATTTCTGGTACTTTTTGTCCCTTCCAATCATCTGGGCGAGTGAACTGATCATGTTCCAAAAGTCCATTGCTATGGCTTTCGCTCTTTAAGCTGTCTTGATTCCCTAATACGCCTGGTAATAATCTGATAGTAGCGTCAATCATAGCTTGAGCTGCAATCTCCCCTCCAGTCATTACGAAATCGCCTAGGGAAACTTCCTCAATTTCATAATAATTTATTACTCGTTGATCTATCCCTTCAAACCTTCCACATATCAGAATAATTCCGTCGTTTTTTGACCATTCTTGTGCTAGCGATTGATTAAAGGTTTTTCCACGAGGTGAAAGGTATACCAATGGCGTGGAGCCTTTTGCCCGAGATAATGCTGTTTCTATTGCTGGCCCCAGAACATCAGCTCGTATCACCAGTCCTGGCCCTCCACCACTCGGAGTGTCATCTACCTTTTTATGTTTTCCAACACCAAAATCGCGGAGATTTATGGTAGATAAAGTCCAAATCCGATGTTGCAAGGCTTTCCCTGTCAGGCTTAAATTTAGCACTCCAGGAAAGGCTTCAGGAAACAAAGTAATGATCTGTACATTCCATGAGCCGTTTAAAAATTCATTATCTTTGATCAGTGATTGCGGTTTATCCGTTGCACTTATCCTTTTCAGCCCGTGAGATTTAGCCGGTTTTACCACTGTTAGTCTCCAGGAAATAGGCCATTTGGAGGATCAGTTACTATACGTCTAGCTTCGATGTCCACTGTTGGAACTGCTTCCTTAGTAAATGGAATAATCACGCTCGTCTTTAGTTTTTCACCATTTATTTCCAACAGATCTCCCGCACCATGATTTACAACAGCATGAACGATGCCTATTTCGTTTCCGCCAGTATCATAAACCATCATACCCACAAGGTCACTGTAATAAAATTCATCATCTGGTAGCATAGGAAACCGGTCACGCGGAACAAATAGCTTTGTTCCCTTCAGCTGATCTGCGTTCTCTTTATTAACAATACCAGACAGACGGACAGCGAGGCCATTTTTCAGTTGCCCAGTGATCACAACATCAAAACTTTTGTCCTCGCCTTCTGTGAGTAACGGAGCATAGTTTACTATATCAGTTGGATTAGAGGTAAAGGATTTTAGCCTTACCTCTCCTTTAACTCCGAACGCTCCAGCTATAGCTCCAACACATATCAATTTAAGCTTTTCTGTCACTGTGTGGCCTAGGTTTTGTAATTCCAAAAATGAAATCGGTTAGTCAAATGATAAAATTAGTTGATCAAGACATGGTTCATACCATGTCTTGTAAGTTCAATTTTATGTTGCTTCTTTTTTATCTCCAGTAGCTTCTTCAGCTGGTGCTTCTGCGGCTGCTTCTTCAGCTGGTGCTTCTGCGGCTGCTTCTTCAGCTGGTGCTTCTGCGGCTGCTTCTTCTGCTGTTGCTTTTGCC